>JAABUK010010549.1_pt1 | contig 12291 bp, 17 predicted proteins | sample 5559141 | NCBI WGS metagenome assembly JAABUK01 (sample SAMN10711869, study PRJNA513367) | rock metagenome | isolation source: Antarctica rocks | place: Antarctica: Victoria Land, Pudding Butte nord | collected 2016-01-03 | reverse complement strand
GCACTGCATCTGGCCCTCCCACCACTGCTGGCAGAGCAGCTTCTCCTCCAGGTCAGACAGCTGCTGGTGCAGCTGCTGCAGCAGCTGCTCAGGCTGCTCTGGCAGGCCCTGCCCCTGCTGCCAAGCAAGGCCCTCCCAAATACAACCCACCTGGCACTTCTTCAGCGCCTCCTCATACACCTTCTGCAGACCAAGCACAGCAGCAAGGTAGCAGGTCCCAGCAGCAGCAACCTCCTGTGTCACCACTGGAAGTATTGGCAACAGCTGGCATACATCATCCAGCTTCCAGAGCTGCGGCAGGTCCACAGGAACCTGCAAGGGCTCGATTCAACCCCCAGGGTGCCCCTCCCGGGGCTGCTGCTGACCCCAGGCTGAGCCAGCAAGGCTACCAGCAACAGGCCAGCCAGGGCAGGACAGGGCCCCAGCTGCCCTTCCCTGACCCCAGGCCTCACGTACAGCACCCTGGTGCACACCCTCCTGGGCCTGGGCCCACCCCCAGCCAGCAGATCACTGCTCAAGCAGCCCGACTTGACCCTCACCGCGCCAATCACCAGCAGCAGCAGGGCGCTGGCAATGGCCCGGGGCCTTTGCCTCAACCCATGCTGCAGTTTGGCAGTGTGCAGCATGTGCCAAACAACCAATCTGTGCCGAATCCTCTTCATTTTGGCATCCCTGCTGGAATGCTGCCAGGAGCCAAGTTAGACTCTGCTGGACAGGCTGGCAACGAGGCTGCTGCCAGTCAAGCTCAACATGGTATTGTCTACTGAGCTCAAACTTGAATGCAACAAGCTTGCCGTGATTGTCTGCCTGCTCATGACTGTAATCTGCACATCCAGATGCAGGTGTATGATCCAGACAGCCTTGCTGATGTCATGTTTGCTATTGAGGACCTGCCTGGGCTCGGCTGCAACAGTCTGTCACATGCACAAGAGGCGGCAGCTGCAAGTCCTTCCTAGAATTGTGGCTACTTCCTTTTTCCCTTGCTGCATTGCACAGCATCCTTACTTTGAAACCCACTGTCTATGCAACAGCCACACCAGTGTGAAATCGTGGCAGAATATGGCAAATCTTGCAATGCTGTGCATCAGGGGGTGGCTCAAGGGCTGGTGGGCAGGACGCTCAGCAGGGCAGACAGGGCTCAGCTCAAGGGCCCTGGCAGCCAGACACTGTGCAGCAGCAAAGCGATTTCATGCGACAAAAGCTGGCCCAGCGGCAACAAGCCCAGGTGTGCAGCTCTGGGCATGCATACTGCTGCTGCTGCTATTAAATGCAATCAATTCATGTGCAGTTTTGTCAAGAGAACTTCAGACAAGCAATTTGGCATGGGCATTGTTGTGCATTGCTGGGTCTGCAAGATATTGGTGGCAACTCAATACATAAACAGCCCCCTGTTGCCATAGTTTGCCTAATAATTGCTGCAACCATCATTACGGGTATATTGCTGTTTGTATATGGTGTGAACGCTACTCAGAACCTGTAATTTTCTGCCCTTTCATCTTGAGTGCTGTATGCGGTGATCAGGCTCAGCAGCAAGCAGGCGCCCGCCCTTCAGCCCGCCCATCTCCCCAGCCTGGGCAGAGCAAAGCCTCCCCCTTCCCCCAGTTCCTCATGCAGGCCCAGCCCCAGCCCCAAGGGCAGCCCCAAGGGCAGCCCCAAGGGCAGCCTCAAGGGCAGCCTCCTGCTAGATCACAGGGACAGCAACCCCTGCCTCCATCACAGCAGGTACGTCTTGCATGCAGTCAGCTCAGGCAGTCATGTCCGCACATCAAGCATGTTGACAGCAGTTTGTGTCACACAAAACCTGTTCAGCGGTATGCAGCACATCATCAAGCCAAATGTGGCTTGGAAATGTCATTTGATGCATTAGCTCCAGAAAACCAGGGGACTGCTGCAAACATGCTGCATGAGCAGTCATTCAAAGCTTACATGACCATGCAGGGGCAAGGCCGGGTACCCCACCCCCTCCCTCAAGTTGCCTGGGACAAGCCTGCAGCATCACAGCCCCCCAGTCAGCCTCTTCGCACCATCAATCCCAGTGTAGGTGCACAGCAGCTGCCCAAGGATCCCTGGGATCCCTTACTGGAGTCCCAGGACACAGGGGCCGGGGCTCAGCAAGGCCCTTCAGGGGCTTTGCCGAGAGGCCCTGGTGGGATGCCTCACGGGGCAGCCCATGCCCAGCAGGTTTGGCAGGCACAGCAGGCACAGCGTGTAGGTCATCATGCGCAGCGTGCGCCTTACATGCAGGGGCAGGGCCCAGCCAGGCAGCCCTACATGCCACACCTGGTTGGCCAAGCAGAGGACGCTGTGCCCCAGCACCCACAGCATGGACCCAACCCTAGGCAGCAGCAGCAGGGCCCGGGTATGGGACAGGTTGCTGTGCAACCAGCTCCTGGTCTGCAGGCACCTCACCATGTCCACCAGCAAGGTGGACAAGGCCAGCAGGGTCACAATGACAGGCAGCCTGGCACTGCACCAGGTGAAGGCGACAGGCAGCAAGGCCAGAGGCAGCCGGGGCAGGGCCAAAGGGCTGCTCGCAGGAGCCCCCCGCAGTCCCAGAGAGCCCCTCAAGCTCAGCCACAGCCCTTGCAGGCTCAGTCAGATCAGACTGAGGGTGAGAGGCTACCAGGGCCACCACCGCGCCCCCTGTCTCAGTCACAGCAGCAGAGACAGCCACAGCCTGCCCGGCGTGTCATTCCCATCAACCCTACCCCCCCTACCCCAGGCCAAGGTCAGGGTCCCTCAACTCAACTTCCAGGCCCACCCCCACAGCAGGCACAGGGTCACGAGCAAGGGCAGGGCAGTGGAGTTCTGCCTGGTCCACCCTCATTGCCTCAGCCAGCTAGGCCACCTGCTGTACAAGGGCAAGGGCAGGGCTCTTTGGAGCAGCCTCAGCAGGGCGCTTCAGGGTCAGGCAGGGAGGAGAGGCCACATGACCACTTGCCTCACAGCAGGGAGGGCAGGGCTGGTCGGGCCCGAGGGGGCCGCTCCTCCCGTGACAGGTCAGTTTTTCCTATGGCGGCACTGCCTGAGCGTACCATTGTTGCATCTCCCATAATAGCCTGATGTCATGCTATCATTGCCTGAACACACTATTTTGTGCGCACACTGTTCACAGGGTGAGAGCTTGTGAACCCCTTTGCACTGGCAGCAACAAGACAGTTCTAAACTTGTAAGTGCTGATCTCAAAATCCTCACATGCCTGTCTTCATCTGTCTTTTTACATGCTTTCACTTTAACATGCTTGCATCCTCATTTCCCCCAAACACTTCTCCACACCTGGCGTATCGCATGAGATCTTCCCAGGACACAATCTGCATACAATGCTGCAATGACAGTGCTCAGCAGCCTCAACACATGCAGTCCAAGTCAGCAGTCAAAGTCAGCAGTCAAAGTCAGCAGTCAAAGTCAGCAGTCGAAGTCAGCAGTCAAAGTCAGCAGTCAAATCAGCAGTTGAAGTCGACAGTTGAAATCAGCAATGCTGTGATGCTGACGTTTCAACACAGCAGGCTGAGGGTCATGAATGAGGCTTAGTGTGACATGCAGGGGTCCTCGTGAGGATGCCTCTGGCAGTGCAGCCACAGAGCAGGGGGTTGATGACCCCCCTCCAGCCCCTGGCCTCACAAGGCGCCCCTCCCAGCAACCACACCAGGTGATTGCTGCTGCTGCTTGAATCTAATCTGTCCTGTGCTGGTGACCTGAAACAGTGCCGACCGGTGCTGCCTGCTAGGTTTTAAATTCACAAAGGCACATTCCAGTCAGGCTCTTCACTTGTTTCTGTTGATGACACACATGTCATGCCGTGATGAACCAACCACATTTAGATTGCTCAACTGTTGATTGCAGGCCCCATCAAGTGAGGACCTACCCCCTCCCCCACCTCGGGACCCTTCCTCAACCCATCCCATCCCACGCCCCCCTGCCTTGCCGGCGCCCCAACAAGGCAGCGCCCCCCTGGCACAGCAGACTGATTCTGAGATCCTGGCAACGGCAACCAACCGGCCAGGATCTCCAGATCAGCAGCAGCAGCAGGCACAGCAGAGCCAGCAGGTGGGTTGGCCCTGCAAACCTCTACTCCCAAACCTGATTCCCTATTAATCATGCAAACCCTCAACACAATAGTCATATAGAGTGACAAATGCTGTACCTGAGCTTTGTAGGACCTTCAGGCACAGATGCAATAGTCAGCATGATACAACTCAAGTTGATGCTACAAGATTGGCACATTAGCTGCTGCCAGTTCAGGGAGCTCGTGTGTGAAGTCAGCTCCCACTTTACAGAAATACTACCCATGTAGCCTTCGGCACCTTTTCAAGTTCTGCCCAGTTCACAGAACCAGTAGCCACAGTTTCAGACCCTATCAATGCAGTCTTTGTGGCAGACACGCAAGTCATGGCACTAGCATTAACAGAAAACAAAATCCCTGAGCAGCCCCATACAATACTTGGCTTCTCATTAAACTGACGCCAAAAGGCGTAGTCTTTTCTTTTCTTTTCTAGAAAACAGAATAAGCAAATTAACAGCAGTATCTGCAGGAGGGGCAAGGACAGAGGCCAGCGCGTTCTCATGACAGGCGCCAGCAGCAGCGGCGTCAGCATGGCGGTCAGTCAGGACCAGCCAGTCCAGAGCAGAACGAAAGCGCTGCTGCACCTGCAGCTGCAGCTGGTGACGCAGGTGTGCTCGCAAGCTGATGCCTCTGACATAGGTGTCCATGCAATGCTGCCAGTGCTTGTTTGACCTTCACCACCTCTTGTTTGGCTTGTGTTCATGACAGACTTCCCTCTGCTGCTTTGTCCCTGCTTTGTCGCATGGAAATCACGTCTTGCTGGCGCTTGCTTGCACAAGTTCCTCGGCTGCACATCAGCGCAGCTCCTGCAGAAGGTCTGGCACAAAATCACGCTGTCAAGAAGGATGTCTGCCTTTCCCAAGTAGATAACTCAGCACAGGCTGTTTTGGACCTGAGAGGTCATGGCCCCATATACTTGTCGCATTCGCCTCATGCTGCAAAGCAGTCTTGCACCTGGGCAGCCCGGTATGATACCTGGCTCCCATTAACTTGACGCCGAAAGTCATACTCTTTTCTTTTCCTTTCTTTTCTGGCAGTCTTGCTGTGACTTGGCTCAGGCCCTACAGATGGCAACAGGCCCCGCAGCAGGAACAACCAGAGGCGGCGAGCCCCCAAGGCTTCCAGGGATCAGCCAGCTGCCGGTGCTGGCAGTGGCAGCGGTGCTGCTGCTGATGCTGCCACTGCTGAAGGGAGTAGCGCCCAAGAAAGGAGAGCCCCTCCTGGTGAGCACACCCCGCCCCCCCCCCCCCTCCTCCCCCCTCATCCCCGTCCCCCAAGAATCCTCAGTTCCTGAACGTCTTGCTTACTATCATGTTGCTGTCATGCTTAAGTTGACGCTTGATGCAATCATGACCAGCTGAACTACCTCAAGATGTTTGGGGATAGTGTGATCCAGATTGTCATGTTTTGGCCGTGCAGAGTCCATGTTTTCCTTTTTGAGCAGCCAATGAACGATAATGAAGTCAATGTACTATCAAGCAAGTGCATTGATGAGAAAGCAGCACCTGTCAATTACTGGCCTGTCAGACCATGGCCTTTTACAGGCAGCTGCTCAGGGCTGTATGTACGCGACCTTAGGGCAAGGCACATGTTCACTGAATGCATGAATGGATCAATAGGTGAATGAGCGCAGCCCCTCCTGATAAGCTTCCATATCCCCAGTGCAGAGAGTGGAAGGCTGTATTGTGAAAATGGTGTTACAAGGGCTGAGGACTTCATGCTCAATGACAGGTCATTGCTGTTGCCAAGTCACGGGGGCCCTGTTATGCTTGTCCACTGATGTAGAATAATAATGTCTTTCGTGACAAAAGGCACTGAGCAAAGCATCTACCTCAATATGGCTAGAGCTGCTGCAGGTCTGCCTATCTCAGAGACTCAAGGCTCATCACATGAGACCGCAAACGGCAGGGGCGCAACACTACCCCCACCCCCGCCCCTCCCCCCTGGCCCAGACGCCCTCAAGCCTGACCCCCAGCAGGGCCCAGGGCAAGAGGAGAAGGAGGGCAAGTCTGCCAGGAAGCCTGACAGACCCATCTATCAGCCTGTTGCCCGACCTGAGGGGGAGAGCAGCGCTCCAGGTTTGCTGTCAGGCCTGGGCATGACTAGCACACCAACAGCTACCTTGCTTATGCCATTATAGTGTCTCTCACACTGCATAAATTGCAGACACCCTAAATATCAAGTGCCCTGTTTTGCATTCACAACAGCCTTATGTTCTCTTAGACATCATGCATCCATTTGTTGATGCCTCACCTACAATCATGATTCGGGCTAGGTGAGGGGTCCCATGTCACACAATCAGCCCTCAACTTGCTTGGTGCTAGCATAACGCATCCTAGCGCAATGCTGTTCTCCTTTTCATCCTTCATCCCTTCCCCTTCCTTCCCTTTCCACTTCCCCTTGCCTTACCTTCTTCTACCCCTTAATCTTGCCTTTTCCTCCCTTCCCTTCCTGCCTTTCCTGCTCCACGCTGAGGGGCAAGTCTCACCTGTGCAGTGAGGCAGATCAACCACTGTTTCACTCATCAACCACATAATTTCCCCCAGAGTCAACTATGCACAGTCCTCGCCGTCCTTTCTGTATGCGCCACAGCGGGTCGAACCAACACTGCACACCAGTTACACAACATGGTACTGACTAAGTCCTACCTACTCTTGGAAGCCTGGCTTACTTATGCATTCTGTCATCAAGCACGCATCGTTTTCCTCTGGGATCCTGAGGAGTGTTCTGTTACAGAAGCTCTAGTTTCAATGATTTTGCGTTGCATCATTGTCAAAACTGTTGAATTGGTAGACCTTATAGAGATGCACAGACCTTATAGAGATGCGCATGACAGACAGCTTTGGAGAGACAAGACTTGTCCCGCACGTACCTAGCTCATCATGAGCTGGAAAGCGTTATTATTATTATTAATTTTATTATTGTTATCTGGCAGTCAGAAGTCAGCTGTTGTGTGGCACCCAGGTGAGCAAGGGGGGCAGGGTACAGGGCGTGGCAATAGGAGGGGTCGCGGTGGCGGCCATGGCAGAGGAAGAGGAAGGGACCGACGTGCCAATGCTGACCCTGGAGCTGGTGACCACAACCAAGGTATCATCCGTCCACAATCGGTCGCGACCCCTTTGTGTTGGGACTACAGACTTTGTGATGAGTGGGACAACCTCCTGACAGCAATAGCACCTGTGCTGCCTATGCTTGCTGCCTGTGTATATGCTAAATGCTGATGTGTGCTCACCTAGCTCAGGTGCAGATTGATCACACTGAAGGGTGCAAAGCATCTGACGCTTTCAATGGCTGAAAATCAAATATGCGTCCAATGGCAGAGTATAAATGATGCTGACTTTGCTTCATTCATGTGACGCGCCTGCTGAAAATGAAGCAGCTTTGTTATCTGCCCTTTTTTGAAGTGGCTTGCTTCTCATGCGACTTCACACCTACAGCAAGGATGCAAACACCTGCTGTACTTTGTGTTCCTCATATACAATATACCTACATCTGCTGCCTGAAGCATTGCTCCTCTTGCTAATGATTGCCTCTGCTACAGATGGAGCCGGTGACCCTGCAGCTGCCAATGAAGCTGCTGAAAGTGGTGCAGCAGCAGCTTCAGCAGGAAACAGGTCAGGCAACAGAGGTGGTGGCAGAGGAGGAAGAGGTAGGGGAGGCTCGCGCAGCAACAGTAGGAACCGTGGAGGAGGCAACAGCCAGGCAGCCTCTTCTTCAGCGCCAGCTCGCAATGTCATTGCTCCTAAGGAAGGCATTGCACCCTTGCCGGCAAACGATGGCGGTGGCTGGGATTAGCTTCATACTTCTTCATGCTGCGTGAGCAGATGTTTTCACGGACTCCAGGGTTGCTGGAATGTGAGCATGTTTTGTGGAAGAGCCACCTGAGCAGGTGTTTGTGAACATGTTTTTCAGTGGCAAATAGTCCATATGTCACCGGCATTCTGGGTCTCAGATAAGTGAAAGAATGCATACCTGCATTTCTAGCTGTGTGGAGGTCATGGAGATCAAGCTGTCATGGTGTTTAAGGCTGGTATGCACCTGGCAAGAGACTCCCCGTTGCTGCAGCCATTGCTGCCAGTCCAGTGCTACTGGGCAGCAAGCAATAGGACACACATCCAAGTGTGCTTGATCTGATGACAGGATATGATGCTTTGTATGTCTTGAACACTCATACATGCAAGGCAGACCTTTCATAGTCGTTATGCCCTGCTGTATCCTGTACACAGTATCCTCTGTGCAACCCCATCTCTTGTGATCTCTGTAAAGTCTTTTTATGTGCATAAAACTCGTTGCCCGATTCACATTGTCTGATACGTGAGGAACGTCCTGGAACGCAGATTGATGTGCTTCATTGTCACTCAGTTGCTGCTCTGCGCGCTGGCTGATCACAGCTGTCTGTAGCAGCAAGATTGAACATACAGTGCAGCCTTATTTTACTCAGACGGGCTACAGCTACGCACTCACAGACCCATTGCATGGTGTTCACATGACATGAACTGCCGTTCCTGGTAGGTACACTATGGTATTGCAGACCTTGATTTCCGCCAGCAGAGCAACGACCGTGACAATGATACACTGCAACGCAATTTGCATCAACATAGTAATATTAATGCAGAGTCCTCTCTTACTACAGCAGAGCCATGCGCTGCAAGCGTGTTAACTTGCCGAGTGAGCAGCAAAGAGTCGCTCCTGCAGCAGGAACAGCAGGCGTGCCAGGCCTGCTGCAGTGGTCAGTGCCTCATTAATGACAATATTGTGACAGACTGTGCAATATCCAAACATCAAGCAATCATAGGCAGTGTTGGCAAAGCAAATTAGCCCTTTCCTCATCATGTACATATATGCTGATACCTGCATCCATGAACTTGAGCAAAGATGTGACGCAATTCTCTCTCTCTGAACAAGGTAAACCTATGCAGCAAGCATGCCATATTACGCCTATATCTAAGCGCTACTCAATCAAAGCTGTCCATTTCCAATGTGCTGCATACAACCCTTCTTCAGCACATGTACGTGCTCTGAAAGATCATGCTGGGCCTGCATGCTTTGCCTTGAGTCGCGCAGACATTGCCAAGTGTGTTTGACACGCTGTGTCAAGCTAGTGTGAAGCTAGTCAGCAAAGGCTGGCAGGCCCCAGTGTGAGGGGTCAAAGTCTTGTAGGCTGGTGAGAACCTCATCTGCCAGCTGGGTATCTTTGGCCTCCATGTTGGAGTCTGGCACCATCACCACACACCTACACAACATGTGCTTATTTAGATGGAACCCCTTGCTGAGGCATGCCTCATCCTGGCCCTGCAGCCAGATACTGCAATCCCATGCATATGGCATGAGCACCTCGCCACAACACTGCTGTTGCCTTTGTATTTTGTGCATACGATTATCAACGTTCTTTACACTAATTATGTGTCACAGCAACATTGTACATGGCCTGTTCTTTCTGTGACCCATACTCTGTAGTCTGTACTCTATTTGCACATAGTTGCTACCCAGCGCAGTCAACTTACTGTCTTGACCAAGTCAAACAGCAACCTGCACAATGGACTTTCTAGGCACAGAAGACAGCAAGACTGCATGATGCTTACTAGTGTTAAACTCGCAGGCAAAGTTGGAAAGTCAGACAAGGTGACCCAGGAAGGGGGGTAGGGTAGGGAGGCAACAGCCCTTGCAAACCCTGCGACATACTAAGAGGGCTTACATGCCAGCTGCTTTGCCTGCTTTCACGCCATTGGGTGCATCTTCAAACACCAAGCAAGTCTTGGGGTCCGCCGTGGGGTCAAACTGCTTGGCTGCATGCAAAAAGATGTCAGGCGCGGGCTTGCCATGCTCAATCATGTCCCCTGCACAGGCAGACTCAATCATTGCATGCCGCCTCTGATCATACTGCTCATGCAAACTTTACACATTCCCTCCTTGACCTCCCCCTCCCCCTCCCTCCCCCCCACACCCCATGCCCTCTTGCCTTCTCCCAGCCTGCCCAGATGCAAGACCTGTGGCCGCCACCAATGTGGGCAAAAGGTGTCAGTTAAATTTGTGGTCTGATTCATGATTTGATAAAATGAGCTGCTTCAAAGAATTCCAAGAATTCTTGTACACTGTGATTCAATGTGCAGAAAGATGTGGCTCACAGGGACTTGTTTGCGCCTGGTCACTTTCAAGTGAATAACAATGCTGCAAATACCACACGCTTAGCAAAAAAAGGTGTGCTTGATGCTCAACTGTTTTTGAGCATCTTCAGAGCTGTGCGTAACATCAGGCAAAAGAGAATGAAGAGTTTTCTCCTTTCCTGACTATGGCGCGAGAAAACAGTCATTAGGTTGGACTAAACAGTCATTGGGTAGGAGCACAAGGCAACCTAGCATGCCATTGGGAGCGGGCTGCTGGTATCTTCTGACAATCTGATTCATCAACCCATCATGACATTTAAAAAAGGCTTGCACACAGTGTGCACGGACGTGTGTTGCTGTATGCAACGGCAGATGTAATGCTGTGTAGGTTTGCTGCTGTTGAGCAACGGCACATGCACACACTAGGAGATGGATGCACAGGGGGGGTAGAAGAAATGAGGGGATGTGAGGGGGCAAGGGAGGGGGGTCCCGCGGGGGGGGGGGGGGCATGTATATACAGAGACAAGGGGCAAGGGCAGGCGAACTCTGCGGGTTCACAAGACGCTATGCATGGCAGGTTGCATGCAAAAAAACCCATATTGTAAATTTACAGCAGAATGAATGCGCATGGCAGACTGACTTTTTTTTCTTTTTTTTTTCACCTGTGACTTTATGATGGAACACCTCGTTAAATAGAGGCTTGTGGTTTGTGGTTTTGAGGTTGAAGTTGAAAGCATCTGAGGAGGTGGCAAGGCAAATGGGGATGCCAACCTTGTGTAGATGCCGCAGTAATCTCTCAGCACCTGTGCACATATGCATTTGTGTAGAAAGACGGACTCGCAAGTCAAGGAAATGCTTGGAAAACTTTGTATATTTATGTAAAGGAACATAAAATCCTGGTTTATTGACACTGGTTTATTGACAGTACCATGGTTTGAAATACTGATCAAGCATTGCCTTCCAGCATGCATACTTCAAACAGTATGTTCAGGAAGAGATCACAAGTCTTGGGAGTGAGCATGAAATGCATGAGTCTATTTACATTGTGTGCTTGGTATTGCACAGACTAAGCAAATGCAGTGCTACTTAAGCGCAATACGTCTCCTGTTCAGTGCCTTATCTGTACAGGCTTCATCCATCAGTTTTCACCTGGCATCAGACTGGCAGAAGAGAACGTTTTGTGCAGAATTAGCTCTCTTGCATCAAGAAACTGCTGTCCTGTCATCTGACCCTCCAATCCCAAAGTCTCTACAACCAGTTTGGATGCAAGGCCAGCTTTCATGCCCATTGTCTTGGCCTGCACAATCGAACTGACTTGAGCAAGATTCTGGAAGCAATCTCAATCCTTCCAACGGGGCACAGCAACGCCTTCAAGGATGCACTTTGCCAACATGAGGTTCAGAGGACTTGGCGAGGTGCAATCCTTTGTGCAAAGTTGACAAGGGTGCAGCTTGTCTGGGATGTCCTGAAGTATTGGGAAACAACTGACCTTTAGGTCCCAAGTGAACTTCTTGCCATACCGTCCGACCACTTCTTGTTGCGCCTCTGTGTATAAGTCCTCGGTGTTCAGTAGTAAGCCGTCCATGTCAAACAAGCAGTGTGTGATGTTCTGCAGCATCAGTCAACATCACCGCCTATCAATTCCAGATTTTGCCCAACAAAACAAGCAGTCTCACCAAATTGCCCGCTTCATGCTTGCGCGACCTTGCAACGGAGGATGCCATGGCTATGACCAAATTACGTGAGGAGACACAGTCACGGCTGCTTCGATGCTGCCGGCCAAACTTTGACCGGGTAAGGCTGCCGTTGCAGTGGTGCGCGAGACACCCAGCACTGGCAGGCAAAGATTTGATCATGAAGATAAAACCAACGCTGTCAGGGGTGACACTCAGCGCAGCCGTGTGAATGCCTTTACTTACCAGAAGACGATCGTCTTTACAGGATTTCTTGTTCGTTTTGACAGTCAACAAAACCAAAGAAAGAAAAACTTTATGCACATTTTTGAGTGTCCAGCTCTCCAGGCAGTCAGGCAGCGGTATGCTCCTTTGTTTTCCACGGACACAAACACCATGAGATCCTTTTTTGCGCAGCAAGATCATATGCAGGTTTTCAAGTTCGTTCTAG
>JAABUK010010548.1_pt1 | contig 12293 bp, 15 predicted proteins | sample 5559141 | NCBI WGS metagenome assembly JAABUK01 (sample SAMN10711869, study PRJNA513367) | rock metagenome | isolation source: Antarctica rocks | place: Antarctica: Victoria Land, Pudding Butte nord | collected 2016-01-03 | reverse complement strand
ATCTTTGCTGTTGTCGTCAATGTCGTGAATAGAGGTAAATCGTAGAAGGTGCGGATAAAGGAAGGTCCGTGGCTGAATTCGGTTTCGGATGCCGTTCAAGCAGGCTCACTATCGGGTGACGGGCTCGATGACGAGGTCAATCGTTATCTGTCTTTGTAGCAGGCTCACTTCTGGTTCAGGCTTACCGCATTCGGTAGCGCTTGTTCCGTTCGTGCCATTGAAGCAGGCTCACTATCGGTTCGTGCCTTTCAAGCAGGCTAGCTATCGAGTGACTGGCTCAACGGCGAGATCAATTCTTGTCTGCCATTGTAGCAGACTCACTTCTGGTTTCTGCCTGCAACGCGTCGCAGAGCTTGTTCTGTTCATTGACCGTCTCAATGACGAGGTCAATATCAGACGCGCTCTTGAAGCAGGGCTTGTTCTGATCGCGTCTACCGCATTCGGTAGCGCTCTCTGTTCCTGCCTATCGCATTCGGTAGGACTTGTTCCGGTTCCTGCCTACCGCGTTCGGTAGAGCTTGTTCTGTTCGATGACGAGCTCAGTCAAGAGGTCGGTCGAGGGATCGGTTCGTGCCTGCGACGCGTCGCAGGGCTTGTTCGATGGCGAGCTCAGTCAAGAGCTCAGTCGAGGTTTTCTTGTCTGCAACACGTAACAGGGCTTGTTCGATTCGATGACAAGCTCAGTAAAGAGGTCAACTGTTGTCTTCACGTCTACTACACGTCTGTAGCAGAGCTTCTGCTTTCGACCGTAGAGCTGCAAAAACCGGCTCAACTAGAAAGCGAACCACTGTCGTGTGATATGTACGGAGCTTTGAATAATGTTAGAACCATGCCTAGAGCAAGTCATAGAGATACAGGTAAACGAAGGGTAAACCAGGTAAACGAGGATTCAAAGCTAAAGAGCGAGGTCTATCTAGGTGCGAAGGCTATATGTACAGAAGGAAGGGTGAGCGCTAGGCCCGATAGGGCCTAGGCTCGCTCAAAGGACACGCGTTTCAGTAGAAGACTGAGCACGCTCGTAACAATGCTCTAGCGACGAGCGATCGACGATAGTTCTCAGAATAGTCATCAACATAGTCATCAACATAGTCATCAACGAAGGTGCGTAGCTAGAATCGTAACATTTCAATTCTTGTCTCATCTTGTTCTTTTCATCATCTTGCAGAAGCTCAGTCTTTGAGAGAAAAGCTACTGTCATGATGTTAAATCATCATTTCAGCTCAGAGCATAGAATATATCGTCAATTCGATCTAGTATCATCGATATCTTAGAAAGTCTTGATTCATTGAACTAAGTCATTAATCTAGTCATCGTCATCTTAATTTAGTCACATCAAAACCTGTTTCATGTTTTTGCAATCTTAAGTCATAAAACTGCTGCTCAGTTCTGACATTACTCAATTCATGTATATAGAAGTCGAGTTTTCATTCTTTTCTTTCATTTCTTGTCTTTCATCTTGTACATTACCTGATGTATTGTTCTGTATCTAGTTCAAGTAATATAATAATCAATTCTTCATATTGATAGAATCTTTAGTTCAGTCTAGTCTTTGACAATCAGCAGTAAATCATTTCTTAGATAGAAAACTGCTTCTTCATGACTTGTGTCATAAATTTTCTGAAGATTGATTCATTGAAATTGATATTTCTTCTCAATCTTAGCATACATGATCAGATGTCATGTCTTGTAGAATGTTTATGTTACAAGCGTGCTCAGTTTTCTACTAAAACGCACATTCTTGAAGTGAGTCTAGACTTTATTGAGTCTAGCGCTTTTCTTTCTTCTGTACATATAGTTTTTGCATCTTGATAGATCTCACTCTTTAGCTTTGAATTCTCATTTACTTAATTTACTCTTCATTTATCTGTATTTTTATGACTTGCTCTAAACATGATTCTAACAGTTTGTCAATTCTCTTCAATATTAAAATGCTTTCTGCAGTTGACTAGAATGTTTTTGTTAATGTGTCAAATACACAACAGATGTGAACTTTCACGAAAAACACTTCGCAAAACGTTGATCAGATCTTGCTCGCAGTCAGTTAAGATCACTGTTAAGTCAGATAAATTAAGCTCAGTATATAAAAGCTTCAGCTGCTTCAGAACTTACACATAGTTCGCTGTTTTTTCAACTTTCATGAAGCAGAATTCAACGAAGAAGAAAATGTTCAAAGCAATGACTTCAGTGATAATCAGCAGTGACATCTTGTAATGATTGATCTTGTAGATGCAGTTCATGATGAATATCTCGCTGTTGTGTTTCAGCATATCACGACAGCTTGATCAATTGAAGAAAAGTTTGATGATTTTATCAAGTTCATTCTTTTCATACTGTCAGAATCAAAATTCATGTTTCAGATTTTGAAGAAGAGTCTGAACAGAACTTAGAACATCAAGAGCTTGTCTTCTCTGCTGATTCTTTACATTGTAGATGTCATGTCGAGTGAAGAAAGAGTTTTTCTCATCAACATCAAGTTGAAGATGAGTTAAAATCTGTGTTGATCTGACTTCAACTTTGATAAGAGAGCTTATTGACTTCTGAATCTTCTCTGTCATGATCAGTCTTCAAAGAGCTGAATGAGCTGAGACGAGTGTAGAAGTATGATTGTGACTCTCATTTCATATGACTTCAAGATATCAGTCACTCTTCTTGTTTCATTTGTCAACGACGTTGAAAGAACACTTCATGAGTCGTGTGTCACTGTGAAGACGTCTTTCAAAATTCGCTGAATTTAGCTTTGCTTTTTCTTCACGATCGCATCGTATATAGATGATTCAATCAACAATCTTCTTGAACTTCTTGATGCATGCAGTGACGACAGCATATTTCTCTGACTCAGCGTGTTGATTGAGTTCTTCAATCAGAAGTTTTACATCATCATAGATCTGTCTTGAAACGAAAGGTGAAGTCAAAGACATGAGATCAACGAAGGCGATGCTGACAGGTGGGATGCCGGTGAGATCGATCATGGCGATGACGATGATGATGGCGATGACGATGATGAGTGTCAGAAGAAAGGTTTACAACAAGTCTGATGTGTGGGTTTACTAGGCTAGATTAACCGAATTTGAGGCTGTGGGGAAGATCATTCAGAATCATATGTAAACTCTTGAACTGCCTACTAAATTTGGTGTGTAACTGAGTGATGCGCAACGGAAATTCCAGGTTTCCCGAGGGGGGGTGTACATGTAAGCTAGGGGGGTGTACATGTAAGCCAGGGGGGTGTACGGGTAGCGGCTCCCTTAATATAAAGGGGCAGGTAACACTGTCGAGCCTTACGATAGACTCGACGGTATCGTGCTTAAATAGGGTATCAATTACGAAGGCAAGATATATCTCGCAAAAGAACTTCTAGTATTAATGAGACTAGTCGACGAAGAACTCGTACCAAATTCTTGGAGCATGGTTTTCTATCTTCGCCTACCTCGCAATCATATGTCGAATTCGTCGACCCGAGGTCGTCGAGCTGACAATCCGCGCTCTGAGCTTCGTAAGCTTCTAGGGCTCAACTGCTTAGCGTGTCAAGACGCCGAGCTCATTAAGCATCTTATAGCGCTAAGGGCTCTTATGTGAGATGCATGTGACCCTACCGCCGTGCTCGTAACAGCGAAGCGGTGAGTAGTTCTGGGGAAGTCCCCTATAAAAGCATGCTACGACGCTGCACCTCATGGCGCATGCTCGATCTCACCTGGTCCACAGCTCCTGATTCATCATATACATGATCCCTATCTGCTTTGGCTCCCACATTCTCCTTTCACGTTTCTCTGATAGTTTGTGCCATATTCATCTTACCAATCTCGAGCGCAGCAATGTCTGAGCGTGGAGCGGTCATCACAGGGGCTGCCTCCGGCATGGGGTTGGCTCTGACCAAAGACCTACTAGCCAAAGGCTGGCGGGTCGTCATGGCAGACATCAATCCCGCCGGAGAAGAGCTGGCTGTATCATTAGGTGATCAGGCTCTCTTCGTCAAGACCGACATCAGCGACTTTCACAGTCAGATGCACCTCTTCCGCAAAGGTCCACGATACATTCCTCTCCCCATGACTACCCATGTTAACGTCGAGCAGCATTCGAGTGGACAACACCCACCTTCCTCTTCGCTAACGCCGGCGTCACCGGCACCGATCCCGGCTTCTTTCAGAGTCTCAGCACGGCTTCTGCAGACCTGCCACAAAGGCCAACATTCCAGACAATCAACGTGAACCTCCTCGGCACGATCTACAGCGTTCAGCTCTTCGCACATTTCTTCCTCGCCTGCAAGACTCCTATCACAGAGAAGGGCAGTATAGTCATCACTGCTTCAGAGGCTGGCGTGTACAATCTTTACCTGGATCCAATCTATTGTGCTACCAAGTATGCACTCGTTGGCCTGACTCGGTCTCTCTGCCCCATTCTTACCGGAAGCGGCGTCACTATCAACGCAATCTTGCCTGGCTTCGTGCCTTCCGCTATCTCGAGCCCGCTAATCCCAATTACTCCAGCAGAGTACTTTACGCCCCTCACGACAATTGTCAGGGCTGTCACGGAGCTCATGGAAGGCGAGCAGACAGGCCAGACAGTCGAATGCTCCGGGCCCGAGTTCTTCTACCAGAAGCAGCAAGCATATCCGAACGAGGTCGCACGATGGGTCTGGGAGGATGCACCCAAGATGTGGCAAGAGGCTTGGACGAAGTCTCAGCAGGCATAGGAAGACCGTTTTGAGCAGCTCGTACTCGTGGTTCTAAGGTTCACAGAAAATCAGTAGTGATACATTTCAAATCTCGCTTTTATCTACCATAAACATCATCATGAGTCTATGCTCACGCCTAGCATGGAGTCGATGTCCAGCTGAAGCTCTCAGGCTCGTATTCACACAAATATGGGTGTATGGTTAGCGAACCACACTAGCGTCAAATAGATACCTTAACAATACCCTACCCTTCTTGTAATACGTTCAGATTTCGAAATATCGGAATTATCATGTGGTAACACGTAAAAGGTCCTTAAAAATGGCAGTCCCGAGAAAAGCTATCTGGCTATTCATTATTATATCCCTTTCGCAATATCGAATAGTCTTGCAACTCAAAGAGAAGCCATGACATCCAAATCCACTCTCAGATACGCACAGCGTGCTCATGGTTACCAAAATCCTGTGGCCAAGAAGCTTTTCCAGATAGGAGGATCGAAAGCTCCAATATAGTCGTATCTGCTGACCTGACTAGGACAAAAGAATTGCTAGAGCTAGCCGATAGAACGTATAACCCAAAGAGTTGAGAGCAAAAGCTGGCATGGAGCAGAGCTTGGTCCATACATTCCAGTTTTCAAGACTCATATTGATAGTGTCAGACTTCGGCGAAGAGACCGTAGCCGGCCTCAAGCCTTTGTCATCGAAGCATAACTTTATGATATTCGAAGACCGCCGACATTAGCAACACGGTCCAAAAGCAGTATAACGGCGGTGTACTTCAGATTTCAGAATGGGCTCACCTTGTCAATGTTAGCATCCACGCTAGGATGGCATCATTGAAGCCCTAGCACAGACAGGCACTTCAGAGCAGTTCCGTTACCGCGGTGAGCGGGCCGTCTTTGATCCTAGCTGATATGACCACCAAGGGCTCTCTCGCAACGGGTGATTACACCAAGGCTTGTATCGAATCAGTAAGGAAGCACAAGGACTTCTTCGTAGGCTTCGTCGCTACCCAGGCCTTGACATCCCTTGCGGATGAGGCAGACACTGATGCCGAAGACTTCATCGTCTTCACCACGGGAGTAAACCGGAGCACCAACGGTGACAAGTTAGGCCAGCAATTCCAGACGCCAGAATTTTCGGTCAAGAGAGGGGCAGACTTCATCATTGCCGGTCGTGGAATCTACGCTACCGATGACCCTGCCAAGACGGCAAAGCTCTATCAGGAATAAGGGTGGAATGCTTACTTGGAAAGAACGAGATGAATCCAGCTAATCGGAATAGCCTGTTGAGTCGAATCCTCGGTAACTAACTCAACTATAAGCATCCTGCCGCAAAGTCGTATGAATGACAGCAGCACCAATAGGGGATGTCGACAGTCCGTAAACAACACCCGGTCTTCGTAGCGATCATGGCCAAAGGTTGTCAATATGAGCAACAGTCTTGTCCTTCCGCTCCAAGTAACCGCATGTATCACTTTAACGTCTTCCAATGGAAATATAGTCTCGTTAACCTCTTGAGAAAGTATAACCCTTAACTTAGGTTTCTTTATGAAGCACATACGACAAGGAGATGCGGGAAAAGAAATTAATGGAATAAATCAACCCGAGCTTAATAATCGCTTGTTCCAAGTATCTACCTATTGATTCTGTTTACCGACCTTCGCCTCCACCTGATACAGCAAAAGGGGTATCTTCAGCATGTACGCGCTCGCTAAATGAACATGGCGACATTATTTCGTCAACTCCTACTTTTTCCCCTCTGCCAGCACGTCTTTCGAAGAGAACATGCTAGGCTTAATGCCCCACTCGTTCTTTGAGTCGATGCCCAGATTCGTATATGCATCTGCATATCGTTACCAAGTTTTCTCGTTTCAAGGAGGGAGTCACTTACCACATTTATAGTAAATATCTCTCCCTGCCGCATCAAGCAATCCCATATTCTTCAACTTCTTCAACACTCTCTTCACGTCCTCCACATCCGAAAAATCCTCGGTACAGATGCATATCAAGCGCGCCGCGCTCTCGCCCTTCCCATCATCCGTCGCGACCTTAGCGGCCATGCCCAACTCTCCTGATGCTGTGCCGTCGGCTATGAGTTTCCATATGCGATTCACGCTGTCGGGGAGGGGGAAAAGCATCCATTTCCCTGCCGTACATCCCTTTTCTTTTGCTAAAGTAAGAATGCCCTTCTCTACAACTTTGCGGAGTGGGGTAATGGCTTTGGTAATACTAAATTGTGGGCGCCCAACCATGGAAGACTCGATACGCGATCTGTCTTTGCTGAATTCGGAGAGGAGATGCTGGCCCGCGGTCATGAAGGCTGCCCAGTCGGAGGAGGTAGGGCGATGGGAGGAATACGGGTTTGCGATATAGATCCATGGGCTTGTGGAGATGGGGGTGCTGAGAGGAGGGAGACGGGAGAGGAAGTCAGGAACGGATTCGGCGAGTTGCCGTGCGCTGATGGAGCCTTCGTAGGGGTTGTAGAGGGCTTTGTTGGACGACGGCATGGCTGCTTTGGCGATGTTGGCGGCGGCGATGGTGGAGAGCCTGAGATGGTGGGTGGGCCAGTATGTTGCAGGATCGAAGGAGGACGACAGGTCTTCGAGGTGGGAGCGGAGCGAGTCATCGCCTATGGTGATGGGTGTTATGGTCAACGATTGGAGGGCGTGTCAGGCTGCAGTGACCAACCGTAGAAGCTGGAGTCAGAGGAGATATAGCCGTTGTCGCCGGACACGAAGGTTTCGTCCGTTTTCGAAGCCATGAGTCAACGATAATGGAGATATTGTTGAGTATTACATGGTCTGTGAGATTGATGGAATATCGTCTTTACCACAACATCATAATTACCATCCATTGCATAAGTCAAGAGCAAGGATTGCCAAGCGTACCAAGGTATGTACTGACTGAGTGACTGGCCCTCGTGCCGAAGAGTTTCAGGTACCCGCTCGCTAGACAGGCCGCTTATGACCAGGAAATTCTTGGCGATGAAGCGTCAAGTCAAACAAATCAAAACCACATCATCATCATCCCTACACTACTTGTACGTTTCGCGTTCAGAGATTCGTTTCAGCGTTTTATTCATTAGTATCTGAGTTCCTGTTAGTTGTATGATGAGTTGAAGAGTAGAAGAGTACCAGCGCGGGCGCTACTGAGTCCACTATTGCCAAGTCGATGGACCGACCAGAGAAGTGGTTCACGCCGACGAAGTAGGGAGGATTACGGAGGTAAGGCATCATAGGCAATCTTTTATTCTTTTATTCTTTGATTATCAAATGCAAAATGCATGCGCACTATGAGTCTCTGCCAGCTTCGTCCATTGGGGGCTACGGTAGGATTCTCATGCCGTTTCATGCAGCTTCCGGCCTCAACGTTCAGCTTACGTGGCCTGGATCCAGGTAGGCAATGTTTGGAAACATTGCTTTTATTTTATCTTGTGGCACAAATTTTGATGTGTCTGTCATTGCGTTTTGGTTTGGACTCTTATTCTATATTTACTCGGTCAATAGACGGGAATTTCAATCTCTTAGTACAGTGGTTTGAACGTGGTGTTGTGCAAGCTCTAATTACAAGGTGGCACTGCTTGAAGCTGACGTTAAGGCGCTTCACTGGAAGCCTAACGGTGTGGAGTGCTGAGTCCATCTCGCCCAGGATTGTCCACACCATCCTTCGTCCTTTGGCTGTGGGTGCCTGTTAATACTGCCGGTGGCTTAGAGGATTGTGGAGTTTGTTGGGGTTTTTCTGCACTAATGTTTCAAGGATTAAGGCGTCTGTACATGTTCTGGCTGCAGCCCAAAACCCCAATCTCTCTTGCCGCAGACAGGTCTTGCGGTTTATAAAATGTAGATCTCTCCCGCGATGTAATCTGTCAAGATTTCGGCAACTACAGTCTCTATATACTGTCTCTACACTTCTTTCAGTCATTATGTCTTTCTCTAAGCCACGTTCATTCTCGTCACTCCTTCAGCTCTTCTGCGTTGTACTCGCTGTTGTTCATCCTTGCGCTGGCTCGCCCACACATGGAAACAGACATTCTGCCTCGCATCTCTCTACCCGCCAGGTACAATGCCCATCTCAACTGCTTGTAGATGAGCCTCTCACTCCGAACGCTGCTAACAAAAAACCCAGAGCCTTGTATCCGGCGTCAAGCTCCGAAACAAATCCGACAAGCCGCAAACCTTCTACTTCTACCCCAACGTCAACGGCGTCGGCACCTGGGAAAACCCCACAATGCCAACCCTCGTCAACCCCGGCGACACCATCCCCGTCCAACTCGACGTGACCTTCAAAGGCCGCGTCCAGCGCGGAAACCAAGCCCCTGCCACCTGGGTTGAGTTCCAAGTCAGCGACCAGAGCGGAGTCGACCCACACCAAGGCTCCCACGGCGACGTCAGCCTCATCCAGGGCTACGACGGCCCGGCCACCATCGCTAGTACCGACAATCCTGACGAGAGCCAAAACTTCTGGAACGGATTTATGACCGACATCATGCAAGGTGCCCCGGCAGGCGCTATCCAGAACAAACCGGACGGAACGCCAGCTTTGGCTTCAACGGAGGGCCTTTACGGCTTCAATGCCAACCCGACCGCTCTTGCGTTTGAGAATGGGGTGACTGCTGCGGCGAAACCGCTGAATGCAGCTGCGTATGTGGCGCACGATTCTGCTGTCGCGGATGTTGCGTCAAACAACAAGATTCTTCTTATCACGTTTTATTGAGGGTGTGGGGGGTTTGGTTTACTATACAAAGATCTCTTTTGATGTTTTTTATATAGAATATATACGCGTGTCTTTTGGATTTACTTAACTGCGTTCTCTTTTACGAAAATGCCGAAAGTGTACTTCACCCAAGAAAATACCACCGGACCCTACGAACCCTTCTCTTGTTAAACCGCTCCCACAGGATCACTACGGCTGAACCATCAATCTCCATCCTTTCCTCATCCTCCCCTCCTATCTTGCCCCGTCCAACTCGCCCCACTCCCAATAACCCACGCCCCCACCACCGAAACACGAAACACACCCAGTTTCACGCACCATCACCCTGAACGCGACCCCAGCACTCGTCTCGCGAGGACTAACCTCGTGATTCTCCGACGTGGTTCGTTGCTTCGGATGGGCAAGTCAAACAACCGGGCTTGGTTGCGGTGGCGTGGCTGGTAAGATACATAGGTAGATTAGAGGAGGGGGTTTGTAAGTGGGGGTGCTTTTTTGCGTTTTAGATTTTATTCATTTACTTTCCTCTACTCACTCACCCATCTCCAAACCCCAACGCCCCCCCCACCCCCGGTCAAGCACATCTATCGCCCTTTCTTTTTTCAAACACTCATCTAATCCCCATCAATCCCCACCACCACCACCACTCTCCACTCCCCACAAACCCCAATCTTGCCATTCGCGCGCATGCGCTCTCTTCCCTCGAAACCGAAATCCCCAGCTTTTAAAAGGAAAAAATAACACGCGATGCAACTGGTTGTATAACGAATCAAAACAATTTGGCAATCTGTGTTCGCGCGTTATCCACCTATGTAGCTGATTCCCTTCAACTCAAAAGCCCTCCCCAATGATCTCTTTCTCTTCTCTCTTTCTCTCTCTCTCCTTTCCTCAAAAATTCATCCCCTCCACTATTATCTGTTCAAACCCTCCTTCGTTTTCAAAACTATCTAAACGATAAAACTGTAACTTCTTCTATTGTGATATGACGTGGAGAAGGGAGAAAAAAGGTAAAAGTCCATTCCCTGAAGATAAAGAAACAGGAAAGTGAAAAGAAATTTGTTGTAGGGAAAGTTCGTTCACCACGTATTTGCTATTTTCGAAAATTTTGAAGATATTGAGCAGGCGCAGCCTTGGGGGAACTAAACAAAAAACAGAAACAGAAATAAACAGTGGCGATTGAGAATCGGAGCTTTGATCAAGAAATTCAGGAGGATTGGATTCCCTGACGTGGTACAGTGAATACTACCCTTCAAACTAAAGTAAAGGGTGATTTCTGGTAAGGCTATGCACTAGATTGATCTTGACGTCCTACCTTGGTGAAAGAGAAGGTTCTAAACTATGATATGTGTATTTCTTCAAACGGCAATATGATTTTACCGTCCTTTGTGTTCTGGTCCGGACAGAGGAAAAGGGGATGCCGCGTATGAGGGGAGATTGGGGGGGGGGGAGTTGGTGTATATCTTGAAGCATAAGGATCTAACGAGGAAAATACGTTCGTGACCGGTTGGGACTGGGTCAATACATTATTTTCTAAACGCAAAGGCATGCTTGGCGCGGATAGGTAAGATTGACCTGGCTGGTAATTTCCGTTGAAAGGCTAGCTGAAGTTATTACGAAATAATCCCAGCTTTGATCTCTTAGAAAACGGAGGGTTCGGTTCTTTTTATTGCCGTCAGGGGCGAGGTGTTGATGGCTGAAGAACTGTAGAGTCACCATGAATCTAAATCTAAACCCACTCATACCGTAATGGCCGGAATGCGTTGTGTGATACCCCCGTAGTATGAGCCCCAAAGATTTCCAGCTGAACGTGGCCTGTAGTACAACCTAAAGTATCTCACCAGCTCAGAACTCTTCTGATCGATTGTTCTTTAGGGCAAACCTGGAAAAGCCCCAGCTCAGAGGAGCTGCGTGAACAGCACGCTTAGGCGAACAGGAAACATGGCGTTGGCGGTGGACTGTTGCCGATTTTGGTTCGCCAAGCACAAAAACTTTGGCGAGCATTTGATATGGACGGCGTAGAAGTTGTGAAATAGCGGCCCGCAGTGATGGGCTGTGGTGTTGAATCGCCCTCATGTCCCTTCGACTCTCCATAGGCTGTCCTTTCCTAACGTCTTCCGGTAGTGCTTGATGTTCACCGGGCTGGGCGGTGAAAATACTGGAGCATGGAGGCCGGCAACTCTGTTATTGGCAAAGGTGTGCATGCTCCCCCCTGACCACTCTCTGGTAGGACCTCCAACCGCCTTTGCGAGATCGGAGTCCATCCGTACAAACTCCAGACCAAAATAGCTTGATACAGTGGGTCCGGATCTAGGTATAATCCCTTGTCTCTGCAGACCAGCAAGATGAATCGCTGAAGATGTCGAAGATTTGCAGAGTAGCTTCGAAGGAATTGGAGATAATCCGGGCCTTCGAGAGGGCGAGTGGCCTGCTGGATGCCTTTGAGATAGATTTCCTTGGTCGTTATCATCCACCCCTGCTGCAGGCGACTTCCAAATAAGGAGTCTTCGGTAGCATACTGGGCCCGGATGGTACTACAACAATGCGCCTTGTATGCTTCGATGGTCCTGAGCAGCTTTGGAGATGTGCGCTGTAGTCGTTTGAGAGACTTGAGGTCCAGATGCTGGCAGATTGACCAGGCGATCTCGGGAGGGAGTATCTCCAATGGAGCAAATTTACGAGAGATTGGTTGGCTTTGCGGTAGATCAGCCATGTCTTGAGGTTGGTGATCAGTGCCTTGCTCATTGGGCAAGTTAGTGGTGCTCGAATTCTCTTGGTTGGAGCTCTGTGTACCTTTATGGATTTCTAGGACTCGTTTGGTGAAGCTCCGGGTAACTCTCCGAATTCCATGGGCTCGCCTAGTGAATCCAACAATGCTTTGAACTGTTTTAGGCTCCATTGGTACGTTTGTTGATGGGG
>JAABUK010010547.1_pt1 | contig 12293 bp, 11 predicted proteins | sample 5559141 | NCBI WGS metagenome assembly JAABUK01 (sample SAMN10711869, study PRJNA513367) | rock metagenome | isolation source: Antarctica rocks | place: Antarctica: Victoria Land, Pudding Butte nord | collected 2016-01-03 | reverse complement strand
CCGCGTGGCCCGTCGCCATCCGGCCCGCCGATCTGGATTGGCGGCACGCGCCCGCGCATGTTGCGCCTCACCGCGCGGTTCGCGGACGCCTACAACACCGACACGATCCTCTCGGCGGAGCGCGCCACCGAACTCTGGGCGAACATGCGGGCCGCGTGCGCCGAGGTTGGGCGCGACCCCGCGACCCTCGCCCTGACCGCATTCACCGCCGTGCGCGTCCTGCAGGCGGGCGAATCGGCGCAGCCGAACGAGCAGGCGATTGTTGGCACGGTGGAGCAGGTCGCAGACGCACTCCGCGCCTTCGCGGACGCCGGGGTGACGCATCTCGTCGTCCGCTTCGAGCAGTTGGGCGTCGCGGGCATCGAGCGGTTCGCGCCCGTCATCGAATTGCTGGATCAGACGATGTAGCGCGTATGCCGGCCGCATCTCAGGGGTTCAGCGCTTCGGCGGCTCCGGCGGCACGGAGATGACGCGCTTGATGTCTGGGTCCCACGTCTCCGGGAGGCCGTCGTCGCTGCCACGCTCCTGCGAGTGCTGGTACGCCTCGACCATCACGCGCACGGCATGATCGGGGTCGTCGGTGACGGTCAGCAGGTCGAGGTCCGTCGCGTTGATCTTGCCTTCAACGAGCACGGTTGCCTTGATCCAATCAAGTAATCCCTGCCAATACGCACCGCCGAAGAGCACAACGGGGAACATGCCGAGTTTACCCGTCTGGATCAGGGTCAGCGATTCGAACAATTCATCGAGCGTGCCGAAGCCGCCGGGGAAGCAGATGAACCCCTCCGCGTACTTGGCGAACATCGTCTTGCGGACGAAGAAGTAGCGGAAGTTCAGCGCGAGGTTGACGTACCGATTCATTCCCTGCTCGAATGGCAGTTCGATGTTCGCGCCGACGGAGACGCCGCCTGCGCCCGCCGCGCCCTGATTCGCCGCCTCCATGATGCCGGGGCCGCCGCCGGTGATCGTCGCGAACCCCGCCCGCGCGAGCGCCGCACCGACCTCACGCGCCGCCGCGAACATCGGGTCGTCCCCCCGCGTGCGCGCGGAGCCGAAGACCGTGACCGCCGGGCCGATCCCCGCGAGCGCGTCGAAGCCGGAGACGAACTCACCGGTGATCCGCATCACGCGCCACGGGTCGCTGTGGGTGAACGCCGCCGTCTGCGCGCGGTCGCGGTCCGTCCACGAGAGAAATTTCCGGTCCTCCGTCGGCTCGCCCCGCCGCGAGGCACGGTTGAGCGTGAAGTTCGGCAGCAGGTCATCCTTCGGTGCATCGGGCACGTTCGATCCTCGTTTCGTTGTAGGACGTACGCGGTTGGGACAATTTCCCTGGTGGTGGCGGGCTTTAGCCTGCCAGAGAGAGGCAGGCTAAAGCCCGCCACCACCAGGTTTCTCTCGCGAACTGCGTCACTCCTATCATTGGCCGCGCTTGTACCGCGCGTCAGAGCGGTCGGTTGCCGGGGGCATACTTTGTCATCAGGTGGTCGATGAACGCGCTGTATCGGTCGGCGAGCGCGGCGCTCTCCAGGATCAGCAGGTTCTCCGCGTTGAACTCCGCGCTGCGGGAGAAATTGTACGAGCCGGTGATCACCGTGTCATCGACGACGAGCGCCTTGATGTGCATGAAGTCGTGAATCGTCGTCGGGGTGTACGGCGTCGAGTTCTTGCCGATCAACCCCGCCTGCGCGATGATCTGCCGGATCGCGTCGATCTTCCAGACATTGTGTGGCACGTCCTGCCATTGGAGCAGCACGCCCGCCATCTGCGTCCGGTCATAGACGCCGCTGACGGGGACGCGCCCCTCCCGCAGCAGGCCGTTGAGCGCACCGATCAGCGTGCCGGAGTTCAGCAACATGCTCGCGATCCGCACCCGGCGTTGCGCCCCCGCGACCCGTTGCGCCACGACACCGTCAATTTGCTCGCCGCGCCCCGGCGAGAAGCGGACCTGCGCCATCAGCGGCGTGCCGTCGTACATCAGGGCAACCGACGCGGTGTCGAACGCGCCGCTGTTGCCGATTGTGCCCGTCTCCCAGAGTTGCGCGAAATCCTGCGCGTACCACCGCGCCATCGCGGGCGAGGCAATCTGGAGGATGTTGTTCTCCTCGACGTTCCACGAGTCGTCCGTCATGTTGGTCGATCCGGTCCAGACGCACGTCGATGCATCACCCGTCGATCCGTCCGGCGTTGGGCCGTCGCGGATGATGTACTTGTGGTGCATCAATTTCGGACCGCCGATCCGTTGCGTCGGGTACCCGAGCGACCGCACGAACGCACCGGTGCCGGGCGGCGCGGGGTCCATCCCTTGCGAGGTGAGCGGCGGCTCCGGCTTGTCGGCGTCGTACGCGATGCGGATCGTCACACCCGCGTCCGCACGCTCGCGCAGCGCGCCCGCGACAATGGCTTTCAGCGGTGGGCTGAGACGGAAGTCGTAGAGCGCCATGTCGAGACTGCGCTGCGCCCCCCGAATGAACGCCGCCAGCCGGTTCGCGACACCGGCGCTCGTCTGCTCGCCCTGCACGATGAAGTAGACATCGAGACCGCCGGTGTCGCCCTGAGTTTGCCGCCAACTATCCAATCGGTGCTCCTGCCCTGGATACGTCGGTGCGGCGCAACTCCGATTGAGCGCCCGACGACGTGCGAAGGGTATATGCAGAGTTGGTGCCAGACGGTGAATTGCGCCGTCCTATGGCGTTTCGAGATTCAGCCGACTCCGCACGCCGGTGAACTGGGCGCGCATCGAGTCCGCTGCCCCCGAGGCGTCGTGCCGACGCACCGCTTCGAGAATTTCCCGGTGCCAGCGAGCGTTCACGACCGGGGCGATCTCTGTTTCCGGCAGTTGCGCGGTGACGGCGTTCTGTACATCCCAGAATGCGTGCAGGACCAGGATGACGACGCGATTGTCGAGCGGCTCGTACAAGGTGTCATGGAATGCACGGTCGATTTCCGGGTCCATGATCGCGCGCTTCGCGTCGCTTTCCATACGTGCAACGCACGCTTCGAGCCGTCCCAGTTGCTCGGGCGCGTGCATCCCCGTCACCCGTCGAATCAGATCCAATTCCACGATCTCTCGCAAATCGAGCATTTCGCGCAACGTCCGGGTGTCCCGGCTGATGCTCTGCACGAGGTTGAACGCCATCCCATCGATCAACGGGGCGAGCGACGCCGCACCGACGTACGACCCCAGCCCGTGCCGCGTCTCCACAATTCCTGCCGTGGCGAGCGATTTCAAGGCTTCGCGCAGGGAATTCCGGCTGATGCCAAGTTCGCGCGCCAGCGCCATCTCCGTGGGAATCGGATCCCCTGGCTTGAGTGCGTGCTCCACGATGTATCGCTTAATGCGATCCTGCGCGGCGCGGTGGATCGTCTCGGTTCGTAGCGAGGTTATCAGGGACATGCTTGCGCTTCCGTTCCGCCAGCCGTATACTCTTTTCACAAGTTGTAGGACATCCTAGGATGAGCAGACCAGTCTGTCAATCGGCACCATCACGCACGGGGATTGGGACGTACCCGGCTCGCGCCTCGCGCGTCGCATCGGGCACGACATTCGGCGAGAAGGTAGGGGGGTGGGCCATGAAACTGGTCAGTTTCGTCGGCAGCGATGGCGCTCATCACGGCGTACTCGATGACACCGATGGCGCGGCGCGCGTGCATGATCTTGGCGGAGGCGACCTGCTGACCCTGCTGGAAAGCGGCGATGGCTGGCAGGAGCGCGCGCGCCGACAAATGGTGCATGCGCCCACGCACCCGCTCGCCGGTGTCCGCCTCCTCGCGCCACTGCGCAGGCCCCCGAAACTGCTCGCCCTCGCGGGGAACTATCAGGATCACGTGCGCGAGAGCAAGGTCGCGGACGTGCAAAAAGCGAACGCGGTGCCGCTCCTCTTCCTTAAGCCTTCCACGTCGATCATCGCCGCCGGGGAACCGATCTCTGCACCTTCGATCTCGGACGCGATGGATTACGAATTGGAACTGGCCGTCGTGATCGGGCGGCGCTGCAAGCACGTCGATGCGGCGGGCGCGCTCGCCGTCGTCGCGGGGTACATGGCCGCGAACGACATCTCCGCGCGCAGCATCGACTGGGGCGTCGAGCGGGGCACGGTGACGCCGCGCATGGCCTTCTTCGACTGGCTGAACGGCAAGTGGCCCGATGGCTTCGCCCCGATGGGGCCGTGCATCGTCACGGCGGACGCGATACCGGACCCGCAGGGCCTCGCGATGCGCCTCAGCGTCAACGGCGAAATCCGGCAGCAGGCGTCCACCGCGAACATGATCTTCACCGTCGCGGAGACGATTGCCTTCTGCGCCCGCTTCATGACACTCGAACCGGGCGACGTGATCCTGACGGGGACGCCATCGGGCGTCGGCGCGACGACCGGGACGTATCTCCAGCCCGGCGACCGGATGGAGGTGTGGATCGAGGGGCTTGGATCGCTCGTGACGCCAGTCATCACGGCTGCGGACGCGAATTGACGCGCGCGGTCGCGGTCGCGATTATCGGCGCGGGAGCAATCGCGCGGGAGCATGTCGCGGCGTATGCCCGCATCCCCGGCGCTCGTGTGACGCATGTTGTCGACACCGACGCGACGCGCGCCCGATCGCTCGCTGCACAGGCGGGAGCTACCTGGACACCAGAAATCGTCGGCGTCCTCGCCGCGCCGGACGTGGACGCGGTCGACATCTGCACGCCGTCCGGGATGCACGCCGCGCTGACCATCGCGGCGGCGGAGCACGGCAAGGCGGTCCACGTCGAGAAACCCGCCGCCCTCACACTCGCGGACTTCGACGCGATGGTCACCACGACGGAGGCGCACGGCGTCCCGCTGATGGTCGGGCAGACGGCGCGTTTCCAGCCCATCAACGCGGAAATCGCGCGCGAAATCGCGGCGGGCACGATCGGGCGGCTACGCGTGCTCCATGTGACGTGGTACGCGGGCCACGTCTGGGCGGATGGTTGGCGGGCGTGGCAACTCGACGTGGCGCGTTCCGGTGGCCACCCGATGCACAACGGCATCCACGCGCTCGACCTCGCAGTCTGGCTCTTCGGACGCGCGCCGACACGCGTCTTCGCGCGCGGATTCCGCACCTTCGCGCCGACGACCGGCATCCCCGACAGTTTTCACATGACGGTGCGCTTCGACGACGGCAGCTTCGCGCTCCTGGAAATCGCGTACGCCCTGCGCGAGCGGGGCGACGCACTCCGCCGCATCCTCGCGGTCGGCGAACACGGAAGCCTGAGCCACAGCACGGAGGACGACCCCGCGCTCTCCGCCGCTGCGATCCACCTCCCTTCCCCCGCGATTGAGGACGCGATGTATCACCAACTCCGCCATTGGGTCGCGACGCTCGCGGGCGATGAAGAACCAATTGTTACGGCGCCGCAGGTGCGCATGGTGTTGGCGACGGCGTTGGCGGCGCAGGAATCGTTGGAAACCGGTGCGGCGGTTCCGGTCGCGGGGGATGCGCGATGACGATGAGCGAACGCGCACCTCTCGGCGTCCTCGTCCTGAGCGCGGTGCGACACGCCGCGAGTTATCTGCCGATCTTCGCGGCGCATCGCGACACCGCCATCCGCGCGATCACCGAGGAACCAGACGCGCCGGCGTGGGCGCACCGCGACGCGCGGATCCTCGCGGAGAAGTATGGCGTCCCCATCCTCCCGGACTCGGAGTCCGCCCTCGCGCGGGATGATGTGGATTTGGTGCTCGTCTGCTCGGAACCCAGGCGGCACGCGCGACTCGCAACACAAGCGCTCCGGGCGGGAAAGCACGTCCTCGTGGACAAACCAATGGCGGTCACGCTCGACGAGTGCGCGATGGTCGCGGAGGCGGAGATGGTCGCGCCGGGCGCGTTCACGGTCGTCCACCGGCTGTTCAGCTCGCCGATCCAGCGGGCGCGGCAGACCATCGACGCGGGGCATCTCGGGCTGATCCGCAACATCGACGCCGAGTTCCTCTCCAGCGGCGTCTTCTTCGGCACGTCGGTGGAGCGGCCAGAGTTCGTCGCGAACCCCGCCCTCTCCGGCGGCGGCGAGCTGATGAATTTCATGGTCTACCCGGTCGATTACGCACACTATCTGACGGGCGCGCGCGTCACCGAGGTCTTCGCGGAAGCCGGGACCTTCTTCTTCGACGCGCACCGGCAATTCGGCGTGGAGGATGTCGGCATCGTCTCGCTCCGGCTCGAACACGACATCATCGGCACGATCATGGTCGGGCGCGTCCCGTTCGCGCCGACACCGGGGACGGGCGCATCGACGCTGCGGCTGATCGGCTCGCACGGGCACCTGACCATCGACGAGAACCGGCCCCAACTCGACATCTGGAGCACGACCACCAACCACCGGGGCCGCGCCATCGGTGGCGAGTCCGCGTCGTTGACCGTCGCGACCGAGATCCACGCATTCATCCGCGACATTCAGGAGGGCCGCAGGCCACTCTACGGCGCGCACGACGCATGGGCGACCATCGCAGCGATTGAGGCGGCGTACCGCTCGCTCGCAACCGGACAGCCCGCAACGGTCACGTTGCCCATAACCATCGCTGATCGGAGCGCATGATAGACAAACGCGGCGAGAACCAGCATCGTGCTCGTGCGAGCAGCGAGAGGAGGGAGACAAGCGACGTGATCGCACCCGCAGTGTACGGTGGCACGCATGCGTGCTACGCTCCGACATGACCGCAGCAATAGAATCCGCGCGCATGTGTAAACCCGGTCACCGGATGCCCATCGCCGTTCCGGGCGATGGCCTTCATGCATAAACAGGGAGGCACCCATGCATCGATTTGGACGCCTATCGACATTCTTCGCGATCTGCATTACCACCGCGACCGTGCTCGCAGCGTGCGGCGGGTCGTCAAGCCCGACCGCAACCACGGGGGTAGCGTCCGCGACGAAACCCGCGACCGCCCCAACGAACGCCGCCGCGACGATCGGTTCGGCGGCGCCCACGACCGCAGCAGCGGCAACAGGTCCCGTCGGCTCGGCCGCCGCCCCGACGACCGCCGCCGCAAGTCCCGCAGCAGCCCAACCGACGGCGCAGGCGGCGGCAGGACCCTCTGGCGGCACGCTGACGGGCGGCTTCGATGTTGGCCCCGGCGGCAGCCCGGCGCAGTTCTACCCGCCGAGCATGGGCGCGGGGTACGTCTGGCTGGAGAAGTACTTCTCGAAGCTGCTGGTATACGATGTCGGCTACACAAAGATGCAGGGCGAACTGGCCGAGTCGTGGACGGTTTCGGCGGACGCGAAGACGTTCACATTCAAACTGCGCCCGAATGTGAAGTGGCATGATGGCCAAGCGTTCACGTCGAAAGATGTCAAGTTCTCGGTTGAACTGGCGAAAAACCCGGAGAGCCAGAATGTCTACCAGCCGAAGTACACGGACATCGCCGAGGTCGCAACGCCCGATCCGTTGACGGCGGTGATCACGACAAGCAAGCCGAATGTCGCGCTGCTGGATGCGATGGTCTTCGTCTTCATGTTCCCGGAGCACTCGCTCGCCTCGATCCCGGTCAAGGATCTGCCGAAGAACGCATGGTGGCAGACGAACCCGATCGGCACGGGACCGTTCAAGTGGAGCAAGTACGTCCCAGATCAGTACGTCGAACTCGTCGCGAACGATGCCTATTGGCGCGGGCGACCGAAACTGGATAAGCTCATTAACCGCTACTTCAAGGAGCCGGGGAGCGCGCTGATCGCCCTGCGGAAGGGTGAGATCCAGTTCTCCTACGTGACGCTGGACGAATCGGAACTGGTCAAGAAAGACGCGAACCTGACGCTGATCCCCGGCCCCTCGCAGGTGGTGAACTACCTCCAGTTCAACCTGAAGGACCCGCGCTTCCAGGACGTGCACGTGCGGCAGGCATTCATGTACGCGATCGATCGCACCTCGGTCGTGGACCAACTCTTCAAGAGCGCGGCGGTCACCGTCCCGTGCGCCTTCGACAACCCGAAGTATCTCCCGAAGGACACCAACCCGTACAAGCGCGACGTCAACAAGGCGAAGCAACTGCTGAAGGACGCGAACTGGGATGCGATCAAGGGACAGCCGATTGAGCTGCTGACCTACTACAGCGATCAGCTCTCGCAGGACATCCTCGTCACGATGCAGCAGCAACTGGCAGACGTTGGCGTGCAGATCAAGATCCGCTCGGTGGACGTGCCGACCTTCAACGGCTTCACGAACAAGGAAACCCCGGAATACACGCTCTACTACGCGGGCGCGGCGAACGGCGCGGACCCGGATGTCACGAGCATCTACTTCCTCTCCACCGCGCTGCCGCCCTCCGGATCAAACCGCGGCTTCTTCAACAACCCGGACGTGGATAAGGCATACCTCGCGGGCCGTGCAGAGGCGGACGCGGGCAAGCGCGCGGAGGATTACCAGGCCGCCTGCAAGATACTGAACGACCAGTTGCCGTGGGCGCCGATGTGGGTGACGACACGCTTCGGTGCGGTTTCCAAGAACGTCCAGAACTTCGTCTACACCCCCTCGGCGGGGAGCGGTAAGTACTACGACCAGTCCGAACTCTGGGCTTTGGCGAAGTAACGAGTAATGAGTAACGAGTAACGAGTATAGGAATGACGCAGTTCGCGAGAGAAACCCGGTGGTGGCCTTCAGCCTGCCACCACCGGGGAAAGTGTCCCAACTGCGTACGTCCCGGAGTAATGAGTGATGGTGATGTCCCTTGTTACTCGCTACTCGCTACTCCCCATGAGGGGAATATGGGACGCTACATCCAACGACGGCTAATGATCACGTTCCCGATTCTGGTCGCGATCACGGCGATCATCTTCACGCTGCTCCAGTTGACGCCGGGCGATCCGCTGGATGCGTACCTCTCCCCGGATGTCGTCTTGAGCGCGGAGCAGCGGGCATCGGCGCGCCATGACCTCGGGCTGGACCGGCCCGCGCCGGTCCGGTACGTCTTCTGGCTGCGCGAGACGGCACGGGGCAACCTCGGCTACCGGATCAAGACGGGGGAGGCGGTCGGCAGCGTCATTAAACAGCGGATCGTCCCGACGCTCTCCCTGATGGGCGCGGGGCTTGCGCTCGGCATCACCACCGGCATCGCGCTCGGCGTGATCTCCGCCGTGCGGCAGTATTCGTTCCTCGACTTCATCCTGACGATCTTCGCCTTCCTCGGCGCGTCCGTCCCCGCGTTCTTCGCCGGGTTGGTCGGGTTGTACATCTTCTCGCTCCGGCTCGGCTGGTTCCCGGCGGGCGGTCTGGCGACGCCGGGCCAGCCGTATTCATTCGGGGATCACGCCTATCATCTGATCCTGCCCGCGCTCATCCTCTCCATTTTTCAGGTCTCGTCGATCATGCGGTACACACGCTCCGCCATGCTCGGCGTCCTGCGGCAGGATTACATCCGCACGGCGCAGGCGAAGGGCCTCTCGCGGCGGGTCGCGATTGGTAGCCACGCGCTGCGGAACGCGCTGATCCCGATTGTCACGGTTGTTGGCGCGACGATCCCGGCGCTCGTCGGGGGCGCGGTCTTCCTCGAATCGATCTTCTCGTGGCCGGGGATGGGCACGCTCTATCTCGACGCGATCGCGGGCCGCGACTACCCCCTCATCATGGGCATGACGTTCATCATCGCGACGGTAATCCTCGTCGCGAACCTGCTCACCGACTTGGCATATGCGTTCATTGATCCGAGGATTCGCTATGGATAACGGGGCCGCAAAGATCGATGGGGCGCTCGCATCGCCCGTCGCGGGGACGCGCCAGAGCCGGAAACAGATGGTTGTGCAGACGCCGGTCCGTCAGGCGTTGCGGCGCCTCCGGCGGCACCACCTGGCGGTGATCGGCGTCCTCGTCCTCGCGATCTTCATTCTGCTCGCAATTGGCGCACCGGTCGTCGCGCGCGTTGGACCCGATGCCATCGACCTCCTTGCGCGCAATCAGGGGCCAACCGCGAAGCACTGGTTCGGCACGGATCGCACGGGGCGCGACACCTTCTCACGCACCATCTACGCCGGGCGCGTCTCGCTCTCCATCGGGTTCGCTGCGGCGGCGATCTCAATTGTCGTCGGCGCGCTGCTCGGCGCGATTGCCGGATTCTTCGGCAAAGCGGCGGACAGCATCATCATGCGGTTCACCGACATCGTTATGACCTTCCCCGCGATCATCATCATTCTCACGATCGTCGCATTGACCGGGCCGGGCATCATCAAAACGATGCTGATTATCGGCCTGCTGAACTGGCCCGTGCCCTGCCGCCTCGTGCGCGCGAAGTTCCTCTCGCTGCGGGAGCAGGAGTTCCTCGTCGCCGCCCGCGCGATGGGGGCGTCCTCCGCGCGGATGATCTCCGTGCACGCCTTTCCCAACACGGTGGACGTGCTCGTTGTGTACGCGAGTTTCGGTGTCGTCAACGCGATCCTGCTCGAAGCCGGGTTATCGTTCCTCGGCCTCGGCGTGCAGGCACCGACCGCCAGTTGGGGTAACATGATCAACGTCGCGCGGAATCTGCAGGTGCTCGAACAATTCCCGTGGCAGTGGGTCCCGGCGGGCGTCGCCATCGTGCTGACCGTGCTGGCGTGCAACTTCATCGGTGACGGCCTGCGCGACGCGCTCGATCCGCACATGAATATTTAAAAGGAGAGAAGAATGTCCGGATTGCCCAACGGTTTTGGCGGTATTGTCTCCCCTTTGTCTGCACGCCGATGACCGAAGATTTCGAGGTCGATGTCGCGTCGCTCAAACGGCTGATTAACTTCCAACTCGACGCCGGGGTGCACGGCCTGTTCATGCTCGGCTCGACGAGCGAGATCGTCTTCCTCACCGACAAGCAGCGCGAGACGGCGCTGGAAGTCGCGGTGCGGGTGGCGGCGGAACTGGTGTAGACAACCCCCTGACACCGGGATTGATTTGTGCCTTGCTCATATGACCGCAGCAGACTCCCCGACAGTGCCGCAATAAGGGGGCACGGCAATCATGTGACGCGCTCGCACGCACGCTGGTATGCATATTGCCTTGAGAATGGCCGACACGAAGGTCGTCGGAATTTCAGCAGTCGGTCGGAGAGGAATGAACGTGCTGGCAGGCGAAAGCGTCGAATCCACGCAACGAGGGAATGTCGTTACGGCAACGGACCGCACACCCAGGAGCGGTCCCATTGTCCCTCTGTATGTCTTTGGCACAGCGGCATTGCTCTGCATCTACGGTGTTACGTTCTACGCGAGTATTGACCTCTTCCAGAAGCCCTCCGACGACCCATATCGCATGGCATACATGTTCCTCGGCATCCTGAATGTGGTGGTGGTGCCTGCACTAATGCTGGCGGCGATCGCGCGTATGGGGCGGGCGTGGCTGACCGGTATGCCGCAACCAACGCTCTCCTTGTCACAGAAAATCCCGTTGTGGATTGCCTTTCTCCTGTCGTTGCTCTCCGTACCAGTCTGGATTGGCATGGCGAATATCGAGCAGCAGGGCTTGGCAGACGACATAACAGCCGCGTCCGATTTCTCACGGACAATCTGGATCGCCCCGTCGGGTTTTCTGATCGCCTATAGCCTTTCGCTCTTCGTCATCATCGCGCTCGCCACCGTTGCGTGGTCCAACGCCGAAGAAACGAACGCGCGGCTCATGGCGGAGACCGTGTAGCAGCTCTCCGCACGCAATCCGTACCCACACCAGACAGCAGTACACCTCCGACGATGCCGCGCCAATTGTCGGGACCCGCGCATCGGTGCGATGATATGCGGTAATGATGGTTCAGCACGCCCGATGGGCAGACGCGACGAAGGAGATGGGGATGACGGAAGGCAATGTCGCGACGGCGATGCCGGTGGGCACGGATTCCGGTGATGCGGAAATCGTCTGGCGTCCGAGCGCGGCATACTTGGAGCGGAGTCGCCTGCGCCGTTTCATGGAGCATGAGCGGATCGCCTCGTTCGACGATCTGCTCGTCCGGGCGGCGGACGATCCGGCGTGGTTCTGGGATGCCACCGTCAAAGACCTCGACCTACATTTCTACCGCCCGTACGAGCAGGTAGTGGACCTCTCACACGGCGCGATGTGGCCGACGTGGTTTGTCGGCGGGCAGTACAACTACGTCCACAATGCCCTCGACAAGCACGCCGTCGGCCCGCACGCGGGGAAGCCCGCGATCATCTGGGAGGGCGACGACGGCGCATCCCGGCAGTTGACGTACCGCGAACTCTGGGAAGGAACGAATCAACTCGCGGGCGCGCTCGCGGAACTCGGCGTCGGCAAGGGCGATCGCGTCGGCATCTTCATGCCGATGCTGCCGGAGACGGCGATGGCGACCTTCGCGGTCTCCAAACTCGGC
>JAABUK010010546.1_pt1 | contig 12294 bp, 11 predicted proteins | sample 5559141 | NCBI WGS metagenome assembly JAABUK01 (sample SAMN10711869, study PRJNA513367) | rock metagenome | isolation source: Antarctica rocks | place: Antarctica: Victoria Land, Pudding Butte nord | collected 2016-01-03 | reverse complement strand
TCCAGGATTGGTGCACCATTGCCTAAAGCTACCTACCTCTTACCGCCTAAGACGACGATTAGATCCTGGAAGATAAAACTCTACGGCATGATTGTCCATGTCGTCTTCTGCAAGGAAATGAGTTGCCTGAGGTGGGCCCATATCGAAGCCATAATCAACGAAGTCCTGTCCCTGTGATGGAGAACTTGCTTACCAGCCAGTAACAGTATGCCAGGCCCACCACCATCTTGCTTCCCCAACCCCAAGTCGCATATACCTTTCCGACAATCACAATGGACTCCAACTACGAGAATCTTCCAAAATCTCGGTCTCTCCCCTCAGGAGCATACGACCTGCATCGGAATCGCAAAGAGCACGGAGAAGCAATGCCGTTGCCAAGTCGCCGGCAAGAGCCGGGACCGAGCGACCGAGATCTTGAAAACTGTGGCAACGACCAGTTCCACCACCGAGAGCGTGAAGCAAGATATGAAGGTCGTGGCAGGCTTGCTCCTATGTAAAAGGTTTCATCAAGATCAGACTGCGAAGCTGAGCTCGGAGTGGATGGGAAAGCTCTGGTCCTCCGGCTTTCCGGCCCAGGCAAGCATGCCTTCTTTCGCGGGGGACCACAACAGAGCAGCAGAGGATGCAGTTCGCGAGTTCCGAGAGCGCTCGGCCCCCACCCTAGAGACGACTGCTATCCGGTCTCGACGTCAGAGACGCCCAAACGGGCCACTCTCGATGAATCTCTGTTCCGCAGCAAGGGCCGACCGAAGCTCGCACGTGCAATGCGGTATCTGCCGCAATGAATATAGCCTGGAGGACGACGGAGTTGTTTCGTGCACGGCTTGTCAGAATGCTGACCACAAAGACTGCGCAGAGGAGTGGGCAACATCGCTCAGGATTGAAGGAAAGCCCATTACATACCCCCATTGGTAAGCTGCCTAGCGTAATAGCGGCACTCATAAGCTAACGAGCCCTCCAGCCGAGTACCAGCGACCCTTAGGGAACAAGAACGCTCTAGTCTTTGATTGGTAAGATGAGGAACAGCTGTACGGGGGTTTCTGCTGCCGTTAGATGCAGGCTCCGGCGAGCTCATGTGTTATCTTTGCTTGAGGGTCTCACATCAACAGCTACGGGCGTTCTTTGCTTACAGTTCTATCATCTCGCTTATCCACTTGTGCACGCTCTCATCCTTGTATACCTTCTGCGTGAGTGCTATCTCATTGAAGCCAGCCTCCATCTGCTTGTACTCCCCCGCCGAGCATTGTGCCATGGCTGCGGCGCTTCGCCCATTTCTGACCGGCGGTATAGTGTGCTGGATGCAGCTACGACGGAATCTAAGGGTGGGGCCGCGCGGCAAGGTGCGAGAGATGGGCCGGCAAGAGGAGCGGGTGATAAGAGGCAGAAAAGGCTTCATGCGCGTAGACCGTGAAGTAGTTGAACGGGGGTGGTAGGGGCGAAAGGGCGGGGGAGGGTGGGTGAGGGAAGAGGAGGAGGCGAAGTAGACTTTGGGCGTGGTGGTTGGCCTGGCGGTTGGCGTCTGCACGGGCACCATGAGGGACGGAGATCGAGTCCATGAGAGACTGAGGTCGCGTCCATGAGGACGCAGTCGACGGTGCTGACACGCGCACGGAGTTCCAGTTCTGGCACTTGCAAGTTGCAGGCGTGAAGTCGGTATTGCTCATGCAGTCAGCTCATTTCAAGGCGAGCGTTTCGCGCGGTGACTGGCTGGCGGTGTGGGCTCGTTAGAGACAAAACGTATCCTTGTTGTCGTGGTTGTAATGACTCTGAATCTAGAAGTTGCAAATACAGAAATGATGAGGCCGCAGCGCCAAGGCTTCGCCAAGGCTCTACGGCGGGGAGGGGGGCCAATGCTTAGGGCGGCGATGGAAATCCGGCGAACGGGATGTCCAAAAGCAGCGTCGAGGGATGCCCAAAGCGGCGGCCGTCTGGCCGTTCGTTATCATTTTGCCTACGAGTGGATTATCTGGAGGTGGAGTGATACGTCCAATGGACCTGTTGAACAGAAGTCGAGTCTAGCTTCAACCCCTTTCTCATCAGAACGACAATGGCTGCTCTGAACAGAGACAGACCAGCCATCATGTTCGTCGATACAGGTTGTATCGTTATGTCAAACAGCCTAGGCCTCAGGGCGTCCATTGGTCAGGTTTCGGCTAGCCTGCGCCCTATCCAACGGCCCTGTCCAACAGGCTATTTTGAGCGATTCTCTTGAGTATATAACACTCATTCAAGACGCAATTCTACGTAGATTTAGACAGTCAATTCCATCAATTCAACAGACATTCTACTAGCTATTCAGGCTAATTTGTCTGACAGATGATCAATCGATTTCTTCGATAAAGTAAAGATTGTCTTATGTCACAGGAGAGACCTGAGCTTCAGAAATCAGATGAGCAGACAGAAAAGCTGAGTGAGAGTCGAGAGGGCGGTGGAATGATCTTCGACAGCAATGGAGCGATCTTGATGATTGAACTAGGCGCGTCGCGGCGCGGCCCGAAGGCCCGTTCCCTGTCTATGATGAACGAGAGCGTCCCTCCTGTAGCGGGCCCCATGCGAGCAGGGATACCCCTGCAGAGATCACTCGCGGCATTCGATAAGGAGACAGGAGAGGACTGTGGGATAATCTGTGGCGCAAATAGAGCGGCCATCATTATTGAACTAGGCGCGTCGGATCGCGGCCCGAAGGCCGTCCACTTCCGGTGGTCAACTTTTGATTCGATTGGACAGAGGCCGGCCCCCATCCAATGTATCCTGCGATTCTCATGCGCCATCGACGTAGTCGCAGCAAGCTCTCGGTCCTTGTGCTTCTGACGAGGAGAGGTTCCGAGTCAAAGGAGGAGGCGGCTGTGGCTGCGGCTGCGGCGGCTGCTGCTGATCTCCTCCCTGCACGTGGAGGCCGTTGACGAGACTGATATGCCGTTGCGGAAGTGAGAGGGCGATAAAAGAAGATCTACCCCTCTCGATTGTATAGGGTGGCGCTGAATGGCTATGGTGGAGACTGCTGACGAGAGTCAATCGTGAGCCAGGATCATGCAGCGCTCACCCACCGCTTGATCCTTGCAGATGATCCGAGGGTGAGCGTTGCATGATCCTGACTCACGATTGACTCTCGTCAGCAGTCTCCACCATAGCCATTCAGCGCCACCCTATGCAATTGAGAGGGGCGGATGCTGATTTGTCGCGTGAGTCGTGATCCTTGATTTAGTGCGACTCGATAACGCTTTGATATCTGGCCTACTGAAAACCAGCTCTATTCATCTTCCTTCATTCTCCCATCTTTCTTTTGTTCTTCTCTATCTACAATCTGTTGCGTGATAGAAAGACTTTTCTATTTCAAGATGACTTCTATGAACAAACTTTTTGAATCAATCCTTCAAGAGATTGAGGATAATGCAGCCTACATTGCTCGCTCTCTCGGCCGGATCCACCGTGAGATAGACAGTCAGAATGAGCATCTTGATATTGCATTCGTTCATCAGCCTGATGAAGAAGCCTATCGTGAACTGGTTCAACGCGATGCCATCATTGCCGGGAAGTTGAGAACCTTGAAGCGCGACAACTCCGAATGGGCTCAGAAGTTCGCCGAACAAATTCAGCAAGCCTCCGAACAAATTCTGGAGGTTTACAATGTCCTGAAAGGGCTGGAAGGTGCCATTGCACGCAACATCATAGACACCTAACTGCAGAGAAGATTTATCTCAAGATTGGAAAGATGTTCTGGCAGATAAGTAATCAGCGCCAGCAGAGTAAGCTTCTTATTCAGAGACTAATCAAATATTGATACTGTTTCAGAAATGGATCTCATTCTTCTACTTCAACTCTACCGCCACGCAACTTTACGTTTCCCCTTCTGACGACGCTCTTTCTGATTCTTACGACAACGACGATAATGAGGAGGAGAAAAAAAAGTTTGACACTATAGCAGCTATCGTACGGAATCAAAAGGCTTACCTCCGAGTGCTTGCCTCCTACTTCAGACTCAACCTTGACGAGATTGAGAAGGAAGCCGAGGAAGATGCATATTCCTCGCAACAAGCAAGACTCAATCGCCCTACATCTGAACGTCATGATCAGACATCAGGCACTCAGTCAAATCAGGTTGATTTTCAGTCAGTCACCGCGGACACGTCAACAAGCATAGAGAAGCCAGCCTTTGCAAGAAAGAAGGACTGTCAGACAGCCTGCGCTTCAGGGTGTCCACCGGGCCTCATTTCGGCCAAGCCTGCGCTCTGTCCATCGGGCTATTTTGAGCGATTTCCTTGACACATGAGCTCCACCTTCCACAGCAATTCTAGATAGACTTCAGGCAGTTAATTTTCGGTCCATTCCAATCCAATCCAATCCAATTCAATTCCACACGCGCATGTAAAGCTCGCTAGCCCATTTTCGTGGCCAAGGACAAACCAGGAAGAGACAGACTCTGTACCACCCGGAACGACAGCAGGGAACAAGGACACAGAAGCCCAAGCACCTCATTTCCCCTCTTCCTCCACGAGCAATACTCGGAGCAAAAGAGCTATATATATATAAAAATGCATCCCTCGAGTTCCACTCCAAACGCTAATACACAAGTCAAGGGGCCGCCCCACCAAGAAGTTTCGCGTGTCTCTCCCCCCCCCGAAGCCCACAGAGAATATTCGCTGAAGCGGCTCGCAAAGGTTCCCCCCCCCCCACTGCCTTGGACACGAGTCCCGAGGGAGGGACCGAGGGAGGGAGGGAGGGAATTCCAGTACCCCCTCCCTCCCTCCCTCCCGTGCTGTCCAAAACCAGGGCACACCAGCGATCCCGAAAGGGAAAAAAATGCGAAAGCGATCGCGATCACAGGAAGCTGGAGAATCTCACCTCCGAATTTGGCGAGTTCAAAGGAGAAGTAGCAAGCTGTGCTGTGCTGTGCATTTTAAGGTATATGATATGTTGGATCTACATCGCCTATTCTAATCAGGTTTTTTCTTGGTTTCCAAAGTGGTCATTCGATATGATCTGTTCATTCTCGCTGGAAAATCAATCCGTCCAACTAACTAACTAACTAACTAACTAGCTAGTCCTTCCATCCATCCATCCATCCATCCTTGCAGCAACTGTGTGTGTGTGAGTGTGTGTGTGAGACAGACAACCTTTGTCTCAGAGAGAGAGAGAAGTCGGATCGAGAAAATCGACTATTTCCAAATCCAGCGAAAGATTTGCAGGACTGATCACGGCAGTGCAGTGTGCTTGCTTGCTTGACGTCAGTCGGTTCTTGTTGTTTCAGCACAGGGGAAAAGAAACAAGTTTTTCTTTCTGAAGCTTCAGCCTGAAGTTTCAGTCAGGGCTTCATCCAACGCGTGAGCTGAGAGATGTAGGTAGGTGGTCCCAAGATTTTTGTTTTGAAGGTAAGCCCTATCATCGACTCTTTTCTTCTCTTCTCTTGTCAGACAGCCTGCGCCCCAAGCTGTCCATCGGCTTAATTGAGCCCATCTCCGGCCTATCTTGGCCGCATTTTCTTCATATTTAGGCCCATTCTCAGGGGCATTCTAGATAGCTTCTTAGACAGTTGATCCTGTCCATTCGATCAATTCAACTCGATTCTATACAGACATTTAGAGCTATTCTGGCCCATTTGTTTGACATCTCTTCATCCTACATACGTCCTATGAAGATTGGTTCAACGGAAATCATTACGGGCTTGCGGAAGATTGGAACCGAAATCATTCCTGGCTTGCGGTCTCAGATTCAATCCTGAAGCTAGCAGAAAGGAGACAATGAGAAAGACAAAAGGGTGGTGCAGTATTTGCCAAAACGGCCGTGGCTGGTTGAAAACCCGCCGATCCAATCTTAGACGCTCGGAATAGGGAGGGGATTGCGAGGTCTTCTGCGCACCACCACCTCTCTCTGAACATTCTTCTCCTCCTTCCCGTTGTGCAGTGATTCCGTGGCAGTGAGACGATTATCATCATTCATCCAGGACACTGCTCCCCATTGAACAAGATCTTTCTTATGAGGCCTTCCTCGCTCATCTTTCACATCTCTTTCTTGCCAACCCAGCTGCTGCTTGTAGGTGACAGTCGTCGGAGATGTCGGGCACAGATTCCATCCGGGGGGTCCATATTTCACATCTCTTTCTTTTTTGGTGATCACTCTTTCCCAACAACCCAGGTGCAGCTCGTAGGTGACAGAGGGGTTGGACGGTGTCAAGTCATTGAAATCCAACTCCTTCTCCGTCGTCTCAATTTCCCCCTCGGAAGGAACTGGAGACCAGAGGCGGCGAGGACGTTTGATATGATATTGTTCTTCTGACTTTCTTACAGCAGTGGTGGGAAGAGATCGCGTATTTGTGTCGTTATTGGCATGAAGCTCCTTCTTCTTCTTCTTATTTCTCTCCTTCTCCTTCTCCTTATTCTTCTTCTTCTGATTAGCTTTCTCCTCTACATCCTCCCATCGTTCAATAGCTGAGCGAGGATTGAGATTCCTCCAATCTCTGCTATTGGATCTGATTGTTTGTTCGACGGATGTTGATGGAATGCTGTGACACGAACTGGAGATCGTTGGGATCCCCGGCATGTTCGAATCAAAGGTGGAAATGGTGGATCTACATTATCAGTAATGAGCTTAATGAGTGAAAAAGGTTTAAAAGTCATACCGAGTTTCTATGCTCGGCATGAAAGTTGATTGGATATTGATTAGATCCTGCTCCTTGAGATCTGAAATCGACTCAAAAAACGATTTGTACTGCTCTCTCGACGGCGTTGGAGGTCTATTGATGATCTCAATTGGATCGTTGTCTTAAGATGTTTCACCCGATATATAGCTTGGCCTAAAAGGCAGCGAAATAGGGGGGGGGTGGACGAACAGAGTCCATATCAATCCAAGTCATTGCATGACACAAATGAAGAGATAATCAGAGGGAAACAAACAGACGGACTATGTTGGACGGGAGAGAGTGGAAAGAGGGTGAAGAGAGAGCATTATCTATCCCTTGCGTCAGGACATTTCTATGATTGACATGGACAGCGAGATTGAATTGGGGATGTTGCTTCTGTCCAGACTACTGCAGCACTATTCTCAGATAGTAATGTGTATCATAGAAATGTCAACGATTCAGGCACGCAATGTGATATACGCTGCTGAACCGACCTGCCGGATTCCTCCATCTCCATCCAGTCCTTCAGCTCCCTATCAGCTGACACGTCAAAGCGCAGCTCTCGATCAATCGTTGGAGGAGCGATCCACAACAACCCACAGAGCCGCCCGTCGGAGACGTTCCTATGCATCCGCTGCACACCCATCCTCCACAAACGACAAGATCGGCACAGCTATGACAATTTGTCAAGCAAATGGCTAGAGTAGCGGCGAAAGTGCTTGGGGAATTGAATGAATTGACTGACGGTAAACGGAACAGGATCAAGCTACCCAAGCTTGCGAGACAGTTCCCGCCCCCCAACATCGAGTTCTTGCTCGCGCTCAGGAGGAGCTTCGTCTACTACTACTACTACAAGGAGGACATGGGCAGGGTCCCGGTCCCGGACGAGGCCCCCCCCCCGGAGGTGAGCATGGACGACAGCGAGGGGGCCGGCATGACCACGATGATGTGTGCCAGATGGCGATCATGGGCCACGCCTCGACCGTCAACGGGGTTCTGTGCATCTGCGAGTCCGTCGTGTCGCACGCGAACCCGACCTTGATGCTGCTGCTGCTTCCGATCAGACAGCCTGCGCCACAGCCTCTCTCCATCGGTGCCAATCAATTTGCGCCAATCTCCGGCGCCAACGTTTTTGCGCCTCATTTTCTTGATACAAAAGCTCCATGTCCAAGAAGCCAGTTCTAGATAATTTAGGCAAGTTGATTCAATCAATTCAATCCAGTTCAGTTCAATCCGCGCATTCAAAGCTATTGTAGTAGTGGGGGGTGGTGGACATCGTCTCCCTTCAAGCGAGGAGGAGATAGCCCGCGAAGCACCCGCGAAGCAGCCTGCGCGGGTGTTCAAGGCGGTGTTCCAGGAGTGGTCTAAGCGGCGTTCCGGGGGGTGGTCCAAGCGGCGTTCCGGGGGTGGTCTAAGCGGCAATTCGGGGGTGATCTAAGCGGCGTCCGGGGGAGGTCTAAGCGGCGTTTCGGGGGGGGGTCTAAGCGCCGAGGCGAGTGCGGAGCAGATTTTCCTCACCTGGTGATGCCAAGAGAGAGGATCTTGGAGGTACGTAGTCGTCGTCTCCTGGTGCCTGCGCCTGCGACATCCACTACTTCGTGAAGCCAGCGCGCATCCAGTCTCTGTTGTCATTCGGAAAGTGTCTGCCAAACGGCCGTCTGTTTCCCTCAAGCATACCATCAGGAAGGCGGAGCCACGGGAGGACTGGCAGCATGTCATATCCTGGCTTCGGCGCCAGCGGCACGAGGAACATTGATATGTCGCGGTTTGTGCATAGAAACGAAGATGGATCGCACACGCTGACACGGCCACAAGAACGGAGACGGACCTCGCGCAGAATATCCGCAAGGCAACGAGCATTGGTACCCTTACCACGTTGCTTGCTTTGGGCGACCTTGCTGACGCCCATGATTTGAACAGAGGAAACAGCACCGAAACGTAAACCCTGCCACTCCTCCTCCCACACCAGCGCATACCGAGCACTTTTGACGAAGCTTACGAGGACTCAGGGAAACACGTTCGAGCTGCTATCGTTTATACCTGGGACCACAAGACCTCCCAGTCATTCTGGGCGGGCATGAAAGTGTATGTTCGAGCCGGAGCAACTCCTCCGTCGACCTCCACCTATTGCGACTCTGGAGCACTGAATGACTGGATTTGCAGGCAGCCTATACTGGCGGATGAGATACAAACATTCAAAGCCCTCATTACGATACATAAAGTCCTGCAAGAAGGCCACCCAGTCGTTCTCAAGGAAGCACAGCAGAATGTCAATTGGGTGGAAAGCTTGGCCAGAGGAGTAAACGGGGAGGGACTTCGAGGTATGTTCTGTCAAGGCCTGGCTATCAAAAGATGGGGTGGGACGGGTCTGCGGGACTGCCTGTTACCGAACATGGGCTGGGAAGGGTCTGCCGGACTGCCTGTTACCGAACATGGGCTGCTCGTTGGGCCGGGCTGACGCTTTCCTAGGCTACGGGCCCTTGATCCGCGAATACGTTTTCTTCCTGCTCGCAAAGCTCGCCTTTCACCGACAGCATCCCGAGTTCAACGGTGGGTAGCCACCCAAGTGGCCAATCCGTCATATGCTGACTCCCGAAAGGCTTATTCGAATATGAGGAGTACATCAGCTTGAAATCAATCAACGATCCTAATGAAGGGTGAACCGTGGCCACTCGAAACTGCGAAGAGCAATTTACTGACATGACCTAGCTACGAGACGATATCAGATTTGATGACCCTTCAGGACCAGATCGATTCTTTCCAGAAGCTCATCTTTTCCCATTTTCGAGGAGGCGCCAACAATGAGAGCAGAATTGCGGCATTGGTTCCTTTGGTGCAAGAGAGTTATGGCATCTACAAGTTCATCACGAGCATGCTGCGAGCAATGCATACGAGTATGTCCCGACTGCTTGATGCTGAGTATGGTGCTAACACCAAGAAGCGACCGGGGAAGACGACGCTCTCGAGCCTCTGAGAGGACGTTACGAAGGCCAACATCATCGACTGGTCAGATTTTATTACGAATGTTCAAATCTACGATATCTGACCAGTCTCATCACCGTACCGAAGCTGCCTCAAGATCCACCCAACTTGCTGGCCGGAGACGATGAGAAGCCAGCCTTACCTCAACGACCCGCGAAAGAAGTCGAAAAGCCTCCATCGCCGGTACCTGCCAGAGCTGTGGCAGATCCTGAACCAATCAATGACTTCTGGACAAACGAAGCAAAGAGACAACAAGATGAGTACGAGGCAGAACAGAGACGGTTGCAACGGGAATGGGAAGAGCAGCAACGGCAACAGATGCTTGCTCAACAGCAAGCTCAACGAGATTTCGAGGGGCAACAAAGACTCCAAGCTGAACAGCAACGGTTGGCACAGGAAGCCTTGATGCGGGATCAGTATCAAGCCCACACTCAGGGCCGCATGGCTGAACTCGAGCGAGAAAATCTCACCGCCAGAGCACAATATGAGCGAGATCAGCTGATGCTACAGCAGTATGATCGGAGGATGAAGGATCTGGAAGAACAGCTGAAGCAGCTCAACTCCAATTTCCAGATGCAAACCCAGTCGAAGGATGACCAGATCCAAGCACTCCAGGATCAGGTCAACACTTGGAGATCGAAATACGAGGCGTTGGCCAAACTTTATTCTCAGCTCCGACAAGAGCATCTCGATCTGTTGCAGACGACGAAGTCACTGAAACTGAAAGCTGTCTCAGCGCAAGAAGCGATTGAACGACGAGAAAGACTGGAGCGAGAGATGAAGACCAAGAACCTCGAGCTGGCGGATATGATCCGAGAACGAGACAGAGCGTTGCACGAGAAAGACCGGAGCACTGGTGGTCATCGTGAAGAGCTCGAGAAGTTGAAGAGAGAGCTGCGCTTTGCGTTGGAAAAGGCCGAGAGTGCCGAGAGAGTGAAAGGGTCGGAGCTCTCCTCCATGCTGGCCAAGTACAGCCGAGAGATGGCCGATCTGGAAGAAGCACTTCGAAACAAGACCAGGACATTGGCTGACATCCGTTCGAAACATAGCGAGCGTGACGGCGACCTCGATGCTCAGATGAAGGAAAAAGATGATGAGGTTGAGATCTACAAGTCCGGGATGGAGCAAGCCTTGGAAGAGCTCGAAGAGCTCAAGCTGTCCAAGGGCGATGATGAGGGTGCCCTGGACGGCGCCATCGACACCGTGCTTCAAAGCAGCATCGCAAAGATCCACGACATCATCGACTCCGTATTGCAGAGCGGTGTGCAGCGAGTGGACGATGCGCTGTATGAGCTCGACTCGACCATGCAGGCCGGAAATCAAAATGCTACACCTCCATATGTTCTCTCCCAGATCGAGAAAGCGTCGTCCAGCGCCACCGAATTCTCCACCGCGTTCAACAATTTCATCGCCGAGGGTCCCAACAGTCCTCATGCAGACATCATCCGCACAGTCTCCATCTTCGCCGCGTCCATCGCGGACGTCCTGTCCAACACGAAGGGGCTCACCCGCTTCGCCACTGATGACAAGAAAGGTGACCAGGTCATCAGTGCTGCCAGACAATCCGCCACATCAACGGTCAGCTTCTTCCGTGGTCTGCAATCCTTCCGTCTCGAAGGTCTCGAATCCAGCCAGCAAACAGACGTGGTCGTCAACAACAACCACGAAGTCCTGATGAACCTCCAGAAGCTCTCGAAACTCGTCGACGGCTTCGCCCCCAAGAGCAGCAAGATCACGACCTCGGGCGACCTCGGCGACCTCGTCGACTCCGAACTCACCAAAGCCGCCGACGCCATCGACGCCGCCGCCGAGCGTCTCACCCGCCTGATGAAGAAACCCCGCCAGGGCTACTCCACCTACGAACTCCAGATCCACGACTCCATCCTCGAAGCCGCCATCGCCGTCACCAACGCCATCGCCCAGCTCATCAAGGCCGCCACCGCCTCCCAACAGGAGATCGTCAAGCAAGGCCGCGGCTCCAGCAGCCGCACGGCCTTCTACAAGAAAAACAACCGCTGGACCGAGGGCCTCATCTCCGCCGCCAAAGCCGTCGCGAGCTCGACCAACACCCTGATCGAGACCGCCGACGGCGTCATCAGCAGCGGCCGCAACAGCCCCGAGCAGCTCATCGTGGCCTCCAACGACGTCGCCGCCAGCACCGCGCAGCTGGTCGCCGCCTCCAGGGTCAAAGCCACCTTCATGTCCCCGACCCAGGATCGCCTCGAGCAGGCCAGCAAGGCGGTCGGCGCCGCCTGTCGCGGCCTGGTCCGCCAGGTCCAAGAGATCATCCGGCAGCGGGCGCGGGATGGGGGCGAGGGAACGGTGGATTATGCCCGCTTGAGCGGGCATGAGTTCAAGGTCCGCGAGATGGAACAGCAGGTGTGTGATCAGCCTTTTCTTTGTCTTCTTTTCTGCTTCTATATGATCGAGCCAGTCCAGATGGGAAGGGGGGTCTTTTCACCTCCTCCTCCTCCTCCTCCTCCTTACTCCTACTCTTCTTCTTCTTCTTCCTACTCTTCTTCTTCTGCTCACTCTATCTCTATTCTAGGTCGAGATCCTCCAGTTGGAAAACAACCTCTCAGCGGCGCGGGCGCGATTGGGCGAGATGCGCAAGGTTTCTTATCGCGAGTAGGGTAGGCACGCCTCTTGTTGGCTGCGAGAGGGGGGGATGAGGACGAGGACGGTGGAGGAGTGGG
>JAABUK010010545.1_pt1 | contig 12294 bp, 8 predicted proteins | sample 5559141 | NCBI WGS metagenome assembly JAABUK01 (sample SAMN10711869, study PRJNA513367) | rock metagenome | isolation source: Antarctica rocks | place: Antarctica: Victoria Land, Pudding Butte nord | collected 2016-01-03 | reverse complement strand
CACACTCGAAAGTCTTTTGTTAAAGCGCTCTTCAAGACGCTCTGCCCCTCTTCTTCAAACGCAGTGCGTTATTAGCCATCGAACTCAGGCCATAAATTAGGTGCCACCTCCTCGTTCAAGAACGATTCCAACTGGGGGGATCGCAAGCCCTGAGGTCGTTGTTGACACAAGCAGAGAGCTTCAGGTCAACGCTATATGCAGTTTAGCACAGGCACTGTATGCCGTTCGTGTGCAGTTGCTGACCGGAGTAGCCGTCTCGGATATTCACTTCTTGGATCTCGTTTTGCACACATACGATTTACAAACGAACGTCAGCAACGCGCCTGGCACCTCAGATCAACGATCTCGAATAAGACTTATGTCAAAGGAAAGGTACACTGGCAGCGATCATTTGACTTGCGGCATGCCAATGTGTTTATGTTGCAAAAATTTCTTGATCATGTTGCCGACTGCAGCTCCAGTTGCGGGCAGCAGCTGGTCTACCTGCAAACAAATCTCCTGCAACTGCTGCTATCCCTCTACTCTTAGCAGAAAGCTACTACGCCCTTCAAGACCCTGCCATGTTGAACATGCGATATTCAGAAGCAGTTCAGGTAATTCGCCAAGCCTTAATGTCTGCGTCACAGATTCAATTTTGCAGTCTATGATCATGATGGTCGTCATTGTGTTGACAAAGCACTCTTCCTGCAGAACTTTGCAAGGACTGCAGTGACTGCTTACGAGTGCGGATACTCAGAAGACACACTGCGTCAAGAGCTTGAGCAGGCAACTGCACAGCAGAGCACACCAGACAGTGTGAAGGTATTGCTGCATTGGCATCCCCTTGTCTCACTGCTATACATCTATACACTTTATCTGCTGTAGCAGTACAAACCCTGCATACATGTGCATGTAAGTGTGGACCTAGTTCCCGCCCATACTCACCACGAGGATACTCTGTAGATCTGCAGCAATGTGCGATGCAGGCTATTGATCAGGAGGACTGCTTATTGTGTGTCTGCATGGTGTGGATGACACTTGTGATGTCAAAAAGCACGCGTAGATGGTCCACAGGTACTGCTCCGTTATGTTTGCATCACTGCGCTGCTATGCCTTGCATGAAGTCCCGCATGCAGCTAGATGACTGATCATGGCCAGCTTGAAACCTCACTATGTCATTAGGTAGACTGTGCATATGACTCTCCAGTGCATGTTTGTGACTTACTGCCTCCTGCATGTGCGCCAGTTTGACAACAGCACATTCTGTCTGCAGCAAAACCAGTGTCAGAGGCCACAGTGGACTCCTGGCAAGGCTTTGTGTCCCTGATAGTCCAAGGGTACATGGAGAAAAGATGGGCCTGGACCCCAATTGACAGACTTCAGATGGAGCTGACAGCTGTCACAGGGCGTACTGAACGGCCTCATGTTGTTGCTGAGTGGGCACGAGTTGTACACACAACCCTTGAGCAGGTTGCACCGCAGTTCCCATCCCGCTGACATGGATAGAATGAGAGAGACAACTACATGAGTGGAGTGCTGTTTGAGAACTGCAGAGGACAACTCAAGAGCACATTCAATAGTTAATCAGCCAGATTAACACTGTACATAAGGCTTAGAGTCTGCTGTGATGTTTCCTAGGTGCAGATCAGCTCAATGTACAGATCATGTGTGCTTATTGTATTTGAGAGAGAAGACTGTCAGTGTCTACAATACCTAAGGGATATACTGTACACTAGATTTTGCATACACACCCAGTGTACCTTGACAAATGTCTGCTGTGTACCATATGTAATAAATGTACAGCATTGTCAGAGGCAGCTGCAATAAGTGTGCAGGACACACATGGGGCACATTGCGCTGAACAGAAATGCCTGACCGCATGCATAAACAGCAGACACGAGATGCTAGTCTAAGACCTATGATTGTTCCACAGAAGATGTTATGATGTCGGCACATGCACAATTCGCTGTCAGCTTCACACTCAGTGTGGCAGCTCTATGTTCTGTGCATGACCAAGATGTCAGACTCTGGGAAATTCGTTGTTCGTGCCTGATCTAACAGGCTGCTGTCTTGCATCATTAAACAAAGTGAGCGCCTGGCAGCAGTGTCTGCCATAGATGGCAGTGCTTGAAGGAAGCCTGTTTGCCAGGAGGGACATTCACATGCAGAAACGCTTCTCCTGTCAGGGGGTTCTGCCCCCACCACCCTGCCCATGGCAGAATCTCCTTGTCCTGCATTTGCATAGCGCACATCTGACAAATCAGAACAGCAGTACTGTACAGGCTCAATGTTGACGTGCAGAGTCATCATCAATCTGTGCATGAACATTTGATGAAGGCGTCATCAAGCCTGCAGATCAGTGCATGCTTGGGGACTTGCATTTGAATTTTCTATATTAGGAAACCTAACATGCAGCAGCAGACCAATGCAGCCACAACGCCTGCTGTTTCAAGTACAACCGGCCGCTTATATCAGGGCTATCCCATGTGACAGCCACAGCCTTGTGTCCTAACTCAACACACACCATGTACACATCAGGTCAGTCATGTACAGCTAGTCTTGTGCCCCTGTCGTTGCAACTCTCAAGTTGACAAGTCTGATGAAAGGCTTGCACCATTAGTGGCTGCCTGAATTGCAGTCCAGTCATTGCTGCCGGTGTTACAGACTGTTCCAGGGTATGCCTTCACACACCCAGCAAGGCAAGCAGACAGTGACCACCACCAGGCGCACAGACAATGCAACTCTGCACCTACCAGCTGAACAATGGCGCAGCCAGTGGTTCAACCTTTTGCAGAGCCCAAACATATAGTGATCTTTACCCACACACCCACAGACAATGCGACAGATGGCTTCACAGCTGCAGAGTAGCGTAGCCAGTGAGCAAGCCTGATACAGAACCCAAGCAGACAGTAATCTCAGCCCACACTCACATACAATATGACCCATCAGCTGAAGATTGGCGCAGCCCATGGGCAAGCCTAGTTCCAAATCCAAACATACAGCAATCTCAACCTACACGCACAGACAGTGTGACTCACCAGCTGAAGAGTTGCGCAGCCCGTGGCCAGGCCCGTCCCAAAATCCAAGTAGGACACCAGGCGATACAGCTCCTGCCAGGAAGATAGAGAGGCGTCATAGGTGATGGCCTTGCACAGACTGCTGTCCAGGCCCTCCATCAAAGGCAGGGACAGCTGCTCCAGCTGGTGCAGAATCTGCTGAGCAGACTTCTTGGACTCCCTGCATACGTGCTGAAGCCTTGCTGAAACTGCTGTTTTCATAGAAAGAAAAAGAGAAAAAGAGTAAAACTGATGGAGACACCAAAGGGCAAACAGACAGAGACTGCAAACGGCTGCAAAGGGCAAACAGATGGAGGCAGCAAAGAACAGCGAAAGGCAGTCAGTGGAGATAGCACAGCACAGCACCTTGCATCGATGATAGTCTGCTTGATAACCCGAGCTGTCAAGGCCACCGAGGTCTCAATGTCCTCCTCGCTTCGGGTCCTCTTGCTTATGCGCTGCCTCTGGGGATCTGCATGAGCAGTATATACAAAACTCCTATCAACATGTCATGATGCAGCGGAGTCTTCTCTCAAGAAACTGTTGCAAGAATGCTGCGGCATCTGGCTAATGAGTGTTGAAACAAGCTGCTAGTGATAGCGTATCTGGGATCTGTTGTCATGATGTAGAGAGCTGAGGTGCATAGGCAATGTTGTTTGCAAGCAGTGCTCTATTGACTAACAGTAAGCAGCCAGCAGCAAAGCAGTCTCTGCATTCCAGCATGCCGCGCATTACAACAGTTTGAGTTTGTGTTATAATATCCTTCTTTGGTCATGCCGCGTGCTGTTGGACACACATGCCATGCAGCAGGTCAGCAAGGCAAGCATGCTGCACGCATACACACACGCACTCACAGATGCAGGTTGTACGCATGCTTACCAGTCACAGTCTGTACGCATTGGGCGTTGCCAAAGTAGGCATCAGGGGCGTGCATCTGGCGCAGATCTAGAGGCAGGTAGAAGGTGCCGGTATCACAGTCACTCCGATGGCGCACCATGCACGTCACATGCCACAGAATGGAGCACAGCAAGTCATTGGAAGACATGTCGTGTGGGCCTGCCATAGTGGTGTTGTTCAGTCTGTCCTGCAGCAGAATGCAAACAGCAATAAGGGGTTGCGTACACACTGATCCCGACAGTTTACCGAGCTTTGCTGACAAGTGCAGTTTTGGGAACTGGTCATCCGGTTACACTAGCAGCCAGAGGCACTCAGACCACTGCAAAGGTTGGTCATCGCTTGTATCAAAGCTAGCCTGATGCAAGGCCTTATGATGAGTTGCTGTCAGCTGCAGCAGAGCGCCCATAGCTTGCAGGAAAGGCCTTTCGAGCTGCCTTACATCCAAGCTTCACTTCTGATGACATGGTTAGATGCACAGTTGCATGCTGCTTGACTTCCAGTGGCGCCACACCAATGCAACAAAAGCACAAGATGGTGCTCATCCACAGGGTGTCTACTGGGCTAGTAGAAGTGCAGTGATTTGCTGATGGTGGAGGTGATGAACTGTGGGTTCTGGCAATGGTGAGTGTGGGTCATGACAGTGGTAGATGTGAGGCGTGACAATGCTTTTAGCTTGACAGATTATGAGTGTGCCCGTAAAGGTCTGTGATGGAAGGTGGAGCATTGTACAGCAGCAGTCTTCCTAGAATGATGGTTCATCATGTGTATGGTACTGTAGACATGTCAGAGCAATGACTGACTGCTTGAGTTGTAGCTGGTGTCTGTCAGTGTGACTCAAAATTATCAAATTCAACAACATGACTCAGTGTGACTACATCAATAGCAGGGCAATGCAGGCTTACTGATGACGCACACACAACATGCAGGTCAATGCAGCCTTACTGATGATGCACACACACGCATGCACGGCCACTGGTTTACCTTCAGCCCCTGCAGGGTGGCCAGAGGGATAGCCAGAATGGTTGGAGCAAATGTGGAGAACCCCCCTTGCAGCAGGAAGGGGATGAGCATGGCTAGGTAGGTCAGCAGATGGTTGCAGAACTGCAGCACTGTGATGACCTGTTGACTGATGCTGGACTGCTGCCTACTCAGCTGCTTCACCTGCAGCATTGCGACTGACTATTGTGAGTCTGTCTGGTACTGCTGATGAGTTGGCAGGGGGCAGGGCAGGCAGTTTGAGTAAAGCAGGGCAGGGCAGGGCAGGACAGGGCAGGGCAGGTGGTGCAACCAGACAGCCAGAAAATAAGTCACAGTGACAAGCAGTCCAGCTGAGCAGATCAAAATGTCAAAAACAATGCTTGAGCGGAATGAGCTCTTGAAGATGAGGTCTGCGCTGATCAGAGCAGCAGAAAGGTAGTATAAGTAGGGCAGGCAGCGAGACAGGCAGTCACGTACATGGACAGGCAGTGGAACAGTCAGACAGCCAACATGATCTTGGATTAGGCAGGCAGGCAGACAGACAGACAGACAGACAGACAGACAGACAGCCAGCCAGACAGACAGACAGACAGACAGACAGACAGACAGACAGACAGACAGACAGATCCTGAGAGCCAATGCTGCCTGAGGCAGTAGGGCATCAGACTGAGCTCCACGGGGTTGTCAACATGCGGTGGCAACACCCAAGGAAGGAGCCCATCATCATCAAGCGGGAAAAAAAGGACAGACAGACAGACAGACAGGGACGTACAGGGTAGACATGGTGTCGAGCAAAGAGGGGTTCAGGTGCCCCCAGTGCTTGCTCTGTATGCACGCTCATCCAGTCCTTCAGAAAGTTCACTAGGCCTCCAACATCTGCACAGACAGACGAATGTCAGTCAGGACTGTAGTACATGACTGCCTGCCATTCAACACAGCAATCCAGCTTTAGGCGCCCTGCGATGCCAGTGATGTGAACTACCTTTTCAACCTTGCTGACGCTGACAAGAGCATCAAGGCTTGCTTGCTCTGCTTGCTTGCTACCACAGTAACTTGATGCTTGATGTGTACGTGCACTCAGTTACGAAGTTTTGCACTAGAACCAATTACTCAGCTTGTCTGTAACATTAACAGCAAGATTTTATGTTCACAACAGGCCTGTGCACTTGCTTTCTGTTACAAACCTGGGGCTGTTTCAGCTGTTTGCAACACTGTGAAAGCAAAAACTGTCTCTACGCACACCTTGTTTGAAACTATTCGCTTCCCATGTGCGCCAACTAGTGTGCATGTTTTGGCACATCAGAACTCTTGTTACTGAAAGCATAGAAGGCTACAATGTCTAAGTAGTGCAGATGACAAGGGCTGGCAGCATATGCAAAGCGTACCAGCCAGCACATGTGCCATTGAAACACCCAACAGTGTCTGAGCTTCGTCACAGTATGTGATCTGGAGCTTCATCAGTGCTTCATTGCCATGCAATAGTCCTCGAGGGTCAATGTCCTGGATTTGGCATGCACAAAGCAGCTTCAAGCCATGACCACAACTGCAATGATGTTCTGGTCACTTTGAGTTGGTGTTCAAGTGCATTTCCAAGTAAGTGAGCCCTGGGTGTGGGTTGAGATTTAAGGACTGAGTCTTGCGGCTTGCTCAGGTGCAGCATTCACACCCAAGACAAGGCATGTTCTGAGAGTTTGCTAAAGCCTCTGGTATATGCACAAATCTTCCACAGTGACTGACCTGTGTATACAGTCCCGCCATGGGAGCAAAGGCATCCCCTTTGGTGTCCACCTCTGTGTCTTGGCACGACTCGGTGACTGGCAGGCCTGCTCAGCAATACAGTACAGGAAATTTTATCAGCAGTCAGACAGTAGGGAAAGCCACTGGTTATTTGGCGCAGTGTCACATACTGCAGTCTCATGTGTAGCAAGCACTCCAGAACAGTTGTCACCAGCTCACCCATAGAGTTGCACACAATGAAGCCTTCACCTCCAGAAAACCGCAGCCTTCCACAACAGACTGGATACCTCTGCGAAAAGGCAACAAGACTTCTGACTGTATAGGACAAGGTTGTCCCCTGATATTTAGCACGTCAGCAGCACACTCACCTCAACAAGAGTGGCCAACGACGATCGCAGGGCGTCGGCGGACAGATGCCCTGGGAAGGCGAACACAACAGCAATGCGCTCGGTCAAGGTTGGGCTTTTTCGGTCGAAGTTACAGAGCTGCAGATGCAAACGATCACTCTTGCAATAGGGGCCCTCATGAGCAATACGACATTTCGGGCAACTTTGAGGTACTGTACCTTAATCTCCTCAGGCTCCTCCAGGTTTCTCTTTTGAGGCTGCACGACATACTGCTGGATCACCTTGAACTTGCTGTCGGTCATCCCAGGTCCATCAATGGACATAATGCCTACTGAAAAGCTCTTGAGGGCACAGCAACAGTTGGAAATTGCTAAGATGAACAGTGACGCATGCAGATGGCAGACAAAGTTGCGGTAGCAGATGCATCAGCTATGCTTCAATGTCCCTGTGAACAAGCGTTACGTGGGGTCCAACAACCACAGATTACTGTACGCTTGGCAACCCCTACTTACAATGCTACATGTAAGTTGCTGTTTTTTCTTTACACACCTATGGGCATGGCTTCATACACTTAGGGTTACATTTGACTCCAGTCATATGTTGCAACAAGCTGCATTACAGAATACCATTACATTGAGAAATGTATTATGGAAGTTGTACGATGTGCAGAACTTATATATCTGCCCCTGCAGAGAGCTTAACGCCCGAGACACACAGACAGTCTGAAAAACCAGCATGTAGGTGGTCTACCTCACACTCCTTATCCTTATCCGCGGAGTCTCAGCTGCGAGGCAAAAGATTAGGTGGCTAGGTCATGTTTTCAGGATGCCTAGTTAATATGCCTAGTATATTATAACGATGGTTTGAAGCTTTTGTTTGGTGCAGTCAAGGGGCTTCGCCCACCTGGCCGGCCTAGGTTGAGTTGCAATGATGTTGCAGTGCGTGGTTGACAAAACTGTCAAGTTAGTGGGTATTACAGGGATGCACAAGACAGGCTGCTCTGGAGACACAAGAATTGTCCTGCACGTATGCGCTGGAAAGCATAAATATTGTTCTTACTACTATATACTCGCAGTGCGGACTACTCTAAAATAGAATGGCATGCGGGAAAACTATCTCTTGTGTTCATGGCTTTGGTGTGCACAGACAAGCATATCTGCAAGAGGCTGTAACTTTCTCATGGTAATAAATGTCAACTTCAGCCATGAGCTGCTGTGAATGACGCAGCATAAAATGCCTAATTCGCAAATCCCAAATCACACAGTGTCAAAAACCTTCAAGTGACAAGCTGTACACACTGCAACCAAGCCTCCACCAGCAGTTGAAAGAATTAGCAATTTTGACGTATACAGTGCATACATTTGGGCACAACAATACACCAGTAATCAGTGTCCGTACAGAAACCTACATGCCGTACGCTGACGTACATAATGCTACTGTATGTAAGGGGGAGACAGTGAGTAACTGTGTAACTGCAATGCTCCCCGTTGATACATCACCAACATGTCGAGTTGACCAGCTTCCCATCACAATTGTGATGTCAGTACAGGGTCATTGTCACTCCTCAGCAATTGATAATCTTCTAGGCAAAATATGCACCGGGCAAAAGCATATCCCACAGGTGGCAAGTCTTGAATGAATTCTGTGCTCTTGGAGGCACACATACATGCAGATAGGCTTTGCCCGTCAGGGGGTTCTGACCCCACCATGCCCCCCAGGGCTGTGGATCACTGCCCTGCATCATTGCAGTACACATGACTCATCACATGTAGCCTCATTGAAAAGAAAAGAAAAGTTTACGCTTTTCAGCGATTATAATGGGAGCCTCCTAAGGCAGCAGCCCAGAGCTGTAGCCTCATTAGCAAACAACCCTGAGCCATTGAACTCCCCTATAAGTCCCTGATAAGGCAACCGCTGTGGCTATTTCACCCAGAATGTGACGCTATCTATTATAATGTCCTGACATGACCATGAGCGAGCGCAGTGACAGCATATTGTTTAGGCACTGTCGTTCCTGTGTATACAACAACATGCTACAAAGCTCATATCAAGAATCTCTATGCGAGCTGCTTACTAAGCCTGGCAAATCCAGATTGTCTTGCACCTGCCTAATCAGACCAGTATACGTATCAAAGCAGACTGCACTAGCTTCATCAAAGTTGATGGAACTCAGCTGGGAACTCACCTGTCTGGCAGTTGCCAACCCAATTGGCATACCAGCACCAAAGTCCAAGGCAGACACCAGCCTGTACAGCTCCTGCCAGGATGCAAGACTGGCATCGTGGTTGATGACTCTGTCTAACTGTGTGGCAGTGCGAGTGAGCCAAGATGAGGAATGTGAATTGAGCTGCTGAGACACCTCCTGAGCTGACTTCCCTTCATTCCTGCAATGTGTTTCAGGTCTAGTCATGCCATGATGGGTAGATGTCATGTCACGAAGAGGAAGGGCCTTGAGAGGCGAGGTTTGGAAAAGGGGGGCTGAGATTGTGAGAAACGATCAAAACTGCATCAAACATTGGTTGTCTGATGCAGCTATGCCAAAAAGTGGTGGGTTTCCTGTGATGTGAGAAAGCACCCCACCTTGCATCGACAACTGCTCGCCTTACTAAGCGTGCAGTGAGGACAACAGAGATCTCTGTCTCCTCTTTGTTGACTGACTTGGTGTCGATTGGTGCCCTATCTGGGTCTGCAGCACCAGCAAAGGTACTATCCACCAGTCATGTAAATCATGCAGATGACGTTACTGCAAGAGGTAACCTGAAGAGTCTTATTTGACCATGATGCTGGCATTCCAAGTGCAAACAGTAGCGTTGCTAGGTTGATGCTGCAATGAGGAGTCAACTGGCTACTTCTGCACTTCGACTTGGAATGACAGTGTCAATGATCTGATTCTGTTTTCCCTGCTTCTTTGCATAGGTTTGCAACATACATTGAGCTTTTCTCTGAATTTGGTGTCATTTCTGAGCTGAAAATCCTGTAAAACTTACCCTGGACGCTCAGCATACTGTGAGCATTGCCAAAATAGGCGTCTGGAACATGCATCTGCCTCAGATCAAAGGGCAGATAGAATGTGCCACTGCTGTCGCTTCTGTCCCTTACAAGGGAACTGACATGCCACAATATGGAGCATAGCAAGTCGTTGGATGACAGACGGTGCGGTCCGGACAATGGAAGACTGTTGATTCTGTCCTGTGTCAAAAAGAAAACTAGGTTTTGGTACAGAGCAAGACTGTGCATCTTACACACAAATACATATACTGTTTATGTATATGTGACACACATATATGTATACATATCTGTAAGTCAGTCCCTGCCTACATATGTGTTTATGTACCCTGTCTGTCACATGCCTCAGGATATCATACACCACATGTGAACAAATTTCACATGTCATGTCATATGTGTGGCGTATCGACTGTAACAACCAAACCATACACCAGCATGATGTGCTTTGACATCTTTGCATGCTTCCCTGTAATTTTTGGTGGTCCCTGTTTCTGAAGTGTTGCATAGAACGGATGTTTATGCATACTTGTGAAGGCAAACTCTGCAAAAGGGATATCTTGTGCAAAGACAAAGGACTGCAGCAACAAGCACTGCAGAACTGGAATGTTCAGCATACCTTAAAGTGTTGAAGAGTGGGTGATGGAATGACGAGGACTGTTGGAACATGGGCAGAGAAAGCGCCGTGCCAAAGAAACTGAAACATGACGCTGATGTACGCACCAAACAGTCCCAACAGCTGCAAAAATGAGCTGTGTGGGCGACGCTTGTTGATCTTTTGAACCTGAACATAACAATCAGTCGAGTTTCCAGGCGTGTACTACAAATAGTGTGCAAGACATGCTTGGCTGGCTCTGAAATGCTGAAAGGTTTGCAAACCAGACACTGTATGGCAAACCAAAAGCACATCTTTACATGATATACTTGCTTGCCAAAGTACAATGCAACAGGACTTGATGCAAAGCATCAGTTGAGTTGATGCAGCTGCAGGTGGGGCAACAGAGGGGTGAAGGAGGGTGGGGCGGGGGGCTTACTGGCTGAACAACTTGACGATCAAATACAGGCATTGGTAGTCCTTGCGATAGCTGCTGCTGATGCAGCTTCATCCAGTCTTTCAGCAGATCAACTAATCCTGTGAGGTCTGCAGGATCAGCAACTTAGTAAGTGGACCACAAGTACTCTGCCTTGTTCAGCTGTTGCGTTGCCATTGTACTTCTGCTGCAACGCATGGGCAGTGCTGTGGTTAACAACAAGCCACATGCTCAGCCAAGCACATTGCAGCGATTCTGCACTGTAGGCTACCTGACAGTACGTGCGCAATTGTGATGCCCAACATTGTCTGATCGTCACCACAATGCGTGACCTGAACTTTGAGCAGTGCTTGCTGCCCGCTCAGCATCTGCTCAGCGTCAATGACCTGTAAAGCATTGCCAGATCAGCTCGCTCTGATGTTTGAAGCTCCTCCGAAGGTTTTTACTGCTCTGCATTGCGATTGTTTGAAACGGCAGCAGTGCTTATTCATCAACATGACAACAGAGGCATAAAGCACTGCTGGACACAGGCATGTCATCAACAAGACAACAGAGGCATGAAGCACTGCTGGACACAGGCATTTCAGCAGCAAGGCAGCTGGCACACTTCCTATGAAGACTGGGGCCATCAGAGCGACACTCTTGTTCTTACCTGTGTAAAAGCAGCTGCAGTTGTCGGTAAGGCTGCATCATGTGCATTGACAGCATCGGCTCGCACTGCTTCATAGAATGGTATGCCTGTATACCAAAGGTCCTGCTGGCCGCCAAAAAATTAAGGCAGAGTTGGTACAGTTCATTGAAGGGCCAACAGCAAACAGGCCAGAGATGCCAGTGCACCCGATACTGGTGTGTTTTCTGGGATCTTGTTACCTGCCGAGTTGCATGCAATGTATCCATCTTTGCCATTAAATTGCAGCCTGCCGCAGCACACTGGATACTTCTGCAAGGTATACCCAACAGAAGAGTGAGAATGCTTCCGAACTAGTCAGGCGAGGGAGCACTCAAGGACGGCACCTGCGTTGCTGGACTTATGCAAGCTTACTTCAAGCAGGTCCTGCAAAGAGCGTTGCCAAGGTGCAGCCGGTAAATGTTTCGGGAAAGTGAAAAGCACTGCCACACGCTCGGTTAAAGTTGGCCTTCGTAGGTCAAGTGTGCTCAGCTGCAGACACGCAAGCCAAGGTCAGCACGCGTCGAACTGATGCGGAAGCACTTGTAATCAGCATACGCAAACCTTTACTGCTTCAGCTTGCTGAGTTACTCCTCGAG
>JAABUK010010544.1_pt1 | contig 12294 bp, 16 predicted proteins | sample 5559141 | NCBI WGS metagenome assembly JAABUK01 (sample SAMN10711869, study PRJNA513367) | rock metagenome | isolation source: Antarctica rocks | place: Antarctica: Victoria Land, Pudding Butte nord | collected 2016-01-03 | reverse complement strand
ACATTTCAGCAGGTCACAGACCGAGGCACTGAGGGCAAAAGATGGAGGGTTAGTTGTATAGAGGATAGATGGATGCGCCTGAGGCTCACCCAGGGTGCGTCGATAAGCGACTCCATATGCAGGCACTTCTTGCCAATGGCTGACAGCAGCTCCACGCCATTGATTGACGCCACATTGGTCAAGATGTACTTATAGAAGGTGATGCCAATCACGTCCTCAGCGCACCCTGGCACACAGTATCCCTGCAATGCCAACTGCAATGAGCCTCTGCTGCAAGGCAAAAGTGCTGCTGTGATGGGTGCTGAGACTGTGGCTGTCAAATGCCCACTAGGATCAATGGATCACATATCTGATGCAGCCACGCAATGAGCAGAACTTGCTGAATCTAACATCTCTGCAGAAAGGGGGGCTGGCATGTTGAATTGGGTAGTGGGTTAATATCAGTGAGCCTGGTGCAAAGCTGCTTTGACCGCAAGAGTTGTGTAAGGCAGGCTGCGCAGTAAGGAGGTGGAGAGGCAGTGCAGCTTACCTGCAGGCCCAGCGTGTTGGTCTGCAGAGCGCAGTCAGCATTGCAGCACTCCAGGCCTTTGCTGCACTGTGCATCAGCAGCCACTGCACCCAGGTCTGGGTTGCAAGTCTGCAATCATGCAGTGTACTGTCAGTGTTGTGTGCAGGGAAAGCTGGTCTTCATGTCTGCATCAGGCTGAACAATGTGCCTTGTCAGGCTGCTTAATGAGCGGCAGCGATGCAATGAACACAACATTGCGCTCCTGCAGATGGCCTCAGGCCACAACATGCCTTGAGAAGTAGTATGTACGCCTGCTTGTGACTTCTGGCATCAGACGGAGTGCAAGAAGCTCTGCAAGCTCACCGTCAAGTAGTCGTTGTAGTTGCTGAGGTGCAGATACTTCTGGGCTGAGTTAGCGTTGGTCTGGATGATAAACAGCGTGTATACCAGGGTGGCCAAGTTGATTGTCTTCAGCACAAACAGCTTAACAGCCTCCACCTGCATGACAGCCATCATCTGTGGAGTTAAGCAATTCACAGGACACAGGCTGGCAAAGCGTACTCTACAGTGCAGCTTGATATGCTACACAATACATAGCTAGACAGTGCGCAAGCTTTGTAGCTGCACAATCAGATTCTGACTTATCTGCATAGCCTCAGCAAGACTTCTGACTTCAACCAGCCAGCCAATGCTGCATGATACATAAAGTGCAGACTACTCGTCTGACCATGTGCAGGCAGTTCTAGGCAACTTGAACAGTGAAAAGACCTAGGCAGTCTCAGGCGTATTGAATAGTGAAGCAACCTGATCTCAGGCCTGGGCTAACCCTGGAACCAGCCTTGTGTCAGGACTTACATTGGTGCGGACATTGGGATGCCACTCCTCAAGGTCGGTGCTGAAGGAGACAAGCTGACTGCTGATGATGTTGATGAAGGACAGGCAGATGGTGGACCCAAATCCAGTGTTCAGCTGCTGGATGATCTGCTGCTGGTACTTGATCACAAAGAAGGTGCCAGTTGCTGTGAAGCCCACAATGGCAGGCCAGATGATGATCAGGAGCAAGGCCTGCAAGTCAGCAAGAATGCTTGCATAGCTGCTCTTATGCCGCTGTCACATGCACATGTTACTTCAAACAAAATAGGGAATGCCGGGAACAATCTGCACCAGAAGTTGCAGCGAGCAGCGACCTGCTTCTGTTGGCTGCTGAATTTCAAACCTGATCAATGAGCAGGTTGGAGCTGCTGGCGCATGTGCACGCAACAGCCAGGAAATGCAGCAGGAGTATTCATTTATCAGCTTAGGCATCCTTGTGTCATACACAGGCACATGGATTGCATTCATGCAGGCAGCACACGCTTCTTGTCATGTCCAAGTTGAGCAAACAAATCTTGACAGGAGGATGAAGTCAGTCTTGCAGTGTGGCTGTCTGGATCTCGGTCTATCCAGGGGCTGCTGGGGCTGCAGGGGCTGCAGAGTGCAGCGCCAATGCAAGTGCTCAACCAGTGTGTGAGGAAAGCATGCGGTCAGACCTTGCGTATGTAGGCTTTGACTTTGGTCCTGGTGTCCTCGATCTTGTCCTCCAGCAAGGCATCATTCACCATCTCCTTTAGCTGATTCCTGATGGAGTGACGCAGGTTGCGCGCCGCCCAAGCATCTGTCAAGTGGTAGTCCCAGCTAGCAAACACCACTGTGGAGAAGGGGAACAGCTTGTTGCTGTCCACAAAGCCACTGTCGCCATCACCCTGCGCTTGCAGACAGGGTGTGTTTGTGGCTCATCAGGTGGGACTGTTTGCAGATCGATGATGTCTGGCAGTGAAGGTCTGGCATTCAGCAATGTTGTGCTGTCTGGTGCCCTCACCCAGTGCTTGCAAGTTAGGGACCAAGTTGGTATGTGAGGGATGTAGGCCTTGCGATCAAGATCTGGCAGCATGAAGCAACATCATGCCTGTTGCTGCCTTGCCCGAAGCAAAGGTCAATTGCAGAAAGCCGTGCATCTGATGAAAGGTAAAAAGCAGATCATGCTCATCCAATTTATGCTTCACCTCACTGCATTTTGTGTACAGGCAGAGAATGCTCTGGATTATTCTGAGTGATTTGCTGTAAAGCTGCTGGTCAACACACAGCAAATACAACTGCATTGGGAAAGTTGAGGATGGTTTGGTGACGTTGGTCAGGAGGCTTGACTTGATGCAAGGTCTACAGATGTGACAGGACCAGGGGTTCTTTCCAGAAGTCACCATACACACAGCAGTTGCAATGACCAGGTGGTGCATCAGACATCAAGCACATCATCAGACACCTTTAAGGAGCCAGTGACCTAAAAGCCGATAAGACCCTGTGACCTGAGCTGGTAAGTAATAAGGCAATCTTGATGCATTCTTTCAGGGTAGACAGCATCAATAGACGACGCCTGCATGCTCATGCACATGCAGACTACACCATGACTCAACACACAGACTTACCTGCAGGCGCTGCTGAATGACATGCAGACTATACCATGACTTAAGACATAGACTTACCGACAAGCGCTGCTGAATGACATGCAAACTTTACCATGACTCAACAGATAGAATTACCTGCAGGCGTTGCTGGATGACATACAGCAGGATGAGGAGGCTGAAGAGGTACATGCCACCCATGGCAATGGGCCACAGCAGATCAGGCCGGAAGAAGCCGTGCTTTGTACCCACAGTGTAGTTGTACCCACCTGTGCAGCACCTCTTTCATGCCACAGCAACTTGGCACACACTTAAGTACTATACAGACTCTCACAACACCTGGGCAGCCCGGTATAATACTTGGCTTCTCATTAAGTTGATGCCGAAAGGCGTGGTCTTTTCTCTTCTTTTCTTCTCTACTCTCACAACAGACACATGTTGCGCAAAAGGTGCTGTACAACTGTAACAAAGCACACAAGGCAGCAAGGTGTGAAGTTTGATGCGGCTTGCTGCAAGACATCAGATGCAGATGCACCATAACTAGGAGGATGTGAGCTCCAACCACAACCAGTACAGGCAATTAGTACACACTTCAATATATACCATATCTGTTGCATGATGCTTTTACTGCTGTAGCCCTATGGAACTTACCGTATACCAAGAAGGTGTCGTCCAAACCATAGCCTTGCACCATGAGGCCTGGGCTGGTCTCCTTGAACAGCTTCCAGGAGAAGGATGTTGGTGGGCTGTCAAAGAAAGGAAAGACAGCCAGAACCACCCAAATGGCCAACATCAGCACATTCAACCAGAAAGCAAAGCGCATGAAGTACAGTGTCAATGACACGTTAGACCCTGCACAGAACACTCTATGTACGCATGATGCTTTCACATGCATGTATACATGCGTTATGTGCACATATGGACGAGGCCTGCAGACATGGAACTGGTACATGATGACAACACAGATGCCCCACAATGTGGTGCGTTTGACAGCATGAGCACACAGTTGTATAAACCCCCCAACAGACCTCCTTCATGCATGCAGCATCACAAGACAATGTGCAGCACCTTGAAACTGCACATTCAGGCTGCTTGTGCACTTCTATAGAAGATTAAGAGTGCATCTTCAGCACAATACACTGAAGCACAGGTCCACAGACCAGTACCATGCTTGCCCTCCACAGACTGGATGCTGGTCTTCCACAATGTGAAAAAGGACACAACCCGCCAGTAAAACTCCATGAAGGACTGAAAGCCCTCTGACCACTGAGACTTCCTCTGGAACAGCTCACCCTCTGTCTCCTGCAGCACTCACAAACACCGCTTTGAGCGGTAGAAACACAATGTATGTGTCTTCGCTAGCATGCTTTGTGGGGCTGTTTTGTGATGCAGAGAATGCATCTTGCTTCATGTGTACAATGGACAACTGAAGCAACAGACGAGCCCAACTCAGATGACAACCGCCTTCACACGTATACGCAACAGTAGCATGTTCATGGACTCACGATGATGCTGTCATATCACTGACAAGAGACCTGCAGTCTTGGGCATCTGACACAGCACCATTGTAGCATCCTGTCTACAGCCGTGGACACACCCCATACACATGCAAGGTACCACACGGCACATACCTCCAGGGCTCTCAGCCTTGCACAGGCCCTAGCATAGGTGTCAGCCAGAGCCTGCTCCTTGTTCCTGCTGCCCCCGATGCTGCTCACAAAGCTGGCTTCAGACCTAGCCACGGATGCAAAGGAGCCTGCAGAGGACTGAGGGGCCATGCGAGACTTGCTGGGCGCTGACATCTGCACATGGCGGCCTGTTGTGCTCTGGGCTGCCAGGCGGGAGTAGGTGGGGGCCTGTGTCATGGAGTCCTGGGAGCGGGCAAAGGAGGCCTCCCGGTAGGCTGCATCATCTGAGGGCATGAAGTTCTGCCGCAGCAAGGGGCGGCCACCCGTGGGATCTGAGTCTACACTCTGCAGTGATAGCAAGGCACTGTGGTCTGTGCCAGGGCTGTGTAAGTGATGGTGGCAACTTTTGTCAAATGGTCATGCATCAGTGCACATGCCGTGAGACCTTCACATTTGGGTGGACATAACAACAGCAATCACGGTGTCAGGGAAGTTTGCATGAAAACAGGCACAAAGCCTTGTGAGCATGTCAAGTTGTGAAGATGCAGACTCACCATGGTGTCATAATCCTCAGATTCCAAGGGGTGCTGGCCAGCTGGGACTGGCATGAAGCCTACCACACTGCCCTTGGGACTGACAGTGACAGAGCCTGGTGCAGCAGCCAGGGCAGATGAGGACGGCCCTGCCAGAAGGGGCCGAGCTGAGGAAGGGCTGTTGTCAGCGTCCTGTGACACATCTGACTCAGTCCTCATCCTGCTTGCTGCCTTCACAGCCACTGTGAGGCCCATTGCGTCTGCTGCCTTGCCTCTGGACTTGGCACCAACAACTGCCATGGGTGCAGCCTCAGGATAGCCATCACTTGCAGAGTCTGAGTCCCCGCTTTCTGACGCAGCAGGGGCAGGCGCCCCACGCGGACTGGCAAAGCGTGAGGGCTGCTGCTTGGTGGGGTATGCTGATGCTGGAAGTGGTTCAAAGACAGTGTCATTGCGGGCATTTGGGGCTGCACCTGACCGCTTTGAATATGCAGATGAAGGCAGGGGCTCTGCTACACTGTCACCAGTGCCTCTGCGGCTGTCAGCAGCTTGCACAGCCAGGCTGGCAGGAGGTGCTTTGCCAGGGCCAGCCTGTGCATTTGTTTCTGCGTCTAATGCCCTCAGCAAAGCAGGTGACAGCCTCGATGGCTCTGATGCTGAAGGTTCTGCTGGCTCATTGTTACCTTGCAGCTGTCCTGCTGCAAGGGGCGTGCTACGCATTGGTGCAGTAGCAGCTGCACTTTGAGCTGCAGCTGATGTCACTTCAGGGATTCTGACTCCAGCTAAGTCCCTTTGGACCTGAAGTGCTGCTTTCTTGAGTGCACCATCCTCAGCACTGACTGCCCGAGGCAGAACACGAGGCTGCTCGGACTGCTGATCGTCGCTGTAGGAGCTAGAGCCATCGCTGTCTTCGGATTGTTCCTTGCTGGTGCGCTGCATGACTTGTCTATCAGCCTGAAAGATATTTTGTGGCTGTGTTGCCTGACTCTCGAACTTGGCAACGAGATCGGGAACACGTGGAGATGGCAGCTCTGCACACCAAGAACAAACTACTGAACTGCAGCTATGTGTAACACGGCTGAGAGGTCGTGGCTGTAGTTAAATACAGATTGCAGTCAATCAAAGACAGGCAATACCTGACATCACTCTCCTCTCCGCCGCCTTGCGGGCGTGAAACTACCATGCAACCTCATTGGCATCATGCAGCAGCTACAGTGAGACTGGGAAGAGATCCGGCCATGAGACTGCGGAAGCGGAAGCGACCCTGACATCCATTCTGACTAGAAGAAGAAGAAGCCTGGCCTACCGTTTAAGTTAAACGGTTTAAGGATCAATCTTACTCTCGAACGCCCGCTTCATCTACGACCGAGGCAGTCGGCTTGCGATCACAGTCGATCAGACCTCCGATGTAAGCTCAACCCATGTAGGATAGTCTGCGTTCGGCATCGACTCCCAGAACGCTTTGCCAAAATGAGGTGTGGCAATGCCAACTTGGTGACATCTCCTCCCAGCGTCAGCTCAGCTTGTTTGGCCAGCAACGCCGTTCCATCATTGCGTCACTGCTCAAAGAGACGCGGCAGCTCGGAGAAGTCATCCTCGAAAAAAGTGCACCCGGCAGTATCGAGAGTAGAAATGGTCATGCGCATGGGTTCTGCTCTTAACGCTACCGCGACAGATGCAGACTTGGCGGCTGTGTCAGGTAAGCTGTTGTACGAGCTTGAAGCGTTCAACAAGTAAGCTGTCACACGCAAAGTTGTTATCACAGAGGTTCAAGAGCAGTTACACCTAGACCTGGATGGTGACACTGGTTTGGAAGAGTTTAAAGAGGCTGCCAAACGAGGGAACGTGATTCCAATGCATGAGCGCATCTTCAGTGATCACCTTACCCCAGTCCTTGCATATAGATGTCTAGTCCGGCAGGATGACCGCAGTGCACCGAGTTTTCTATTTGAAGCTGTCAACAACGGTACACAACAGGTGTGGCATTGTTGCTGATTTGCCTGCATAGCTCATGTGTGGAGACTGCTGCAAGCATGCCTGCATCAACATACATGCATTGCAGCCTGCATTGGGTCAATGTTTGACTCTTGTGTTTGCACCTCTTTGCTGTTTTGTATATAGGGTAGATACAGCTACGTTGGTGCCCAGCCATCAATTGAAATCATAGCCAAAGGTACTGATGTGCGAATAGAGGACAGGGAAAGAGGCACAACAGCGCGTGAGACATCAGAGGATCCAATCTCGATACCAGCCGATATGAGCGCTGCCTGGCAAATAGCTGATGATGAAGGCTTGCCCAAAGTCTTCACAGGAGGCTGGGTTGGCTATAGCGGTTACGATACTGTCCGTTATGTCTATGCAGGTATGCAACCAGCCACACAAAGGGATGTGGCATGACTCAGCAGCAATGTATCTACACAGCTCAGCATATGACACGTCAATGCAGCAGCATGCCACCTGATGCAGCATGACAGCACTCATTGCTGCGACATCTTCGACCAATTGAAGTGCATGACCTCACAGCAACATGACTTCCTCTGCTCAGCAGCAAGCAGCAGCAAGTACATGGTCAATTTGGACCGCATGGCTGACTTCAGGTTGAATGTGCTTCAGGCAAGCTACCATTCAGTCATGCTCCCACAGATGACAGAGACTTGCCAGATATGCACATGGCTCTCTATAACACAGTCATAGTGTTTGACCAGGCAACAAAGCTGGCATATGTCATCACCTGGGTACATCTGGACAGACATGAGTCTCTGGAGAATGCATATCAGCATGGCAAGGAGCAACTGCGCAGAACCAGCCGTAAGATTGAGAACGAACACTCACCCAACTTGACCAATGGCAAGGTAGGAACAAATATGCACTAACTCCTTCTATTTACTTCTTGTAATTCAAGCAGCTGCTGCAGAGACTATAGCTGCTGAGCTCAGGCTTGTCCACTCAGCTGTGCCCTCCATTCTGCTGTATCTGCTATGCATCCTGCACAACACTTGGTTATATAGTGTGGAATGCAGCATGCTGAGCATCCTGCATTGCAAGACAGCTGCAGCTGACAAACACAGTTTGCAGTGCTGCAGAAGTCATGACAAATCAGTACAGCAATCACAACAAACCTTAGACCGTCATGCAGTCAGCTCTGTGTCTAGCTGCATACCACAATGGCAGGCCTGAGCAGCAATGTTGAAATGCACCTACATGCATGTAGCAGCTGCTTTTGTTCAGTGCACCAAGCTGACAGTATCTTTGTTGCTGGGAACAGGTCACGCTATCACTGAGTAAACGGCCGCATCCCCCAACAAACTCCAACATGACCAAAGAGGAATACCTAGCAGCTGTGGCCCAAACCAAGGAGCACATCCAGGCTGGAGACGTGTTTCAGCTTGTCCTCAGTCAGCGCTTTGAGAGGCACACTCAAGCAGACCCTTTTGAGATTTACAGGTCAGGCAAACAGCCTGCGTGCTCTCAGCAGTTGTCAACAAATGCAAATGTATGCCTGCCCATCTTGCAACATCATTTCACTACTCTTGAACGTCTCAAGAAAGGATCAAAACATGTCTGCTTCTGTGGTCTGTGTCAGCTCTATTGTAACACAGCTGTTGCATGTCACACCAGTAAGCGATAGGTTGGCTGACAGCAAATGGCTGAAAGGCCAAGGGAAGCTTGGGCCCAACTCAGGATCACCTCAAGCTTCTCTATATTCAGTATGGAAGCTTCCATATAGAACACCTGAACGCCTCTTCCTTTCTTCTTTGTTCTTTTTTCCCCTTGGGTGACAGCAAGTGAGGTGTAAGGGTGTGCATGCAGGGCTCTGAGAGTGGTGAATCCATCCCCCTACATGGTGTACATGCAAGCTGCAGGCTCCATTCTGGTGGCTTCAAGCCCAGAGATCCTCTGCAGACTGGACCATGACCGGATAGTCACCAACAGGTAATACATCCCCCCTGCTAGTGTACTCATCCTGTCCAGTTAGCCTTCTACATAAATGTGCATAAGTCACACCGACCTCATCAGCCAACACATTCAACAGACCTCATCAGCCAATACATGAAACAGACATCATCAGCCAATACATGAAATAGACACTTTGAACCCTCTGAGCAATGCAACATGCAGGGTTTGCACAGCATTTGAGCAAGCTTTGGCACAGCGTTGGTATGCAAAGCTGCAAAAGCTCTGAGCAATTTGATCTGAGCCTAGATTTGATGTAGCCTCAGAATCACCTTCTACAGCGGCTGTTATGCATGCAGGCCACTAGCAGGCACCCGGCGGCGTGGCAAGACCCCCACAGAAGACCAAGCCCTTGAAAAGGAGCTCCTAGCAGATGAGAAGGAGTGCTCAGAGCACGTCATGCTTGTAGATCTTGGCCGCAATGATGTGGGCAAGGTTGCCCAGATGGGCTCTGTCAACGTGGAAACTTTCATGGAGGTGGAGCGTTACAGTCACGTAATGCACATCTCCTCTACTGTGAAGGGGAAACTGCTGCCAGAGCTGAATGCTTGGGATGGGATGCGGGCTGCTTTGCCTGCTGGCACTGTCAGTGGAGCCCCCAAGGTCTGACCCCCAACTGCCTCCTTTGCTGATGCCAGACATAGCTGTGTTGACTCAGTATGTGCTGAGCATGAATTTATATGCGCTGGTCTGCAAGATGGCTTTCCACATATGATGCTGCAAGCAGCAGTCACAACATACTGTCCACTTGAGTGCTTTTCGCAGTTCCTGTAGCCATTTGTCATTTGAATTGCCAAAGCAAGTGCTAGTAGGCACACTGTACATGCTGCTCAGTACCCAGCGCTGCTCTGTCGGTGGACAACAGCACTGCTGTTGAGACCTTCTGTCTGTCTGTATGCAGGTGCGTGCCATGCAGATCATTGATGAGCTTGAAGTGAACAAGCGAGGGCCCTATGGGGGTGGCATGGGCTATGTTGCCTACAATGGTAACATGGACATTGCCCTGGCGCTGCGTACTATGATTATCCCCAACCCTCCCCCGTCCCAAGACCCTGACACCAATGGCAGCAACGGCAGCCCCAAAGGCAGGAAGAAATGGACAGTACATCTCCAGGTATGTCTGGTGTTGAGCTTTGTACGCTGTGTTGAGTCGCTTGGGCATCTACAGTGGGCGCATAGCTGCTTCTGTGTGCACAATCCACTTGTATGAGTGTAGCAGCTACAGCACATACCAGTCAGCTACATGACATGCTGGTCGTGCTTTGCTTCCCTCAGCAAGTAGCATGAACTGCTTCATGTCAATGCAGCACGAAGCAGCTTCTTGATATGCTAAGATGAATCCCTCTGTGGAATGCAGGCGGGTGCAGGTCTTGTAGCAGACTCAGTGCCTGAGGCTGAGTACGAAGAAACTGTCTCCAAAGCAGCTGCACTGGGGCGTGCTATTGATCTTGCAGAGCAAGCCTTTGTTGACTGCTGACCTGCCGACAACTGCCAGCACCCGCACCATTGTGTGCCTTTCCATTCTTGTACTACAGCGCAGATCAATTTGGGTGCAAGTCTGGAGAGTGCCAACGCCACATGTATACCCCCTTTGCAGTTCTCTGAGTCATTGCAACACAGAACATGCTGGACATCAGGCCTCATCTGGACATTCAGACCATCTTAGGAGAGAGCACCTGACTTAAGCATGCCAAAATTTGTCCAGTTTTAGTTCACACAGCACTGGCACATTGATTTTACAAATTATGTTGCCTTGTATCAGGAGGCATGTAGCTCTACTGCTAGCAACTAGATTTAGATAAACAGGAACCTGCAGTATCTACAGCAACAGCAATGTCAGAGGTATGCAAATGCCATGCATCTTGCATCTATATTTGCTTCATCTGCTTCCCCAGTGTCAATATGGTCCTGACTCAATCATGGTTTGGGGACCATGCTGGGAATTGGGACCATTGTTGAGACATCTGATTTCAAAAGCTGGACAAGCTCTGACTCTGCCTTGCCCAGAAACATGTTGCTAGCTGTGTTTCCCTGGCTTGACATGCCCCTTCGGCATATGCCATACTGGAGATTTTCAAAGTGTCTGCTATTGAAACAGGACATTCTGATCAGCATTGTCCGTCCTGTCCTTTTCCTTGCATAAGGGCATCTGCGGACCCACATGCTCATTGCTGGGCACCAGCTTCCAGCCGTTTTGCAGGCACATTGTATATCTGTACATCAGGTATATACATACCGGTTGATATATATCATATTGCTCAGGAACCTTTGTGAGCTGTCAAATACTGCTGCAGACTGCCCACTGTATACTGCGAGACTGCTTACTGAGGAATCATGTGCCATGTTGAGTAGCACATGGATAACATTTTGTACTTACACGGCACGGCAACAGTGTGTCACCATGGTCTGGCTTGACACTTGTCTGCAGTGCACCAGGTTGGCTGCGGAGGTGCTAGAGCTCAGTCTTAGTGTACAGGTGGAGGAGGCCAGAAAACCAGCTCATACCATGCATCATTGAGTCGTAGTGATGCGGAATGCCACAGCCACATTTGCTTGGGTCTGCATAATATGCCAGGTAGATTGGTCAAGAAGTCAGGATCCCAAACAAGCTGGGATCTGACACAACATTTCTATGATCTAGGCACTTTACCAAGCTCTGCAAATGAGTGTGTCCTTGGGAAAGTGTATCTGAGATCCAATCTATCAAAGGAAACAAGCTGGGAAGAAGAGGCACGGCGCCAAAGTCGCAACTCAAATTTCGAAAGCACCGTTTGGGAACATGCTGCCCAAGAGCTGGCCCAAGAGACATGCTGGCCTAAACCTTGACGCCACTTCACTCAGCCTCTGAATTGTTGCTCGCGGCGAATTAACATCATGATGCTGCAGCAACGATGCGTGACAAGGAGCATGACGGGTAAGCACGCCTTTTTGGACGGTTTTTTTCGGAAAAAACCTCTCTTATTGATAAAGATGACAGTGCTGGCCTGCGCTTTAGCGTATACCGGCCGGTACACCGTATACCCCTTCACCGGTGTGACCTGCTGCAGTCTCGCGCTGGGCGTCTGTACCAGCAGAAATGATAGCGGGCTTCTACTCAGCCTGTGTGACTCATACTGGTGGACACTTCTGTGCGAGTGATACTGCTGGACGCATCTGCGAGCTTCGAAGTTTTTTGCCTGGGACTCGGTACATGCCATCCCTCGTAAAGATACAGCTGGTTTGCAAGGCTTGGT
>JAABUK010010543.1_pt1 | contig 12294 bp, 15 predicted proteins | sample 5559141 | NCBI WGS metagenome assembly JAABUK01 (sample SAMN10711869, study PRJNA513367) | rock metagenome | isolation source: Antarctica rocks | place: Antarctica: Victoria Land, Pudding Butte nord | collected 2016-01-03 | reverse complement strand
CCACTTATACAGCTACTTTCCTGTCCCTTCGCGCCGCTGCGATGGCTTCTTGGACGCAACAAAATAACAGAAAATGCTCCGAGACCAGCTGGTCTTGCACATTTCATTCCTGAAGTGCATTGTCAGTTGAGCAGAGCTGCCACGGTAGTGCTTGCCAAGCACAGCACAATGCTGCGCAGACTTTGTCACTGGCGAAGAGCTCAACATGGAGTTATGCCAAACCGAAGATGCTGAACCAGTCTCAACAATGTGCTACAAGACGCCCAACGGCAACTTGCTGATCTGTGGACATTTGTGCTGCATGCAGGGGAGCTGACAACCACGCAGGACCATCCATCATCGGATTAATGTTCGCATCATGGAGCCAACAGAAGAATCATTCACAGAACCTTGAGATTTAGGACCAGGAAACACATTCCAGAAGCGCAGAGTCTCATCCCCTGCAGCCACCAGCAGAAACAATTACCACCAATACTTCATGACCCATAGACGCAAACATGCCACCTTTCATGTCACTGCTGCACTGGGCTTCAGTGACTGATCCATATGTAACGCAAAACAGCTCAGATAAATTGCTTGAAGAGGCTGCACCAGCACGAAGAAAGATCATTGCAGGACCTGCCCTTGATGCACATCATGCGTGATGCCAGACTGGGCATCTCTTTATCTCTGCTACATGACACATATGTATGAGCATAATCAGCAGTCATGAGAACAGGTGAGAAGTTGAAAACAGGAGGCGAGAGGGGCTGACCAGCTCCAGTGACTATGGTCTGGCCATCAGGTGAGACTGCCAGGTACAGTACTCGGAGCGTATGTCCAGTCAGCGTTGCTAGCTTAGTCATAGTTGAATGCTTCCAAACAATGATCTGATTCTGACTGTAGCCATGTGTGCTAACAATCTCATTGACATTCTTGGACCAGGACAAGTTGCACACTTGACTACCTACAAGGTCCAGACACAGTTGATGCAGGACTACAAGCAAGCAGACTGACATGGTCTGGTCCATGAGCTAACCTAGTGTTGCTGTCAAACAATACTGGAAGGCTTTTGACCTGGTCTATGCATGTGCCATCCTAGTTGACAGGTGTTACACATAGACCTGTCATGTATTAGAACGCCAAACTCGTCAATTCACTGATTTGTAGTTCATTCATGGCAGGCACTGCCACATGGCTCTAATGGCTAAAACAGCCGTAGTGCACGGCACGGTGCAGAGCATGAAACAACAGCTTTCTTAAACACTCACAGGACAAAATGGCATACACAACTGAGCAAAGCAGCAGCATACACTCAAGTCAAGCAATGTCATGCAGATGCTGCATGGGCATTTTCAAGTGCAATGCATGCATGTGCACGGGCAGCACCAAGTGCGGATCAAGCAAAGGCTAATTTAGGGGAAGCAGGCCACACCTGTGTCTATGCAGTTCAGTGCAGTATTGGTGGCAGAGTTCCAGAAGCGAATGCAGCGATCTGCTGTTCCACCACCAGATGCAAGCAAGCCATGCTGGTGGGGGGACCATGCAATGGCCTTCACAGCTGCATTGTGATCGCTGAACTTGATGACAGGCGATGTGGAGTTCAGGTTCCAGATGTACAGCTGGTTGTCATTGCCACCGCTGGCAATCTCTCTGTCATCTGGCGACCATTTCAGGCCACACACCTGAAGCCACATGGCAAAGCTGAGTCATTCACAATCTCCATAGTGTATGACTGGGGTATCGACAAATCTTGATGCAGAGTCTCAAGTGCAGAGACAAGTGATGCATGTTGTGCAGAGGCAGGCAGTCATCAAATTGTGCCGTCAGGTGTATGCAGCCAAGTGCACATGATATCATATGCCTTGCCTCAAACAGACGACAATGTGAGATTCATCAAAGTAGAACTGATACAAAACTTCTGACAGCCAATAGAGCCAGACAAGCTGACAGGATGCAATTCCTGCAATGTACACGTGGGTGCGCATACTTCTGATCTATGCCCAACTAGCTTATGTATGTAGTCTTCTGGCGCCCGCACATCACGCTGCAGGATGTTGCGGTCTCTACTGCCAGAAGATAGGATGTGGCTGCTCCATGCCATGGTCCCAACTCGAGCTCTATGACCCTGTACCACAAACATGCTTGAAATTGAAACATGACGCTCTTTGCTTTCAGGTGCATGCCACCGTACTTCTTCAGCAGTGCAGGCAAACATGCTGATGTGCAGGAGATACCGCTCTGATTGCAGCGCAAAATGAGATGCAGCTCTTGTCACGGTTGCAGCAGACTGTCTACCATTTCATCACTACAGCCCTAAAGTTCAGGCAGGACCTATGACAGTAGCTCTTATTATGACTACAGCAGATTGTCAACCATTCCATCATGTAGACAGCCCTATAGTCCAGGCAGGAACTATGACAATGCTTTGCATGCAGCTTGACCACAGACAAGGAGGCTGATCTTCCTGATTTACCTGCATTGTGCGGATCATCTTGATCTTGGAAACGTCCCACAGCTGTGTCTCTCCATTGTTGGTGCCGACAGACAGGTAGGTGCCTCTCTGGCTCCAGGCCACTGAGCAAACACTGTCCTGAGGCTCACTGCTGCTGAAGTCACATAGCTTGGTCACCTACACCACACCACACTTTTCATCCATCCATCCATGCACCTGTCCTTCCATCCATCCATGTGTATGTCAGTCCGTGCATCTGCCTGTCCATCTATCTGTCTGTCTGTGCTTCTGTATGTGCGTCTGTCCGTCTGTCCTTCTGTCTGTCTGTCTGTCCGTCCATGTCAAACACATACTGGAAAAGCCAAAGATGAGCTTGCAGGCGAAGGATAGACACAGAATCAAAGCATATTGCCAGTGACTGCTACACTGCAGTGCAGCGGACAGGAGGTACGTGAGTGGTAGACAGACCTTGCTGGTGCAGCAGACAAAAGGTACAAAAGTGGTGGACAGACCTTGCTGGTGCAAGCTGACCAGAGGTAGACGCACGTGCCCAGTCCCACAGCCAGCACATTCTGTGCTGACCAATCCACCAGGTTCAGGTAGAAGTCATCCTGAAGAGCTGGCGCATCCAACACCTGCAGTCACATACATGTTATCACATAGAAACCCTAAATATTTTGAAACTCATGATTAAAGGGAAATTTCAAGCCTATTTGATGCTAAAATTGCGGCATTTGGGTAGTGAGCTGCAGCAAATGTCATATTGTTGATACTCTCGCTCACCATGTCTGTCTAAGAATGCTGCTGTTCAGCAATGCAAGGCTGACGTGCTGCTGCAGGGGCAACACATCGGTGACATTCCAGGAGTCAAATGGTGCAGCTGCAGAATGAGACCTGGTGATGCGCCTGTTGACTAAAGAGCTGATCAAGGATCACACAAATCTGACAGATGATACAGCGCAGCAAGTCACCTTATGGTATCAGTCGAACCTGCTACACCATGTCACAGCACCTACCTTGAAAGGAGACCTGGCAATCTTGCGAGGCGCCCTCTTGGGGCTGACTATGGTGTTCCCCAAGGGATTCTCACGGCCCACTGGGGATAGCAGGTACGGAGATTCTGTTGGGGGTCCTGCTCTGGGACTGTCTGCATCCCCTGTCTTGAACCTAAACATCTTCTTTGCTCCAGGACTGCACAGTCGCACATCCTTGTGTGCTTCCTCTTTTGGCATCAAAAGAAGCTGGTCCAAGCATACATACTGTTCATTTCAAGGCAAATGACTGCAGTGATCCAGCAATCATTAAACAGCAGCGCAATGCTCAAGGGTGATGACTAAGACACGAGCAGAACCAGCCCTGAGCATCTGTGCCATTGAGTCATGAGGCAAAAATATCATTGATGTGGTCCTCTGATACAGCAGTCATACACATCAATTGCTGTACAGTGTGCCATCGCCTGGGCATAAATGATGCCTGACGTATCAATGTGCGTGAAAAAGTGCAAAGTGCAGGCTGGATGGAGGTTGGGTAAGTTCTGCAGATGGGGATGAATGACACCTTGTGGGGGAGCGCAGCAAATCTGAGGGGCGCCCTGCATGTCTGTCTGGAGAAGCCAGTGGCGAAGAGGAAGTAGAGGGGATGCCAAGCAGCTCAGACTTGAGCAGCTGACTGTACGCACCATTGCCATCTGCAAATTCCCTGCAGAACAGAAACAGTAGGCATGCATTCATGATTTGTCTGCTTGGGTCCATGTTTCATGGTACAGGCAGCTAGTCAGGACTATCTCTACCTGACTGTAGGGCAGGACACTGTGTAATGATCGAAAGATTTTTTTTGGCAGTGATATACAGCTGGACATGAGTGAGCTGTGCTTGATCGCATCAAGCCATATGCATTTGACATCATGAAGACACATGCATTGCTGTCAAAGCAGACATGATGCTTCTTGGCAGCAATGATCCCCACAGCATCTGTTGAGAACCACTTGCTTGCAAGTTATGCACAAGCAAATGCTGTGACTTGCTTGCCATATGTTTGACACAGCCTACAATGCACTTCCAAATGTGGTCTGGTGTTCGTTCATTAGGTGGAAAAACGAGACATACGAGTTGCTAGGTACTTCTGCTGCAGCTGTGTCCCTGTCATAGATGGAGAAGTTTAATCGAGCTGTAGCGCTGCGTGTGGGGATGAATCGATCACTGTAGCTGATCTGAGCCTTTGGGGACCTGCACCAGGGATTCAGCAAGGTCAGATTTAATTAGTGTGGACCATGATTCAGAGAAGTGTGGCATAAGCTCAGATGATGTGATGGGTGAAAGATGCTTGGAGACAGGAGCCTGTGTAGCTACAAATTTACAGGGTGATTAGCAATGACCTAGGAGCTGCCATTGCTAATCATGCAAGGTCATTGCTGTCCAATCGTAATGCAGACACGTGATAATGAGGACATAATATCAGCACTTGCATCACAGCAGCAGGCTGAGCAGTGTGCGCATGTTCTAACAGGGTGGTGCTTGAGCACAGTAGCATGTCAAGTATTGTGTAAGTCAAGGAACCTGGCAACAGTCAATGCAATGCCGATTGAAGGCTTGTATCTGCAGTCAGCGCATACCTGTATGATGCATCAGGATTGCAGCGATCAGATGCAGACGGAACACCAAGGCGATTCTGTAGCTCAGCCACATCTGGATCTGTAGCGCCTTTTGTAGGAGTGGTAGGCTGTATCATGTTGAGCTACTGCACCGCCAGCCTAAAGGACTACCTCTGTCAAACCTCTTGCTGGGGAGTATTTGAGTGCTGCAGGGGCCAAGGAAAGTTCAGCCAGGTGCTGGTCAACCTCATTGGCATACCAGTAGACATGTGTCATACAAAAATCACGAGAGCACTGTCTGGGCATTCGAGGAGCCAGATTGATGCAGTAACATGAACGCGACAGGAGCACGCGACCAATAGCCCAGAATTGGCTTGCTGGAACTTCCGTGATTGAAGTTCACACCTGAAGAGAGAAGGCCAAGCAACCCCCGGACACAGTCAGGATGGCCGAACGCTTGCCTGGCCCTGCTTTTACTAATTGCGGGTGCACGCATTTGCGAGCATCGCCAAGCTGGCAAGAACAACCCTGAGCTTCGCAACGAGAAGGGGCATCTGCACAGCTAGATGGCTGGTCTTCTTTGCAGTGAAAAGGCACAGCAAGCTGCCGGCAGAACTCTGCTAGCCCTTGAGCGGTACAGACATATGCAATGGTGTTGCCGCTTCAGGAAACGCCAATAGGGTGAACGAAGAGCACAAATCGTTTATGGCGATCATACAACGGGATTCGAGGCTCGCTCGGGATTCCTCTCAGGGTCCCGACTGACTTGAGATTCTAGGATGCAGCTACAGATGCAGCTAGTATGACGTGCCGTTTTGCACACTCGCTGACGATAGAAATTCAGACAAGTGCTGCTATCAAGGTGTTGCTGCCAGAAACTTGCTGCCATCAGCTGAAGCAATTTAAAACATCTCTGACGTATATACTTTATTGATTTCCAGCTAACATGCTTTGTTTGATGGCATGTAAATACGCAAAGTGCAGACGAAGGCCAATGTCGTTGATGCATGCAGCAGCAGGTTAGGCACTTGCTCAGGTAAATTGACGTTCTCTAGAGATCTAAAAGAGGCATCTTTTGTGAGTTGCGACATCACTTGCGCATGCCGAGCTGTTCGCACTCGAAACCAACGAAAGTAAACTTGAGCAAGAGTCTCATGAGAGAGAGCGATGACAATGCTTGTGACATCGCGCATTGGAGCCATCGAGTACTTGCGACTCAATTGAGAACGAAGGACAAGTCCTCAGCTTCTTCTGCGGCTACCTCCTGCAAGCTGTCTTGATGTCCTCGAAATTTGAAACTTTGTCTTCTTCTATATAGAATGATGATCCGACTTGTTGGCTGGCTAAAGCACTGTCATCTCTCATTGTGATGTCTCTCTCTCTGAGCTAACCCGATGCCACGTCGAATACACGCACTGGCAAGTGCTGGCGAAAATAAGCTTGTGCAGAGCCAAAGACGTCAAGAACAGTGCGAACACGGCTCCGGCTGGCAAGCAGACTCACAAGTTAGCGATACGACTTACCTGAACTTTCCAATACTCCTAGAACGACTGCCCTCTCAAGTATGACACATGAGTCGCATGCTTGCTCGATGTGCACAGAGCAGTTGCTTGTCCCGTCCCGTTTTCTTTTATGTCTGGTCTAACCTGCTGCTGAACGTGTTGCAGACAACTTTGCAGCGTCCGGCTTGAAGTGGTAACAGAACTTTGGCAACCTTGGTCAGCTCTGACACGACTTCTGCAGGTACTATCTTGATCAGTAAAGGTGCTTGCAACAGTGCTGCGTGTAACAGCTGATGCTGCATGTACCTGTCACTGCTGCTGCTGGTGGGAGGGCTATGCCTTGAGGGTTACCTGCATGATTGCAGGTGTAGCATGCTGGCAGAGCTGCTAGACCATGTCCCCCAGCTTTGGGAATACCTGCCATCAAGCTCGTTGTCAGTGTTGTTGGGAACTAGCTCAGCTTTGCGGCAGAAGGTGCATGATTATGTCTCCAAGATATCTGGGACCATGACTGCCCAAGACGTTTCTGTTCTTGTCCATGGTCTCCCAGATACATACCCACAGCTTACGTCTCTTCAGTTGACAATCCACAGCGCAGTTGCAATACCGAAAGTTGCTCATGCGAGATTGCCATTGCTGGAGACTCTAGACCTGACCAACAGCAGCTTAACAGGAGCAGGTATTCGGATCTTGAGCCAAGGTCGATGGCCAAAGCTGAAATCTCTAAATTTGGCTGTCAACAAGATTGCCAATGACGGCATTTCCCACCTGAGGACCACAGAATGGCCCTTGCTTTCAAGCATTGACCTCAGCAACAACTGCTTTGGAGGATCAGCCATCAAGATCTTGCTTTGCTGCAAGTGGCCCACCCTGCAGAAGCTTTGCCTCAGCAAAAACAACCTTGACTATGACTGGGGTGAGCTTCCTGTGAGCACAGAGTGGCCACAACTGAGGGAGTTGGTTGTCAGCAGATGCAAGCTCAGCCACCGAGCTGCAAGAGCACTGAGCAAGCCTATGTGGTCTTGCCTTGAGACTCTGGACCTTTGTGACAATCACCTCTATGACTCTGCCGTGCGCGAGCTCGTTCAAGCACCTTGGCCTTCGCTCAAGTCACTTTCCTTGAGCGACAACCACTTGCAAAGAGAAGGAGTATCATTCTTGATCACTGGAGAGTGGCCCATGATGGAACACATGTACCTCAAGAACATAGAGCTTGCTGAAACAGCGCTGGGGCAACTGTGCAAGGCTAAATGGCCTTCACTGAAAAGGCTAGAGATTGGCCAGACCAAGATGAAATTTGGTTTGGAGACCATCTCACATCTGATCAATGCACCATGGCCACTTCTTGAGCATCTGAGTCTCCGCAGCAGTGTCCTCACAGCAACAGATGTGGTGACACAGCTGAGCAAAGGAGAGTGGCCATTATTGAAGACGCTTCAGGCAAGCTTGCTTTCACTTGATGCGTCGTGCTTGCTTCCTTTTGCTTTCCTTTGTTGTGAGTGATTGTGAGACAACCTGATGGGGCCTTGTTGTTGGCATCAACACTTGCAGCATGGACATGTGCAGGTCTCTGCAAGGCTGGAAGTCAAAGCTGCCTCACAATTGGTTTTAGGAAACTGGCCACTGCTGCAAGTGCTGATGGTCGCCTTTATTGATATAGATGAACAGGTGGTGCACACACTCACCACGGGCAACTGGCCCATGTTGAAGGAGCTGCATGTGGATCTCAGACCATATCCCAAATGGGAACTGCCAAACGTAGCTTCTTGGCAAGCAGTTGAGCAACTTTGTGAAAGCATGTGCCGACAGAAGTGGCCAGATCTTGAAGTTTTGAATATTCCCAGTGCACAGGACATGAGGATGCGTATGGAAAGGAATGGTTTAGATTTGGGTTATTATATAATGATGTAAAATTGAAGTTTGAAAGGCGATGGGGACGCACTGTCTTTGCGCTTGGTCTCGGTGACAGCTCCTGACCGTGTAGCATTCAACGAACATACAAACTATTTAGCTGTCATCTTTGGAGTAGACAAGTTTATTTTAGGCCTATAAATACAATTTGCTCCAGCTTGTGGCACCGTTGCAGTTGTTCCAATGCATTGTGCGCCTACATGCATCAGAGTTGAATGATAGAATAACCTGCAAAGGAATAACAGAAACCCATATTAGTAATCGCGCTTTGTTGCCATGTTCCGTCAAGTGGCATTCTACAGCCTGATCAAAGCTGCGACAGGTGTGGCACCGTGAAGGCAAAAACGCCTGAAACACTTCTGAATCTTTGCGTCGAGCCTGAGTTGCTCTCTGGAACAGACGACGGGGAGCCCCCACTTGCATGAATATTGTGCCCTCTGGTGAACAAACACATCCAGCTGCTTCAAGAACTCAGTCTGCCGAACCATTTGCCCAGCATGGACTGCAGAGTTTGGGGGCACAGCCCCATCTCAATCCGAACGCACAAACGTTCATGCCAGGTGTGACGCACAGATCAGTGGGCTGAGGTCCTCAGGCCTTTGCACTGCGCAGCAAGTGTGTACAACCTGCAAGACCCACATCGGCGCAATACTCTGTTTTGCAATGCGAATCTGGAGGTTACAATTTCCAGCTGTTTTCTGCCCGGCAGCAGTCACAGATCGCCAGACGATGCTGCAATGTACAACTGCAGGTGGAGTGGCAGCGTCACCATCTCAGCAGTTCAATGGCAGGCAGCACGTAGCACAGGGTGCATCACATCCAGGGCATGATGGGCACAGAAAGCAGGTCTGCTCTAGCCACCTCCCCTGACCAATAAGTCGCCATCTACTTTTGTGCTGCATCTGGCATTCTTGCACATTTCGTCAGCTCACATGTGCATGCAATCCAGAACTTATAATCTTATGCCCGGCTATGCCTTTCAGCCGTTCATGTGTACGTTGTAGGGAAGTGCACGTGGCCAAGGTAGCGGCAGAGGGAGGTTTGAGCAGAGCCTTTCAGGGCAGACATGGCCGTAATGATCGTCATGGCGAGCATGGCAGGTGTGCCTCCATGTGACAATATGTCTCTACACATGGTATCATGTAACCTCCTGTGATGTCTGTCCACACCAGTGCAGTTGTCTGTTCAGCACATTCATACCAGTCTGCACTTTGCTTGTAAATGTGATATCAGTCTGCAACTGCCTGTACATGTGTGAGGGGACAGCTCATGTAGTTTGAGCTTGTGGGTGTGCACAGCCATGCATGCAGTATGCTTCCTGGCATAGCTATGGTACTGTCAGGTCAGAGCAGATGTTGGTATTACATAAGCACAAACACCCACTCTTAGCTGTTACATCGCAGAACAGGAACCTCTGCCCCCCCCCCCCCATGAATCCTGTTGGGCGTAGATGAGGATCTATTGCAGTGTACACATTGGTTCCAGTGTGCATCACACTGAGCAGCCTGCCCATCGTCATCTCAACAGTGTCTCGGCAGTTCTGCAGCAGCAAATGTGTTGGCTGTGTTCTTGGCTTGCAAGAAGATATTCAGATGGCTCTCCTGTATATTGCAGTCTTGTGCAATGCACAGAATGAAAATGTGTGTGTGCTGTGTAGGGGTCGCGGCAGGTCCCAAGACAGCTTCCGGGGTTCTAGCCATCCCCATGAGGGCTTCCAGGGATCAAGCCAACACCCTGGGGAATCCCAGGAGTTTTCACACCCCCAGCCTACCCCTGAAGTCACCCTGGGGGGACCCGAGCAGTCACCTCTGGGCCGTAGCCCCTCAAACAGGACTTACTCAAGTGCCAACCATCTGCTCAACTTCCAGTCATACTCAAATGACTATTACGGTAGGGGAGGCAGAGGCAATAACGAGGGCAGGGGGAGAGGGGGGCACCGCAGGCCTGCTTCCAAACCCATGCCCTACAACAGAAACAAGTTTCTGCAGGCCAACTTCAGGTTTCTGGTTTCTGATGCTGGGAATCTGAAGAAACATGAGGCAGACGCAGACTTGATGCTCGATTGGGATGATGTGGTGCAGGTATAATACATCATATTACCAGTCATCTTCTTGTTGTGACTCGTGTATTTTATGGGCTTTGAGGCTGAGCAAATTGAGTACTTCTACAAGAAGCCATCAGGCATATTCATGCATCCACGCGTCACGATCACAGGCACAGACATGCAAAGCTGCTGACGCCATTTGAATCAACGCCATCTGAAAGGTGCGAGAACAGCTTGTGTCTTGCAATGCTTCTGTATTAGCTGTAGTATGTACAACTGTACAACCCACACTGAGACTACAAAGGGATGGGGAAGGTTTTAGGTCCTGTAAGATAGCATGTGCAAAGGCAACACATTGGAACTATCTCACTGACGGAGCGGCTGGCATGAAGTGCAAACATGCTCCTCTGGCATTGTAGGAATGTCATCTTTTGCAATGTCATCTTTTGCCAGCTGTCACAAACCACATGCCGGCCACATGTCTTGCGCAGGTAGTCATGATGACAGGTGGTGAAGTGCAGTGTCCCATATCCTTGGAGACCAACCCACTGTGCCCTCAGATCACTCCCTGTGGCCATGTCTTTGCCTTCCATAGCATCATGCAACATCTCATGACTCAGGTGACTGACTGGTTGTCTCAAATACATCGCGTGTGAGTTCTGCACTGGAACACTCAGCTTGTTGAAGTTGTGCAGTCTCTGCTTTGGTCATGTGGAGCTGTTGGATGCACTTGCAAGTAAGCTTAGAGCGATGGTGCTGTGAAGTTTGTTCATCATGCACTCATCTTCTTGCATGCAGCATCACGGCACACACTGTCAACTAGTTAAGTAGTACTCATCATTACGCTTTCCAGCCCATGATGAGCTAGGTACGTGCAGGACAAGTCTTGCCTCTCCAAAGCAGTCTGTCATGTGCATGTCCGTATCAGTGCATTCTGTGTTGGGTTTGAGCCTCCCATGGATTATGTCAACAGCGCACAACAGCTGTACCTGAGCATGATTGTGACCACTCTTGTAGGGTGGTGAAGAGTTACGCAAGGCGGCCAGGTGTCCACTGTGCTACAGCATGGTTGCAGCTCGAGAGTTCAAACTCGTGCAAGTGCACCGTATCCATATTCCTCAGGTAAACCTTGGCACATGACAAATTGGCAGCTTGACAACTCAAACTCGCGCAAGTGCAGTCCATTTGAAGTCCTTGAGGGGTTTTTGAGCACAGGACTTGTTCAATTTCCTGGCAATGCGCTTGCACATTCTGCGTTGCTTCAAGAGTCTCTGCATGGCAGTCTGCATGGCATGGCAGTTGCGCATTGGCAATGGTTGTCACACTTGTGTCAGACTCACACGTGATGCCATTGACATTTTCATTAGGCCCAGATTGTTGCACTGCATTTCCTGAGCCAACAGGACTGTGCAAACAGCAGAGAAGGGCCTGCTGGCATCAGGATGCATGACTAAAGTTGGTGCTGCTTCAGGTGAATGATACCGTCACTTTCAGACTGCTGCAGCGTCCCCGGGACAGCATCATCCCCAAAGAGGTCCAAAACCATCCCCATGCATCCCCAGATTCCACTCCAACCAGACAAGAAGACCCGACCAACAGCACCCCATTGTCAACATGGGGGTCTGCTGGGCATGACGCCACTGCCACCACTGCTGCTGCCACCGCCGCCACCGCCACTGCCCAAATAAGCAAGCCAAATCACAGAGGAGATAAGAAGACCGACACCAAGGGGAAAGCTGCGGCAGACACCAAAAGCAGCATCAAAAGCCGTGGCAAGGGCCATAAGCAAGACAGCGTACAGGAGGATGCTGAT
>JAABUK010010542.1_pt1 | contig 12296 bp, 11 predicted proteins | sample 5559141 | NCBI WGS metagenome assembly JAABUK01 (sample SAMN10711869, study PRJNA513367) | rock metagenome | isolation source: Antarctica rocks | place: Antarctica: Victoria Land, Pudding Butte nord | collected 2016-01-03 | reverse complement strand
ATCCGCGACGTGGGCAAGGTGCTCGGGCTGACCGAGGACGTGACGGGTGCGCTCGCGTCCCAGGTTTGGGGCGGGTCCGGGGGCAGCCGGGATGGCGGGCCAGAGGGCGCTGAGCAGAGCATGGCGGACCACGCCGCGGCGCTGGGCCTCAACCTCGGCGACCGCCGGCTGCGCCTGGCGCTGGAGTTGTCGGCGGAGCTGGTCGGCTTCCCCCGGCAGCTCGGTACCCACCCGGGCGGCTTCGTGCTGACCGCTGACCGCCTAGACGGGCTGGTGCCGGTCGAACCCGCGGCGATGGCGAACCGCCAGGTGATCGAGTGGGACAAGGACGACATCGATGGGCTGAAGTGGATGAAGGTGGACGTGCTCGGCCTGGGGATGTTGGGCTGCCTGCGCCGCAGCTTCGAGCTGCTGGAGGAGCACGGCGGCGAGCGCCTGGACATCGCTACCATTCCGGCGGAGGACCCGGCCACTTACGCCATGATCCGCCGGGCCGACACGCTCGGCACGTTCCAGATCGAGAGCCGGGCGCAGATGGCGATGCTGCCACGGCTGAAGCCCACCACGTTCTACGACCTTGTGGTGCAGGTCGCCATCGTCCGGCCCGGCCCCATCCAGGGCGACATGGTGCATCCCTACCTGCGGCGGCGCGAGGGGCTGGAGCGGCCCGACTACCCGAAGCCTGAACTGAAGAGGGTGCTGGGCAAGACGCTGGGCGTGCCCTTGTTCCAGGAGCAGGCGATGCAGGTGGCCATCCACTGCGCCGGCTTCACCCCGGGCGAAGCCGACCAGCTCCGCCGGAGCATGGCGACGTTCAAGCTGACTGGCGGGGTCAGCCACTTCCGGGACAAGCTGATCGAGGGCATGGTCCACAACGGCTACGAGCGGGCCTTCGCCGAGCGGACCTTCTCGCAGCTGGAGGGCTTCGGCAGCTACGGCTTCCCGGAAAGCCACGCCGCCTCGTTCGCGCTGATCGCCTACGCCAGCGCGTGGATGAAGTGCCACCACCCGGCGGTATTCTGCTGCGCGCTGCTGAACAGCCAGCCCATGGGGTTCTATGCCCCGGCGCAGGTGGTGCGCGATGCGCAGGAGCACGGGGTGGAGGTCAGGCCCGTGTGCGTCAACGCCTCGCGCTTGGACTGCACCCTGGAGCCGCAGCGGGACGGGCGCCCTGCGCTCGCGGTTCGGCTCGGGCTGCGGATGGTGAAGGGCCTAGCCAACGAGCCTGCGGCAGCGCTGGTCGCGCACCGCGGAAACCAGCCCTACGAGGGTCTGGAGGAAGTCTGGCGCCGGGCTGGCATCCCGGCTGCAGCGCTGGAGCGGCTGGCGGAAGCGGATACCTTTCGTGGCCTGGGGCTGGATCGGCGCCAGGCGCTGTGGGCGGTGAAGGGGCTGTCCGACACCGTGCTCCCGCTGTTCGCGGCGGCAGACGCCGGGCGGCGGCCGATGCCGGAGATCGTGGAGCCCCCTGCCCCGCTTGCCCCGATGAAGGAAGGCCACGAGGTGGTCGAGGACTACGGCAGCACCGGGCTGAGCTTGCGGCGACATCCCGTGGCCTTCCTGCGAGAGGACCTGCGCCGCCGGGGTATGGTGGCCTGCGCCGACCTCGCGCACCTGCGCGACGGCCGGCGCGTCATCGTGCCCGGCATCGTGCTCATGCGGCAGAAGCCCGGCTCGGCCAAGGGGGTCATGTTCATTACTATCGAGGACGAGACGGGAGTCGCGAACCTGGTGCTCTGGCCGGACCGCTATCAAGCGCAGCGCCGGCTGGTGCTGTCCGCCTCCATGCTGGCCTGCCACGGCCGGGTGCAGCGAGAGGGTGACGTCCTTCATGTCATCGCCGACCGGTTGGAGGACCTGTCCGGGTTACTGCGGAGCGTAGGCGACCGGGAGAGGGCGTGAACAGGCTAGACGTAGGCTGGCACTGGGCGGGGGAACCAGGGTTCGTTTGACGGACGGGTATCCGTCGAGGCAATTGTTGCCGCTCTGGTCGCGTCTGGGGGACAATAGGCCGTCCCACCCAGCAAGTTGGCGCCAAGTTCGAAGTACGGGAAGCCGAGTATGCACATCCTCTCGGAGCGGATAGTCCTGCGACCCTGGGAAGACGCGGACAGGCAGCCCTTCGCCGAAATGTCGGCTGACCCAAGCGTGATGGAGTACCTGCTGCCGCTCGCGCCTGGCGAGGCAACTGATGCGTGGATCGACCGCCAGCTTACGCATTTGGCAACGCACGGCTACTGCTTCTGGGCTGTCGAGGCGAAAGAGGACGGTGCCTTCGTGGGTGCGGTCGGCCTTCTCCGTGTCAGCTACGAGGCCCACTTCACGCCGGCTGTCGAAGTCGGTTGGCGCATCGCGCGGGCATTCTGGGGCCGTGGCTACGCGCCAGAAGCCGCGGCAGCTGCGATCCGATTTGGTTTCGAGACGCTCCAACTGCCGGAGGTCGTTGCGAACACTGTCCCCGGCAACCAGAAATCCCGGCGGGTCATGGCGAAGCTCGGCATGGTGCATGACACCGCGGACGACTTCGACCACCCTCGCGTGCCCGAGGGTCATCCGCTCCGGCGCCAAGTGCTCTACCGGTTGACCCGGGATCGTTGGCTCTCAGCAGACACTCCTCCAGATGCTTAGCGCTGGGGTGATGGCAGAGGGCCGTCTCCATCTCTCCTGGGTATGACCCTCAGCCGCCCATACGCCGGTTTTGTTTCGCCAATGCCCTGACCCCTTCACGCCTGGTCATGTCGCGTAGCTCCGGCGCGAGGGCAGGGGAGCAACCCTGAAGTAGAGTCCACACACCTGCCGGAGTAGCCAGCAGTCCGTTAAAGTTCGTTTGCCGGACAGGCATTCCGTGCGCTGTTAGGGTCGCCACTGACAGTCATCTCCATGCGAAGCGGCCGCGGCTCTTCCTCCTCAATTTCACCTGTTATCATGAACCCGTGCCGGCCGTAGAAGGCCAGGGCCTTCGTGTTCCTGGCTTCGACAACGAGTTGCACACGCTTCATGCCAGGGTGACGCCGCACCGCCACCCGGAGCAGTTCGTCGCCGATGCCTTGACGCTGGCAAGTTGGCAGGACGTAGAGGCGAGAGAGCAGCAGGACGTCTCCATCCTGCTCTACCGCGAAGGCGTGGCCGACCGCCTCACCGCTCTGGGATGCCACCAGGAATGAAGCGTTTGGACGCGCTGCCTGCGTTGTGAGCACATCCAGGGCGTGCCATCGGTTGGTCGTTTCTGTGACCCGCTCAACGCCGAGCAGGCTGTCATACGTGTCGTGCCAGGTTGCGACGAGAAGGTTCCTGACCTTGCCTATATCGTCCGACGTGGCAGGCCGAATTACAAAACGACGGTCGGCATCGTTGCTGCTTGCACCCATTGGCAACTCCCCAATTAGAACATTCGCGTAATCTTCGTGTTCGTTTGATGGACGCTTGGCCTGTGCGGCATCGGAAAGGCTGGGTAGGTCAGCGGCCTGGTTGCCACTCCGGGTAACGAGGCACGTCGTCGCCGTCCGCAAGCCAAGGTGCATCGTGCGAGGTCCAGATGTGCATGGTCGGTCGCGTGCCCGGGTCGTCGTCCAGCGTCGGCACTCGCAGGATGACGTGTGGCTGGGCCGGACGCTCTGCCAACAGGTGCGTTCCGCAAATTGAACAAAAGCGGCGCAGCTTGCCTGGCGAGGACTCAAAGGCAGAAAGCCTCTCCTTGCCTGCCGTCCAACGGAAGTGTTCGCGCATGACGCCGGCCGTGGAGGCGTAAGCGGCAGCGTGCGCCTTGCGGCAGGTGGCGCAGTGACAGTGCCCAATCGGCATATCGAGCTGGTCCACCTCGTACCGCACGGCACCGCACAGGCAGCTTTCTTTCAGGCTCATTCCTCCCCTCCCCCTTTGTGCAACGGATATCCACTTGGCGTGGTCCAAGCCCGCCAGGGTTCCCACGCTTCTATCAGGGCCGCAGCGCGGGCGTAGCCGTCGGCATTGGGGTGGGCGCCGTCGCCGGCCACGGCTTCCGCGCGCCAGGTCGCGTCGTCCGACAACGGACCGTGCAGGTTCAGGAACGGTATGCCCATCTCAACACAGAGCCGTGCCATGGCCGCCGAGATCGCCCCCACGCGCGTGTCATGCCCCAGATCGGTGGCGAGGGGCGGTGGCCCCACCATCAGCGTCGGGTAGCGCCCCCGCGACCAGTCCAGCACCGTGCGGGTGTTGGCCAGCGTGTCGGCCGGCTCGACCCGGGGCCGCCCCTCCTTGTGCGTCGCGTCGTTGGTCCCGAACGAGAACACGACGCGCCCGTCGCAGGGCACGCCGTCGAGGCGTGCCGCCACCTCGGTCGCACAGCGGCGCAGGATCAGCGCGGTCGTGTCCCGCCGCACCCCAAGGTCATATCGGGTGAGTTGCACGTTCCGGCCACGGGCGGCACGGCAAATCCTCCCCGCCCACCCAAGTGCCTCATCATCCCCGGTGCCATTCACGAAGCTGTCGCCCACGAAGCACAGACGCAGGTCAGCCGTCATGCGACAAGCTCATGGCCAAACAGGTATGCCGTCCAGCCCCGCGGTTTCTGGCAGGCCGCAGATCAGGTTCGCATTCTGCACCGCCTGGCCCGCCGCTCCCTTGCCGAGATTGTCGATCACGCCCATCGCGATCACCAAGTTGCGCTCTGGATCGGCCGCATAGCTGACGAACGCGAGGTTCGAGCCGGTAGCCCATTTGGTCTGCGGCGGCTTGTCGGTCACGCGGACGAACGCCCGCCCGGCGTAGAAGCGCCGGGCCGCGTCCAAGCACTGGCCCGTGGTGGCGCGGCCGCGGCAGTAAATGGTGGCGAGTACGCCGCGGGTCATCGGCACCAAGTGTGGCGTGAACACCAGCCCGGCCGCGCTGCCGCCGCTCAGCCGCTCGATCGTCTTGGCCATCTCGGGCATGTGGACGTGCTTGAGCAGACCGTAGGGCACCAAGTTCTCGTTGCTCTCGGCGTAGCCGAACTTGCTGTCGGCGCCGCCCCGGCCGGCACCGGAGATGCCGGTCTTGGCGTCGATTACGATGTTGCCAGGCTCGATCAGCTTGTTGGCCAGCAGCGGCGCCAGCGCGGTCAGCGTCGCCGCGGGAAAGCAGCCGGGGTTGGCAACGCGGATCTGACCCTCGATCTGGGCTGGCCAGACGTCGGCCAGGCCGTACGCCCAACCCTCGACGTAGCGGTGGTCGCCGCCGATGTCGACGATCTTCACGTCCTTGGGGACGCGCGCCAGCGCCTCGGCCGAGGCGCCCGTAGGCAGCGACGCGAACAGCACGTCAAGCTTCGGCAGGGTCACAGGGTTCCACTTCTCGATTACCAGCTCGGCCAGCTTGGCCGGCACACCGGGGAAGCGGTCCACCAACCGGCTGCCTGCGCTGCCCTCGCCCGCGGCGTAGATCAGCTCGAAAGACGGGTGGCTCGCGATCAGGCGCATCGCCTCGCCGCCGCCAAAACCGCTGATCCCGACAATGCCGACGCGAATGCTCATGGTGGTATCCTACTCCCTTGCACAGCACCGCTCGCGGGCTGCGTCATTGTGGGCGGGCAACCGCCACCCGCAACCCGAACAGGATCATCGCCGTCCCGGCCACGCGGTTGATCGTTCGTGTCATGCGGCCATACAGCCGCCTGGCTGGGGCGCCCGAGAGTAAGAGCGACAGGCTCCCATACCAGCCGAAGTTGCAGGTCCAGGTCACCAGCACGACCGCGACGACCGTGCCGGGTCCGGCGTCGGGCGGCATAAAGGTGCCGAACACGCTGGAGAAGTAGACCAGCGTCTTGGGGTTGGTGATGTTGGATACGAAGCCCCGCGCGAAGCTCACGAGGAGGCGTTGCGGCACGCCGGGGGTGGGCTGGCCTTCGACGACCTTAGATTTCGAGCGCAGGAGCTTGATCCCGAGCCAGACAAGGTAGGCCGCACCGGCGTAGGACATGAAGGCGTACAGCCAGGGGAACGCCAGGAACACCGCCTTGAGGCCAAAGGCGGCGCTCGTGACCCATATGGCGCCGCTCGCGCAGATGCCGGCAATGACGGCAAAGGCGTTGGCTCGGCGGCTTGCGACCGCCGTCTGCGCGACGAGCACGGCGTTGGGGCCGGGCGTCATCGTGAGCAACCAATGGACGACGAAGATGGTGGCGATCACGGAAAAAGGTGGCATGGCGACCTCATCCTTTGATGGCGTGAAGCCGCGGCGGTCCCATCTTAAACCAGGCTTTCGCGATCCTGCCGCTCTCGACCTCGTAGATGGCCACCACGTCCACCTCGCCGGGGCCGTTCGGGAAGGTGCGCGTGACCACCTCCTGATCGACAACCAGGTTGGCGGCAATACGCTTGACCAGCCGCCCGTGCAGGTTCGGTTCCTTGAAGCGCGCGACGTGGCGGTCGCGGACCTCTGTCAGTCCCTTCGCGAGCAGCCGATCCGGGAACTCGTAATACTCGCAGTCGTCCGCCCAGCACGCCATGAAGGCATCAATGTCGCGTGCGTTGTAGGCGTCGAGCTGTCCCTGCACAGCAGTCTCGGCCTGCGAGTGGAGCAGCTTGCTCATGTGTACGGCAACGCCATTCATGAAGGCTTCTTCGCGGTCCACTTGGTAGCCAAGCCTGAGGTAGAGCTGCACGTTCTCCACGAATGCCTTGTTCGTGTAGAGGCGCAGCTCCGGAAGGCCGAGGGACGCCGCCAGCACTTCGGCGTGCGCCAGGAGCCGGCGCCCGTGGCCGCCTCCCTGACCGTTGGGCAGGACGGCCACGTTCTCGATCAGAAGGCGGTCTGCTGCGGGGACCGTTTCGATCAGCGCCGTCAAGCGGTCGTCCACGTAGAGCAAATCTATCAAGTGATCCCGCACCGCCACCTCGTAGTCTGCCATCATGGGCCTAGGCTCCCGGCCGATGATCGGGACCCATTTTGTGTAGGCCGCCCGGGTCAGCTCGCGGATCGCCGCCGCATCGGCCGTGACTGCGCGCCGCAGCTCGACACCTTCTGCGTTCGGCGCGGGACCTTTCCTTGCGATGGGGTCTTGGTTCTGCATGATCTCTCCACGGAACTGGGCAAAGAAAAACCCCCGGAGCCGGGGGCTGCGGGGGTTCGAGAGCGCGGGCTAAGGGCCGCTCTGGCTAGTGATGGGGGCCTACAACCGGGCAGACACCACTAGAGAGAAGCTGATTTGCACGCAGCCGCGAAGGCCGCCGCTGTAGTGCAGCGTCGGCGTCGGTTTGCAGCAGTGAGCCAGACCATAGTCATACGATGAGCTTAAGGGCGTCTCATGGCGGCGGTCAACGGAGGTGGTTGCCTGCTGTCCCATTTCATCGAACGACCCGTAGACGAGGTGGTACAGCACATAAGCGGACTGCGAGGATGCCAGGCCGTTGGTTCGGAGCGATCCCCTGGCCTCAATGGCCGTATAGCCGTCCTGCATCAAGGGACCGGCTTCGCCGCGCCGAGCTGTCCGACTGCGATATCTGCCTCGACCACAGGCTCATTGAATGTCCATCGGGGGATCGTGCGCATGCGGTCAAGACCAGCGAATACGCCCGCAATGTCAGGCGACATCCGGGGAGCAGGCCAGTAACGACACGAGAACCCATCCACCCGGCTGCCCCCTTTTTTCTTTAAACCTTTGTGGTGTTTACCCAATCTGGGTGAAACGCGACCCCAAGTGGATGGGTGCCAGATGTCGCCGGCGGCTGGTTCCCCGGTGTCGCCCGACACGCAAAGCCGCCATCAGGTGAAATCTCCCGGAGCGCGGCATCGAACTCCTGCCCGAACCCCTTGAAGCTGCCAACATCCACCTCGCACAGATGGATCTGGTTCCAGTCGGTATTCAGCGAAGGGTGGTGGTGGAGCACCGCCGCCGTTTCCATGGCCCTGAACGTCCCGATCCTGTCCGCCCCGACAAGCTTCGCAGCGGCAGGGCCGATGTACTCCCGCATGATGTCCCGGTATTCGCCGAGGTACGCCGGTCGCACGTCGATGTATTCCAGCGACGCCTGCCGTCCAGGCCGATCCGTCGAGCCCTGCCAGCCTCGCGGCATCACGAAAGCCGAGGGGGTGGTCAGAAGGATTTCCGCTCGGAGCAGGTGCGTATCAGCTGAGTGGTTGAAAACCAGCTCCTGAATGGCGCAAACAGGAACGATGCCACGGAAGTAGCTCAGTTCTAGATGGCTCCATACGGGCGCGTCCGAAGAACCTTGGAAAATGGAGCGGTGCCGGTAAAGCGCTCGCCCAAGGCATGCCTCCCCGAAGCTGACCCCGTTGGTGGCGGCGTCTTTCCACTCCGTTTCCGATCCTGTACCAGGCGCGTGCATCGTTCGGGCAAGCACAACGAGGCGTTCGTCCGGCTCGATCCGGGCAGGATGGCGTTCTGCGGACGGACTGGCGCTTTCAGGCATCGGCTGTGTCCCCCCTTCAATCTCGCTCACCGAGGTGAGCGGCAAACCCCCGCATGATACCCTGGCTCGGGCGGACCCGCTACGAGCCAGCACAGGCTGCTCGGTCCGATAAGGGTCGAGGGCGGCCGTTCACGGTGGCTGTATGGATTCTAAATGTTGCGATAGACTTCCTACATCTGCGGGAAAAGCCGGTTGTCCGTCAGGGTTCGTTTGACGGACACCCCCCGATAGAGTCCCCGTTCACGCACGGGAGGCCAACTTGGCGAGAGATTGCTACGGCTGGCGACCGTCCGACGCCTCATGCGTCTCCCAAAGGAATACCGCTAGGGCCACGGCCACATTGACTGCCAGCCGTGCAACGCCGGCCGGAGGTGCTTCCGTCTCCGGTGCGCCGCCGTGGCCTGTCCCCACCTGGCCACGCAGCTCCGCGATGGAGTTGGTGATGGTACCCAAGGCTCCCAGCATGGCCTTCAGGGTAACATCGCTCTTCGGGTTTACCTTCAGCGCTAGTGCCTCCCTCACTATTGATACCAAGGCGGGAAAATCCTCCTTGCCGGTGCGGAGAACCTTTCGCGCGTCCAGGATGCCCTTGCAGACAGACTCCACGAACTCCTTGGCGCTTCCAATCGCCAGAGGAGCGTCCTGTACGATGTTAGCGCGCATACGGGTTATTTGCGCAGTCACATGACCGGAGGTGAGTGCGTTCGCAACCTTCCTGGCATCCTCCAACCCACCATCTGCACCCACCAGTGCCAGCTCGGCACCGAAAATTCGCCGGCCTGACATCGTGTCCACCACGGCCAGGCGGTAGCCGTCTTGTGCAAGGTAGCGGTTGAAGCCCGCCACCATGTCGTCAACGGTCACGTCGTCGCGGACAACGGGGTGGACCAGCTCACAAAGGAACTTCAAGAAAATCTCATCGGGGGCATGTAACAGGTCGAGCCGGTCATCCGTGAACACCCAATCATCCGGCCAGTCCTCAGGGTTCATTATACGGTGCCGGGCAATATCGCCGGCCATGTCTTTATGCCGCGTGTCGTACGACGGCAGACTCTTCAGGTCATACATACGGGAGAGGAAATCTATTTCGTCGAGCTTCCCGGCCCAAAACCAACCCTTCCCTACTCGCAAGGCATCGAAGATGGTCCGTCGGGTCAGGTCTGTGATATGGTGCCAATCACGTTGCTGCATCAAACCCTCGCCGGCATGGTCGCACCGTCAAGGCGGCGATGGAGGAGTGATACCATAGACATAAGGTCCTCGGCATCCTGCTGTGTCATAGGCCAATGAATGCGCGCCTCGTGCGCGGTTGGGTTCCGGAACATGCCGCACAAACCGGTCAGGAGATTCACAAACCCTTTTTGCTCGTCCTTCTCGCTCTTTGTCTTTCTGGGATTGATGGCGAGCATGGGCGTATCGCCGCCCAGAGCGGACGATACCAGTTCCCCTCCGTCCGTGATCATGCCCGTGCTCTTGCGGAGCCTGTCCATCACGCTCTTCACGGCCTCCTGGACAGCGTGGAAGTAGTCGTCCGCCAACCACTCGGCGGAACAGAAGCGCAGCACCTCCGGGTGGACGTTACGTCTCTCTAGGCCAGCCCGCATGGAACGCGCCCTGCTCTCGGCCTGGCTCAAGGTTGTGGCTGCCTCCACGCTCTCCAGCCTGCCCTCCTCCGTACATTGGATGCCGGCGAGCAAGAGGGCCTGATTGAGCCGGAACCGCATCGCCTCGTGCCGGCCAGGTATTGATAGATGATTGGCGGGGGTCATCGTCTGGCGGATGAACTGGAGAATAGCAGTGCGCTCTTGGGTGGCATTCTGCTTGCCGGAAAAGGCCATCTGGAGCCGCTTCCACTTCGTGATGCCCGCGCCAGGATCGAAGTCGCCCATCTTGCAGATACGCAAGAGGTGGCCGATCTCGCTTCCGGTCACGCCGTCATCTGCCAAAGCACGAGCAATGGAGTCAAGGTGGGCTTGCTCGAACAACATGGCTCCTACTTGCCACGAATGGCCTGAGTGCCGGTAGCCTGGTTGTGTCCCTTCGCCCGACCATGCTGCCGGCGACATAGCCGCCCCTGTCTATGCCGGCCGTTGCAGCGGCTGTCATTCCGTCTATGCGTACGCAGGTCTCTGCTTGGGGGCTTCTGCCATATCCATCTCACCCACCGCTGTCTCTGCCTCCTGAAGAGCGAAATCTAGCTTGTGGCACCCTCCGATGCGTTCGGGCAGGCCGGTGCTGTGGCAGACGGTCCAAGCAAATGGCTTGTCCTCCGGCTGAAGCTGCACGGTCAAACGCCAGGTGCCGCCGCGTCGTGCGGGAACCTCGGCCCTGTGGGGCCACATGCTGGCCCACCTAACTTCCGGGAGCATAGCCAAGCTCTGCAGGCAATTTGCACGGTGCAGCTCGTGGGCCTTCATATGTCATGCGCCACAGACCTTTCAGCTTCAACCATCAGCCTCTAAGGCAGTGGTGTCACTCGCTCTCTAAATCATTGATTGGGCAGGCGCTTGTTAGCAATTGATCGCTGGCCGTCGTGCCGGACGCGGCCTGGTTAGCGCGCGATTGTGTCAACTCGTCGGCAAGGCCGAACAGCGTCCGACCCAGGCGTAGCTTCCCCGCCTCGTGCAGCTTAACCATACGGCGCAACAGCCCTCCGGGGGACTGCACCAGGCCCCGCGCGCGCCTTGCCGCAATGCACGCCAGTGCCACCGTCGCCGGTTGACCGCCGCGCTAGAACCCAGGACTGAACCCGGGTCTGCTGGCCTGCGCCGCCTTGGCCAGTTCCGCCTTGCGCCGCTCGTTCGCAGCAACGACTGCAGCCCTGACCTTCGCGCGCACGACATCGGGAAAAGCGTTGACCGCTTCGGCCAGCTCACGGATGGCTGCCTCCCGCCGCTCCACGGCCGCCACCAGCGGCACGATGTGCCTGGCCAGCACCGCCCGCACCTCCGCGTCGCGCTGGCGCCTCCGCAGCTCGCCGGCGTGGTCCCGTCCTGCCGCGCGCTGGGCGAACACCCGGTGCTCGGTGCGGATGAAGCGGTCCACCTCCACGTCACGGCTGCGCTTGATGGCGTCAATGAGGTCGGTGGCAAGCGACTTGTAAGGCTTGTCGCTCATGTCCTTGGCGACCCGCTCCCACAGGTGCCCGGTGGTGATCGGCTCCTGGTCGCCCAAGGCCCGCTCCCGCTTGACTGCCTCGAAGGTGGCAGCTTCGGAGATGATGGTGTGAACCTGGGTGACGTGGCGGCTTTCGGCCACGTAGCTCTTGAAGGCCGTGATCCCGGCCGTGCCCCGCGGCAGGGCGTTGATGTGCTCGCCCGACGTGATGCCCTGGGCGCTGTCGATGGTCAGGGCATGGCCGAAGCCGAGCAGCAGCCGGTCCGACCGGCTGTCCTTCAGGGTGCGCCACCCCACGTCGCCCACCCGGCCGTCCGCGTCACGCAGCCGCAGGCCGGCGGCCGACTGGCCGACCACTTCCATGATGTCGCCGTTGCTGCCGATGTAGCCGAAGCCCTCGCCGTCGATCCGCGCCCAGGTCTTGCGGAACAGGCGCACCTTGTCCCCGGTGGCCACCGGCAGGTCGTAGGTCTCGCCGCGCTGGTCGATGGCCGGGTGGACGATCTCGTCCTCGCCAAGCTCGCCGCGCGCCCTGAGCAGCTCGCGCACGGCGCGGCTGATGTCGGCGGCGTCCTGGTTGGTCAGCACGGAGATGGTCACGCCGCGCCCTGCCCCGGACGCGCGCAGGGCGTCCCGGCGCTGCAGGTAGAGCGCGGTGACGTGCGCGATCACCTCGTCCTGGTCGCCGCCGACCATCCGCACGGTGCCGTCCTCGCGCTTCATCGCCAGCGCCTCGGCCGCGTTGCCCTGGCGGAACAGCCCGGCGATCTGGCGGCCCCGCTCCGTTTCCTG
>JAABUK010010540.1_pt1 | contig 12296 bp, 8 predicted proteins | sample 5559141 | NCBI WGS metagenome assembly JAABUK01 (sample SAMN10711869, study PRJNA513367) | rock metagenome | isolation source: Antarctica rocks | place: Antarctica: Victoria Land, Pudding Butte nord | collected 2016-01-03 | reverse complement strand
TTCCAGCCTTTGTGCTCCCAGACAGATGTTTACAAGCAAGGGGCTTGGACCCTACGGTGGAGAGGGGTTTCTTGCAGGGGGGAGCAGCAGACACACGGAGCAAGATGAGGCCAGACATGATGATAGTGGAAATGACAACAGCAGAGCAACAGCAGTACCTGCGCCATGATGACAACTCTGGAGCCAGACTGACACCCTTGACACCACTGATGCCTAACGGGAACCCAAGGAGCATAAAGATCGTTGAAGGAGGATATAACATCCAATAATTGCTCTGATACAAGATATGAGGAAAAGCTGCAAGGAAAGGAAGCACAACATAAAGCATTGGAAGAAGCTCTCAAGGACTACGGTTACAACGTTACCACTCTGCCTATTATCATAGGACAATCTGGGTCACAGTATCACACTACATCTGACGCCCTAGCAAAGATTGGTATTGAGCATGGACCCGCAAACAAAGTTATGTCCAAGTTGCATGAACATTTTGTTTTGACATTTCACAAACTTTTGACATCTAGGAGAGTACTAGAAAGGGAGAAGACACATAAACGTAGACAGAACAGGCCAGATCCACCTTAGGTTAAGGAGTTTTCCTTTCCTTTAGGGCTATGGCCTATGGCCGTAGGTCCGGGCTGCCGCCTTAGGAGGCTCCCGTTATGATCGCTGAAAAGCGTAAACTTTTCTTCTTTTCTAGGACACCGTCATTGGACAGGTGGCTGCTCAGCATCCTTTTACTGCTGACGCATAGAACCATTTAAATCCGTAGGGACCTTGGACAGCGTGCATGATCAGTACTTTAGAGCAATTTGTGTTACACATGGCCCTGCGCGTTGCTCACAGAATCTTATCTTCAGATCTCAAGCGCTTGTAACACTTGTAATTATCACACCGCTCGCAGCTTTTTTCTCTGTGCTGCATACATACTTGTCTGCAGTATAGGGACCAGATGTCACAAAGACACCAGACCTTCCACCTCTGGCAGGAAGCACAGCGCAGCCTATATATGTTTCCTGCCGTCCCCAAATAGTCCACACAGTGGCTGCCCCAAGAAGTGCAGCACATGAGTCAGGTGTTCCAGCCCATATTCCTCAGCAGCGGCTGTGCCACAGTGTGATTACACCAGCACAGCTGTTCTGCCTGTTTTAAAAGACAAGCAGTGATTCAGGAATAACAACAAAGCGAATGCGTCAGAATTTGATTTAACCCAAATGAGCAAGCAGGAACAGAAGCAAATGAGCTGCAGATTGGAGGTTAGCACCCTTTACTGCTCTTTGGCGCTTGCGTTATGTCTCTATGCCTTTCTACCACAGCAATATCAAGTGCTGTATTCCAACTGTATTGCAAAGCGACAAGCCTACCTAGGCAGACTGCCCCAAAAGGAGGTTTGAGCAGTCAACTGAAAGAAATAGCACCAAGACAAATGGAGGCTGTCATGCACAACGTGCAAATGTCACACCAGTGTGGACTATTTGGTGAAGCCTTTGTCCCAATCTAAAATCTGTCTTCTCTACGCACTTCACTTCATTGCAATCCAACCTTTTTGGCCTGCACATCAGCCACCCCATAATTTGCCTTTCTGGACCTCCCACCATTGCCACAGCATCCTGGCACTCAAGCCTCAGACCCTACCTACACAGACTCACTGCAGCCATCCTGCTGCACACTTACCCTACGCCCTATGCAAGCAGCTGTTCTGGGCCCGCCCCAGCCAACAGCATGCACTCTGCCACAAAGCTGAACCCCTGTGTGATCCTGAGCTCTTGCAAGCAAAAATGCTTCCTGGACAGCACTGCAGGCCCCCAATTCTGCAGGCCAATCTGCATTGAGCTTTCGCTGCTGCAGCTTGCAGCATGTTCTTGACATCATGCCACAGCATGGCAGCCCACCAATCTCTGATCCCAGCAATAGGCTGACCTCTAATCGACATTTTCAGTACGGATGTTCATGTGTTGTGTGACACTTGTAAGCATGCAGGATGACTGCTGTTGCTTTGTGCAAGCTCAAACATGGCATGCACAGTGCAGCTGCTGACACATCTTGATTGCAGCAAGTGACAAATAATAAAAAAGTCAGTGAGATGCAGCGTATGGTACATGACGTGTCTACACAGATCTGTACAATTTTGTGATGATGGGCACCATACAGCCCAGCATGACAAGTCAGTATATGCTTATGGACACGGTGCTCATGCTGGTTGCTTCACACTGAACTACGTGTAATATGTATGATTGAAGCCTGAGCCATCAGGATGATGGTGAAAGTAGATTTTGCACTCTTCAAGTAGATTTGGTTGCTATACAGTATGTAAGGCAAGTGCAACAGAGGCTGAAAATATGCTGCAATGCTGACAAGCACATCAGAAACAAAACCTTGTTGTATAGATGTCCGACTCTCAGCTGTCAGCCCACAATGGCACTCTGACTGCAGGTTTGCATGCATTTATCACGACAGCTGTGTGAGCGTAGAGCATGAAGTGGGTCTGTGCAGGACTGTTGCTGCAGCTGCTGAGCAAGGCTAGCATGTTGGCTGTCCACAAGTGTATGCTTGTGCTGCTGACATATCATGGGCTGCAAGGCTGTCAAGGTCAATTGCTATAGGATGTCAGTTGACCCTTGCATCCATGGTTGCCGGCTGTCACTGCAGTCACAGCAAATCATCAGTGCGGCTGTGTTGATGCATTACATCGACTGCAAACGACATTGCGCACAATGCCTCATGTACAAAGGAGCAAGCTAGGGTTTACCAAGGGGTCAAAGGGTGCCCCTCCTGGGCATAAGACACAATGCAAAGACGCTTCAATGAAGCTTCACTTGTTTTTATGCACTGGTGTACATACATGCTCTTTTGCAGTGAAGACAACTTTGCAGCCTTTGTGATCACTTTGTGCTTGTATTTCAGCTAATTCAGATGATGACCAATGAAGCTGGCAATGGGTTTGAGGTGAAGTGCGTCATTGCAGCCACTCACATAAGTGTAGCCCACAACTTCTGTTGTGCATACCAGCTGATGCATTGGCCATGCCTGCTGCGACAAGCAGCAGCGTTACTGCAACTAACACACTCTGAATGTCAGTGAATGTCTGTGACCAAGTCATCTATGATGAAGCTATAGTCAGGGTGCCGGGTGCCCAAGGAACGCTCCCGCTCAGTGCTGAACTGGTTGTGATGCAACGTTGACTCACAGCTTAGCTCACTAGCGACCTAGGCTTAGTAGCTGAAGAGTATGTAAATAGTTAGGGTTCGTAACTCGTGACAGCTGCAACATGTTCTCTGTTTCCTTCGCGTGCTCCAGTACAGCATCGGGTACTGGTCCAAGCTGTCAGTACACTACAGAGCACAGCAATGTTGGCCTGGGTCATCTCTATGGTACACAGTATGAAGTTGCAGTGAAAAAGCTGCCAATGCAAGTCCAGTCTGTGGCTACTGCACAGCCAGGTGCAGCTGCAGCAGGTCTTGACGCTAGCGTGCCCGGTATGTCAGACCTACTGGCTCTGTGTTGCGTTCCCTTTGCTTTATCAAGGACATATTTTGTGCCTGTTTGTGGAGCCTTGGGCAAGGTTGTCAGTACCATATGATGAGCCCTTACCAGGTGTCTTTCTGCTGAAATGGGGCCTCTTCCTTTCATTGTTGGAGGGATTGTGTTGATCAACTTGTGATGCCAATTCTTGCACCTGATAAGCAGGGACTGCTTCATATGTCTGTCGTACCGCATCTGCAAGCTTGCTTGAGATTGTACCTTGCCTAATGCTTACTGTCCAGCCAAGGATCTCACATTCAGCATTCAGTGAGCTGCAGTTTGACTCATGATGCTGAGGGGTGCAACTGGCAAGTGTGAACGCGGATCGCTATGGCGCGGCCAAGTTTTGATGTGACAGTGTAGCTTGCTACTGTGTATTACGGCAGTCCTGTGTGTTACGGCGGTCTTGTTTGTTACGGTCCGTCAGGGCGGAACGGACGGGAGCCCATATGCACATACAACTACTCCCCCCTCAAAGCACACTCGTCCTCGCGTTATCGGGGGGGACCCCCTAGGAAAACGGTGCAGAACCGGCTTCTCTAAAGGCGCCCTGAGACCCAGAAGTGCCCTCAGAAAAGGCGTAAAAGCCTTTTCTAAAGGTGACAGCATTGACTGTTGATTGCGGCAAACACAGCATCTGCGTGCCGCTTGCCGAGTTTGCCAGCCAACAGGGTGGTCTACCGGCGTTGTGGGCATGCCACAAACAGCATGAGTGCAAGTCACCTCTTCACAACGGCGCTCATCGTCGTTAGTGCTGAAATAAGCAAGTAACTGGATCGACCGTATTTACAAGGTACTAGTCACAACTCGCTTAGATTGTTAAGCAGAGAGTTCAGGTTGGCTTATATAGCCTGCAGAGCCTAGCAAGGCAGCGGAGACGCGGATTACTAACGCTACCTGACTTAGTAAAGCATAAGTAAAGTGTCCTAAGCAGGCTACAGGTTCCAGAATGACTTGACCGTATAACATATAATGGTCACTCTTTCAACACTCCCACGCGGGCAAATCATTTGCAGAACTGGTTAAACCCTAGAAAAGAGCAAAACCTAACATAAGATTCATTCACTGTCCAATGTACCTAAACTGTTCAAAGTCCTAAACCGTTCGAGCTTCCTAAACAATGCCCATGCCCTTGCAGCAGAAAACAAACTTGCTAGCTGCTAAGGCCTTGGTTATGCAATCAGCTATGATCAAATCAGTGCTGATATACTCAAACTGGAATTCCTTGCGTGCAACCCTCTCTCTAGCAAAGTGATGAATCACATCAATATGCTTGGACCTGACTGAAGCCACAGGGTGCTTCAGCAGCTTGATGGCTCCTTGGTTGTCACTGTAGATCCTCATGGTTCCAAACTGCAGCTCAAACTCCATGATGAGCTTTCTAAGCCACAGTGCTTCCTTCACTGCTTGTGCTGCTGCCATGTATTCTGCCTCAGCGGTAGAAACTGCCACAGTAGGCTGCAGCTTGCTGCTCCAGCTGATTGCAGCTCCACACAATGTAAAGACAAAGCCTGTGGTGGACCTCCTGGTGTCCATATCTCCACCATAATCAGAGTCACAATAGCCCTCCATCACAGCCATGTTGTTGGAGAAAGTGATGCCAGAGCTGAGTGTGCCTGCTATGTACCGCAACACAGCCTTTGCTGCGGTCCAGTGCTCCATTGCTGGTTTGGCCATGCATCTTGCCAATACTCCCACGGACTGAGCGATGTCTGGCCTGGTGCATGCTGAGAGGTACAGGAGGCTGCCTACCAGTTCACAGAACTGGAACTTCTCCTTGTCCAGTATGCTGCCCTCTTCTGGCTGAGTCAGCTTGATTGCTGGGCTCATAGGTACACTCTTGGTCTCCCCTTGGATGAGACCGTGTCTGTGCACCAGCTCTGTTGCTAGACGCTCCTGGGTGATCTTGAGGGTTTGACTTTTTCTGTCCCTGTCCAAGCTCATGCCCAAGAAGTACTTGGCTGGACCCAAGTCCCTTACATCACAGGCATCTGTGAGCCTTGCCTTGACATGATCAATTGCCTCCTGAGTCTTGGCGGCAATCAGGATGTCGTCCACATACACCAGCAGATATATACTGGTGTGCTTGAAGTGAGCTGTGTACAGTCCAGGGTCTGCTTCTGAAGCTGTGAAGCCCATGTGCTCCAGCTCTTGCTTCAGCCTTGTGTGCCAAGCCCTGGGTGCTTGACGTAGCCCGTATAGTGACTTCTTCAGAAGGCAAACTGTGTTGGTGCTGCCTTCCTCATAGCCTCTGGGCTGCTGCATGTAGATGGTTTCCTCGAGTTCACCATTGAGGAAAGCTGTCTTGATGTCCAGCTGGTGTAGCTCCAGGTCCTGACTGGCTACCATGCCTAGCAATGTCCTCAATGTGGTGGGCTTGCTGACTGGTGCAAATACCTCATTGAAGTCCACGCCTTCCCGCTGCATAAAGCCCTTGGCTACCAGTCTGGCCTTGTACCGCTCAATATTGCCTTGAGCATCCAGCTTCTTCTTGAAAATCCATCTGACTGGGATGGGTTTGACACCTTGAGGCTCCTCCACTAGAGCCCGAGTGCCGTTGGCTTGCAAGGAGGCTGTTTCCTCGTTCATAGCAAGACTCCACTGGTCAGCGTCAGGAGATTGCATTGCCTCTTCGTAGGTCTCAGGGTCCTTTGTAGGGCCTGACTGAGCTAGGTTTGCTGATTCTCTGAAGCGCAGTGGTGCTTGCCTGTTTTCACGCTGGGGACACCGGTCCTCGAGCTCAGTAGCTGCTGCAGCTGTTTCCTGAGCTTCTTCTTCAGCTACTTCCTCAGCTTCCACCTTAGGTGCTGGTGCAGCTTCTTCCTTGACTGCTGCAGGCAGCTCATCTGAGTCTGAATCAGGGGTTGGAACTGATTCTGAGGTGACTGGTGTGTGCTTCTGCCTGATGTCCTCATCAAAGATGACGTCTCTACTGATGCTCATCTTGCCACTGTCCAGCAGCACTCTGTAGGCCTTGGAGGTGAGCTCATACCCGACAAAGATGCCCTTCTGGCTGTGTGAGTCCAGCTTCTTCCTGAGGGGCTGAGGGACATTGTCACAATTGCTGGTCACAGCAATTCAAGTGGAAACATTGCGTTTGCATGAGCTGATCTGGGCATCACCAGAAAGGCAGATTGGCTTGTGTGAAGCCCCTGCAACGCGTACATGGCTTTGCATATCCCACAACTATGATAACCCCTTTGATTCCCTTTGCTCTGCTGGCCTGTGATGGTGTGGCAGTCATCACAAATGAGACATCAGTGTGATGGCACCCACCAGTCATCAATTTACGTAAATGTATACATTATTTTTGTCGCCCATTTAACGAACTTTATGGGAGGGCATGCAAGGTGACTGCCTGGTTTGGTTCTTGGGCACTGCGTTGAGCTGCAGCTGGTCCTGCAAGCGCACTGCATAGCATTTCATTGCAGCTTGTCAGCATTCAGAACAGCTAGACATGGACCGAGCAATCATGAGCCTCATTTGGAAACCCTTCATAGCGTCAGGAGTTACACGTGCAATGCTGTCAGAGCACACTGTTAGAGCCTGTGTTTAGCAAAATTGATGCTGCTCATTAAATAACTGGTAGCACATGTCAGGAAAGTGTTTGGTGGTACTGTACCAACACAAACACTTACGTCATTGAATTGGTCACTGTGGAGCCAAGTGCAGCTCTTGCCTCACGTTCATAAAAAAGAGCACAATACAATACATGTCAAACTTGCATGCCTCGGATACACGTGCAAAAAAGCTCGAAAACCCGCTTTAGGCTAATGGTACACGGGAACTATTGAGTAAATGCGTGAAATATACATGGAGAAGACGAAGTTTGTGATCTGACAGTGATCAAAAGTACATTTCTGGACCATGAGACAGCTTATATGCTACACAAACAACGTGCACCCATCTCATGTCATCTGCCGTGTGAACCAGATTCCATCATATCTGCCTCATATCTGCCTCATATCCGCCTGACCATGAAAAACTCAAGTACACCCTCCTCACTTCCTTTAAAGCCCTTCACCCAGACACGCTGTTTCCATTGCAGCTCAGAGACTTGTAAGCAAATCAGTGCCATGACCAAAGAATCCATCAACATGGGCAGGAAGATGGACAACACTGACTTTAGATGTGCTCGCGCCTGTCAGTGCATGTCATGAGATGCAATGCAGCAACTAGTGTTAGTACAGGATGGCAAGCACAAATACATGTCATGTTTGCTGAGCAGTGAGCTGCTATGGCTGTACAGGTCAACAGATGTGTTAGCAGGAACAGTGCTACATCCTGACATGCTACTCAGCAGCATAAGTTTAAGAAGTCATTGAAGGGTGGCCTCGGAAGATGAAGGGACCCATGGTGCATATGGTGCATGTGCATAATTGTGTTTGCATTGTGCCCAACACCCATGTCTCAGCCGCGACATAATGCACAAAATTACAATCCTGTGAATGCATCATGCTTGGCATGTTGACTTACTTGTCGAGCGCAGCTTAGACAATGGTTTGCCAATCACAGTGATATTGTACATGCCAGCTTTTGGGCCTGACGACACAGCTTCATCGTCATCCAGTAACTCAATCTGCATGCAAGCAGCATCACAACATCAGTCTCAGCTGTGCAGGCAAGCATGTTGCACTGTTGGTTTTCGTTGATGCTCCACCACTACAAGAGCAGGCTCTTCTGCGTCAGTAAGCCTCAGATGGCCTTTTGTCAGGAGCATGCTGTTCAATGTATGATGATGCATGAGATGGCTGCTAGTAAAGCTCAGTGATGGCTCATCAGGGTCAGGCAAATAATGGCATGCATGGAGAATGTGATCGGAGTTTGTGAATTTTGTAAAAAGTGCGCTCTCGGACAGAAGCAGAGTGCACCTTGATTGCAGCATTGCTACAGCCTGGAGCTCTTGAATGCACAGTTGACATACCTTCAATAATCTGCCAATGCTCAACACTTTGATGTCAAACTCCTGGCCTTGCGGCAGTGCAGCTTTGGCGTGGTCGATAGTCAAGGTTCTGGTACACCAGGTTCCCTCATTGCTGGTCTGAGAATCAAAGATCAGCGGCAGCTCGCATGATTTGAGCCCAAAGTGGAACCTGATTTGCTGTGATATACTCTCAAGACTCTGCGGCAGCATCAACAAGAGCAACAATGAGCAGCAGCAGAAACGGAAGCAGCGTGCGCCCAAGAGTAGCAGCAGCAGCAGCAGCAGCAGCAGTGCTATCACTTGCACAAAAGACACACTAAACATGGCAGTGATGGTGCGATGCCAGTGACAACTGCAGCGGCAGAACATATGTGGGCAGTTGTCAATGAGCAGCAGTGACATTGAGGGCAAACAGCACTATGGTTGGCAGTGACAAAGATTGCAGCATGTCAGGTGACACCTTGCAATTTACAGCTACAACAGCAAATGCCATTTCGGCCGTGATTATAGTGCATGCATCATATGCTGTGGTGAAGCTCTGCGTACTTGCTTTGTGCATCACAGTGTGCTGCAAGCGTACAGACTGTCAAGCGTACAGACTGTCAAACGTACAGACTGTCAAGCGTACAGACTGTCAAGCGTACAGACTGTCAAGCGTACAGACTGTCAAGCGTACAGACTGTCAAGCGTACAGACTGTCAAGCGTACAGACTGTCAAGCGCACAGACTGTTAAGCGTACAGACTGTTAAGCACATACAAAGATGCAGCTGTATGATGCTGGCCTCATGCATGCATGCGCTGCAGCATGGAGTGTCTAAAGAGTGGTCTTTTTGCAGCACAGCAGCCTAGTCTGAGATTGCCGAGTGCCTGATGACTGTGTTGTAGGCACCCTGTAAACCCTGACCAATCTGTTGAACAGATTGGCGTAACTACACTTTAGCAGTAGTGGGTGTTGGTACAACTAATGCTACAAAGTGCTCCTTTCAACGATCCCAATATTGTAAGTCTTGCTTACCCTTTGGTAGGTTGAGCCAATTATGATTTTGTCCACTAAGGTTGTGGCATGCCGCAGCTTCAATATCAGCAGCTCGGGATCATGCAGAAAGAGCTGTCTAATGTGTGGCATCTTGAAATCATTAACCGATCCGTCCATCATACGATTCTCTGAACCCTCTCTGACTATCACGGTGTCCTCTCCAATAGTTTCTACACATCAAAGCAGCAGCTTGTATGGCATTTCTGCCAAAGCTAAAAGGCCTGGCTTCCTTGCTGATGTCTAAGAGCAACCCAGTCATATGCATGAACACAAAAGTCTGCAGGAACTGTCTTGATTGCACATCATAGTATGGTGTGTGGCTGCAGTCAAAAGTGAGCAGGTCTTGCCTGTGCTGACTGTTGCAACATGCACAACGACTGCGCTGCTGCCACAGTATGACAATTGGAGTGCATATTGGTATGCAATATTATGAAGAACAGCAGATAGCTGATGAGTCACCACTGGGAGTCAAGAGCATCTCTCTGCATAGTCCCTTATGGAAGCGTGACTGAAGATGTGCCTCTTGTGCAGCTGCAGCTTCTGGTTCAGCCTCTGTGGAGATCGCACCAGCAGATGGCTGGCATTTCTGCATGGCACAACAGGCATGGCTTGTTTGATGCATCAGCTGGGTACTGAACATCTGTACAGGCGTGCACAGGACAGGCTGATCTGGATAGACAATACATGCCCTGCATGTAGCTAACGCATGATGAACCAGAAAGCGTTTAAAACATTGTTTCATTATGTGCGAAGGCACATTTACATCAGGTAAGGGCGAGTCATAGCTTGAGCAAGAAGCTATAGTGCTCTGAACTTGTTTGTTGAGAGCCAAGGTTGCATCCAATTGGCTTGAAATGCGCTGGATGCCATGCACTCAAGCAGGAGACTCATTGTGTCAAATGACAGCCAAAAACTGGGCAAGTGTTCAAACGCCTTATGTTGTGGTGAATGCAGATTTGTGAGGTCTGTAGGTCTTGCCTTTGTGTCCACAGTGGCAACAGCTTCAGCGAAGTTGGCACACATGTCACACAACTGTTGCCTCCAGAGGCCGTTCGAAATGACTACGTGTCACAAGTTGATTTTGTGCTCGCACAGGCTGGATTGCAATCAGCACCAAAGTACCAGTGCAAAATGTTACAGTCACCTAGCCTGCGGAAACGACTGCTTGTGCATTCTATTATTGCCAGATCGGCTGGCTGCAATCTGCTCAAGATGTTCGCCAGAGCATCCTCCTGGGCACACAGGACATCTTCAGCCGCGATAATGGACAACGAGGAGGCATTGCGTTGACGCAGTCACAACCGATCTGCTGGAGACCCGCGGCAGCAGAAGCTAAGCAGGCTCAATCTCACCGGAAGGACATCGAAAATTGCATTGGAACACTCAGCTGAAGCCATCAGACTAAAAGCTTAGAGACGTTGCCGTACTTAAGTATGTGAGGTCATGCGCAGTGCTTAAACAGCAAAACACGGTCAGAGTGTTAGATCAACGCGTGCTTCGTTCGCACTATCGTATCCGCCTCAGGGGGCAGCATGGAGTGCTTCGCGGGTCGCTGCAAATTCCGAGTCTGCATCTCGTTTGAAAATAACAGCTTGACCGGCCTACCACAGTTGTTCTGCACTGCGCTTTCCAAGCTGCAACTGCATGCTTAGTCATTACTTCGTCAAAGGTCACAAGTTGCTTGCACATCATAGTTGGCCCTAGTTGCATTGTGTGTGCATTGCACTGCAGTATAATGTCCTGTTTGGTGTTATGTTTGTTACATGATGGCATCATGATGATGCATTATCACCTTGCACAGCACTGCATGATATCATGCTGCATAATGCTCGCCTGCAAAGCTCTTGAATAGCTTCAAGCAGCAACTAGCTAACCAACCAAATGTCAGGACCTGGGGTGCACCATTTTGCAGCCCCGTATCCATCAGCGTCTGGGGCATGATTGCCATGATTGGCACAAGCCACGGCTAGCAAAAGCTTGTAAAATCTCTCTCTGTGTACGCCAGCATGTGTCACGAAAGTGGTGCACGTGGGATTCGGTCAGTTAGTAATTAGTCTTGAAGCCACTTGTACCACAAACTTTGTCACTTAGCAGGTCACTTGGAGTTTGTCCTCTCATTAGCCAAGTCATTTGTGACTGCAAACTGCATCAGCAGCTGAAGCCACAACGCGTGGGCGGAGGCATTAAACTTGAAAGTCGTCATAATATTCTGTAGCACAGGCTAAACTACAGCGGGCTTCAGATCAGAGGCACGGGCGGCTACAGGTGTAGGCAAACTTCAGCAGTGGCGACGGCAGAATAAGCTGCGGAACGGGAGCCCGTGAGCTCCATGTGCAACACAAGCCAAGAAGTTTCGCCGGATCACGTGCAAGGAACGCTAGAGTTTCGGAAAATGTGAAGAGCTGAGTCGTTAGCACACTTGTCATGTCATGATTTCATTTGTCTGACTGAGACCTGGTTGACTGAAGATGAAAGACCTGTTGCTTTTCCTGAGCATGAGTACTATTCAGCATGTAGACCTGTACGTGATGGAAAAGGCCGCCACTCAGGAGGAGTTGGTGTGTTTGGGTCTAGTCGTGTCAAACAGCGAGTTGAATTTGTCAAAGCAGCTGCTGATGCCAGTTACCTCTGGCTGAAGCTCAAGGATGTTGTGATTGGGTGTCCTGAAGTATACTTTTGTGTATGTTACACGCCGCAGAAACCCAGTTTCAACAAGATCAGACCTACTCCCACCAGTCCGTATGATTGTATGCAGAATGATGTTCTGGAGTACCAAGGCAAAGGTGCTCAGACCTTGATCTGCGGTGACTTCAATG
>JAABUK010010539.1_pt1 | contig 12299 bp, 11 predicted proteins | sample 5559141 | NCBI WGS metagenome assembly JAABUK01 (sample SAMN10711869, study PRJNA513367) | rock metagenome | isolation source: Antarctica rocks | place: Antarctica: Victoria Land, Pudding Butte nord | collected 2016-01-03 | reverse complement strand
ACGAGCGCGTGTAGTAACACGACCCCATCACGCAGATCGGGCATTCCCGCAGGTCAACGCCCCGATCACGTCCATCGTGTGCTCAACATCTGCGGAAGTCCGGACAGACGCAATTGGAGTAAGACCAAGCTAGCCTCCATAGTTGCTGAGCGGATCCAGTTAGACGGGAGTGACCCCGGTTGCTTTTCCCAAGAACGCGGACGCTCGTTCGCTGAAGGTGGGGAGGTCTGCTCGGAGGTTCTTAGCCGCTCGGACGAGTTCCGTGCCTGCCTTGGTCATGGAGCGATGCAGGGCTGCGCTTGTGACCGTCTGGAGGTCACCGGGCTGGATTTGACCCACGAGAGCATCGCGTCTGAGCTCGTTCAGGTCGAGACCAGGTCCCCAGTCTTGGAATCCACGTACGAGCTCCCACGCGACTGTGATTTCATCGACGTGACTGCCCGTGGAATTGAGATGCTCAACCGCATGGAAGGTGACGGCAATCTTAGGTTGGCTGAAATCGCCGGGACGCAGACGCGCCAACAGCAGGGAGCGGCTTCCTTTCGGCGAATCGTGAACGGCGGCTTTCAGAGCCGCCATTTCGGCTAGGGCGAGCTCGCGAGACGGCTCGATCTGCCGGCCGCCGTCCCCTCGGCCGGTCACCGGCGTGGCAAGTAACCGACGGCTGCCTTGGGAGTCGCCTAGCGAGGGAGCGGATGGTGGTAGAAGATGGATACGTTGCCACCGGTGCCCAAGGTCGGCGATCGCATCCAGCGTGGGCAACAGTTCGGCGTGATCTGGCTGGATATTTTGGCTGGCGACCGTGCCGATCTTGAGCCCTAGGCAGATGAGCTGCTTTCTAATGGCCAGCTCAACGAGAATCCGCCCGTAAGCGACTGGGTCGGCATCTCCGGGTGCCTGGATCTGCAGTTCGGCGATCTGTGAGGGTGCGGTCAGCCGGGGGTGCAGGTCGGTCTCCCCTCGGAGGGCGTCGGAGAGGGTGACGTAGTCGATGGGCGGTGTGAGGTGGGGTGCCACGCCGGTCCGGAAGTGTTGCCACAGCGCCCGGCAGAGGGGGTTGGTGAAGTCGTTTACCTCGAGCCAGGGAACTTCCTCTCGGCGGGTGGGTTCGTTGAGAATCGCGCCGAGGAGGGCCTTTTCGACGAACTCGGCGTTGATCATGCTGAGCCGCTGGTGGTTCGGGCCTCGCGCAGCCGGCGGCTTATGGCGTCGAGCTGGCTATTGCGTTCGTCGTCGAGGGCTGTCCAGGCGTCGGATCCGGCGCCGTCGGGGACGGCGTACCAGGCCCCCTGGTAGCGGATCGGGCTGTGGGCGTCGTCGGGGAGCAGGGCCTCGGCCTGGTGGCTGGCGAGCAGTTCGCGGACGACTCCTTCGCTCAAGTTGCGGCCCCCTTCGCCGCCTGCGTTCGCCGCGGTGGTCGTCTGGTCGAGGTGCGCCGTGAATTCCTCCTTGTCGGTCAGCGGAAGGCCGGTTCGGGAGGGTTCGTGGGTGCCGCCGGTGCATTTGGGCCAGACCCGGAGCTGGACGTTGAGCCGGTGCAGGGCCGGCCACAGCCACCGGTCGTGCCAGTTGATCAGGGCGTCGGAAGGCGTGCCCTCGTCCTGGGAGTAGGCGGCGTGCCAGGCGACCATGAGCGCGGTGAGCTCCTCGACGGCGACCGGGTGGCGGTACCAGCAGGGCGGGATCGTCTGGGCTTCGGCGCGCAGCTCGTACCGGGTGATGAGCCAGTCGACCCACTCCCGCAGCTGGCTGAGCAGTTCGCGCCGACGGCCCGGGCCGAGGGTGCGCCACGCCCAGGCGCCTTCTGCGGGTGTGGTCCCGACGCGGCGGGAGAGGGCGTCGACGGCGCGTTCGACGGCTTCCCGGCGCAGCGCGAGGGCCTCGAGGACCTCGGCGAGCATGACGGGGTCGAGCGGCTCGACCGGGACGGGGTCGAGCGGCTCGACCGGGACGGGGTCCTCTGCGCGGTAGGCCGGGCCGTCGAGGAAAGCTTGGACGGGGATCTCGTTCATGCGGTCGCCTCACGGCGTCCGGTCGTGGCCGCCGGGGAAGCACTGGCGGTGCTGGCCTTGCTGGCTGTGAAGCGTGCGGCGTCGGGTCGCTGCCACCAGGCGGGGAGGGTGACCAGGGCGGGCGGGAGGGAGCGGTAGAGCAGCAGCGCGGTCCCGGTGGGGAGGCGGGCGAGGTCCTGGACGGGCAGGATCCGTTCCCGTTCGCGGGAGGTGGAGGTGGAGTCGTCGGTTCGGGGCAACAGCCCGGACCTGCTGGTGCGGGAGGTGCGCCGGGCCCACCGGTCGCCGACGACGCGGGAGATCCGCTCGAGGTCGTCGGCTTCGGTGCAGCCGCTGAGCAGGAGCTTGGCGGAGGAGGCGCCCCAGATGGAGTCGGCGCCGTCGCGGCCCCACCGGGCACGGAGTTGGGCGAAGGACTGGACGAACGCCCAGGTGGTCATGCCGCGGCCGCCGCCGTCCGCCATGAGCAGCGGCAGGTCGGGTAGTGGCGCGACGTTGGCGGCTTCGTCGAGGACGAGCGTCAGTGGCGGGTCGAGCCGCCCGCCGGGCCGGGCCTGGGAGTGGCGGCGGGCGGCGGAGACGACGGCGGAGGCGAACGCGGTGACCAGGGGGGCGGTGGAGATCCCGTCGCCGCCTTCGCTGATGAGGTAGAGGGTGTCGGTGCCGTCGCGGACGAACTTCTCGACGTCCACTCCTTCATCGGCGCCCGGGCAGAGCAGGTCGAGGACGCGTTCGTCGGCCAGCGCCTTGAGGATCAGGCCGAGGCTCATCGCGGTGGAGGAGACGGTCTCCGGGGCGCCGGCGCGGGCGAACTTGCGCAGGTCCTGCAGCCAGCCGGGGGCGGCGCCGGGGTGGGTGCGCAGGATCTCGTAGGGCAGATCGTCGTTGAAGTCCCGGGCCCAGGACAGGACCTCGCGCATCGAGAGGTGTTCGAGGGCGGCGGCGTGCAGCAGGCAGCGCAGGACGGTTTCGCTGGCGCCTTCGAAGAAGCTGGAGTGGCGTTCGCCGTGCAGGGGTTTGGCGGCGACCATGGCCCGTGCTCGGGTCAGGGCCTCGCGCACGTCGTGGCAGCCGGCGACGGCGTCCCAGCGGCACGGATCGGGCAGGTCCAGGAGCCGGTCGGGGTCGAAGACGTGCGACCGCCGCACCGGCTGCCCCGCAGCGGTTTGGGCGGGCGCGGTGGTTCGGGCGTGCATGGTCAGGTGGACGAGGTCGGACTTGGTCGAGGTGGCGACCACGGCGCCGGGGGCGTCGACGATCCGCCCGACGGCCAGCCGGGTGGTCTTGCCGGCTCGGGCGGGGGCGATGGTCAGGGCGGAGTCCTCGCCGCGCAGCCGGACGGGCAGGCCGAGGTAGCTGCCGTACGCGGTTCCGGCGTCCGCGGCGGTGAAGGCGTTGCGGACCTCGCGTCGGCTGGCCAGTCCGGGTTGGGCCCGGCGGGAGACCGCTGCCGCCCCGGCGAACCCGGCGGCGAGGACCTCGAGGGCGGTCATGGCGCCGACGGTGGCCCAGAACCCGGTGGCGCCGGGCAGGGTTGCGCCGGCTGGGCTTCCGTATGCGGCGGCCGGTGACTGTGGGTGGGTGGTGAGCCTCAGCAGCGCGGTGGCCAGGTGGTCCGGTTCTGGCCAGGTCCAGCCGTGGCCGAAGAGTAGCCCGGACAGGGCTCCGCCGAGCAGGATCGTGGCGACGGCGATGACAAGCACGGCGGTGGCCGCGAGCAGTGCGGTGTCGCTGCGGGTCAGGAGGGGCTCGTTTGTGGTCTTCACGGCGTCTTCTTGTCATCCCGTGGTGGGGGTGGGGCGGCGGATGGCGACGATCTGTCCGTGCCAGGCGGACAGTGCCTGGATCTCCACGGTCTTGCCCGTCCGGGGAGCGTGGATCAGGGAAGGCGTGCCGGCGATGTCGCCGAGGTAGATCCCGACGTGGCCGGGGGAGGCGGGCGTGCCGTCGAGGCCCGCGGTGAAGATGAGGTCGCCGGGTTGCAGGCCGGCGGTGGAGGGGACGGGGCTGCCGGTGAGGACCTGCGCGAAGGTGGTTCGGGGCAGGGTGATCCCGGCGGCGGCCCAGGCGGCCATGGTCAGGCTGGAGCAGTCCCAGCTGTCCGGGCCGGTGGCGCCCCAGACGTAGGGCTTGCCGAGCTGGGCGAGGGCGAACCGGGTCACCGCCGCCTGGACGGCGCTCGAGGGGGGCGCGTAGCCGGCGGGGACGGTGTCGGCGCCGGGCAGGCTCATCCCGTCGGAGCCGGCGCCGGGACAGCCAGCCTTGGCCGGTGGGACGGCCGCGGGGAGAGAGACGCCCGGGGCGCCACCGGCCGGATTTGGTGAGTTGGGGGCCAGCCAGTACGTAGCAATGAGCGCGGTGGCGGTGGCCTCCCACTTGGCGACGGCCCAGGGGTGGGCGCTGTGCTGGACGTGGTCTGAGGCGACGGCGACGGGCAGCTGCTCCCAGGCGGGGACTTGCGCGAGGGCGTCGAGGAAGAGGCCGGTGGAGGCCACCGGGTCCAGCCGGGTGGTGGCCGGCCCCCAGCTGGCGCGTTGCTGGAAGAGCCCGAGGGAGTCGCGGTCCCCGGTGGGCAGGTTGCGCAGGCCGGATTCCTGCAGGGCGGTCGCGACGGCGACGACCGCGGCGCTCGACGGCAGGTGGCGCCCGGCGGTGGTGGCGGTGATGGTCGCGGCGTTGGCGAGCTGCTCGGGGTCCAGGGGTGTTCCGGCGACGTCGGCGGCGGGGCCGGCCGGTCCGCACGGTGCGGCGTTGGCGGCGGCGGTGACGAGCCCGGCGGTCAGGGTGAGTCCGGCCGGTAGGAGCAGGACCACGACGGCGGCGGCGACGACGACGGCCTTGTTCACGTCGGGTCGCCTCCGATGGGGTTGGGTCTGAGGGCTTGGTTGGTGTCGAAGAGCTCGGCTTCGAGGGGGCCGCGGATGGTCTGGACGCGGAAGGAGCGTTCGCCGACGCGCCAGATGGCCCGGCCGCGGCGTTGCCGGGCCCAGCCGGCGACGTCGTCGGTCTCCATGTCCGTGAGGGCGAGGAGGGTTTGCAGCTCACGTGCGACGACCGCGTCCTGGCCGAGGAGGACCTTGGTGTCGCAGAGGGTGAGCAGGTCTTTGGCGATGGTGGCGGCGGCGCTGCCGGTGTCGCCGGCGGCGAGCATGTCGGAGGGTTTGTGGGCGACGACCATCTGGATGCACGCGTCGGACCGGGACAGGCGTAGGTCGGCGTCGAGCGACTGGACGGCTCCGGTGCCGAGCCGCATCTGCCGCCAGACCTCGTCGCGGACGACGAGCAGCTGCTGGCCGGGGGCGCGCAGGTCGGTCATCGCCCGGGACCAGGAGTTGAGGCAGGCCAGGGCGGTGCCGATGGCCTGATCGCCCAGGGGTTGCAGCCGGCCGAGGCTGAGCGACTGGATGGGCGCGCTCCAGTCGATGGTGATGTTGGTGGCTTCGTCGAAGAGGCCGGCCAGCGCCCCACGGACCATCGCTCCCAGAGCCGCGGTGACCTGCCGGGTGGCGTCGGTCATCTGACGGGGGCTGGTGTAGCGGCAGGCGTGGGCGAGGTCGTCGGTGGGGTCGCGCAGGCCTGCCCACACCTGCGGGATGGTGATGGGGCGAAGGAGGCTCGAGCCGGCGGTCCATCCGGTGAGGTCGGCGAGGACCGCGGTCAGGGCGTCCTCGTCCGCGGGGGTGGTGGCGATCCCCTGGGCGCCGATGAGGGCCTTGAGCAGGACGAGCCAGCGGCCGAAGATCACTCGGGCCCGTTCGGCTCGCTCGTCGGCGGTGAGGCTTTGCCAGTCCTGTCCGAGGGGTCCGACGTCGAGCGGGTTGATCCGGGCGGGCAGGCCTACGCCGAGGGCGAAGGGTTGCACGCCGACGGCCCGGCACAGCTGTTCGTACTCGTCCTTGACGTCGCCGGCGATGAGGGTGCGGACGCCGAAGTGCATGAGCCGGAACAGGATCGCCTTGACGGTGGTGGACTTGCCGGTGCCGGGTTTGCCGAAGAGGACGATGTTGGGGTTGGAGACGATCTCGGCCAGGACCCAGCCGATGGGGTCGACGCAGAACCCGGACCCGGTGCTCGTGGTGACGCCGAGGGCGGCCCCGGTCGGTGGCAGGGGGTCGCCGCCGAGCAGGGGGTAGATCCCGCCGATCTCGGCGGTCGAGGCCCGGTAGGTGACCAGCGGGCTGGGCACGGGCGCCCAGCCGCGGCCGGGCCGGGCGGGTCCGCGGGCGGAGGCGGTGGACCGAAGGAGCTGGGACTCGGTATGCCGGCCGGTCGGGGTGGGAAGTTCGGCTCGGGTTCGGGGCAGGTCGAGTGGGTAGAGGGCGGCGATGTCCGCCAGGGAGCGGCCATCGTGGGTCCCGCGGTGGCGACGGCTGGCCCGGGTCATGACCGCTCCGCGAGGGTGGCGCGCCCGTCGGTGCCCCAGTCGAGCAGGATCCGCCACCCCGGGGTGGACCAGGACCCCATCCAGGTCAGCAACGTCAGGTCGAGGGGTTGATCGGCGGTCAGGGCCGCGACGAGGTGGGCCAGGCGGCGTTCGGTGGAGGAGAACCCATCCTTGTCGATGCGGCTGGCGGCGCCCGCCCAGTCGGGGCGCAGCTCGCGGCGCGACTGGTGTCGCTCGTGGCCGTCGTCGTCGTCGGTGGGGACGAGTTCCTCGGCCAGGTTGCAGGCGTAGAGCTCTTGGACTTCGGGTGAGAGCTCGAGCAGCTGCCGAGCGGCGAGCCAGTCCTCGTTGTGGACGTCCGTCCAGTACTCCTGCCACCGGGCGCTCGAGCTGCCGCTGCTCGTTGTGGGGGTGGTCATAGTCGGGTCTCCTTGTCGCTCAGGCCGACGCCTACCGGCAGGCACGCGGCGACGAAGCCGCTGTCCTGGGCCAGATCGAGGCGCAGGAGCGCATAGCCGCAGGAGCGGGCGGAGGCTTCGAACGCGGCGGCGTGGTCCTCGACGTCACGCTGGGAGGCGATGGTGACGGAGGCGGCGCCGGCGACGCGGACCATGGTGTGCCCGGCGGTGAGCTGCTGCTCGTGCAGAGCGGTTTCGCGGGCTCGGCGGCGGTCGCGGCGGTTGATCCGGAACCCGCGTTTGGTGCGCAGGTCCTGGCTGATCTCGGTGGCCCACATGTCGTGCTCGACCTGCCGCCCGGCCCGGCGGGCGGGGATGGGCTCGTAGTGCAGGGTGAGGGTGCGCCGTTCCCCTGGGGCGGTGACGGCGAGCATCCGGGTCAGCGACCCGACGCGTGTCGTCAGCTCCGGCAGCAGGAGCGCGTAGGAGACGGTGGTGAACGCGTCGTGGGTGTAGCTGCGCGGCGCCGGGGGCGGCGCCGCGGTGGGCCCGGCCGCGGCGAGCGGGGGCCCGAGCACGGTTGTCCTGCCGCGGCCGGCTTCTTCGCGGGCCCGGTGCAGCGGAACGGCGTCGGCCGGGTTGTACCCGGTGCGGATGGCGGCGGCGAGGTCCTGGGTGGACAGCCATTCGACGTCGGTGGCGCCGAGGCCGCGCAGCTGCTGCTCGACCTCGCTGAGATGGCGCAGCAGGACCTTCGCGCGCCCGCCGACGCCGCCGCCGGACTCTCGGGCGGCGCGGCGGATCCGTTGCTCGGCGACGGCGACGGTCACGAACACCTCGTGCCGCACGGAGGTGGCCCGCATGAGGTCCTCGAGCTGCTCGGTGGCGGCGACGACCGCCGGGGGTGAGTGCGGGTCGCGCCGGTCGGCGACCCAGGCGGCGCGGCGGGTGCCGTCGTCGGGCACGGTCCGGACTTGGATCGAGATGCGGGTGATCTCTTCGCTGGCGGCGGCGGCGGCGAGCAGGCCGCCGAGTTGCGCGGCGTACCCGTCGCGGGTCTGGCTGTCGGCGTTGCCGAGACCGGGGTGGGTGATCGCCGCGGTGGCGGCCCACCGGCCGACGACGGGGTTCTGGATGACGCAGATCGAGACGCAGTCGCCCATGGCGGGTCCGTTGTGGAACCGCAGTGCTGCCGCGATGCCGGGCAGGTCCGGTTCGTCGAGGTTGGCGGCGGACCCTTCGTCGAGGACGCGCAGACGGAACGTGGACCAGCCCGCGGCCCGGCCGGCGGCGAACAGTAGGACGTCGAGCAGCCACCGGATGGCCGGGCGCCGGCGGATCGGGACGCTCACGAGTGCGGTGAGCAGCAGGGACACGGCGGCCAGCGGGAGGGCGGTGTCCCAGCGGCTTCGGCCGACGGCCGCGAGCGGCGGCAGCCAGGCGAGGACCACCGCGGCGGCTTGGCGGCCGGAGAGCCCGGCGAAGGGGCCGAACCGTTCCCGGCGCCAGCCCGAGTAGAGGCCTGCCTCGTCGCCCATCACGCCACCACCGCTGCCTCGGAGGCTCCGGCGGTCCCGCCCGCGCCACCCTTCGGGCCTGGTCCGCTGCCTGGCTTGGAGCCTGCGGCCGGCTGATTGGGGCCCCGGCCGCTGTGGTCCGGGTTGGAAGAGTGGGGGCCGGGCAGCTCCGGTGAGCTTGGCGTGTCGATCTGCGGCGGCGGCGTCTGCTCGGTGGACGGGGTCGATGTGTCGCTGCCTTGGCTTGGGCTGCGCGGCGTGCTGGTGTTGCGTCCTTGCGAGCCTCGGGTGGCGTGGTCGGGGTCTGCGCCGGCGCCGACCCCGACTGCGGACAGGACCGGGCCGGCGCTGGACATCGCGGACTGCGCCCCGGAGGCCATCGCTCGGTGCGGCGCGGAGAGCTTGCCGACTGCCGCCGCCCAGCGGCTGTCGACCTGCTCGGACGCGTCGTTCTCCTGGTTGGTCTTGGCTCCGGACGTGGACTGGCCGCGCTGGCCGTTCTGAGCGTTGGGCGTGGCGGCGCTGCCGCCGGTCAGGGATGTCCGCAGGCGCTGACCCGAGCCGGTGCCGGGGTCGATGAACGCGAACAGCTTGAACAGGGCCAGCGGGCAGAAGACGGAGATGAGCAGGACCCCGGCGCCGACGAAGGCGGTGACCGCCTGCTGTCCGGTGTCGCTGGTGGTGGCGGCGGTGGCGCTGGCGGCGCCGGCGGCGAGCTGCAGGCCGAGGCTGAGGACGATGGCGACGGCGGGGGTGAGCATGATCAGCGCCAGCAGCCAGCGCAGGCCGGTCCAGAACCAGCGGGCGGTGGCCTCGGCGACCAGGCCGGCGGCCAGGATCGGGATGGTGGCGGCGATGACGAGGATGGACGCCTCTCGCACCAGAGCGGCGACGAGCAGGCCGATCGCTGCGGGCAGGACCCCGAGCAGGGCGATCAGGCCGAGGCCGGCGCCGGAGACGCCGTTGACGCCGTTCTGCCAGGGCGTGTTCGCGGCGCTGATCCCGTGCCAGGAGCCCGCGTGCAGGCCGGCGGCGATGATCCCGAGCGCGGCCGCGTTCGCTGCCGTGACGAGGACCATGAGGATGCCGAGGGCGCTGACGGAGACGATCATGTACTGGGCGATGCCCTTGAACAGCTGCGCCAGCCCGGATCCGCCGCTGATGGCGGCCTTGCCGATCTGGACGAAGCAGAGCACGACGAGCAGGACGGCTCCGACCCATACGGTGGCCGGCATCACCGAGGCGAGCGGGCCGGTGCGCGGGTCGAGGTTCGGGGTGGTGAGGTGGTCGATGATGGAAAGGACGGCGCCCAGCAGTGCGACGGCGAAGTCCCAGAGGGACTTCATCGCCGCATCGAACGCGGACCCGGCGAGGGAGGCCATGGTGGCGCCGAGGCCCTGGCCGAGCTGGTCGATCGGGTTGGGAATGTTATGCACGTCGGGCCTCCTGCCAGCCGGCCCGGACGCAGTCGGCGCTGCCCGGCCAGGTCGACGGGGCGAACGCGGGCTGTGCGCCGGGCCCGATCCACCAGCGCCCGGCTTGCCAGAGCATCCGCTGGCAGTCGCCGATCCCGGCGCGGGCGGTGGAGTGGTAGGTGGCGTCGAGCTCGCCGAGGACGCAGGCCAGGACGAAGTCGCCGCCCTGCAGGACGCCCTTGACCTGGGCGTGCGTCAACGTCCAGGTCGCGGTCAGCTCGCGGGAGCCGGTGGGCGCTGGGACAGTCCGCAGGATCGCGGTGACGCCCACCTGCGGGGTCCACTCGCGCAGCGGGACCGCTCCGGGCAGGGCGGCCCGGGCGTGGACGTCGGCGATGGTGGCGGGGTTGAGGTCTCGGAACGCGGCGGTGTCGATCGCGGCAAGCTGGGCGACGGCTCCCTCGGGGGTGCGGGGGAACCCGGTCGGCAGGGCCGCAGCCGGATCCTTCGAGTCGGGAAGCGAGAGGGCGGGCGCCGTCGCGGTCGCGGCGATCGGTTGCGGCGCAGACGCGGCCAGCGGCACGAGGGTCATCGGCCGAGCCGCGAGCTCGTCCTGCGCTGGCGTGACCGGACCGCCGACACTGCCAGGGATGTTCGGCGCCGCAGCGGCGATTCCGGACGGGGTGCTGGTGGGCGTGGCCGGGGCGGGTGTGGGCGGCCCGGTGTGCGCGGTCAGGGACCAGATGAAGATGATCAGTCCCCAGATCAGAGAGACGCCGAGGAGGAACAGGCCGGTCAGGGTCAGCCACGCCTTCGCCCGTGCGGGTCGGGTCAGCATTGTGGTCATCGCTCACGCCGCCCCGAAGCCGGCGAGGAAGGCGTAGAGGCCGACGTAGACGACGAGGGCGCCGACCGCGGTGACGAGCATCGACACGCCGACCTTGCTGGCGCCGTGGTTGCCGAAGACGCGGCCGCCGGCCAACGCCCCGACCCCGGCCAGGGCGGACAGGAAGATGACGATGAGCACGCCCCACTTGACGTAGCTGATGACGGCCGCGACCGGGGCGGCGACGCCATCGGGGGCCTTCGCGGGCGGGTTGGGGACGACGTCTGCCAGGACGGCGCCGGACTGGTGGATGGTGGCGAGCAGGTCGATGGTCCTCATCGGGCGATCCCTTCCGGGGTTTGGGGGGCAGAGGTCGAGGAGGTCTCGGCCTCTGGTGGTGTGCGGGTGTCCGCCGCGCGGGCCTCGAGGAGGGCGGCGGCGCGCCGGGCGACGGTGTGCCGGGTGACCGGCAGGCCCTCGTCGGCGAGCTGCCGGCGGGCCTGGGCCTGCAGCAGCGGGCGCAGGCCGCCGGTCTCGGACAGGCGCCACTCGAGCTCCGCGAGCTCGGCAGTCTCCAGGCGCAGGTGGGAGCCGAGGATCGTGGCGTCCCACCAGGGACCGGCCTCGGCGACCCGGGCCGGGGATCGGGTCTCGGGGTCGCGGGCGATCGTTTGCAGGGCGTCCGCGACGGTCGCGGCCGGCCAGCCCTTGGCGACGACGGCGAGACGGATGACGACGGCCAGGCACCTGGGGGTCCACCGCGTCGTGGGCTTGCCCAGGGCCCGCCGGCTGACGGCGCACCTCTCCGCGAGAGCCGGCAGGTCGGTGATGCCGCAGGAGTCGAGGAGCTGCCGGTCGGCCTCCTCCACCGCCGTCCCGGCAGGGCGACGGGCGGCGGGCGAGGGGGGAGGGGGTGGTGTGCTCTCGGTAAAGATCTCTCGGTCGGGCCGCACATCTGCGGCCACCCTCGCCGCAGATGTGCGGCCAGGGGTAGCCGCAGAAATGCGGCCACCTCCAGGCCCGGATTCGGGGATAGCCGTAGATGTGCGGCCACCCCCCTCGACCGGTGGTGGCGGAGACTGGGAGGTGCGCACGTGGTAGCGGTTGGACAGGAACTGCTCGCCGCAGCGTCGGTGCTCGATCCGGACGATCCCCGCCTCGGAGAGCTGGCGCATGGCCCGGTCAACGGCGTCGACCGAGCGGCGCAGCCGCCGCGCGAGGGTGGCCCGGGACGGCATACGCGTCCCTGAGCCGTTGCCGTAGCGCAGCAGGAGCGAGTAGAGCCGGAACGCGGCGTCGGTGACGGCCGCGTCGATGACCCACTCTGGGACGATCGCGAAGCGGGGCTCCTCGACGAACAGGGTGCCGTCGAGGTCGTCAGTGGGATCTGAATGCTGGGTGTCCGAAGTCATCAGCTGACCTCTCGATGTGGACGAGTAAGGGTGGGCATGGCTGACTTGACCGGAGGCGCCCAACAGGAGCCAGCGCGTCAGGGATGCGTCAGGAAATGCAGCAGAACTGCACGGAAGAGGCGGTCAAGACGTCCGAACCGACACAGGGCGGAAGGACGTCTACGCAGGTCAGGGCCTATTCAGGCCGATTCCGGAACCAGCCGGATACTGGCTGGACTGCCTTGTAAACAAGGGGTTGCGGGTTCGAGTCCCGCCGCCGGCTCCATCCTGCGCACCGCCCTGACCTGCGGGAACGCACTCATCCAGCTCGACGCGACTCCAGCCCGTGGGCGAAG
>JAABUK010010536.1_pt1 | contig 12300 bp, 9 predicted proteins | sample 5559141 | NCBI WGS metagenome assembly JAABUK01 (sample SAMN10711869, study PRJNA513367) | rock metagenome | isolation source: Antarctica rocks | place: Antarctica: Victoria Land, Pudding Butte nord | collected 2016-01-03 | reverse complement strand
TTTGATATTTAGATTTTTTATAATAAAGATATAAATTCTTTTTCATTCTCTCTTCTTATTAAATTAGAGAGAGTTTACTTTAATTAGATTTCTTTTCAAATCTTTTATGATTTATAATATTTAAATTCATTTCTTAAGAATAATGAACTTATTTTGCTTAATATTCATCTTTCCAATATTTATTAAAAATATAGATCTGAGAGTGTTTTTAATCTTTTTTTATTTATTTTCTATATAAATAATTATCTATCTTAATAGATATGTTAATTAGACTTCTTAGTTTATCTAATCTTTTAATTCGAGTCAGTTTATCTTTAACTAAATTCTTCAGTTTTAGATAATACTTTATTATAAGTGCTGTATTATTTTATTTAATTCTTAATATAATCTATTAAAACTTAAATGCATACTCTATTATTAAATCTATTTATTAAAGTTTTTAAACTTCTTATTTAGCGCTTCGTTCTTCATCTACTTCTTTATATACTTATTTAATACACTTCTTAAAGTAAAGATAACTGATGAAGATTCTTTTTATTTCTATTTTTTTATCTTCAATCTTCTTCTTTAAATAATCTATTAGATATAATTTAAATTAATTAAAGACTTCATTTCGAAGATATATAATTGCGAATATTATCTTAACTTTAATTATTCTTAGCTTCTGAGTATTAAATTAAATATATATATCAACTTAAGTTAAAAAGATTTAAAATTTCTTTCTATCTCTATAAAATATATTAGAAATATTAATCTTTAAGAAGATATGATTTATATCAGTAATTTCTTTTTAAAATTATTCTCATTCAGAGTGTAATACATTTACTTTAATAAGATCTAGTGTGCGAGAATAATTAATATCTAATAATAGATAATTAAAATATTAAGGACTGTTAAGACTAATTATAATAAGATTTAAATATCAGAAATTTATAAATAGAGATCATTAATCTCGCATAAAAGAATTAAGAATAGATTATAATTAATAATATAAATTGATTATAGAAGAAGAATAAGATTATAAAATTATAAGATAAATAATTATTTATATAATTATTATTAGTGAGTCGTGTACAGTGCTTCTAAGTATTCTTCTTAAGCACTCTTAAGCACTTACTTTTAAGTACTCTTCTTAAATATTCTTAAGCACTTATCTTAACATTCACTTTTAATTATTCTGATCGAACATATCTTTCTAAATCAGATCTCCGTAATTCTAAAAGATGTTCTCTCTTGAAACTTTCTATCTTGACTAACTATTATATTAGCAGTCAGCGCCAAATCTGTCAGCTACTGATCTGTAGTTATAATAAGTATGAACTCTTATAAATGCTCGCATTTAAGAATACTTTATTATTTTATTAATAGATTATTAATCTTATTAATATTTTATTTTAAATATCTATAGAAAATTAATAAATTCTTATGATTATTAAATATGTTACTGAATAGCTTATTATAAAAGCTTTATCAAATATATAAGCGGAAATAATTATTTGTGTTATTTATAATAATATTATAATAATTTATAAATCACCGAATAAACTTCTCTCTAATAATAATAGTAATCTAGTTAAATAAGTCTTGACCGTATATATAAAACTACTCTTTATAAAGTATTGAGTTATAACTCTTTATTACTCATGAATAAATAATAAAGTTGAAAACTTAAATGAGCTGCTTAGAAGTATTTTAATTAAAATACTTATTAATAAATTAACTGTTTTGTGAGATTAATATCTTTAATAAGCGATATTCTTTATGCGTGTATAAACTTATGTGATAATAGAATATTTATCTTATTATCTTATATTTAGAAAATAACCGAAATTATTATTTAATAATAAGAAGTTATAATCTCTTAAGAGTAATAAAGAAATATTGCAAGTTTGACTTAATAGTATTAAGAAAATATAATATATTAGAATAATTATTAATAAAAAGCTTGTGAAAAAGATAATCAAAACTTAATAGACTTGTAATTAACTAATAAAGAATGTTGGCTTTTATAAATTTTAGTGAGTATTTATATAAGCTGAGAGTTATAATAAATTTAAAGAATAATGATTTAATCTTTATTAAATTAATAAGAAAATGCTTCTAGAAATTTATCGCCTCGCTAATTTAGAGAGGAATATTATTAAGAATCTAATTAATAATTAATAAATAATTACAATAAATATTTTAAATAAATAATATATTTTAAAACTTTAGAACTCTTTAAGAATATAGAAAACTTTATATAAAAGAAATATTAATATATTAAACGCTTCTTTTAAAGTTATAAAACTTTTTAAAAATGAAAATGCGGATATACTAAATTATAATGAATTAGTATTAATTCCGGTAAAAAGTATAAAAAAATAATGGAAAATTATAAGAAAGATAATTTATTACAGATAAGAGAGAAAGATCAGTTAAAATCTATTATTAATAATCTTAAAGTCTTAAAAAAAGATATTAGAAAAGATCTTAATAAAGATTAGTTTATAAAAGATTCTTAATCTCTACAGAAAATAGTAAGAGTTATTAAAGAGATTAATAGATCGTAAGTTATTATAGACTTAATTAATATATCGTAAGTTATTATATTTCCGTGCGAGAAGAAGTAGAGCTTAATAAAAATTGAGATCTCTTAAAGAAATTAGAATTTAAATTAGAAATAAAAAAATATAGTAATAAATGATTTAACTCTTAAATCTAATACTTAGAGTGAATAAAATTGAGAGATTATAAATATTAATTTAAAGAAAATAATAGAATCACTCTTAGCGCCGAAATCTATTAAGATTTCTTTATAGAAGCGAGAACTTATAATTAATATCGCGAAGTATAATTAAATAATAATTTTGTATGAATTATAATAAAGATTAAATAAAAGAATGATATAGAATTAAATCTATCTAAAAATCTATATTATACTCGCTTTTTCTTTCTTATATTTTATTATAATTACTTATAAGTTAATATTATTAATTAATTATTATGATTCTATATCTTTTCTTTATTTAAAGTCTATATTATAACTTTATTATTCTATTACTTTCAGATTAAGATTATAAGTTATTATCTCTCTTTTCTATTTAGATTAGATTATTAAGTTATGAGCTATTACGCACTTTAAGTACTTTATATCTTTATACTAATTAATATTATTTAATAAGAAAATCATAATAGAGTTATAAAGAGAAGTAAGTTAAAAGACTTAAAAATAATTATAAAGATTGTTAAAGATAAGTTTTCTATTTAAAAATAGAAAATAAGTAATTAATTAGTTATAATTAGAAGTAAGTTATATTAAAGAGCTCTACCGCCTAATTATAATAAGTTATAATTAGAAATATTTAATACCATCTTATTTATTAATATTATACTTATGATTATTTATATTAATAACTTTAGATTATAAAAGAAGTTAAATGACTTTACTTTTTTAACTTACTAAATTTCTTAATCTTAATTATAAGATTATTAAAGAGATTATAAATAGAATTAAGTAGATACTTATTAATACACTTTAAAATATTTATTAGCTTCTTTAAAATAAGAAACTCAGTTTTAATTTTAGTTAAATAATACTTCTCAATATTTTTAATCTTTATTATTATAATATAGTTAGTTATAATCTAAAGTAATTAATATTAACTGAATCTATTAGTAATGATTAAAATATAGTTTATTTACTTTAATTATTATATATAATAGTTATATATTAGAAGCAGTCAGTTATAATTATAATTAAATAATAATAATATAATATTGATTATTATAGTAAATCTCTTTAAAAAAGTAATAGAATATAAAAGCTCTCTTCTCTTTTCTATACTTCTTATAAACTGCTTATATTAACTAAAAAGTTATAAAAGAGTATAAGTATTTATCTTTAATATTTTTAAAACTTATAAGCTAAATTAATATTGCTTTCTTCTAATAAGCACGCTCTATTATAAAATTAATATTAACTTAATTAATTATAACTAATTATTTCTATTTATAACTTATTCCGAGTTATTATATCTCTTAATATTAATTCTAATTATATTATTATAAATTCTAATTATTATTAAAGTTTTCGAATTATTTATTATTAATATAAAGAAGTTATAAAGAATTATAATTACTATCATTCTTTATTCCGCTAATTAATTTTATTTATTAACTTCTTATTAATAATAGCTATTTAAAATCATAAATAAGTTATAAATAAAAGTAAGTAAGAATAATCTTATTATTATTACTAATCTATTTTTTAAAGATTAATTAAAATACTTATTAATATAAGATATTATTTAGTTATAAAAGAGTATAAATAAAATTGATTTTCGAGTGCTTATAATATAAAATTAAATTGTAGATATTAATAATCATTTTTATATTAATCTTTTTATTTATAATTTATTACATACTCTCTTACTTAAAAATATAAAATAAGAAAACTTATCTTAATAATTATAAGAATATATTTAAAAGAGAGTATAACTTAATAAAAGAAATAGATTATATAAGAAACTTAAGCTTAGCTAAATTAAGATTTTATCAGATATTAATAATCTCTTTACTATTCTCTCTTATTATTCTTACTCCCAAATCACTTAATAATATATCACTTATAATATATTATCGCAAAGTATTATAACCTATCTATTTATAATAATACTCGAATCTAGATAAGAGAGGATGTGATATTAAAGCTAGACGAGATCCATCCTTGAGCTAGCACGTGATACTGCTTGGCATAAGGCCTTGGCATAAGGCCTTGGCACAAGGATCTATACTTAAGGGTGCGTAGTTACTCGTAATCTAGCAATCAATTACCTTTTTATTTTACACAGGGCGCAGGCTAGCTGAAACCCTGATCAATGGACGCCCTGAGACCTAGGCTGTTTGACAAATCAAGAAAGATTATCCGCTCAGTTTCGTGTACGATGTTCTGCATAGCCATAAAGGAGAAGCATAAATAAGGGCGAAAGCGGCTGGAATAGTTTAAATCATTTTGGTTAAATACGCAGTCAAGATCCTGCAGCCACTTCTCAAAAAGGCGATGGAAAAGGCATGGCAAACTTTTCGCGCGAAGCCCGAACAGAACCATACCCAAGGCGAATCTGCTTTGCAAGACGTCCAGGCAGAAGTGGAAGCGCAACGCGAGCGCGAACGAGCCGAATCACGACACAGTCGCGGCGCATCAGCGACTACGCGGAGATCTCGTAAACAAAGGTCGATGCAGCCGCCCGATGCATCGTTTACGAGACAAGAGTTCGACGGTCTGTCAGTAGGTGATTCAAGCTCATCAGCATTTGAAAGCAGACCATAGCAGTAGAAATCTGACATTGCAGAGGGCCTTCGCATCAAAGAGATTAGAACGTTACGCTGCATGGGAAAAATGTAGTCAAAAGCTGAAGATGTTCTGATAGGCACCCAGAGTCTGAAATCTATGTACCACCTTGCATGCCATACGGAATGATAGGTTAAAGCCATTTCACACCGGAGAGCGCCTGCCTGGGAACAAGAAGTCAGAATGTAAACCAAACCTTCTCGAATAATACTGTACGTAAGACAGCGCCTTGTATAGTATCCCCGGTATCGATGTCGGCCTTCGACAATAGTTCAACAACGTCTAATAGCACGACTGGATATAGTTTCGTTTTCACAGCCCAAAGACACCCCTGCAGACTGGGCATGGGGTACTGTTCTCTGGTGATTTGAGACCTCTGAACGAGGGAAGCACCGGCAATGTTGGCCAGCGGCAGAACACAATCGTAGGGGTCATTTCTGGTCTCTGTTGTCGTCCAAGGGTATCATTACCATCTCATTGTTGTTAGCATCGTGCTATTTAAGTGTGCGTAACCCCATTCCATACCCCTCCCTTACTCGTGGTGCTAGATGATACACTTCAACGGCACGAAGACCGACAATCTAGTAGTACACTGTTGTGAGAGCGAGGTCACACTGTTCCATGCCGCTGTATCAGATGTTACCTTTATGACGGTTGTGCTGTTGAAAGCGGAAGAATTTCCATGGGCAAATCCTATCAAAGACAGATGCCAGAAACAATCAGCTGCCAGAGGTTTGATTGAAGCCATGCTCTGAATGATACTGTGTCTCTAGCAAATGATTGGTCGCGATCTAAGCTTGTTACTGACAGCTCACGACCTATTCAAGCTATCGGGATCAACCTCGAAAGCTCACGCTATGTTCTTTAACTTCTCCTGCGCACGCTTCTTATCCTCCTCTGTGACTTTGGGGTTCTTCGTCGCCCTAGATGTGACGCGGAGTTTCAGCATGGTCAGGATAAGTGACGTTGGCAGTAGGAAACTCACGCTTTCAACCCACGGGCTACATTTTTTGGGTTCTTGTTGTTGTTTCCAGCTGCTTCGGGAAGGCCAAGCTGACACCCCATCTCTTCGAGCTATTCGCGAGCTCTCTCCTTGCCCTCTTGGGATATCCTAGAATTCGAAATAGCTCTGCTCATATTAGTGGCGATGTTCTGGAGGGTCACGCAATCCATCTAACCAGACTTACGCCTTGTGACCACGAGCCTCGTTCAATTTATCTTCGATGAAGTCCATTCCGCTGTGGTGAAGTTTCAGTGGGACAGCTTTGAACGAGTCCTTTTTGTGAATGGTTTCTAGTACTTGAGTGAGTGATGTTAGAGATTCGAGTCTCTGATTCTGAGATGTCTTACCGAATGTCCTTATGGCCGACCCGACAAAAGGCTTACATCAGAATTTATGACGGAAAGTGATATAGGGCTGGAGGCCATGCTGCTGTCTTCGATCTCCTCCAGCCAAGCTCCGTCCAACCCTAGCATAAGGAACTTTTGCATGTGCAACAGATCAGTTTGTGATCAATAGAATTATAGTCCAGATTAACCTTGTAACGAATCTAAAAATTAAGTTGTCCATATGTAGAATTCTATCCGGACAATAAGCGAGGAAACCCAACTGTTTATCAACGCGCATCCCGGGATCGCAACGCTACCATTTGCTGAACGAACGTAAGCAACCATCGCTGTCTCTTAGCCAACGAATAAGCTTCCATCTCTGTGCTGAGGCTTGGTACTCTCGTAGCAGCCATTTAGACTCTTGTGAAGGTGGAAAGTTGAGGGCGTGGGACAGCCACCTAGCCAGCCATGATGCACGGCTGGGTACCTGGTCGCACGAGAGTATTGACCTCTAACGAAAGACAGCAACTTTGATTGCTCAAAGAACCTGGGATTCCGCAGATTTTGTTACTGACGCAAGAGGTTTTCGGCGCAACATGGTCGTGAAAGAGGCCTTTTGTGGCGGAGGCAATGGGGCATCACGTTGAGAGTGCAACTCAGGGGCGAAAACCCGCTAATTTTGAAATAGGTTTGACTGGCGAGACATCTAATTTCTGGTGATCAAGCTCGGACGGAGGAGTAGCGATCATGAGCTTGGCATCGCCCCTTTTTGGTTGAAGGCAACGGACGACCGACATAGCCATACAAGACACTAAGTCCCACGACTTGGCTGATTATAGCTCTGGATGGAAGGCTTTATTCGTGACCACTGGTCTGGGCGATGTGCAGGGTCGCCGTCTCGGTAAAGAGGAATAGAGACAGATGGTTGCCGTTGTTGAGGAATATAGGACCTTCCAGAACTCGAAATGTGTGGTCGTCTTTGCTTAGGCCCTGCTGGATTGTAGGCATGCCCACTTGAGCGCAGCTCAAGTGTTGGGCCTGACTTTAATCGTGACTCCGCGGGTGAATTTTGGTGGATACCGGGAACGACAGATCCTTGATCGACAATGTATTTGTTACCGCCATAACCACCATATGAATAGTCCCTCGAGTATCGAGCGCCAGTGGGGCGTCTCATGTCGTCGTCCGGACGACTTTTCGGTTCATAGATTCTGACCTTCCGACTCGACCGTCGGCTCGACGCATCCGATTCTGAACTCGGATTGTGTCGACGTCTCTTGTGATGGTAGTGCTCCTGGTCTACGTGCATTACCCGGATGTTGCTCCTTCCGCCTGATCTATGTTTTCTCTCGTGGCGCGAGACGATCACCGATTCTGAGTTGCCCATATCGCAGAGAGGTATCAAGAAGAGAAAGCACAAAAACCTGCTGTAGTAGTTTTTGGATTGGTGATAATTCAGCTTTAAAAGCACTTACCAGCGGATGGTTTCGAGAACTTATATGGTAGAGAGCGTCGGCATAGCCTTGACGCCTTTTCTGTCGCTCGCTTTCTTTGATGAGCTGACATGCGGCACAGCCCAGGCAGTATGTGCCTTGTAGCCTTGGTGGCGCTTGTGCTTAGCGCACATGGCACCAAGAAAATGAAGGGTAGAAAAGCTGAAGCTGGCCTATGGTACGTTGCGGTCAAATCCAGCTATTGCACATTATCGACAAGATAGAAGAATCTAGACTGGTTCGCAACATATCCTGACTCTCGCTCTGTAGAATAATTCGAAGAAGATGAATTTTGTTGTGACGCCTGAGCGAGCGGTTGATATTTTCTTCGCGCCTAGACGCTACTACTGATTCAGCCTACAGTACTAACGCAAAAGTATCTACCCGCGGGCGCGTTTTTCTTGGCCAAATTTTGACGCGTTTTTTGACCATTATATTTGCACCATATATTATATCATGTTCAGAAGGCCTTTGGAGACGATTTCTGCGAATATCCCTCGTGGAGAAGAGCTTACACCCTATACTCGATCGAAAATAACAACTTTACATGAGGATGGCGGCGAAATTCGCGATATTTTAAGGCGGTTGGAAATCTCTAAAAATACGATAAAATATATAATTAAAGCAGACTTTCAGCGTTCAGAGAGCAATATTATATAGCGTATAGATAGATCTAAGAAATATACTTTATTAAATATTCAAAATATTATTCATTTTATTTAAATTCATCTAAAGTTTATATATATAGATATTTAATAAAATCTTTATATCTACCTCTCTTATAATATTCTTAATTATATTCTTAATTCTATAAATATTAAGAATTGAAAAGCTCTTAAAAGATCTGTATTAAAGTTTAAATATACTTAAATTCAATATATATAAGCTATAACTTATTTAAATTAAAAGCTTAAGTAGAAATTTATTATTTTTTCAGATAAATACTCAATAAAATAAGATAAGAAATGATAATATTAATAAGTCTTTTATATACTTATGTAGAAATAAAATAAAGAGATAATTAAGCTATATAATTTAAAGAAGAATATCTATATTATAATTTAAAGTGCTATTTAAATAAAAGAAAGATTAGATTTAATTATAATAATTTATAATAAGAAGATCGCTTAAAATAATTATTTTATTAACTTCTATTTTAAAGTTTTTAATAATTAAATAGAAGTTTACTTTAAGTCTGATTATATATTTATGCACAATAATATTAATATTTATATAATTAAAAAGATTAAAAATTAATTTAAAGATAAGAGTATATTATTACTTAATTAATTATCTTATTTATTAAATATAAATTCTATTAAATATATTTAAAAGAAGCTGAAAGAGATTCTTTATTAATATTATTTAGAGCTAATTAAAATAAATAAAAGTGAGATTAATTTACTTACTCTAAAGACTGTAATTATAAATACTTGAGAAGCTATATCTTAGATCTAACTTGATCATCTAATTAACAGTATACCGAGGCGGGTAGAAGTCATCCGAAAGAAGAAAGGCTGACATATCAAGTATTAGCATTGAGAGGTCTAATTCAGAAGTATCTCAGCCTTAAGACCTGCTATTTGTGAATATTTTGCAACAGATCTCACGAATAACCTATTAATTTTGATCTTGTAGTAGTAAAATGTATGGTGGTGAATAAAATGGTGGGTGGGGCGCGAAATTTCCGCGGGTAGATACTTTTGCGTAGGCACTGTACCCTCTTGTCTTTATAATGAGTCCTGGTGAGCAATCTGGACGTGATGTTTCGTGTGCATTCAATAAAACCATTTCGCGGACATTGCAATATCTAGCACTCACTACTGTTCCAGCGCTTCAGTCGAACAGAGTTGTATGAGAAATCCATTCGAGATGGGATCTGAATACGTTTTACGGCCTTGCTGAGCTCAGGCGGTTGTGAAAAATCACTTGCTAACAATTCTCTCGCTTTGGATTGTGAGGCTGAACAAACAGAGTATCGGAAACGACGTCTCGGATTGCGAACAGCGGCTGACGAGTGATTCCAAAAAGTATCACTCTTTTTCTGCAGCCTGATGTACTTTCGAACGCCTTTTCAACATGCGTCTGCCGCTAAACCAGGATGGGGTGAGTGGCAACTACGTCCTTTTGCGGCTGATGGAGCACGGAAAGGCTCTGGCCATACTCCTCAGCGCTTCAATCGGCTTCAATTGAGGATGGGTACAGATTAGTATCCAGCCGTGTCGAGCAAGAGGAGCCTGTCAATCGTTCGATGGAGTCTCTGGAGACGCTGAAGTCGAAGATGCTAAACTTGCTCAATCAATTATGAATCTGGACGACTTGATCTACGAAGAGGGATGTGCCAGGTTGAGGTTCAAGGCAGTCCCGCTTCGAGCCTTCGAAGTATGGGTCTTCGAGGTCCGCCTGAACGCCAGTTTTCGTCTCGTACAAGGCTAACAGAGCGCAGTCTGGTAGAGCGGAGTGGCAAGAGTCACGCATTCCTCACGAGCAATGAATTCCTCGCATTGGACCTTGGCTTGACGCTCACATCGACTTTAAACGTGCAATGCATCTTCATCAGGGTCCTGCAACTGGGATACAGGATACTGTCATTGGCGGTCTCCGCTTGCTAGTGCAGAAATGGACTAAACAGGACGGCATTTTGGACCCGGATGTACCAGTAATGCCGTTCTTGAAACCCGACTTCGACCAAATCATGAACCGGCTCTGTCTGCCGCGGTCTTTCCCCCTTGACTTCGTCTGCTGCCAGCAGATTCCCGCGGAGGTTGAAACCATCTCTACACGGTTTGGGGACAGACTCGGTTGGCTTCCAGTGCGCCAATATTTCGGGTCCATACTGACAACATTCCTTCAGCAATCACTTGTCAAAGTCCTCGACTCAAGACTTGTATGACCCTAGTTTTGTCCCACGATCCGAGAACCAGGGTCACCAATGGCTTCTTTGGGTATACGTTGAACGAAGGTGACGAGATCCTTTCTACCCTCAAAAAGAGTGCGCATCTTGCCATTCATCCGCTACTGATCCCGGCACTGGTCCACAGGACCTGGTTCAAGATCATGTTCAACCAATATGCACAGATACATCGAGAAATGAGGTCAGTACAGCAGAGAACTGGTGTCATGAAGAGATATCTCAATGAAGGCCGATCCAAGATGAGCAAATTCGACAAGATGAATCAGAATGACCATGATGATATACATGAGACCATAGTCGAGCAACATGCCTATCTATCGACTGCCTTGTCCGACTTTGTTGGCAAACTTGGACCTGCTGTTGCAGAAGGGTTAGACGTTGTAAAGAAGCTAAACCCCGCAGCATATCAGGATCTTGGTCTTCAGGCCTACGTCAAACATTGGACCATGAGAGCAGAGCGGGAGTTCGAGCATCGTGATCAGCTACTGAAACGAATCGACGTACAGATTCAAGTAGTACGTCAGTCCATGCTTTCCATCCCAGGCATAAAACACACCACGGTGCTGACTTCACAGCTGTATACACTAATGCAGCAACGGGACAGTCACAACAACATCGACATTGGTGAAGAGACTCGAAGGGATAGCTCGGCTATGAAAAGTCTTGCTCTCATTACAACGATCTTTTTACCTACTACAGCACTGGCGGTACGTAATCCTTTATCCTTAATATTCACAATCATCTTCTAGGTGACGGCCCTTCGTCTCTATGGGTTGCGTCGATGCTTGTGCTTGTTCCGAACCATCGTTAATAGAGCTGATCTGCCAAAGACCATTTTCAGTGTCACTTCCTTCTTCTCGAATGCACCCGATGGATCCGGACGGCTCGTCGTGTCTTCTCAATTCTGGATATTCTGGGCCGTTGCCACTCCCATCACCATCGTCATCGTTATTTGTTGGTTTGTCTGGATCAATCGGAAGCAGCTCAAAGCGTTCAGAGAGTCTCGCATGCACCACTTCACTGAAAAGGACATCGAGCGAAAACGTGATAGCTCATCCGACTCGGATCGGAGGACGAGCCGTAATCCCAACCAAGCCAGTCGCCCCCTTCCACGTCGAAAGCAAAGATGGAGGGGCTATTAATCAATTCTCGTAAACCTACCGTAGATATGAGATGTATCATACCGCCGTTTCGGCCACTCATATTTCTATCAACCCAACTCGCTCCCTCTA
>JAABUK010010533.1_pt1 | contig 12302 bp, 13 predicted proteins | sample 5559141 | NCBI WGS metagenome assembly JAABUK01 (sample SAMN10711869, study PRJNA513367) | rock metagenome | isolation source: Antarctica rocks | place: Antarctica: Victoria Land, Pudding Butte nord | collected 2016-01-03 | reverse complement strand
CGAATTTCGCCAAGCGGTGCAGCGCTTTTTTACCCGGCTCCCCGAGTTTGGGCAGGACCTCGCGTCCCTGCTAACCCGGAACTATCATATTCTCCACGCGCATCCCACTTCGTGACGGGTATACCTCATCGTGGCCCGCTTCCCGGATACGAAATAATGCCGACGCCAGCCAGGGCTTCGCGTCTAACCTCTACAGCCTGAACCTGGCGACCGGCCAGGCCAACGGCAAGAACGTGTTTGGGCAAACTCCCCTGTTTTTGGCCGATATCGCGGTGGCCATTAATGCCCCCAAGACCTGGAATGGCAGCATCAGCACCGCTTGGAACAACCCCGGCAACTGGACGCCGACGGACGTACCCGGTACTACCGACGACGTCTTTATTCCGGGCCCCAGCAGCACCGTCCTCTACCAGCCCACGGTGGGCGACCCTGAAAATGCGTTTTCCGTGACGCTGGGCGTCGGGGCCGTGCTCAACACCCAAAGCGGTGGTACGCTGAGCCTGGGCGGCAACTTCGTGAACAACGACGGCACCGTGACGGGCGATGGCAACGGCACGATTGCCTTCGTGGGCGCGGCCGCCCAGGAAATTTCGGGTCCCAACCAAACCAATTTCCGCAACCTGACTGTCAACAACACGGGCGGCGTGACCACCAGCTCGGCGGTATCGGTAGAGCGGGCCCTGACGGTGAGCAGCAACCTGAACATCGGCACCGGGCTGAACTTCATTTTGTCGTCGAACTCCACGACCGGCGTGGCCTACGTGGTGAACAGCGGGGGGGTAGTGAACGGCACGGCTACCGTGCGCCGCTACATCACGCCCACCAACCCCGGCCTGGGCTACCGCCACTACTCGGCTCCGGTTACGAACACGACGGTGGGCGACCTGGCCACCACCTCGTTTACGCCCGTTTTCAACGCGGCTTACAACTCCAATCCGACCCCCGGTACCACGACCCCCTTCCCCACGGTGTATGGCTACAACCAGACGCAGTACGAAGGCTCGCCGGCTACTACCATCACCCTCGATTTTGACAAGGGCTTCTACTCGCCGGCCAGCGGCGGCGACGCGTGGCCCTCGGGCACGGGCTTCACGGTCAACCTGGGGAGTAGCGAAATGGTCGATTTCGTGGGTACGCTGGCCACTGGCAGCTTCAGCACGCCCGGCCAGGGCCGCGGCGCCAAGGCCAACGCCGGCTGGCAGCTGCTGGGCAACCCCTACCCCAGCCCGCTCGACTGGGACCAGGTTGTGGCCACCGGCCTCGCCAACATCGCGCCTACGGTGTACGTGTACAAGAGCAGCGGGCAGTACACGGGCAGCTACGCCAGCTACGTGAATGGCCAGGGTACCAACGGCGGCACCAACGTGATTCCGGTGGCGCAGGGGTTCTTCGTGCGCACCGGCGCGGTAGGTGCCACGGGCAACCTCAACTTTATGAATAGCCAGCGCATCACCACCGATGCCACGGCTCCCTTCCAGCGAACCGCCGCCGATACGCGGCCCCAACTGCTGCTGGAGCTGGGCAACGGCACGCTCGCTTCGCAAACGGATATCTACTTCCAGAGCGGCGCCACGGCGGGCTTCGACAACGCCTTCGACGCCACGGCCCTACCCTTCCCCAACGGCCTGACGCTGGCTTCGGAGGCGGGCAGTGACGTACTGGCCATCAACGGCCAGCCAGCCCTGAGCGCGGCCGTGACGGTGCCGCCGCGGGTAGCCGTGGCCACGGCCGGCACCTACTCCTTGCGGGCCGCCGACCTGGCCAACCTGCCCGCCGGCTACCACGCCTTCCTGCGCGACGCGGTGCTGAACACCTACACTGACCTGGCCACTACGCCCAGCGTCAGCCTGAACCTGGCCAGCGGCGCGGCCCCCGGCCGCCTCGCGGTGGTGTTTACCAACGTGTCGCCCCTGGCTACGGCCCCGGCCGCCCTGGCGGCCCTGGCTTCGGTGTACCCGAGCCCGGCCAGCGGCAAGGCGACGCTGGTGCTGCCCCAGGCGCTGCGCGGCAACGCTACCAGCACGGTGCGGTTGCTAAATGCCCTGGGCCAGGCCGTGCTCATCCGTACCGTAGCCCCCGGCAGCGCCGACGCCATCGAGCTGCCCCTGGCGGGCCTGGCGGCGGGCATCTACACGGTGCGCGCTACTACGGTGGCCGGCCAGGTAGCCAAACGCCTCGTTATTGAATAACCTTGAATAACAGTTACTTAAGGCTAATTACTTTAAATTGTTAAAGAAAGCCCCGCTGAGTTTCAGCGGGGCTTTCTTATTTATGAAAGCTGTTTTGGAAGTAAAAAAAGTCGCCAGGCCGTCATTCCGAGCTTGCCGAGGAATCTCGCGCGGGCCGTTCGGGTGTCGTTCAACGACGCGGGCGAGATTCCTCGGCAAGCTCGGAATGACGTTCTAATAAATACCTACCCAGCTTTATGAGCAAATAAGCAGCGGGGCCGTCTCCGCTCCTTTTCATTCTTCTTCGCGACGGGCATAGCCACCCGCCGGCACTAGCTACTTCGATACCGGCACCGCGCGGCGGTTGCCCGGCCACAACAGGGGTAGCAGCAACATCACGGGCAGCGGCGATATCAGAAAATCAATAACATGCCGCGCTACCCGGTAGGCCCAGGCCAGGTTGCCGCCAAGCTTGCCGATAAGCATCAGCAAGGCATACAGCCCGAACAACCCCAGATATACCTGCGCTACCCAGCGCGTGCGGGTGGCGCTCCGCAGCAGCACGTGCAAGAGTAGCACCGATACCGCCGCGTAGAGCACGCTGTAGCTGGCAACGGCGGGCAGGCTGCGAGTGGTCACCAGTTGGCTGGTGCCCTGCTGCCAGCGGGCCAAAACGCCCGCGAGCCCTATCCCCCTGAATACGACCTGCCAAAACTGGGTTAGCGCCGCGAAAACGGCTTCTACCTCCATGCCGGCCAGAAACAGTACGGCCGCCAGCAGCGCCGCCAGTATCCACCGGGTGGGTGTCATCGGGGCGGCGGGCAGCGCGCGCACGTGGGGGCTCATACGGCCGCGCTGGCGGGCGAGCCGTACCACCGCACCCACTGCATCCAGAGCGCGCAGATGCAGGCGTAGACGACAAACGCGAAGGTGTAGTGGTGGTTAAAATCGACCGAGCGGTGCGCGTAGTGATGATTGAGCGCCAGGGCGCCAACCCGCAAGATATTAAGCAGATATATTACTACTATTCCCAAGGGCACAAACCAGAGCTTGGGCCGCACCGGCCCCGGAAAGGCAATAATGAAACCGGCGAACAAGGCGTACAGCACCAGCCCATCGCAGGGCGCACCAACCGACACGGCGGGCAACCCGTCCATCAGCAGCAGGGTGGAGCCGGGCGCTACCGACGACGCAAAGCCCAGCAGCCGCAGCAGCCCGGCGCTGGCGGCGGCGATGTTGACGGATAGCCAGGTATCGAGCCGGCCATCGGGGCCGATAAACCCTTCGTAGCCAATCAGCCACAGCGCGTAGAGGCCCGCCGCCACGAGGACAAATTGCCAGTGGGGAGCCAGCCGGGGCCGGCCGGGGGCGGAAGAGGTGATTTCGGGAAGCATAGGCACAAATATATCCGCCGCGGGCCAAGCCGCCGCTACTGCTTCAGCCCGGCGGGCAGGCCCTGCGGATATACTTGCTTGATATCGCTTTGCAGTTCCTCAATCCGGTTGCCGGGGTTGGGGTGAGTGCTCAGAAATTCGGGCGGGTTGCTGCTACCCCCTTCTTTCTGGAGCATCTGCATCACGTTAATCATGGAAGCCGGATTGTAGCCCGCGGCGGGGGTAAATTTCACGGCAAACTTATCGGCCTCCAGCTCGTCGTTGCGGCTGAAGCGCAGGGTCACGAGCTTGGCAATCATGGCGGCGGCGGCAGCGCGGGCGACGCTGCTGCCGGGGCTGTTGGGGTCGTAGGCCGCGATGGCGGCGGCCCCGGTCAGGCCCTGGGTCAGCTGGCTTTGGGCCACCTGCTCGGCCGAGTGCCGGGCCACCACGTGGCCTATCTCGTGGGCCAGCACGCCGGCCAGCTGGCCTTCGGTAGTCAGGTTTTTGAGCAGGCCCTGGGTGATGAATACCTGGCCGCCGGGCAGGGCGAACGCGTTGATGGTCTGGTCGTCGGCCAGCAGGTGAAAGCGGTATTGGTACTGGGTTTTCTGGTCGAGGCCATTGGCCTTGACTAGCTGCTGGCCCACTTGCTGCACGGCGGCGGTGGCGCGGGGGTCGCTGCTTTCGCCGCCGTATTGCTGCTCCATTTCGGGGGTAGCCTGCACGCCGAGTGCGATTTCCTGCTGGGCACTCATGTTGACGTGCTGCTTCTCGCCGGTCACGGGGTTGGTCGAGGTATTGAAAAAATAGCCCAGGAGCGTGACCACTGCGATAACAAGGCCAATGATAACGCGAAGATTTAGTCGCATGAGCGGGGAGAATGAGGGGTGAAAGAAGGTGAAAAGAGTGAGCGGCAGCCCGGCCAACGTCCGGCTTATTCCAACGCCCTGTAACGGACCACTGCCGGGTAGGTTATGCCGCCTACCCCACCGCCACGCGTTGAAACCGGCTTTTGGCGCTAGCTTCGCCGCTATCGGCTGCGGGGCAAGCGCCGCGCGGCCGGGCAACTCGCCTTGGTACGCTATGATTTTCTCCTTTTTTCGCGGCCCGGTCCGGCATAGCCGGCTGCCACTGGCGGGCCTGTTGGCGCTGGCTGGCTGCGGCCACGCCCTGCCCGACATTCCGGGGTTTCAGGCCGCCGCCTGGCGCGCCGACCACTACGCCTGTGCCGGCCAGCGGGCGGCGCTCCTACCCCCCATTCTGGCCGCCCGCCCACGCCTCTACGAAGCGCGGGCCAACGACGTGACCGCCCTGCTCGGCCGCCCCGACGAGGAAGAGCTGCTGGCCCAAACCGAAAAAGTGTACCACTACTACCTGGTGCCGGGCGCGCAGTGCGGCCCCCGGCATCCGCACGCGGCCACCCCGCGCCTGAGCATCCATTTTGGGCCGCTGGGTACCGTTACGGAAGTGCAGTCTGACCCCCTACCCCTCCCCTAGACGCCGAAGCCCCCGCCCGCCGGGGCAGGTGGATGCTTCGCTTGCAGGCGACCGCGCCGGCTGGCGCTAGCCGTTGCCGACGGCCGTGCTGCCGGGGTTTTCGGCCTGCTGCCATTGGCTGAGCTGCGTGGGCGACATAATGCGGCCGCATTCCAGCTCGTACTGGTCCTGCAGCTCGGCCAGCTGGCTGGTGCGGGCCGCCATATCGGTGGGGGTGGCCCGCTCAATTTCCCGCTGCCGGGTCAGCCGCGTGCGGTTCAAGGATAACAGCCTGACGTACTGGCCTTCGTTGAGCCGCAGGCGCGTGCTCATCTCGCGGGTTTGCTCCGCTACGGTTTGGGGCGACACGGTTTGGGCCTGGCCCACGGTGGTCAGTAGCAGGGCCAGCGGCAAGAGTACGTAGGCAGCGGTGGGCATACAGAATTATGAGTAATGTGCAGTCCGGCCTTGGAATTCTACCAGACACGACGCAAACTACGCTCCTACGCGCAATAGTTCCGCCTAGATGCGCCTGGTGGTGGCTGCTACCTTCGTGGCCCGCTTATTTTTTGCCATGCTTACCTGTTTCGCCCCCGACCTGCTTCCCGGCCAACCTACCTACACGCTCTCCGAAGAAGAAAGCAAGCACGCCGTGCGCGTGCTGCGCCTACCCCCCGGCGCGCCCGTGACGCTCGTGGACGGCCGCGGCACCGTGTACGCCGCCACCGTAGCCGACGCCAACCCCAAGCGCTGCACGCTGCATATTGTTAGTCAAGAAGTTATCGCCCCCCGCGCCACCTACACCCACGTAGCCGTGGCCCCTACCAAAAACCTCGACCGCCTGGAGTGGCTGGTCGAAAAGGCCGTGGAAGTCGGCATCGAGCGCCTCTCTTTCCTGCGCTGCGCCCGCTCCGAGCGCCGCGAGCTAAAGCTGGAGCGGCTGGAAAAAATAGTCATCAGCGCCCTCAAGCAGTCGGGCCAGGCCTACCTGCCCCAACTCGACGAGCTAACCGATTTTACTAAATTTCTGGAGCAAATAACGCCCGCCACTACCTTCATCGCTCACCTCGAAGCCGGCGAGCGCACCGTCCTGGCCCAGGTAATCGGGGCCGCGCCGCGCTGCTGCGTGCTCATCGGCCCCGAAGGCGACTTCTCCCCCGCCGAGATTGCGCTGGCGCTGGAACGCGGCATCCGGCCCGTCACGTTAGGCAGTTCGCGGCTGCGCACCGAAACGGCGGCGCTGGCGGCGGTGTTCACGGCGCAGGTGGTGCGGGAGCTATAACTACTTAGCGTATCTCTTCATATTATTTATGTAATTCTGAATCGTTTGCTGCTTATTCATACGACGCTCTTTAATAGTAATTACTATACCGTTTAGGGTCACGATATCTTTCTCTTTTTGTATGCTAGTAGTATTACCTCCTCGCAAAAATGCTTCTGCTTCATTGTAAATAACTTCTAGTGTATCAAGACCCCGCCATTTCGGCTCAATGTATTCAACAGGCAGCATAAATTTTGCTAAATCACCTTGATAATCCCGCGTTCTAAGCAGTGTCTTGTAATCAGCTATGCCCCTTGCTCCTATATCCAGAGTATAGTTGACAACTGCGGCTGAGCTATCAGCATTATATAATTTGTTCCCCATACATACTGCTTCATTAGCTGCATAGTGGGGATTCCAAGCATAACGACAACTTTTCCAAGTTACCATACCTAAAATTACAGCAATTGCGGCTGCAATCATTACTGAACGTCTATTCATAGAGCAATACTAACAACTATTTCTGATTTTCTTGTACTTTTATGCTCCGCTACCTCCTTCTCGCCGCTTCTCTCCTACTCACCACGGCTGCTACCCCCCCGGTGGCCCCCAGCTTCCAGCTGGCCAAGCTGCACTACGGCGGCGGGGGCGACTGGTACGCCAACAAAACGAGCCTGCCCAACCTCATCAGCTTCTGCAACCAGGCGCTGCACACCAACATCGCGCCCGACGAGGCCACCGTGGCGCTCGACTCGCCCGAACTGCTCACCTACCCCTTCGTGCACATGACGGGCCACGGCAACGTGAGCTTCACCACCACCGAGGCCCAGAACCTGCGGCGCTACCTCATCGGCGGCGGCTTCCTGCACATCGACGACAACTACGGGCTCGATAAATTTATTCGCCCCGAGATGAAGAAGGTTTTCCCCGAGCTGGAGTTTGTGGAGTTGCCTTTCTCGCACCCCATCTACCACGAGAAGTTCCAGTTTCCCAGGGGTTTACCCAAAGTGCATGAGCACGACGGCAAGCGCGCCCAGGGCTTTGGCCTGGTATACAAGGGTCGCCTGGTGTGCTTCTACAGCTATGAGTGCGACCTCGGCAACGGCTGGGAAGACGTGGGCACTTACCCTGAAGACAAGCCCGCCGTGCACGATGCCGCCCTGCGCATGGGCGCCAACCTGGTGGCCTACGCCCTCACGCAGGACTGAGCTTTTCAATTATCAGTCATCAATTATCAGGGGGTTTGCGCAACCTCATCCGTCATTGCGAGCGAAGCGCGGCAATCGCACTTACACGACGGACGAACGACCGGCGCGGGTATCGTGCGGGTGCGATTGCCGCGCTGCGCTCGCAATGACAAACGGCTTTTAGGCAAACCCCCTGATAATTGATAATTGATGACTGATAATTGAAAACTCACTTTACGCCTTGCGCGGGGAAGCGGCCGGTTTTGGTGCGGTAAAAAGCTTTAATTTCTTCCAGGTCTTTTTCGTAATCGCCGGTGGGCCAGACAACCGGCCCTACCCCCGCCTCGCGCTTTTTATAGTCGAGGAAGCCCAGCACGATGGGCACCTTGGCCTCCAGGGCGGCGTAGTAGAAGCCTTTGCGCCACTTGGGTTGGTAGGCGCGGGTGCCTTCAGGCGTGATGAGGATGACCAGCTCCTGGTACTGGTCGAAGAGCTTGACCATGCCATCGACGAGGCTGTTGTTGCGGCTGCGGTTGACGGGCAGCGCCCCAATGGCCTTCACGAGCCAGCCCAGCAGCGGGTTTTCGGTCCACTCGCTTTTCACGGTGAAGCGCACGTCCACGTCCATGATATAGAAAGCGGCGCGGGCCATGATGATGTCCCAGTTGCTGGTGTGCGGGGCCGCAATCATCATGCACTTCTTGATTTCGGGCGGAATCTGGCCGGTTTGCCGCCAGCCGGCCACGCCAAAAATGGCTTTTGCGATGTAATACCAGAAAGTAGAGGTTTTGCGGGCGGCCATGTATGCAAAGCAGGTTTTGGAACCCCAAAGCTACTTAATCAATGACGAATGACGAGTGGCTAATACCTTTTATACTCGTTACGAAGGGAGGTATGAAAAAGAACGTCATTCCGAGCTTGCCGAGGAATCTCGCTCGTAATCGTTCGGGCCTCGTCCAACGACGCGCGCGAGATTCCTCGCTGCGCTCGGAATGACGTTCTTTTTCGCACCCTAACTCAGCAGCGCCCGCAGCGTGGCGGCCTGCTCCAGCGTGTGCCGGTAGCCAATCTCGAACAGCTCGCTGGCCTTGCGAAAATCGAGCGGGCGATACTGTTGCAGCAGCGGCGGCTCCAGTAGCAGCGTGCATTGGGCTTTGCGGGCCGTGGTGTTGGCGCTCAGGGCTAGTTGCAGCGTGCGCTCCATTACCCGGCGCAGGGTGGGCAGCTTGGCCTCGCGGTTGATGGGGTTGCAGTGCACCCCCACGATGGGCGCCCCGAGCGGCAGCAGTGGCTCCACGGGCAGGTTATTGAGCAGGCCGCCATCGACCAGCCGCCGCCCCTGGTACTCGACCGGCCGGTACACGATGGGCACCGCCGACGAGGCCAGCAGCGGCGGCAGCAGCGGCCCGTGGCTGAAATACACCGATTCGCCCGCCTCCAGGTCGGTCGCCACCAGCGTGAGGGGTAGGCGCAGGTCTTCGAAGCGCAGCGCCGCCCCCAGGTGCCGGGCCAGCAATTGCTCCACCGCCTCCAGGCCCAGCAGCCCATTGCGCCCAAACAGCGGCCGCGTGAGGCGCGGAATACTCGTGGCCTGCAACAGCCGCAGCACCTCGCGCGGGGCAAAGCCCGCCGCGTAAAACGTGGCCGCGATAGCCCCCGAGCTGGCGCCCGAAAGCGCCCCTACCGGCAATTCCAGTTCATCGAGCGCCGCCAGCACGCCCAGGTGTGCGATGCCCCGCGCCCCCCCGCCCGACAGGGCCAGGCTTAGTTTTTTGCTCCTGGTTCCTTGTTTTTGGTTTTTGGCTCCTGGTTCCTCGTTCCTGGTTTTTGGTCGCTGATTGTCAGTTGCTGACGGAAAAGCCATAGCTCGTACTTCGTATAACTAGGAACCAGAAACTTATAGCTCCTTAATAAGCAGCTTATCGGCCAGGCGCACTCCCTTGTCGGTCAGCTGCACGGTGCAGGCCTCGTGCAGGGGGTCGTGCTCCAGCAGGAGCACCCAGTTTTCCTCGGCGGCGCGGCGCAGCACCGCTTCTTTTTCGCTGAGGGTAACGAGCGGGCGCACATCGTAGCTCATCACGTAGGGCAGCGGCAGGTGGGCCACGCTGGGCAGCAGGTCGGCCATGTAGGCCAGGGTGCGCCCTTTGTAACGCAGCACCGGCACCATCATCTTCTCCGTGTGGCCATCGGCAAAAATAAGGTCGCTGAACTGGGGTAGGGCGTCGGGCACGCCCTGGGCGGGGTCCACGAATTTTAGCTGCCCGCTTTCCTGAACAGGCAGAATATTCTCGCGCAGGAAGCTGGCCTTTTCACGCGCGTTGGGGTGGGTAGCCCAGTTCCAGTGCGCCTCGTTGCTCCAATAGGTCGCGTTGGCGAAGGCCGTTTGCAAGGCGCCATCGGGCCGCCGCCGCACCGAGCCACCGCAGTGGTCGAAGTGCAGATGGGTCAGGAAAACGTCCGTGATATCGGAACTGGTAAAGCCCAGCTTGCGCAGCGACTTCTCCAACGAGTCGTCGCCGTGCAGGTAAAAATGCCCCCGAAATTTCTCGTCCTGCTTGTCGCCGATGCCATTATCAACGAGCACCAGCCGGTTGCCATCTTCTACCAGCAGGCAGCGCATAGCCCAGGTACACATGTTGTTGGCATCGGGCGGATTCAGCTTTTGCCATATACTCCTGGGCACCACCCCAAACATGGCCCCACCGTCGAGCTTAAACAAGCCGGTATCAATCGAATGTAATTTCATTACTAATCTGTTAGCTATTTACCGCGGCTGTTAGCTTCTCCCGAAGAAAGCTGATAGCCAGCCGCTAAAAGCTAACAGCTCATTCATTACTCCACCACTACTCCCATTGCCGAGAACTTATCGATACGCTGCGAAATGCGCTCCTCGGCTGGCACGGCGGCGAGCTCTTTGAGCGTATCGAGCAGCGTCTTTTTCAGCGTCTCAATCATGCGCGGCGGGTCGGTGTGCGCGCCCCCGAGCGGCTCCTGAATGATGCCGTCGATGAGGCCCGCGCCCTTCATGTCGGTCGCGGTAAGCTTTAGCGCCTCGGCAGCCTGCTCCTTATAGTCCCACGAGCGCCATAGAATACTGCTGCACGATTCGGGTGAAATCACTGAATACCAGGTATTTTCGAGCATCAGCACCCGGTCACCGATAGCAATACCCAGCGCCCCGCCGCTCGCCCCTTCGCCAATAATGACGCAGACAACGGGCACTTTCAGCATAAACATCTCCTTGAGGTTGCGGGCAATGGCCTCGCCCTGCCCCCGCTCCTCGGCCTCCAGGCCCGGAAACGCGCCCGGCGTGTCGATGAGCGTCACGATGGGCACGTTGAACTTCTCGGCCAGCTTCATCAGGCGCAGCGCCTTGCGGTAGCCCTCCGGGTTGGGCATCCCGAAGTTGCGAAACTGGCGCTGCTTGGTGTTGTGGCCCTTTTGCTGGCCAATAAACATGACCGGGTGGCCATCAATCTCCCCAAAGCCGCCCACCATCGCCTTGTCGTCGGCCACGGTGCGGTCGCCGTGCAACTCCACAAACTTCCCGGCCATGCCCTGAATGTAGTCGAGGGTATAGGGCCGCTCGGGGTGGCGCGACAGCTGCACGCGCTGCCAGCGGGTGAGGTTGGCGTAGGTTTCTTTCTTGAGGGAATTGATTTTGGCCTCCAGGGCCGTCACCGCCTCCGTTACGTCCACGTCGCTATCGGCGGCCAGCTTCTGCATTTCCTGCAGCTTGCCTTCCAGGGCGGCAATGGGTTGTTCAAAATCAAGCAGCATAGTTCAGGGAGGGAATTCCTGGTTTGGGGAATAAAAAGGCAGTATTTAGAAAAGGGAGAGGCAATTTATATCGTCCCTACCCCCTCTGAAAAGCCGGACGACAAAGGTAAACCCAAACCCAGCAGCCCGCTTTACGAAAATTTTTCAGCTTGAGAAACAACGCGCAAGCTCTCGTTTGCCTTCGGCAATCAAGAAAAATCGGCTCCATGTTTGCCCACGCCGATTTTATTATCCTACCTTTGTACCACCAAAACGGAAAACGGCAACGCTTTCCAGCTTGGTAAACGGTTTGGTAGTTCAGTTGGTTAGAATGCCGCCCTGTCACGGCGGAGGTCGCGGGTTCGAGTCCCGTCCAGACCGCGAATCATTTGCAAAAAGGGCCTTCTCGGTATCGAGAAGGCCCTTTTTCTTTGCCCTTACCGAAAAGGGTGGCACGCCCTTACTTGATTTGGCCGCGGTTTCGGTCGTCGGCTAGGTCGTTTAACTGTTTATCCAGCTCTGGCGTGTCGGCCTGGGCCCACTGTCGCGTGCACGCGGTTAGGCACAGCCCGCCCGCACCGCATCTTCTACCCGCTGCACTGCCTGCAATAACTCCTAGATACCAGTGTTGGCCCGTGTTTGGCGCAATTCGCTAGCTACCTGCTTTCTTGCGGGTGGCTTGTACTGTACATGTCACAAACACACGATAATACACTCAATTTGGCGCGCTGATTAGAGTTTATGCCATGAGAGTATTTACCCAAAATGGCGCAAACTACTGTTAATGAGAGAATAAAAATTCTCATAAAAGTATTAGGACTAAGTACACGCGCATTTAGTGTAAGTATTGGAGTTGCTGATACAATAACCCGAAACTACATCGACAGAGGCAAAAGCCCAAAGTCTGAGTTTTTAGCAAATATTCTTCGCCAATATGAAGGTGTTAACTGTATAGTCCCGGAAAGTCATGGGTTGGGTCTCGTATAAATATACCAGGATTTTGGGCATATTCGGCGCACACGAATTCATACGGGGTTTTGCCGCGCAACTTTTTGAGGCGTTTACCGCCGTTGTA
>JAABUK010010532.1_pt1 | contig 12303 bp, 17 predicted proteins | sample 5559141 | NCBI WGS metagenome assembly JAABUK01 (sample SAMN10711869, study PRJNA513367) | rock metagenome | isolation source: Antarctica rocks | place: Antarctica: Victoria Land, Pudding Butte nord | collected 2016-01-03 | reverse complement strand
CACCAACACAGTGCTGTGGCTGTAGGTGCGAGCGCGGCGGGCCTTCCTGGACGGCGCACACTACCAGCCAGTGGCTGACGCTGTGGCGGCGGCGGTGGCTGCAGGGCTGGGGATTGGCAGCGGCGCGGCGGCAGAGCAGCGATCGGCAGAAGGCTTATTGAAGCAAACAGCAGCGGCACAGGCTGGGGGGCAGCTGCAACGCGCAGAAGCCGTGGGCGAGGCAACAGCGGGGGCGGCAGTGGAGAGCGGCAATGCCGCGGCAGATGCAATGCAGCACCGCGGCGGTGGGGCGAGCTGCCGCCTCCATGCGCCTGACAGGCCGTTCCATGTCCTGGACGCTGGCTGTGGTGCGTGCCTCTGAAGAAGCAGACTCTCAATTGGATCTGAGAAGCTGGTTTAGACCCCATCCTGCGGTCCGCACCTCCACCGCATGCCCCTGCAAAACCTATGCCCAGCGTCTCCTCAAGCGCCGCGCAGGTGAGGGCTACTACCTGGGGCAGCTGCTGGCGCGGCTGCAGGCGGTGGGCGTCTGTCCCGCAGCCTTTGGCCTGGACGTGTCGAAGATCGCGGTGCGGATGGCGGCCGGCCGGCACAAGGGCGCGCGTTTTGCCGTCGCCAGCTCCTACCGCCTGCCGTTTGACGACCAGGTCGGTCTCTTGCAGCCTGTCGACCCAACAATCAGCGACGGTTTGCGCACAGCCAAACATTTTTCATGAAATAGAATGCACAGGCGTGACTGAACAGGGTATGGCGGTGTATCTGTAAACCTTCCATCGTCAAAGCCCCCCACAGGTGAAATTAGATTAGATTAGATTAGGTTAAATTAGATTGTGCGTCATGCCGCAGGTGTTTGACGTGGTAGTCAGCGTCTTTGCGCCGTGCCCCGCGGCGGAGTTCCGGCGCGTGCTGCGCCGCGGCGGGTCGCTGGTGGTGGCGTCCCCAGGCCCGGCCCACCTGGCGGAGTTCCGGGACCTGTTCTACGACGCCCCGCAGGCGCTGCCAGCGCGGCAGTCCACCGACCCCGACATGCAGGTCGGTCATGCAACCCAAAACCCTGTGAACCACCACTGCCTTCGCGCAGTGTGCCCACTTCTAGCGCCACAGCAGGATACAGGCCGGGGCAGGAAGCAGTCAAGCAAAACAGCCCGCCACCAGCGGTCCGAAGTCCAACAGGACTGCACTGTGGCAGTTGATCGAAACAAATCTGATGGTGCTCGCAGGGCCTGCCGTCGCCGGAGCACGTGGAGCATGTGCGGTACCCGCTTCAGCTGCCAGGGCCTGCCGCGGCGGAGCTGCTAGCTATGACGCCCTACTTTCACAAGGCGTCGGAAGCGCAGCGGGAGGGGGTCCGGAGTCGCCATGCAATGGCCATGAGCGTCGAAATCAGGGTGGCGCGCTACCGGCTGGGCTGATGCTTCCGTCGGTCGCACGAGCGCCCATGATGCGCCGGGAGATGCGGCGACGGCCTCGCGAGCTGCTGTGCAGATGCAGTGCCCTCATCTGCTAGTGGCGAGGCAAGTGCAGACGTCTTGCATAACGACAGCCATGCACACAGACTTGTGCATGGGGCGGGGCGCTCGCGGGCTGGAGAGCCGGAAGTCGTTGATGAGGGTGCATCCAGCTGCCCGTTCTTGTTGGACTTATCGCCGACTGCGGCATCTGATGGCATGTAGGTGACTGCGCAGGTTTTCCATCCCGATGACGGACCCAAACGGCAGCGCTGGGTCTATAGCAGGCCGCGTTGCTGAGACCCGCAAATGCATGCGGACAGAAAATGCGAAACTGCTGAAGGGAAGTCGTGGTTTCAAATTCGTATGAATCCGCTCGCTGTACTGTTCCAGAAATCTACTTGACAAATTGCAACCCAATGCTGCCCCGCACCGCACCCCAAAGCACAGTAAGCGTTCATGACTTCACACATTCCACAGAAACCTCCGAGGTCTCGGAAGTTCAAATTAGAGGCAGGCAGGCAGCAGCTGCTGCTCTGGCTCAGGCGGCAGTCCCCCGCACAAAACAGGATCAGGGTTGCACACTACTTCGGGTTCGGGTTGCCCTTGTTGAGAGCTGCGTGTGTGCTGCAGCCACGGGATGACAGTCGTCAGAGGTGCTATTCATCGCGAGGGCAGACAATCCATCAGAGACAGGCAGGCTCACAGGACATATAAGTGCACATCTGCGGCAGGGCACTGACGGATCATTGACGTACCTGCCCCTGGCGCCCCAGTCGGGAGACGCGATGTCAAAGAACTGCAGGGCAGACGATGTAGTGTATGAGAGAGCCTGTCAGAGGCGAGAAAGTCTATGTCTGCACGGCGGCAGCACATGATAGGGTATAAGCCTCACGTTGATATACACCCGGTCTGCCGGCACCGAAAGGTGCTTGCTGATTGTTTCAGTCAGCGCGGCGCTGATCGTGACGTTCTTGTCCCCGCCGATGAAGCCGATCGATGCCACCTCCAGAAATGCCGCCGGCTCCTCGGACCCAGCATAGAACATCTTCTGGTCCGGGTGAAACAGCGTCATGAAGCGCTGCGATGGCAGCATGCCAGTTACCGTTAATATCACGTTTGATACACGTTTGAGACACAAGGCAATGAAGATAGCTTTGCATGAAGTATATATTGCGCCTTGGGGAAGTCTGGCAGGTCTGGCAGGGTGGCGGGATGCAGGCGGCCTTGCGCACACCGGTTTCGTAATTTGCATCATCACAAGGTCATGTCATGGGGTCGGCCAGAAATTACTTCACCTCTTCATCCTTGCCAATGCTCCGTGCCGCTGCTGCTGTGAGGTCCTTCAGCAGCGCCGACGCATCAACATTTCCTGCCGGCACTGCAGCACACCATGTCGAGGGTCGGTTTTCCAAACACAGCATCAGGAGACACCGAACGCGGATAGACCGATGCTATTAGACAGCAGAGGCTGCAGCGTTGCAACCACCGAGGCTGCACCTCGAGGGTCACCAGCAGGATTGACTCTTGTACACAAACGGTATATCACCGTTTGTGTACAGGCTCAAGCGCGGCATGCTGAAGACGCCACAGTGATCGAAATTGCCGCGTTTGCAGCAAACTGATGAAGCGGTGCTAACAGCAGAATGAAGCGAAGCGTGCCATTACGTCGATTTTGGGGCATGCATCACGTGGTTGCTCTACAGCTGGAGTGATGAAACGATCCAGCATGGAGCAGTGTGCATCAACAAGCCGGCTTGACAGCAGACAGTCCTCACAAGACGAGAATCATGGATTGCTTCCGCGCGACGCTGCCCTCAAGCCTTCACTCATCTCGACAAGCGATGCCGGTGCCGCTCGTCCAGTCAAGAATCCCCGCGCAGACACATCTACAGGTGAACGCGCTGTATTCCAATACAATTCCAGCGGGTTTCAAAGTCAATACATGGAGCAGGACTACGCCGCCAATCACTTGCCATCCTCACTCTCCACCTTCCTGATCTCCTGCTGAAGGTCCTGCACGGCAAGACATGGTGCGTCGACGCATGGCGGCTCATGATCCAGCATCGCGACTTGGCGTCAGTTTCCCCGATGACTGATGCACGAGCGATGGCCATTGTTGGGTCGCGCAGCACCCCAGGAGATTACGCTACATGGCCGGATCTGGGCTCTCAGAGCTGAAATGGGCTTCTGACCTGAAAGGAGGCTGTGGCGGAGCCGCGGCGGGCGGCGCGCTGCTGCGATGCATGCGGCGACCAGCCCGTTAGATAAATCACCTGCAACATGACGCAGGTGCAGTTCATTTCATTTCGTTTCGCTTCATTTCATTTGATCTCAATTCATCTCGTCCCAAAGAACACAACGGCGCAAGGAGTAGGTTTGTACAGACATGTGCACGGCGCCCTTGCACAAACAGCATCCACTCTGCAGATTCCAATGGAATATGGGAGAATGGCCTGGCAAGGAGAATGCCTTGGCCACTCGCGTACCTGAAAGGTGGCGGGCACAGTGCCGTCTTCCTCGCCGAACATCTCCAGGTACTTCTGCGCAGTCAGCATTGCTGTCTCCCGCCTGCTGGCGGCATGCGATGTCAGACAGCATTCGACAGGCAAGCCGTCTGACATCCAGTCGTGAACCCGTTCAGCAGTCCCACATTTGGCACTTCTTACTATCAGAAGACTGATAGCGGACGGCAAGGCATGGACCTGAGGGTGCGCCGCGCTTTGTGCACGGCGCTGCTCTCGCCCATGGCCTGCAGCCGCCGCACACAGTTACATCAGTGCTCTCTCTCAGCAAAACCCAAGTCCTCCTGGCAAAGTGGCCTGCATGCGACTATGGAGTCCTCCAAACGCATCCAAGGCTGGCGACACACCGAAAATGACAACGTGTGCTTTTGCTCACCCGGAGGTGGGCGATGAGGCGGGCGGGGTGGCTGTAGCGCACGATGATCTCGTCGACGTCCACAGCCGGGATGTTCAGCCCCGCCCGCGTCAGCAGATTGCCCGCGTCCCGCACCTAGGACAAACCAACACAATGGTAGCATTGGAGTAGCACTGGACCTGAGTGGGGCTGGTGTGTTCTTGGGACAGCTCAGCACCGACTGCTGCCTGACCCGCAGCCCAGCGCAACTGCACATGCTGTGCCGGCTAGTCGACCGTGCATGTCCATCATCTGCAGCGCCCATAGGGTCTACTGCAGTTGCCCACCTGCGCGAGGGGTGAGATGCGGGGAGAGACGCCACCCTCCAGCTCCTGCTCCGCCAGGGCGCACGCGATGCGCAGCTCCTGCGGCAGGATTCACATCGTCAGGGTGTGGTCGTCCAGTCACCATTTCCGAATGGAGGCATGGATGAGGCCTCATGCGAGCCTCGGCAGGCACTGAACTAGGCTGCGACGTGGTCGTCGCTGGTGCTCTTCACTCGGCAGATGTAACGCAGCGCGATCACGAGTGGCACCGTACCCTGGACCCAGAAACACACCTGCAGGCTCTCGCCGCCGAGCAGGGCGCCCAGCAGCAGGCCGTCCGGCTTGAGCGCCTTGCGGCACTGTGTCAGCGCTCCCTGCACGTTGGTGCAGCGTCCACATTTTCAGCATGTAGTTAAGACAATGCACAGGGCCGGGAATGGTCATTGCTGCCAACGCCGGCAGCACGATTCCCGTCCCCACACATTGGCAGCGCACATGCGACAGGCGGCTGTGGAAGCATCTGTGACCCTAAGTACACCACATACCAGAGTCCCCTGCTAGTACTTTGGATGCCAGTTCAGACCTAGCATACTAGGCACAGGGCTGTCGGACCGCAAGTAGCCCCCCGCCAGGGGCCTTCAAGACGGGGAACTGTTCTGCGGCCCGTCCGGGCTGAAGAGCACGCGGTTTGCTGTCCGTCCGATTTACAGCGCGGGCACAAGTGCTGACGTGCCCGGCCAAGAAGCGGAAGGCTGTCTGTGTTGTCGAGCAACGAGGTTTTCGACGTGTTTATGACTCATCAGCGTGCGTCGGCAACTCACCGGCAGGTCGTTGACCCAATGCAACCCCAGCGGACAGATAATCACTGCAGCAGGCACAATCGATACATCAAGAGTGTTACAAAACAGTGCCATGAGCAATCAATGCCATGCGCAAGTCTCTGCCAAACACACATTTGGTTGAACGGAAACGTTTGCTCGGCGCTCACCGTCGACGCTGTGCTGCTGCAGCGGCAGAGCCTCCTCGTCTGCCTGAATGTAGCGCATCTGCAGCAACAATGGTGCATAAGGTCGTGATGTGATCTTCCTGAAGCAAATCTGCACGTTCACCCCATCGCTGAGTGCACATGAACACAGGGCGCATCTAGTCATGTCCGTTGCTTGTGGCAGATATTGATGCAATCGATGCGCGTTTTTGTTGTTTGGACTGACCTTTGGCATCTTGATGTCGGGGTCAGAGTTTCGAAGCTCCTCCTGTGCAAGTTATTGACCACACCTCAGTGCGCCGAAAGCAGTGTGCCGTTCGTAGGCAGTCAGCTCTGAACTGCAACAGTGCAAGCCCATGCGGACCAGAGCCAGCAGTTTGCATCCAAATCTGCAGTAGCACAACTGGCAGCGCGGTGCAACTGCATCTCGAATGCTGGGTTGTGGTGCTGCAATGATGCAGTATCTCAAGACGCAATACCTCCTGCTGGCGTGCACGCTCAAGCATCTCCGCGGAAGTGTCAAGCAATAGGACCTCCTCAATGCCTGCACGTCCGCCCGCCAACCGGCGCACAACATTGGCACCTGCATGCAGACGAGTGAAGCTTTCGATGCGTGAAGCTTTTCGCATCCTGGCAGATGGTGTCCTGCTGTCCTTGCCCGCGTGACCTCGCCAGGCAGTTGTGACATGTAGATGCAGCCACGACTGTGAGGGAACTGCCGTGATGCGGCAGGAATGTGTAAACGGCTGAGGGGAGGCCGCACCCGCTCCGTTGATGACGGCAGCCACGCGGAAGGTCCGTTTGCAGTCGTCAAGCCTGTCCGCTAAACCCTCTGCCACTGCCTCCTGCGCATCCGCAGCAGCCAATGGTATACATGGCTTCTATGAGAGCAGAAACGGCACCAAGCGTTTTCGTGTCATGAATTTCCAGCCGAGTCTACGCTGCTTACCAGCACTGGGTCGTCTGGTGACTGCAGTCGAGCAGCGCGGTCGCGATGCTTCCGTTTGAGGTCTCTGCAGCCGAAGGTTGCATATCGCAAAAGGCTACAACATTCAGCAGGCGTGAAAACTGAGCAGCGCACGCTGTGGTTCTTGGGCCAGCATTCTCCGTCAAGCTACACCAGTGCCTCCTCACCTGTCGAAGATCTCAGATGCCGAGGCGTCCGGCGACCCAACGGCAGCAAAGCCTCTACCGATGCCGCCGCCGCCGCCGCATTTCTGGACTGCTGCACCCGGCTGTGCCGCGAGTGCAGGGCCTGGCCGCGGCTGGCGACCAGCTGCTGCGGCATGGTCGACGTGCACGGGAGGCGATATGCAGAGGCTGCTCAGCTGCACAAGTTGTGTGGCGGAGCCAGTGCGCGGCAGCCGATCAGAAAGCGCACCGACGGCTGGCAACAGCAAGCAGACTGTCCTTAAAGTGCTGTTGACTTGCGATGAGCAGCCCAGGTAGCCGGGCAAGCGCAGGAATAGCATTGCAAGTGAGTGCAGCCACCTCAAGTTCCCAAACAGTGACACGTCCGACGGTGCAAGGTGACGCGGGAACTCTGGCAGCAATCGCAGTGCTCGAGACGGAGTGCAATACAACCGAATCACAATCTGCAAGTGAAGTAGCGAGGTAGAAATAACCAGGTGCTGAGACTCGAGCACAAAAGTGCCCACGAAGCTTCAAGCATTGCATACCCATGGTATCGGGGGTACAGGGATACCATGCCGGGGGCACGTCGGGGGTCCCCCTGGTACCCCCGTTCTCACTGAGAAGTTGGCCCGGAAAATGATCGCCTGCGCTGCCAGTTTTAGCTGCTGACAGCGTTGTACTGTGCCGGACCGGTCCCTGCAGCTTCCACATGGGTCGAACTAAGCGCTCAGTGTCACGCGCACCCGCATCTCGTGCCACACGGGCCAGGGCCGGCGCTGGTCGCTCAGACCTCCGCAGGGTCCAACGAGACGCAGAGGGCGCTGCGCAGCCCGACGATGCGGCCCTGCAAGCGCTTGCCGCCGCCGCAGACGATGCTCCAGCCTCTGCTGAACAGCCTCGCGGTACGTGCAGCTCCGGAATGCATGCAGCGCAGCCCAGTTTAAAAGCTGCCCTCGTAACCTGAGCGCCGGTCTAAGCTAGGCATTGGAGCGCATCGCTGTGCACAACGCGATAATAGGGTGTCAGTGGGCTCGTGTGACGCTGTGCTGTGGTTGCACAGCGCCGCGGGCTAGACGGGAGCCCGCCAGGTTCCGTGAGGATGCCCAGGATGGGGCTGCAGCGCCGCTCGAGACCAGCTCAGCCGCTGCCGTCGACCGTTCCGGCAGGTACACATATGTGTTTGGCAGAAATTGCAACCTCGCCAGCATGCTTAAGCGATGCCCCAACATGCCAACCCCTGCAGCATCGCACATTGAATGTCTGCAGGCTTTCGACGGCAGACATGATCGCACTGGTTGAGGGCCGAACCCAGTCTCAGCGGCCAGCCACGACCGCGAAGTACAACGGTCAGCTCAAGAAGCTCACGGTGAGAGCATGCCAATGGCGGCAAATGGTGCTGTCCATCATGCGCGCCCCTTGCAGAAGAAGAATACAAGCGATACTGGCATTGACATCGTGCTGTGTGCAGTGGTTCTTCAAGCACAGCGATGGAACAGACGGTCATGCGGCGGGTGCTGTGCGGCAACAGCCGCTTGATGACAACCTGGCAGCTCCCGCCGGCCGCGACATCGCCTGCAGATTCATCCAGTGGTGTGCGGCTGGCATGCCAGGCTACGACAACACGAAGACAGACCAGCTGGTAGGCTGCGGCGCTGTGTCAATGCATGAAACGCCAAACCACTTGGACGCTGCTGCATTGGGTGCCGCATGGTCAATGCCGTGTGCACCAGAGTGGCAGCGATGCTGAGCGATGTGCACAAAGTTCGACTGAACAGTCTTCAAACGCAGAGCCGCAGCACGCTGGACAGCCTGCACGCCGCAATCCAGAACAAGTATGCGGCGGACTGCATGGTGCACCATGTGACCGAGAGCGCTCAGGCAAGTCCTGCCAGCGACATGCTCAGAGTATGTCATGTCAGCCCCGCACGACGCTGCCCTTCACAAACGCTTGCATGTTACTGCCGCCGGCGTGATTGTGCGGATGTCATGAGCATGGCGGTCTTTTCGCCCTGGCCAGCCTTCCCATTAGCGCTGTCTTTCCTTCATATTCAGGCGCTGAAGCTGCTCAAGTACGCCCCCTACAACACCGTCATGAAGACAGCACAGGAGACTCTTGCACGGAAAGGCCAGCGGCCAGGGCCGGGCCAAGACCCTCTGGCCAACACCATGGCAGACACCATTTCAGCGCCGCAGTACATGACAATGTGCAGCTGGCAGCTTCAGCGCAACTCGGCAGCGGGCGATCGGGACCTGTCGCAACATACCATGATGGTTGCAAACGTGCAGCGCGGAGACAGCGCACGCCTCGTCTGCCTCTCCGACTTCGGCATGCCGACGCTGCTGGACTCTGTCGGTAAGTATATTGTCCACTGTACATGCACAAGCCCTGGAGAATGCTGCTATTGCAGGCGCCCAACTGATACAGCTGATGGTGCCCCTGTGTCACCGCGGCTGTTGCAGTGCTGCGCTGCAGTGTTGTGCTGTTGCGGGTCCGCAAGCGCTGATCCGATTGTTGACACTGATGCGCAGCGCTGCCCAGTGGGGCCTACGCTACTCAGCTTGTTGTGGCGTCACACATGTGTGTTGTCTGCGGTGCTGTCAGCAACTGCCAATATTCGTTTCTTGCAGGTCCAGCACCGTGCTTCGCATTCAACTTCGTGCAATCTGGGGGGAAGGTCCAAAAGACGGGGCAAGTGCAATTCAACGCCTGCGTACGGCACATCAACCCCATCGCCTGCCCTATCGGCGCCGTGGGCCGGCACGCCAGCCGCCGCTTCGCCATCAAGAAGGTGCATGGCACATCTCTCATGCTTCCATGTTACGCTGAAACATTCCGTGGAGTTCATCAATGCAGATGTGGCATCGTGTGCTGCTGCTGCCGCTGCTGCTGCCGCTGCCGCTGCCGCTGACAGCTGCTCGAAGTGTGTTCAAAAGTAAACCTGTCTGGTATTCGGTCATCTGACCGGACATCAAATAATCTGCCGCAGGAGGCATTTCCAGATCCCAGCAAGAACGGTCAGGAGATCTGGAATGCGGCGCCCCTGTGGCCAGGCCTGGACCCGACCCAGAACATCGGCTATGACACAATGGCAGGCGCCATCAAGACAGCCTTCGACGCCCTCAACTTCAAGGTCTCCAAGAAGACGCACGCCTTTCGGGTGTACGCCGCACGCCTCTGCGACGACGCTGGCCTCGATGACGCGGCGCGTATCTCACTCTTGTAAAGTATTGTCATCTGTATCTCAAGCTGAGTTCTGCTGCAGCTTGGATGCTATGTTTTGGCAGTGTTGCACGGTCATGCTAGTTGTCGTGGCTATGACAGCTGCGGCAACGTCTTGCAGGTGACGGCTCGCATGGGGCACTGGACAGACAGCGAGCCTCTGGTCGGCTCGTACCTGCGGCTCGTGCCGATCGATGGCATGTTGGGTGTTGCTGGCTGGCCAGGTGTGCTTTGTTGTGTAACTCGTGGCATCGACTGTCGATGCACCACACGACTGTGCTGAACAGCTCAAGTTTGGGGCTGCTCAACACATGACTATATGATCACACATGACTGTATGATCATCCTTTCCGTTGTCCAAAGCAAATGGACGATTGTTCCTGCAGGTGCCGGCAACAAAGACCTCGGGCAGTTCTATTCAGAGCGGTTCTGCATCCCGGTGCCGCAGGAGCTGGTGGATGAGATCCTGCTCCCCTTCCTGTCCGACTTTCGGCTGTTGGTGCGTTGCTGGCTACTTGCTCGACTGACACCCGCCCATCGCGCATTGCTTTCAGCATGCGACCAACCTGTGGCGACTATCGCATTGAGACTGTAGCCCAACGAGTCTCACTTTGTCCCTTGACCATGTAGCATCAGTACTCAGCCTGACCAGCAACAACATCAGCTCAACTTAAAACATGTACAGGTCGCCGCGATGCCAAACCCAGGGCCGTCTGTGAGGGCGGCGCCGTACTGGCTGTCCTTCGTGGGCACGGTAGTCGTCCAGGACGCTGCTGCCGGTCTGGCGGAGCAGTTTCCAGATCACGCCGTCCACCAGCTGCTCCTGGCAGACGTGCGCTTCAGGTGCGTAAGCCGACTGTGTTGATTATGATGCGACGGTCAGTGTGTGAATGAAGCTTTCGTGCAGCTGGCATGACGCACATCCCTGTATTGTCACCTGGACATGTCGGATTTTGAGACACTCTAATGCCGAACAGGGAGCTCGCCGACAATTTCAAGCGGGTCCTTGCGTCTGGCGAGCTGCAGCAGTGGCGGCCGCTGCAGCAAGCGGAGAAGGACCGTGAGTTCCGCCTGCTGTGCAGCCAGATGTCGATGCAGATCCAGCAGCTGCAGCAGCAGCAGCAGCAGCAGCACCAGCAGGTGGCAATGCACAGCCAGCCGACCGTGTTCAGCAGCCCAGCGCGGTTTCGTGAGGCCGCGGAGGCGGCGGTGCAGCAGGGCGGCGGCGGCGAGCTCTGCGAGGACGACAGCAGTGTCCCTGCAGACGCGCTGGGGCCTGCAGACGGTACAGCAGGTGCATGCACTTCCCTGGTTTGCAAGGATCAACATGGCATGTTGCAGCAGCCCTCATCAGTTGATGTGCTCAACGCACTGACATTCAGTCCTGTTTGCATCTCTAGTCAGCATGCCTGGCAAATCCAGCATGCAAGCCATTATGCATAGGTCACAGGCTGTGCTTCCGATAACGTGCATGTGTCCCGTCAACGCAGTCTGCCGGCAGCTGGACTTTGGCAGAGCGCTGCAGTCGGCGGCCGCGGCAGTGTCTGCGGCCATGCCGATGGTTCCGGCAACAGGGCCTGCTGCAGCGCCGCCGCCAGACGCAGCAGAGCCGGACACAGCTACAGCGGCGCCGCCGGCAGCCTCGGCGGCGCCGCCGGCGCTGATACTCATCCCCACCGTGCAGCCAGCCCAGGTGACCCCAAAGTTGCACACACGAACACCTACTCCCACGACATGTGCATGATGCGGACCGAGGCAACGTACGATCATTCCCAATTGGTTGCGAGATGATGGCTAGCCAAAACGTGCTGCGAATTTGAAATCGTTCTCCAATGTGATGCAGACGTGGGGAGGGGGCGCCGCGGGCAGCGCCGCCGTCACAAGCGGCGCCATCACAGCCGGCACAGCCGCCGGCGCCGCGGTCGTGGCCGGCACAGCTGCCGCCGGCCATACCGCAGTGGCACATGCCGCTGCCGAGCCAGCCACAGCTGCCGGCGCGGCAGCTGCAGCATTACCACCTGGAGCCTCCGCCGTCTCAACCATCGCAGCCGGCATGGCACATGGCGATCGGAGCAAGCGGCGGACAGCCTGCGCCGGGCCGGGCGCTTGGCAGCGGGTGGTCTATCGGTGTGGGCGCTCCCAGCTTGATTTTTGTGGAGGGGCACGGCCCCATGCCATTTGCGCAGCAGCCGGTGCCGCCTGTGCAGCAGCAGCAGCCAGCGGCCAGCCACGGCTTGCAGTATCGGTATCCTGGTGTGATCCAGGCACCCGCAGCGCCCGTGGCGGCAGCATCACTGGCAGCGCCTGCTGCGGCAGCGGCAGCAGGCATGG
>JAABUK010010531.1_pt1 | contig 12305 bp, 16 predicted proteins | sample 5559141 | NCBI WGS metagenome assembly JAABUK01 (sample SAMN10711869, study PRJNA513367) | rock metagenome | isolation source: Antarctica rocks | place: Antarctica: Victoria Land, Pudding Butte nord | collected 2016-01-03 | reverse complement strand
CTCGAGCTCGCGGCTGATCTCCAGCAGGAGCCGCTTGGTGCCCCGCCTCAGGTCGCGATGGCCCTCGATCGATGGGAACGGCGTCCCGGCCTCCTCAAGGGGAGCCTCGAAGATCGGGATCGTGCGCTGCGGCTGGGTGTGCTCGGCGGGTAACGGGCCGGGCCGGCCGAAGTGCCACCCCTGTCCGATCCCCGCGCCCATCGCGCGGGCGCGTTCGAGGTGGCTCTCGTCCTCGATCCTCTCGGCCACGATCACGGCGCCCGTGCGTTCTGCGTGGGCGCTGACGGCGTTGTGAACCTCGGCGATGTCCTCCGACGGTGTGTTCTGGGTGAGGGTCATGTCCAGCTTGATCACGTCGGGGCGCAGGAAGGGCATGAGCGCGAGCGAGCGGCGGTCGGCCCCCACATCGTCCAGCGCGATGCCGATCCCGTGCCGGCGAAGCTGGTCGATCAGCGGGAGCAGGTCGGCGGGTCGCGACGTGAGGGCGCGTTCGGTGATCTCCACCACCAGCCGGATCTGGTCGGGCAGGCGCGCCAGCTCGGGCACGGCGCCCTCGCGGCTCATGTCGACGGCGTCGGGCTCCACGTTCACGAACAGGGTCGAGGGGGGCTCGCAACCCGGCGGCGTGGGCGCCGCGCACCCCGGCAGCCCGGCAGGCGCGGTCGAGCTCACAGCAGGCCATGCTCACGCGCTGCTGAGAAGAGTTGGTCCGGTCGCTGGAGGGGGCCTTCGGGGCCGCGCGCCAGCGCTTCGTATCCGAGCACCTCGCCGGAGTAGAGGTCCACCAGCGGCTGGTAGGCCGACACGATCAGGTGGTCATCGATGATCTCCCTGAGCAGTTGGGCGCTCACCCACCTCCTATCGGTATTTCGCTGCCTGGCTTGAGCCGGGTGGCCTATTCAGGCCAGGAGGCGTCGTCGGTCGTGGCGCCGCGCATCACCTTGAGGCTCAGCAGCGCGCATTTGCGGCGCGTGGGGGAGATGGGGATGCCGAGCAGGTCGAACATCCAATCGGCTCCCAGCGACTGGACGTCGGCGGCCTTCATGCCGATCAGCTCCTCGCTCGCGATCGACGCGCTGGCCTGCGAGATCGCGCAGCCCTGGCCGTGGAAGCGCAAGTCGGTGATGGTGCCGGCGCCGTCGACCACCAGGTGCACGCCAAGCTCGTCGCCGCACAGGGGATTGTGGTCGTGGGCCTCGAGATCGTGCGGATTCAGCGTCCCGAAGTTCCGCGGGTTCTTGTAGTGATCGAGGATGTAGTCGCGGTACAGCGCGTCCATGGCTAGAGGCCGAACACCTTCCGTGCGTCGTGGAGGCACTCGACCAGGCGGTCGACGTCCTCGCGGTTGCTGTACACGTGGAAGCTGGCGCGCGCGGTGGCCGACACGCCCAGCTCACGCATCAGCGGCTGGGCACAGTGGTGCCCGGCCCGGATGCAGACGCCGCCGCGATCGCAGATCTCGGCCAGGTCGTGCGGGTGGATGCCCTCCAGCTCGAAGGAGATCACGCCGCCGCGCGAGTCGGCGTCGGGCGGGCCGAACACGCGCAGGCCCTCGACCTCGGGCAGGCGCTCGAGCGCGTAGGCGCTGAGGTCGCGCTCGTGGGCGCGCACGCCGTCCATACCGATCGCAGAGAGGTAGTCCACGGCCGCGCCGAGCCCCACGACCTCGGTGATGGCCGAGGTGCCGGCCTCGAACTTGCCGGGCAGCTCGGCCCACGTCGACGACTCGAGGCCCACCTGGCTGATCATGTGCCCGCCACCGAGGAACGGCGGCATCTGCTCGAGCAGCTCGCGCCGCCCGTGTAGCAAGCCGAGGCCGGACGGGCCGAGCGCCTTGTGCGCGGTCCAGACGTAGAAGTCGGCGCCCACCTGGTGCAGGTCCACGGGCATCTGGGGCACGGCCTGGGATCCGTCCACCAGGCACACGGCACCGGCGGCACGGGCGCGGGCGGCGATCTCTGAGACCGGGTTGATGGTGCCGAGCACATTGCTCACGTGCGCCACCGAGACGAGCTTCACGCGACCTTCGCGGAGCACCTCGTCGAGCTCGTCGAGCGATAGCCGGCCCTCGTCTGACACGTGCAGCCAGCGGATCGTGGCGCCCTTCTCCTGGGCCAGGATCTGCCAAGGCACGATGTTGGAGTGGTGCTCCATGTGGGTGAGCACGATCTCGTCGCCGGGACCGATGTTCTGGCGGCCCCAGGTGTAGGCTACGAGGTTGATCGACGCCGTGGCGTTGCCGGTGAAGATGGTGGTGTCGGCGTCCCAGGACACCAGCTCGGCAGTCCTGGTCCGGGCACCCTCGAACAGCTCGGTGGAGGACTCCGCCAGCGCGTACACGCTGCGGTGCACGGTGCCGTAGGAGCGGCGGTTGAAGTCCGCCATCGCCTCGATCACGGCCTCCGGCTTCTGCGACGTGGCCGCCGAGTCCAGGTAGGCCAGGCCGCGCTCGGCGGCTCCCGGACCTCCGGTGAGTACCGGGAAGTCCGCGCGCACGTCGAGCGTCGAGGCCACCGGCGGCGTCATCCGCCCAGCTCCGCGCGCTCGCCGACGAACTCGCGCACCTCGTCCTCGGCCGACAGCAGCTTCTGGGCGATCCGCCGGCGCACCAGCTCCTCGAGGCCTTCGTCGTGAAGGCGCTGCACGACTTCCTCGAAGTAGCCCTCGACAAGCACCCGCACCGCCTCTTGGCGCGGGATCCCGCGGGTCATCATGTAGAAGATCTGCTCCTCGTCGAGCTCGCCGACGGTGCCGCCGTGCGATGCCGACACGCTGTCGGTCTTGACGATCAGCGACGGGATCGCGTCGCCCTTGGCCTTCTGCGACAGCAGCATCTGGTGGGTCTGGAGGTAGGTGTGGGTCTCCTGGCAGTTCTCGATGATCTCGATCAGGCCCTCATACGACGCCCGTGACGACCCGGTGAGCGCGCCCTTCCACACGGTGTCGCCTGCAGTGTGGCCCGCCTCGTGGCGGTCGGTGGTGAACAGGTCGAGGTGCTCGTCGCCCTCGGTGAAGTAGAGGCCGGTGTGGCGCATGTCGGAGCCCTGCTCGGCAGTGATCAGGTCGAGCGTCTGCTTGGTCAGGCGGCCGCCGAGGTGGATCGGCACCCAGCTGACGAAGGCGTCCTTTGCAACCTCCACACGCTTGGTGGAGACGTCATAGACCTCGGCGGGTCCCCAGTCCTGGAAGTGCGCGAGCTTCACGCGCGCGCCCGGCCGCGCAAACAGCTCGAAGCCGCCAGCGTGCAGCGCCTGGCCCTCGAACGCGGTGCCGAGGCAGTACTCGCGGATCGAGACCTCGGAGTGCTCGCCGACCACCATCAGGCTCTGGCCGTACTGCACCACGCCCGGCTCGTCGATCAGGTAGACGCTCTGGATCGGCTTCTCGACCTTGACGTTCGGCGGGACCCAGACGAACACGCCGCCGGTCCAGAACGCCGCGGTGGCCGCAGCGAACTTGCCCTCCTCCTCGGACAGGCGCTTCATGTACCACTCCTGCACGAGGTCGGGATGGCGCTCCACGGCCTCTTCGAGCGAGCAGACGATCACGCCCTGCCCGGCCACCGCCGGGTCGATCCACGAACGGATGGTGGTGGCGCCGCGCTGGACGATCAGGCCGCCGAGGTCGGCTTCCCCGATGTCTGTGGCCACGATCTCGGGAAGCGGATCGCCGTCGGCCAGCGGGTCGTAGCGGCGCGCCTCGAGCGCGTCGACGTCGAGTCCGCGCAGCGATGTGGTCCAGAACCCGGAGCGGCGCCATGTAGGCACCGGCTCAGCCTCATAGGCCTTGAGCGCGCTCTCGCGCTTCTCGTCCAGCCACGTCGCGCTCGTGGGACTAGGCATTGGCGGCGGCCACTTCCTCGCGGATGAAGTCGTAGCCCTTCTCCTCGAGCTCGTCGGCAAGCTCCGGGCCGCCCTCGCGGACCATCCGGCCGTCGAGCAGGATGTGCACGAACTCGGGCTTTACGTAGTTCAGGATGCGCGTGTAGTGGGTGATGATCAACGAGCCCATTTCGGGGCCGCGCAGCTTGTTCACGCCCTCCGAGACGATCCGCAGGGCGTCGATGTCGAGGCCCGAGTCGGTCTCGTCGAGCACGGCGATCTCGGGCCTGAGCATGGCGAGCTGAAGGATCTCGGCGCGCTTCTTCTCTCCGCCGGAGAAGCCCTCATTGAGGTAGCGGCTCACGAACGACGGGTCGATCTTCAGCAGCTCCACGTTCTCGCGCATGAACTTGCCGAAGTCCTTGACCTTCATCGGCTCCTCGCGCCGGGCGTTCACGGCCATTCGCAGGAAGTTGGCCACCGAGACGCCGGGAATGGTGGCCGGGTACTGGAAGGCCAGGAACAGGCCGGCGCGAGCGCGGGCGTCGGGGTCGGCCTCGGTCAGGTCCTCGCCGTTGAACAGGATCTGGCCCTCGGTCACCTCGTAGGTCGGGTTGCCCATGATCGTGTTGGCAAGCGTCGACTTGCCGGAGCCGTTCGGCCCCATCAGTGCATGGGTCTCGCCCTTGGCCACGGTCAGATCGACGCCGTGCAGGATCTCGCGCTCTTCGGTCCGCACGTGGAGGTTCTTGATTTCCAAGCTCATACGTTCAGCGTCTCCAATTCGATTCGGGTGGGTGCGGGGGCCGTGGGTCGGGCCAGCTCCGCCAAGGTCATGTCGTTGAGGGTGCGCACGATCGAGCCCTGCACGCGGCTCCAGAGCAGCTTCGTGGGACACGGCGTATGTCCGGGCTCTGCTTCGCGTACGCACGTGAGGGTGCCGTCGGCGCCATCGGTGATGCATTCGATCGGGGCGATCTGGCCCTCGAGGGCGCGGACCACCTCGGCCATCGTGATGCTCTCCGCGGGCCGCGCGAGCGAGTAGCCGCCGCGTGCGCCGCGTCGGCTCTGGACCAGCCCCGCCCGGCGCAGGCGGGCGGCCAGATGCTCGAGGTAGGCCTGGGGCAGGCCTTCTGCCTCGGCGATCGAGTGTAGCGACGCGGGTCCGTCGGATTCGGAACGGCCTGCGAGGTGCGCCATCACGCGCACTCCATATTCGGCTTTGGTGGAGAAGATCATTGAATACCTACCGCCCAGCTAGGTTAACGGCCGGCGCCAAGCAGCTTCAGATCGTGGGCCACCCGCTCCGGTGTGACCTCGTTCACGGGGTATCCCACCCGCTGCATACCTTTCGGATCCACCAGCACGAACCGCGCGTTGTGCTCCTCGTCGTTGCGCTGCCCGGTGGCTGCGTAGGCGTTCCACACCGGCGCCAGCTGGGCCCGGCTGCCGAGCACCCAGCGCAGCCGTCCGGTCATCCGCTGCTTGCCGAGAAAGGCGGCGGCGTTGCGGCGGGTGTCGCGCGGCGGGTCCACCGAGACAGCCAGGGCGGGAACGTTTGCGCCGAGCTCGTTCAGCGCGCCCTTGATCTGCTGGGCCTGCAGCGGACAGGTATCTCGACAGGTCGAGTAGAGGAAGCTGACGATCACCGGCTTGCCGCGGTAGGAGCGCATGGTCACGCGCCTGCCCCGCTCGTCGGTGAGGGAGAAGTCCGGCGCCTTGAGCCCGCGCGGCAGGGTGGCGCCCTCGAAGCGCTCGGCGCTCCCGGTTGGCGCCGCCTGGTCGGGCTTGACGAGCACGACGAGGCCAGCGAAGGCGAACAGGGTGCCGAGCACCAGCGCGATCGTCACGCGGGGGTTCACGAGAGCCAGCGTAGAGGGGGAGGGGTCCCCGTCCACGAGATCGGCATGGATGCCGATCTCGTTCAAGGCATCACTACGGCTCTACGAGGCCGCGGCGGATGGCGTAACGGACCCGCTCCACGCGGTCGCGCATGCCCAGCTTGGCGAGCACGTTGCCCCGGTGTGACTCCACGGTCTTCTCCGAGAGCATCAGCGCGTCGGCGATCTGACGGTTGGTGTGCGCTTCGGCGATGAGCTTGACCACCTCGAGCTCGCGGGGGGTGAGCTCGTCGGTCGGGGCCCCCTCCTCGAGCCAGGTGCGCATGAGTGCCTGCTGGTTGCGCGAGCTCAGAAACGTCTGACCGTTCGCCACCACGCGTATCGCTCCGATCAGGTCGGCATCGACCCCACGTTTGAGCACGTAGCCGGATGCGCCGGCCTCCAGCGCTTCGAAGAAGTAGGCGTCGTCGTCGTGCATGGAGAGCATCAACACGCGCACGTCCGGTGTCTGGGCCTTGATCTGGCGCGCGGCGTGCAGGCCCGTCAGCCGCGGCATCGACACGTCGAGCACGGCCACGTCGGGGCGCTGCGCGAGCACGCGCTCAACGGCCTGGATGCCGTCCTCTGCCTCGGCGGCCACCTGCATGTCGGACTGGCGGTCGATCAGCATGCTCAGGCCCGAGCGCACGATGCCGTGGTCGTCGGCGATCAGTACGCGGATCACGGGACCCTCAAGGTGATCTCGGTGCCCGACCCCGGCGCGGAGCGCAGGTCGAGCTGGCCGCCAACCAGCCGCGCGCGCTCGGCCATGCCCTCGAGTCCCAGCCCCCCACCGCGAGCGGCGACCGGGTCGAAGCCGCGGCCGTCGTCGGACACGCTCAGCCGGGCGCCGTCGGCAACCGCGGTCAGGGCCACCTCGACGCGCGAGGCCCCGGCGTGGCGGCCGGCGTTGGCCAGCGCCTCCTGGGCGATGCGGTAGATCACGGTCTGCTTCTCGTCGTCGAGCGTCGCAGGGTCGCCACTGCACTCGAGCTGCGCCTGAATCCCGGTCCGCTCGCCGAAGCCCCGCACCTGCGCCTCGATCGCGGTCACCAGGCCGTGGTCGTCCAGTGCGGCGGGCCGCAGCTGGCGGGCGAGGTTGATCAGCTCGTCCATGGCCTGCAGGGCGAGGCGCTTGATCTCGCCCACATCGTCGCGTCGTTCCGGGGGCACGTCGTGGTCGAGGGCCTCGAGGCGCAGCAGGATCGCGGTGAGCGCCTGGTTGACCTCGTCGTGCAGGTCGCGCGCGACGCGCCCGCGCTCCTCCTCCTGGGCGCGCAGCACCAACTGGCTCGACCGTCGTCGCTCGAGGTCCACGCGTTCGAGCAGGCGCTGGAACGAGCGACTCAGGCGATCGATCTCGTCGACGGGGCTGTGGGTGAGGCGAAAGCTCTCGGTGTCGGCCGGGTCGATGTGCTCGACGTGTTTGATCAGGTGCTCGAGCGGACCGAAGCGGCGCTGCAGCATCCAGACGTTCACGCAGAAGGTCAGGATCAGAACCAGCACGAGCACCAGCAGCTGCCACCGCTCGCCGTGGGCCGAGAGGTCGAGTCCGGCCACGAGGCTCGCGGCCACCAGCGTGAGTGTCACGAGCACCACGTTGGCAACCACGACCTGGCCGATGAGCGAGTCGTCGCGGCGTGTTTTCTTCTTTCCGAGTCGAGCCATGAATAGGGTCCTAACCCCATATCGGCAGGAGCTCGTCTTCCCGACAATGTTTGAGAGAAGCTTTTGCCGGGGGAGCCCGAGTGAGACTTCTGCAGCAAGGGTCTGGGAACCTGCGCGGGGCGTCCTTCGGGGCGCCCCGCTTTGCTTTGTGGCGGTCGCTATCCTTTTTGAAGTATTGAAACCCGACCGGCTTTAGCTCTAGGAGACAGATGGCAAGCGGCGCAGACCTGATCCGCAAGGCAAAGGAGCAGATCAGCGAGGTGGACCCCAAGGAGGTCCGTGAGCTGATGGGCGATAACCATGCGGGCAACGGCAACGGCGACGGCACCGTGCTGGTCGACGTGCGCGAGCAGCAGGAGTTCGAGCAGTCCCACATCCCCGGCGCCAAGCACGTCCCGCGCGGCCATCTCGAGTCCCGTATCGAGAACGCCGCCAAGGCCGGCGATCACGTCGTCCTCTACTGCGCGTCGGGCAACCGTTCGGCCCTGGCCGCCAGAACCCTCCAGGAGGAGCTCGGCTACGGCGACGTCTCGTCCATGACGGGCGGCATCACGCTGTGGAAGGACCGCGGCTACGACGTCGAGGTTCCGCGCAAGCTCACCGACGAGCAGCGCGAGCGCTACTCACGCCACCTCCTGGTGCCCGAGATCGGCATCGAGGGCCAGATGAAGCTGCTCGACGCCAAGGTGTTGCTGCTCGGCGCCGGCGGCCTCGGCGCGCCAACCGCGCTCTACCTGGCCGCCGCCGGGGTGGGCACGATCGGCATCGTCGACGACGACGTGGTCGACCTATCCAACCTCCAGCGCCAGGTGATCCACACCACCGACCGCATCGACACCCCCAAGGTCGACTCCGCGGAGAAGGCCATTCACGATCTGAACCCCGGGATCGACGTCGTCAAGTACCAGACGCGGCTCGATGCCTCCAACATCATGGAGATCATCGAGGGCTACGACACCATCGTCGACGGCGTCGACAACTTCCCGACGCGCTACCTGCTCAACGACGCCAGCGTGCGGCTGAAGATCCCTGTGGTGTCCGCCTCGATCCTCGGCTTCGACGGGCAGCTGTCGGTGTTCGCTCCCTACGACGGGCCCTGCTACCGCTGCCTCTACCCGACGCCTCCGCCCGCCGAGCTGGCTCCGTCCTGCGGCGCCAACGGCGTGCTTGGCGCGCTGCCCGGGATCATGGGCGTGCTCCAGGCGATCGAGGTGGTCAAGCTGATCACGGGCGCGGGTGAGCCGTTGATCGGGCGACTCCTGCTCTACGAGGCGCTGGGAACCACGTTCACCAACCTCAAGCTGCGCCGCGATCCTGACTGCCCGATCTGCTCGCGCGACCCCGAGGACATCTCCGACGACGAGATGGGCGTGTTCCCCGATTACGAAGCGTTCTGCGCCGCGGCGGGCTAGTAGGTTCTCCCCGATGGCAACGATCAAGATCCCACCGGTTCTGCGCCCCTCCACGGGTGGCGAGAAGGAGGTGAGCGCCGACGGCTCAGACGTCGGGGCGGTGCTCGATGCGCTTGCCGCGACGCACCCCGACACCAAGGGACAGCTTTTCGGCGAGGACGGGACACTCAACCGCTACGTCAACGTCTATCTGAACGACGAGGACGTGCGGGTGCTCGACGGCCTGGACACCGGCGTCAAGGACTCAGACACCCTCGTGATCCTGCCGGCCATGGCCGGTGGCTGCACCTAGCGCGCCGACGATCCGGCCGGCCGAGGCCAGCGAGACGCCGGCGCTTGCCCAGCTGTGGGAGCGCTCGGCGCGCGCCGGCTTTGGACCACTTTTACCCGGCGACTTCGCCTGGCCCGCCGCGGATGGCGCCCGGATAGCCGAGTCCATCGCCGGGTTCGACACCCGCGTGCTGGTGGCCGACTCAGACGATGCGATCGCGGGCTACGCCACGCTCGGACCGGCCCGCGACGACGATCTCGACTGCGGGGAGCTGCGGTCGCTCTTCGTCGACCCGTCGCATTGGGGTGGCGGCGCTGCCCACATGCTCGTAGGGGATGGCTTTGCCTGGCTCGCGACGGCCGGGTACGACCGCGCCATCGTGTGGTCGTTCAAGGCCAACGAGCGGGCCAACGCGTTCTATGAGCGCTGGGGCTTCCGGGCCGATGGCCGCGAGGCGACGCTTGCCGAGTTCTCCGATCTGCCCGCCTGGCGACTGGCCGCGCCGCTGAGCGCACCGGTGACGCGCGCGACGGCGAACGCGGGCTGATCGTCGACATCGGCTTCGTCTACGCGGAGGGTCACGTAGCCCTTAGTCCCCATCCCGAGACCGCTCCACCGAGGCGTCTACGTGTTCGGCTGCCACCCTCGAGACGGGTGCCGAGCATCCGCGCGGAGAGCCGGGCATCGAGCAGCTGTTGGCGCGATACCACGCCATGCTGGCGTGCTGCGACCCGCGCGATGACCGCGTCCGGCTGGATCGAGTCACGTTTGGCACCCATACGGTGGCAAAGGTGCGGGGATCCGCGAATTCGCCCCCGCAGGGGGTGTCGCCGGCCTCATGAGGTCACTACACTTTCTGAAGCGATGGTTCCCCCAGCCCTCGACACGCGTCCCTGCGGCGGTAAGTACGCCGACATCGTCGAGGCCATCGGCAACACGCCGCTGGTCGAGCTGCGGCGCCTGAGCCCCAAGCCGGGCGTCCGCATCTACGCGAAGCTCGAGTCCTACAACCCGACGGGGTCTGTGAAGGACCGCGTCGCGCGGGCTCTGATCGAGGACGCCGAGGAGAAGGGCGCGATCGCTCCCGGCCAGACGATTCTCGAGCCTACGAGCGGTAACACCGGCATCTCGCTGGCCATGATCTGCTCGCGCAAGGGCTACCCGCTCAAGGTGGTCATGCCCGACAACGTGACCGAGGAGCGCACCCAGCTGCTCAAGATGTACGGCGCCGAGATCGTCTACTCACCGGGCGAGCAGGGCTCCAACGGCGCGGTCGCGCTGGCCACCGAGATGGCCGAGGCCGACCCGCGCTACTACATGCCCTACCAGTACGGCAACGAGGCCAACCCGCTCGCGCATTACAACGGCACCGCGGTCGAGATTCTCGAGGAGCTCGACGAGGTCACCGCGTTCGTGGCGGGCCTCGGCACCGGGGGGACGCTGATGGGCGTCGGGCGCCGGCTCAAGGAGCACGACCCCGACGTAAAGATCATCGCCGCCGAGCCGCTTCAGGGCGAGCTCGTGCAGGGGCTGCGCTCCCTCGACGACGGCTTCATCCCGCCGATCATCGACCTGAGCCTGCTCGACCGCAAGATCTTCGTCTCCAACCGTGACTCGGTCATCTGGACCAAGAAGCTGCTCGACGAGGAGGGGCTGTTCTGCGGCGTCTCCAGTGGCGCCATCGCGTCGATCGCCGCTCGCGTGGCCGGCGAGATGGACGAGGGCAACGTGGTCTTCGTCGTCTGCGACGACGGCTGGAAGTACCTGAGCTCCGGCGTCTACTCGCGCTCGATCGAGGAGCTCGAGGTCGACGGCACGCTGGACTCCGCGTCCTTCTGGTGATCCGCGTCCTTCTTCTGGTGATCCGCGTCCTTCTGGTGATCCGCGTCCGTCTCGTGATGCCCGGCCTTCTCGTCCTGCTGCGCCACCGCATCTGACGGATCGAAGTCCTCCGAGGCGTCGACGTGGTGGTCGAGCTTCCCGTCCTCTTCGTCTTCGTCTTCCTCGTGGTGTCCGAATGCGATCTCGTCATCGTCGCTGCCGACGGCGCCCTGGAAGGAGTCGCGCATCTCGCGGAAGCCCTTGCCGAGCGACTTGGCCGCCTCGGGCAGCTTGTTCGGGCCAAGGACGATGAGCGCGATGATCGCGATCACCGCCATCTCCATGGGGGAAGGTCCAAATCCCATCAGTCGGAGGCTAGCGCGCGGGTGGTGGGGAGGGAAATCATCTCGGGAATATGCGCGGCGCCCCCCGGATACGGATCACCGATGGGCCCACCCACGGCTCGCGTACTCTCAAACCATGCAGATGACGCGTGATCAGTGGGACGCCCTGGTCGAGCACGCGCGCGCCGACGCGCCGAATGAGTGCTGCGGCCTGGTCTGGGGCAGGGGCGGCGCGGTCGAGAAGGTCGAGCGTGCCGAGAACAAGCGCAACTCGCCCTACGGCTTCGAGCTCACCTTCGCGGGGCTGACCAAGGCCAACGACCTGGATGACGACGGCTTCGAGGTCGGCGTTTACCATTCGCACCCGCGCAGCGCTGCCGAGCCCTCGCAGACCGACATCAACATGGCCCAGTACCCGGAGTGGCGCTGGTTGATCATCTCGCTCGAGCACGCGGAGGCCGAGATCCGCGCCTGGCGAATCGCCGACGGCAAGGTGTCCGAGGAGCCGATCGAGGTCGCATGAGTCCCGGCGAGCGCGAGGCACAGCCGCTGGCCTGCCCATCGTGCGCGCTGCGCCATTCGCTTGAAGAGCGCTTCTGTGCGGCCTGTGGCATGCCGCTGACCTATGTGGGCGCCGATCCCGAGCAGCAGCCGGCCAACGACGCTCACGTACGTGCGCGCAAGATCGACCCCCGCTACACCGAGGGCGAGCTCGTGCGGGTGGCCGGAGGCCGCCACCAGGCGGAGGCCGAGATGATCCAGGGCATGTTGCTCGAGGAGGGTGTGCCGAGCATGCTCAAGCGCAGCCCGGGGTTCGACGTTCCCGATTTCCTGGCAGCCGGTCCGCGCGACGTTATGGTGCCGCGCGGAGGGTGGGAGGCGGCGCGTGAGGTGCTGCTCGAAGCCGAGATGGCGCCGCCGGAACAGCCCACCCGTGTTGATGACCCCGCGCGCGACCGGGCGTACGCCATCCGGCTCACCGCCGTGATCGCCGGTGGGGCCGGCCTGGCCACACTGGCGGCCTGGGCGCTGATCGAGCTCGGGGTCTGACCCCGTGTCAGCCCTGCGGGTCGGCGCGTTCCTGTCGG
>JAABUK010010529.1_pt1 | contig 12306 bp, 13 predicted proteins | sample 5559141 | NCBI WGS metagenome assembly JAABUK01 (sample SAMN10711869, study PRJNA513367) | rock metagenome | isolation source: Antarctica rocks | place: Antarctica: Victoria Land, Pudding Butte nord | collected 2016-01-03 | reverse complement strand
TGACCGACCATCCATCCATGCAAGCTTGCGGAAAGGCTACCAATTCAACATGGATTTGCAATGATCTGACGTTCCAGAAAGAAGCTGATCGCAGCCAGAAGCGCCAACTTTCATTTGTGGCAGTCATTACGTTCCTTTTGAGCGTCAAGATCAACTCCCTTCTGTCCCCCTTCCCGCCTACCGATCGAATCCAAATATGGTTAACTCGCTCAGATCCCAGATATAACCCCATGCAGCCTCGTCACCTAGACCTTTCTGTTTCGTCAAAGCGAAACGAAAGCAATGCAAAAGCAAAGTAAAGTAAAGCAGCACTCTGTAACAATCCATCCCGTCACCATTCATGCCAGTAGCAACGAATGAATCAACAACATCAATCAGTGAGATAGCTACGAAACAATCGTCAGCCCTACGGCCGCCCCCAGAGGGGAGTCCTCGAACCTCAATCCACCCCTACCCCAATCAAATCTCAAGACCGTCACTTCATACCCCAACCCCACTCCCCCTCCCATCCCTCCTGGTATGCCGTGTAAGTCTTTCAAATTCCGCCATCACGCCCTCTCTACCACCATGTTGTCTGATATACTCCTCTCCTGCGCCTTCTCCCTCTGCCTCCTTTCTGGGCATGGTAATGCGGCCGACTGGCCTCTGAGCATTCGGTCTCCATCTGGTTAGGAAGTCGAGGTTGAGTTTACGGCGGATGTGCCCACCGACGCCGCGGGGTCGGCTTGCGTCTTCGGACCAGGGACGGTAGCGTCGCCCTGGAAGTGGAAAGAGGTTGTCAGTAGAGCGAAGAGTAGGGCGACTTGATGGGCCTTTTGTGCTTGGAGGAGCAGAAGGGGGACTGAGGGAAAGGGGAGGCCAGAAAGGAAAAAAATACGATAGAGGACGATCGGAAAGGAAACAAGCAGAGGTTAGTAGTAAGTATCTGACGTACACAGGATAAGTCCGATTAAGATCAAGAAGGCGCAGACGCTGGCTGTAACTGATCCAATCCAAATAGAGGAGGGTCTGGTATCACTGCCACTATTGTTGCTGGCTTGACTGACGGCGTCGGTCGGGGTTGGGGTTGGGGTTGGGGTTGACGTCGCTGTCGGGGTCAAAGGGCTCGACATCTCTGGGGGAGCAGTGATGGTTGTGAATGTCCTGCCTGAGCTTGTAAATGTTGTGGTGAGAATGGGGATAGTCGCACTGCCATCGAATGTGGATGAGGCGACCATATTCAACTGTCCACTGGAAGTGGTAGTTGGTGTCTGTGTTTGCACAGGATTTTCAATTGTTGTTTGCATCGATGGCGATGTTGGAGGAGGTGCATCAGAAGGCGTTGGTGCCCAACTCGCTACATTAGAGAACGAGAGCTGTCCCGGCGAAGGGATTAATAGGGTAAACACGGATGATGTCGAAGAACATTCCGCATGGTCGCGAAGCCGGCCTCCGTCGCAGCTGGAACTGCCGTCGTTGTTCATGGCTGGTATGCCGGTGGCGGGATCGACTAGGAAAGCTGCTCTCGTGGAGGCTGAGTTTGTAGGAGGGATGGTGCTTGTAAAAGTGTTGATGGAAGGGTTGGTGCTTGTGATGGTACCACATAAGGTAGATTGCTGAGAAGCGAATGAGGAGTTCAACCATGTGTGTGCTGAGAGCATGGTGGTTGGAGATAGTCATTAGGGAAGATGGCGTCAGATAAGGCAAGGGCTTCTTGCGGATAGAGAAGGATCATGACACGGGCCTGTCATTCACTATGGCCCAGCGCCCTGGAAGGAGGCCTCTGGGAGGAGCACACGGCAAAGTACGCCTTCGGAGTGTGACTTACTCCGTGACCATGGTCTTCTCACCTCCTAGCCACCATGAAAAAGCCTCATGCATGTTCCTCGACCCTCAAAGTCTTTTGAGCTATACTCGGGCTGGCTTTAGAGTGGTGAAAATTAAAATGCTCAGTGAACGAAATCCGACTTTTGCTGGAAGCTAAAAAGAAACACCAGAGCGGCTGAAGACGTAGTTTTCTGGCTGCCGTTAATCAAGAAATTGATGGCTGATTTAGCATGCTCCAAGATAGTCAAGATGAACTCATGCATTGAGCAAGACGAAGAAGCACTCAGATTGACATCCTTTTCATGATAATCTGAGACCAGTCCATGTCCCTTTTGCTCGTGATGTTGGTAAGCTTGTACCGGATAGTGAAATAGCAATAATCCGGGAGTAGTGTCGAATTTCCGAATGCGGTTTCAAAAAGATTGGAATGGCTGATTTTGAGCAAAACGTCGTCCTTCAAACAGTATGTTTCGAGCATAGAGAGGAAGGTGAGCAGCGAGCACAAGATCGCCGGAAAGAAATGCAAGGGAAGACCGCAACCAAAACTTGTCACGTTTCGTTCTGGTCGCGAGGGATCGAGATTACCGTTTGCACTGAACATTGCTTCGAAATACACGATTTTGGCTGTCGAATTTTGGATGCTTATATGCATATCGCGTATTTACAGCAAGGCGGAGGATGAAAGAGAATGACGCATAAAACGTTTCACACGTTAAGAAAAGTTTCAGGTTAGAGAAACAATGAGCAACGCAAAGGTTGGTATTGAACCTTTAAGCGCCAATCCCTATGAAAGTCCCTAACCCATGAATTAGCTTTAAATAATTTCGCCGCATTTGTAAGTTTTACATACCAAACGCTGAAAGTGAAACCCAAATAGCGACCTCAACAGCGAGGTTAGGCGGACACCACCTACAAAGAGAAAGTGAGTATGGATTTACCCTCTTTTGAGGGTCAGGGCCAGATCACCTACATATTGTCCGGTAAATGAAGGAAACTCGAAAAGAACGCCCAGCTTACCACATATCCAAAGCCTTCTATTAGAAGGAAGAAGAACAGCGCCCCAATCCTCCCCGCGCGGGAACCATCTTTCGTGCAGGCAAAAAGAATTAGAGCTGCGAGAGCAGTCAAAGCTGTTGCAGCACACATCAACCGAATAGTAGCCCCCATCCTTGCTTTGATCTCCGGATCGGGAAATCGATGCCAGGTGACGCCAATGAAAACGGCGGAGAATATGTCCATCAGGACTTCGGCAGTAGCGGCTGACACGGAGGATGACTAGTAAGGATTTTCCGTTTCCTTTACTTTGAAGAAAAGCAAGGCTCTTTCAATTAGCGAACGGGTCCGTTTTGAACCTGTGGAGACCCATTTTTGTGAGATAATTGGAGGCAGATCAGGGAGAGGAGGAGGCACCCATGTCAGAAACATCAAGTTCTGATTCGTGCGTAATATACGCGCCAATTCTGCGAATATATATAGAGAACTCTATTTCTTGTGTCACTAAATAAATAGCCTTTCTACTAAAGAATTCTTGACACGAGAAATATCAAAATCGATTTTCTGATGTTTCTCGTGCCAAGGCTGCAGCAAAATTTCGGCCAAGCCACTATTCCCAACAAGGCATGCAGCCCATTCAGTGACGCATGGGATAAGTAGTTTTAGAGCGCCAATACTAGACTCTGGGCACGGTCAATGTACTCGTAGACGTAGTTCTACTCCTTTGATTACCCTTTTCTCTATCAGCAAAATGGAGTCCGAATCAATAACTAAGCGGCCGTCAAAACGTGTGGTTATTCGTGTGTGCATGAGGACTGGCATGACCAGTACCTGCAAATCATTCAGAAGGGGTTCCGATATTGTGGATATGCTATAAATTCTGAGCCTTACGAATGGACGAGCAGACACTACGTCCACTTAGGAGGCGTCAATCAACGCCGCTTTCACCTCATCATCGATATAGAGAGGACTGGTCTTGAGAATCCACGGCTTGACGACACATCATATAAGATCTATCGCTTACGTAAAACCAACCAATCGACCTCGTAAGTATTAGACAACTTCACTCTCTCACAACACTTATAGAGAGTTCTTTTCACTTGATCTAGTTTGGCAAGGCACATGGTACTCATATGCGCGAGAGTATACGAAAGAATTTGCGTGGGGCTGTTAGTGAAGTCGATCGAAGACCCCGACTCTAGTCGCCGTCCCAGTCAGCCCTCATCTTCAATTTATATTTAGTTCAGCATCTTAGTCATCTATAAGTTAGTTATTATCTCGAAGGGGAATTGTATAATAGGCACTAGTAGCAGAGAAGAAAATTGTAAAGAAGATAATAAAGCGACAAGACGACTTATATCTAAGAGACTCTCTATTCAAATTGAAGCTTTCATCATTGTAAATCTGGAAATTTTTGCTTCGATACATGAGTTATGATGTCTCTACGACTTGATTATTTTGATCTTTTGGGCGATTGAGTTGAAAGAGTGACATTTATCTTTCTTAGAAGCGATGTTGAAATTAAACACTCTAAGCTTGCCGAGAGCCCGTATAAGCATGGAATCTAACTGTTAGCTGGGAAAAGTATGGAGACCGTCTGCTCGGCTTCAGTGATCATATCACAAACAGTCTTTCTAATTTCCTTTTTATTGGTTTCTGTCAAGCAAATAGCTCGAAATGCTTGTAAAATCAAATTGAATGATAGAATTGATAACCACCCATCTACAAAAGAGACAATTTCATCTCTGTCGAGATTCTACAAGGCTTTGCCAAGGTTGCCCATCTTATTGCAGTAGAGATGCATCCAATTCTCATACGCTCCCTCTTGTTCATCGCTCTTGTCTTGAATAACCTTTCTAGCCCGAATGTCATATCGTCTTCAGATATGGACAGCCTTCCCACCACATGCTGCAAAGCCTCCCGAAATGTTTGTTTATCCTTTGGATGACTGAGATTCCAAGGAAATGTAGCGGCTTTTGAATGACTTGTCGTGGGAAAATGCATGCCATCATGTTATTCTTTACATAATCAATGGAGCCATACGCCTTTGCTTGCCTGACGAGATTCAGAAGTGACCTCTTTCGATTGATCTGGATTGTTCAGACTAAATAGCTCATGCTGCAATACACGGAGTGTTGCTTTATTTAGCGCGATGAGGTATGGATTTGATAGAAGAGGCTCCGAATCTTGATTGAGGTTCTGCTCGAGGTGATGGTCTTCATCCATGTTTTCGTTAACCGGTAAAGCCTTTTGATGGTTAGATGCTTGGAATAGTAGTCTGCTCTCGAGGCGGAACTCACCGGGAGCACCAGTGATGTTTCGACGTCTATTTCAGTCGGTAGTATGAAGATACGTGACCGCTCTCGCTCGTCCATATTGACCAAGTAACTCGCCTTCGCAATTGACTCTGAGTGAGTGAATACAAATTCGCTGCGACCGTCGGCTGACAGAATTTTCGTTGAGAGAGACCCTGAGCTCCGCACAATAGAAGGAGTTCTGGACGGTCCATCTGCCTTTCGTCTCTTTTTCGAGAGTGATTTCTCGGGATCTTTTCACCTCTCAATTTTGTGCTATGCACTCGAGGGAGCTTCATCTTCTCGACCGTAGAATGCAAGTTCGTGGATTGTAATAGGCTCAATGGCGCAAAAATGGAGTTTTTGCCAAGAGCCAGGCACCCCGATGCTCCTTTGTACCTTGGCTATGCTGACGGCCCTGAATCCACAAAGGGCACGTCGTAATGATCAATATCCATAGTAAATCAGGTGCGAGGTAACGCGTTGAATGCGAAATTTTCTTGTGAGTAGCTGTCTATACTGGGTATCATCTGAAAAACTCAAACTATAGGCATGGCGCTCGTGGCAAGCTATGCGAAACACCAAAGCACCAAACAGTCAATCCAGAGAGCTCGACTAACTTCTGAGAGGCATGAATGGTATCAATTCGGTCTATGGGTCAGCTTCTGCCGGTCAGAATACCATCAACAAGTCTCCTCTGTCTTCCGAGAAAGCTCCTAGGTTCTGGTGGGGCCCGACCTCTGGACATCGATACACTAACGGTATTGCGCATTAGCCGAGCGTTCTGATCGTACCATGCCGACGTCATAAGCTGCAGCTCCCTTTCAAGGATTGCTTTTTGAGTGAGGGCTTCTTGGAAACGGCTGTCAGACTCGAGCTCTGAGTCTGGTCGTGTGGGTGACGATGGTGTTGGCCGAGGGACACTTGATGTGGCCGAAGCAGAATCTGTCGCAGCAGCAAGCTCTGCCCGTAGGGATGCTATCAAACTAGACTGGTCCTTCGTTTGCTGTGAGAAGAGAAAGTCAGCAAGGAGTAAAACGCAATTTCGGCTTTGTCAGTATAGAGGGCGAGAGTAAATGTTGACAAAAGTGACAGAGGAGGGTGCAAGAAAGACACAAGCCACTAGGTTTAGGTGCCAGATGACCTAAGCATTCGCAAGATTGATCCTTTTCGGGGTTTGGCAGTGGATTGAGTTGAGTGAAAACTTGCAGCTGAAGACCTTCTCGATGCAGCTGATAGTGATGTAACAGAAGATTGAGCGGATTGACTTGCAAGTCCATAAATGGAAGCGAGATCATCGATATGTGGAGAGACAGGCTTGTAGGGTGCTCCTTCATCTAGTTCTTTGACACCAACAAATTCCACGCGAGGGTTGGCGAGATAATCAATTACCTGAGTCAATGCTCCTGCAGTTGCTCTGCTTCTCTCAATCTTCTCTGCAAGCTTCTGTTGTTCTTGGATTGAAGAGGTCCTTTCTGAATTCGAGACGGTTTGAGTGTGCGCTTTCATAATCTTCAAAATGGTGTGCAATTCTTCTTCGCTGATCATGTTTTGGTCATCTACTTGCATCTTCGACATTTCTTCGCCGATATTAGAATTCTGCTGGGGCAAATCATCTTCGGATGGGGCGAGATAGAGACCGTTCTTAGGGGCTCGTGGGGTTGTAGGGGAATCTGGGCCCAAACTTTCGTCTAGAAAAGTCTGCAACTCTTCGGATCTTGAATGCCACCTTGTGGCCTGGTCGTCTGCTTGTTGCAATTTTGCTTCCAGTGTCATCTTTTCAACCTCTGCCCTCTTTTTGGCTTCGATCGAGTCGGCAAGTTCTTGCTCGATATTGGATACCAGGCGTCGCATCTCATCATTCTCCCGTCGAAGGTCGGAATTGCTGAATTGGTCCGAGTCAGACTGTTTCAGTTGACGCTGCATCTCGGTCACGCGATATTTCAAAGTCTCGTTCTCATCCTCAATCTTTTGAAGGCTTTGCAATTTCTGCTTATATTTATCCGCAGCATTGGCTTTTCGTTGTAATCGTTCGCGCTCAAGCTTCAGCTCAAACACGTCGTCTTGCATTTGCTGGAAGCCTTCTGACTGGCTTCGAAGGAGATCGGTTTGATTTTTGAGATCGTTGCTTTCCTCTCTTAGGGAGTGCATCTGGCTCTCTAAAGTGGCGATGACGGTTTCCTGCTGCTGCATCTTGGTACGCTGGATATTTAAAATGCTTTGTTCTCCCTTACCGGAGCGAAGAGCATCCAATCTTTCTGCAGTATCTTGTTGCTGAATTTCAAGGTTGTCATAGCTTTTCTGAAGCTTAGTATGAAGATCATGCATATTCTCGAGTTGTTCCTTGAGTTCAGTCGTCTCATGCTCGAGCTCCTTTTTGATGGCAACGAGCTCCGCAATACGTTCCTCGTAGAAAAGTTCTGGGACCTTTCCGTCCACATTTTCGGAGGATGTGGTGGCTTTTCCATCGTCCTGACTCATGGGTATTTTCTGTTGTGGAGAGGGTACTTCCTCTTCTCCCTCAATTGCTTCTGGCTCCTCTAAGATCACATAAAACTGAGCTTGTGTTTCTTCGGAGAAAGAGATTAGTTGCTGGATGAAGTCCATGGAAAATCGGCCAAATATAGCGGCGAGAAATACCAGCTTCAGTAGCTGACTTGCTTCCTTCTCAGACGAAGACTGTGCTATGGCTTTGAGATCGGGCTCCCCACTGGGCAGAGGAAGCCGGCGCCTGCACCGATCGACAATGTAAGCCGTCAGAATGTCATATATGTGCTTCAAGTTGTCCAAATTATCTCGCCATGATTCGGAAGGGATGTGGGGGTCAACGCTTAGCGGCAAGTCACCGGAAAAGGCTTCGGGGTCAATGTGTCCTGCCAGGGTCATCAGCGTGGTTGTTCCTTGACTTCAATAATGTTACTCACTGAGTACATCCCACAAAATAGTACCACTAGATATCTCCTCCAGCGAGTGAACTTTCTCTGCCCGTAGACTGTTGAACTAGAAGTGAATTAGTATCCTATTTCTTTAAATGCTTCAATTGAACATACCCATTGCAAGAGTGCAGGAAGCACGAATTCTCCTTCTGCCATATTTCTTTCCTCGTGCTTGCGATCAACTGCTGCGTCAGTTGAGATGGCCGAGTAACTTGGAATTGCGCCAGTCGTAGACTATAACGAATCATTATGATGCGCAAACCAGGACCGAGTCTCAAAGACTTTGAAGTTGGTCTTTGTGTACAGGATCCGCCTCCGGCAACTTCGCGAGTCGCGCGCATCCGGCGATCTCGGATGACGACGCCAAGGAATTTCCTTGAGCCTTGAGGAAAGAGACGGGCTTATACTATGTTTCGCAGAGGACTCATTCAATTGCAACAGGTAATTTGCAAGCGTCCATCGAGAAGTAATAATTGCCTTTGATGCTTATCCGTGCCCAAACACTGCAGGAGATAGCGAAAATGTGAAGATTGGAAATTGTAGACTTCATTTGAACTATCTCCAGCAAAGTCCTAATGCGGACCAATTCTAGCATCCACCGTGTCGTCCAGGCCGTCTCCCATGAACCAATGCATTCCCGTGGATTTATGTCGACGGCCTCTTTCCACTCGTGTGTGTCAAAAGAGTTCGTGATCGCAACAGCGCCCACGCCCAGCCATGCAGTCCTCTGGTACCGTTCCCATCCCAACTCCCGCAAAGCAATGATTACGGCTCTCTACTCAGTATGACCACCTCTGATCAGGTCACCGTCAATAGAGACGATGGAATCTTCCTCGATAATTGGCAAATACTGAGCGCTAAGAGCATGCACCGTGTCGAGAGCTTTTGTAGACGCCTGAGCAGCGAAGCCCCTGGACAGAGGTTAGTACATGTCTCGGAATAAGAGCAATGACAGCTCACTTAATAAGCTTGTAGTCATGCGTGATTATTCCACCGGCCTTTCTAATTGTATCTTTTGCTTGCTCCATAATGGAGTCTGGTGTGCCCTCAGGATATGTCACGATGACGGCCTTTTGAGGAGAAACAGCAGTCACAGCCAAGACAAAAAGGGAAACAAGCAAGTAGCCGAAGAATAAGAGCTTCATGGTCAAGATTGTTATTGGGTAGTCGTTCGGTGGTAACGGGAGAGGTAGCGTTGCTTGCTACTGGTATACTCGGTGAGTATTCTGGAAGTGTGTAGGTCGAATCTCAAGGTTTAGCAGGAAGAAAGTATGATAAGAGAACAACTATGATTGGCGTAGAAGTGCATCAAAATGTGGTCGTCCTCGTTCGCCCCCGTGGGGTCGGGTGCTGTTCGCCGCAGTTTGATGCCAAGAAAGCTGCTAGCGGAATTTCCCATCTTCGCCGGTTGCAGATTGACGACTTCACATTCCACAACTATTCACCGATACCATCATTCACTTTCAAGAGAAAGACACCTGACTTACCTGCCTCCTACTTCTGCATTTCTGCCCGCTTCAATAACGCGCTTGGCCAGTCCGACAACTATTCACCGTCCGCTTTCCGCAATTCCCTGACCTTCGTCGACTTGGTAGTAGGGAACTTGAAACTGGCTGTGGTGGGGAGGAGAAAGGCTCAAAAAACCACACAGATACAAAACATTGTGATGCCTGTGATTCGGTCGAACAATGTTCTCTCGAACATCTAGATAGCGAAGATATCTCACATTCTGCCTCTTTGCTGCTGTTGGACCGCAGATTCAAATTGGCCGCGAGCTTGGTTTTTCCTCTTTCGGAGACCTTTTTCTTCGTCCTCTGTCTATCAAACGTCTGGCTCCTTCATTCCAACTCGACCACTTGTTTGCACAAGCCTTTCCAGTCCCATTCTCTGAAGTGTTATTTTCCGGCTTCGCCTGCAGGCTTGCTTGCCCATCATGTCTGCTGGACTCCCATCTGATGAAGTTGTTGATGACTACAAAAATTCATTGGACGATCTTGTGACCAATGATCGAATCTCCATTGGCAACCTCACGGTCATTGCGAAGGAGTGTATTGAGCATGCGCAGGCCATCGCACGAGTCCTCGAAAATCATATCTTGAGGGTAAGTCTACCCTATTCTAATTGAAATTGCTTCCTGTCATCATTCACGGCAAATTCTGACACGAACTCGTCCAGGCTCCTCCTGCCCGAAAGTTGCCGGCCTTCTATGTTCTTGACTCCATTGCCAAGAATGTCGGCACTCCATATACAGTCTACTTTGGGTTGAACTTGTTTCATACATATATGAATACATTTGCCTCGGTTGACAACAATGTTCGGAGAAAGCTGGATGAGATGCGGAAGACATGGAGCCAGCCTGTGCCAGGATCACAATCTACATATCCTGTTTTCCAAAAGACCGTGACATCCAAAATTGACGAAGCCATGGATAATTGGGCAAGAAAGCAGTTTCAGAACAGGACTCCGCAGATCGCATCGCGCGGTCCTGTGGCTCAGGTTCAAGCCCAACCTTATCGAAACACCCCCACACCGCCACAAGGTCAAAATGGAGTTCCGCAAAGTCATCCTGGTTACCAGCAATATCCGGGTATCAATGGTGCCACTGACACTAGCAACCGTACTCAGACCTATGGCTCCGGGCCCGGCTACATACAGCAGATCCCGACGCACTACTCGCAACCGCCAGCACCAATCCCTACTCCACAGGCATATCTTCCTCCCCATTATACCGCTCAGCAGATTTTCCAATATGGACAACCTTCATATCCTACTCCTGTGCCCGTTCCTGCCACTGTAGATCTGGATGCGTTACTTCGTGACATTGATGATTTGATCGTGGATGCCAAAATTGGCAGCTACAGCAATCCGATGGATCGAGCATCGCAGCAAAAGTTGGCTTCATTACAAAGTCTGAAGGAAATTGTTGATTCAGGAACATTGTCTGCACGTGATCTTGCGGACGTTCGAAAATCAATTTTGGAACAACTGGCAGCACGATCCCATCATCAACCAACACCACCTTCCCTACCTACTTCACAACCTTCTTTATCATACTCATATCAACAAGCTCCGGTACCAGGCCCGCCTCCTCCTTCAAGCACACCGTCGTTTCTCAATTCCAGCAGTATCGCAGATCTTCTCAGAGCAACAGCACCGCAAAACCAACCAACACCACCTCCAGTACATGCCACTCCAATTCCTCCTCCTGCGAACATTCAACAAAACCACCAAACTCAACTCGCTTCACCACCAGCCGAGAATCCTTTACTAGCCCAGCTACGAGCTTCAGGTCTGCTGGCCGCAATGCCCACCCCACCCACTCTGGGAACACCGTTCACATCACCGCTTAACACCACCAATACCACATCTATTTCCGTAAAGTTCACATCGTCATCCTTCAAGACCCCAAGACCCGACCTGCTTAAACACCTCTCCGATGCCCGTCCGAATCGCTGCACAACCTGCGGTCGTCGCTTCACCTCCGACGATGTTGGCCGCGAAAAGAAAGCTAAACATCTGGACTGGCACTTCAAAACCAAGACTCGCATGGTCGAGGCGGAACGAAGGGGCGTACAGCGAAGCCTGTACGATGATGAGCGGGCATGGATTAAGAGCAGGGAGTACGATGATGACGAGGGCCCTTCAGAAGAGAATGGAGACGGATCTACCCTCTCACCTTCAGCGGCGGGTACAAGCAGGAAAAAGGAAGCCTTCATCCGCGTACCTAACGATGCCAAGATGAGAAGCGAACCCTGCCCCATCTGTCAAGAGAAATTCGAGAGCGTGTGGAGTGAGGAATTGCAGGATTTCATTTGGAGGGACGCCCTGAAAGTCGGGAATAGGATATATCACGCAAGTTGCTTCCAGGAGGCCACCAAGGACAGGGAAAATGTCTCGACGCCTGCTGTGGGTGGAACTGGGAACAATCGAGCGAGGACGACGACGCCGGATTCCGTGCTCGGGAAGAGGAAGGCACTGGATATGGAAGCGGAGGGGAGATCGATCAAGGTCAAGGTGGAACAGCTGGGCTGATTCTTTGGATTATTATTTCGTACAACAAATAACAGTCTACACAATCTCGTTTCATCGTTCCATTCTGTCATGCGTTCCCGGAGGCTGCCCCACGTCTGCCACGATTTCAAGTTTGTTGGGAACTGCAAATTTATGGAGCGTCGTTCAATGGCTGACTGAGTGCTTTATACAATGGATACATCTGTTTGCAGAGTAAATCTTTTCATCATCATCACCATGCCTTTCTATTACACGTTCAACGAGCC
>JAABUK010010528.1_pt1 | contig 12307 bp, 13 predicted proteins | sample 5559141 | NCBI WGS metagenome assembly JAABUK01 (sample SAMN10711869, study PRJNA513367) | rock metagenome | isolation source: Antarctica rocks | place: Antarctica: Victoria Land, Pudding Butte nord | collected 2016-01-03 | reverse complement strand
CTCTGAACATTACATAAATAGAAGCTTTTGTATCAATCTTCTTCTGTATTCTTAATATTCAGTTATAGTTATTTCTAAAGATCAAGCACTATCAATTCTGATCTTCATTGATTGTATCATTTAAACACGATTCTGACATTATATTAAGAATTCATTAATCACATGATATTGATCTCATTATTCATTCAACATACTTGTCTAGACAGAATGAGTCTAAAGAAATTTATTTATCTAATGATCAATGACAATTGAAAGATAAAACAACATTAAAGAATTGAATAGAATCAACAACAAGACTGTTTAAATTGCTAGACTACTTATCGCTCATTAAGTACGCAAAGTTCACTCGATTACGAAAATCATGATAAAGAATCTTCGTGAATTGCTCAAGAATCAAATCAATTGATAGATTCAATGATAAAGAATCTTCATTGTTTGCTAGAGAATCAATCAATCAATCAACAAACAAATCTCATCTTTTTTGTTGAAGATTAAACATCACTTCATACATCTTTCTTTTTCAATCATCAAGCATCGTCATTCATTCAATTCTCTTTCAAACAAATCTCATTATGTTTAATCATTCATTTACTGAAGAGTGTTTTGAAGAATTTCAAAATCATTTCTCTTAAATCTCTGATGCTGATTCATTGAAATCACGAACGAAATCATCAAGTGCTGCGTCATTCATTCATGAAGATGATGAATCATTTGCTGAAACGATAATATCTTTTGTGTTCTACGAAATCTGAAAAGCTCGAAGTCTAGCTCTTGATGAAGAAACAGATCAACTCTACGAGTTAAATAAACAACAAGAAGACGAAATCAAAGAGTTGAAGACTAAACTTCAAGTTAAAGAAAATACTTCTTCTGATTTCATCTACTCTGAACGTTCTAGATCTCAAAAAATATCTGATTCTTCGCTGTTTACTGATGAAAAGAACTTTACTTGAGAGAATTGATACGAAAAAATTCAGAATAAACTAGAGATCAACGTCAATCTCTTTTTTAATGAACGAGTCAAATTGAGTTATATACATTCTAGATTATTTGATGATGCAGCTGAGATTACTCAAGCTAGACGTGAACATGATTGTGTCAATCTTTATAGAATCGTCAACGATCTTTTGAAAGAGCTAGCTCAGTTGTTCAATGATTCAAATAAGAAAGTCAACTTTCGTAGAGAATACTACAACTTAATTCAAGAATTCAAGAAATTCAATGAATTTTATACTCAGTTTCAACGTCTATCTTTCTATCTAGACTATCACAAGAAGTAACTGATTGCTGATCTAAAAGATAAAATACACTCTTGTCTTCAATTCATTTGAGTAAATCAACTAGTTTAATCTGATTTTCTAAAAGAAATTTGTTTCTATCTAATTCATTTAAATAATGATCAGCGAGTCATTCAAAAGATCAAGAACAAGATCAAATGCATTAATAATCTTTCTAAAACTATCTTTCATAAAGTGACTGTTATCACTCAGTCAGTTGATCACTTGAAGTTTGATCAGCTAAAGTCGCGCGACGTGATTTTAACTAACGTCAAAGAAGCAGACATTTTAGTTGAAAGCTGTTTTGTATATCATAAATCAGATCATAGCTCTAAAGAGTGTCTCGATCAATCTACTAAAATTAATGCAGTGAACAATGAATATAATCACTTCGATTTCAATTTGAATTTCGATTCAAAAAACTAGTTATTTCTTCAAAAGTCATCAAAGAAGTAAAGATTATATCTTTGTGCAAACTAGATGAAATTCTATCGAAAGAAAATTACTTTGAAAAGTCATTTTTAATTAATGTTTATCTCATCTCTCAGAATCAATCTTTCAGTCTTCATTCTTTAATAGACAGTGATTCAGTCATTTACACGATCATACATTCTAATCTAGTCAATAAAGTATGCAAGAAACTGAAAATTCAACTCATATCACTGACAAAAGAGAAGCTAATAAGAGATTATGATGAGAAGATATTTAAGAAAATCATCACTCATAAAATTCTATTCAATCTCATCATCGAAAGTCATAAGAAATTGACTGTATCAATGTTGATAGTTAATATTGATCATCATGAAGTCATATTGAATAAGTTCTGAATGAATAAAAACGAAATATTACTGAATATATGAAACGACGTCATTGTTTTTTTGAATCAATTAAATACTTCTATTTCGATTTTTTCAATTTCTCTCAATTCAAAGCACTCAAGTTAATCATAATCATCTTTCTTTTCTTTAATCATTCAGACTAAAATCTTTATGATGCTTAAATGACTTGTTCGAAAAGAGTCATTCTCAATTCAAAGCATAAACGCAGCTTTGTTCAAAATACTGTTGAATCATTCAAAGAAGAACAAGATCAAAGTCTTTGCTTTATTCATGATGAACATCAATAGAAAAATCGCGTACAATACTCAGTACGATTTGAACGCTCTAAACGTCTTTTCAATTGATGAAATGACTCAGAATTTGAAAGATATTAAAGCGAAGCTGTCATCAAAATATCATGAGTTTCTAGATGTTTTTGATTGAACTCAATTGAATAAACTACTTTCTCATCGCTTCTATGATCATAAAATTGAACTCATCAGTGATTCAATGCTTTCTCACTGTCAAATTTATCAAATGTTCTCTGTCAAACTTCTGAAAGTAAAGAAGTACTTAAACAAGAATTTGTCAAAGAAATTCATCACTTCTAGTCAGATCTTCTATTTCTTTCCTGTTTTATTCGCTTTCAAAGCAAATAAAGATTTTCAATTCTGCGTAAACTATTGAAAGCTAAATGTCATTTTCAAAAGAAATAAATATTCTTTATCATTGATAAACGAGATCATTAATAAAATAGTGAATTGCAAACATCTGACTAGATTGAACATTATATCAGCGTTCAACAAACTTCAAATGCACTTTGATAATGAGAATTACATCATTTTTATCACTGCTTTAGAAGCATATAAATACAAGATGCTATCATTTGAACTGACTAATGAATTGATCTTCTTTCAGCAATATATGAATAATATTCTATGAAACTTTCTGAACGACTTTTGTCAAGTCTATCTAAATGACATTCTCATCTATAGCAAAATGAGAAAGAAACATAGAGATCATGTCAAACTAGTATTGAGTTGACTACGTGAAGCTGAACTGCAGATGAATATTCGAAAGTGCAAATTCAATGTAGAAGAGACTGTCTTTCTAGAAGTCATTGTATCAGAACTAGATCTTCATATGAATTTCAGCAAAGTGACAGTCATAGTCAGCTGAATCACTTTGATCAACCTAAAAGAAATTCAGAGCTTCGTGAGATTTATTAACTTCTATCATTGTTTCATTAATAACTTCTTGAAGCTAGTCAAACCGTTCACTCAGCTGACAAGAAAGAACACGTCTTTTGTTTGAAACAAGATCTGTGTTCAAGTCTTTGACAATCTAAAGAAACAAGTCAGCTCAATCTCAGTACTTTGTCACTTTAATCTCAAACGACAAGCTATTCTGAAGATCAATGCTTCAAACTATGTAAAAGATGAAATACTATCTCAGTATGATGATGAGAAAGTTCTTCATTCGATGATCTTCTACAGCAAAAGCATGATCTTTGCTGAAATCAATTATCACATTTATGACAAGAAATTGCTAGTCATTATTCAATGCTTCAAACATTAACGACTCAAGCTGAAATGCACTGAACTACTCATTCAGATGCTCATCAATCATCAGACTTTGAAGATCTTCATGAAAAATAAACAGTTGAGTCAATGACAAGTCAACTATCTGAACATTCTATTGAAGTTCAACTTTCAGATCATCTTTAGATCAGACAAAATGAACACTAAAGTTGATGCTCTAATCAGAATGTCTCTAGCGAACGTCTCTGAATCAGCTCAGCATCTTGAAGATCATTTTCAGACTATTCTGATCTTTAATAGAGTCAATGTTCTATCTATTGAATTGAAAGCAAATCTTTATCAACAAGTATGAATAATCAATTAAACAGATGAGTTCTGCAGCAAATATAAACAAGCTCAAATTTCATATCACTAAACTGAAGAACTGCAAGATCATTGATGACGTTCTATTTAAAAAAGATCTACTGTGAGTCTCTGAGAACATGCACACAAAATTACTACAAGAAGTGCATGATCAATCTTCAATCTTTCATCTTGACAATAAATGAATCATCAATCTAGTTCAGCGTTTCTACTATTGATCAGATTATTGAGCTACTATTCGATGATACATTTGAAACTATCATGCTTATCAACGAAGCAAAGTCTCTAGAAATAGCATCAATGAATTTCATCATTCTCTTTCGATTTCACAGAAACGTTGAAAAGATATAGCTATGAACTTCATCACTAAACTATCTCTGTCAGAAGACTATAACATCATTTGCACAATCATATGTCATTTCATCAAAGAACGTCACTATGTTTTCTGTCATTGAAGAGATGATAACATCTCAGTCGAAGAAACGGTTTGAATCATGCTATAAAATGTTTATTGACTGCATGATCTACTCAGTTCTATTGTTTCAAACAAAGACTTTCAATTCATATCGACTATGTGAAAAAGTCTTTGCAAGCGACTGAGAATCACAGCTAGTCTATTCACAGTTTATTATTCTGAAATTAATGATCAATCGAAATGAGTCAATCAAGACGTTGAATGCGAACTTAGAATTTACTGCAATTACATGCAAGACGACTGAGTCAAATGAATATCTATGATGAAATTTAGCGACAATTCAAATATCTTCTCAATCACTTTAATGATTCTCTTCTACTTCAATAAAGAATTTCACTTTCGAATGAGTTTTGATTCAGATATAATGAACTACGAAACAACTCATGAACGACTTAAAGCTAGAAAAGCAGATGATATTGTCATTCAAATGAAAGAGTTACTGAACTTTGATCATCAACAATTGAAAAAGATGAAGCTGATCATCGAAGTTCAGATCAATAAACATAGATGAAATGTCACATATGAAGTAAATGACTGAGTTTGACTATCTTTCAGAAACGTCAAGACAACGAGACTCTGCAAAGATTTGAAAGACAAACAGCTAAATCTCTATCAAATCACTGTCAAAGTGAGTGTCTTCTATCATCTTCGTTTATCAGTCAGCATGAAGCATCTGCATTCAATGTTCAGCTCAAAGTTACTGTGATCATATTCAGAAGACTCTCTATCAGAACAGCATTCAGAATCACTCAGATCAATCACTATTGAAGACAATGAACATTGAAAGATAGATGATATATTGAACTTCAGATGCTATCGAGGTTGAATACAGTACAAAGTCAAATGAACAGATCTAGATAGAAACAATGAATGATACTATGTCGATAAAGAAAAATTCAATGACTCAGAGAAAGTTTTGAATGAATTTCATAAGTTATATTCAAACAAATCGCGCTGAAATATTGAAATAACTATCAACAAAAAGCGAGCAAATGAACTACATTCATGCAAACATGAACTTTCGAAGAAAGAAGTAATGTTACGAGCGTATCAAGACTGATAAAACTGATTAGAACTAGTCAACAATCTAGTCGAGATTTGATCTAGATCTGATTCAGGTTTGACTCAGATATGACTCAACATTTTTTTTCTTTCTCAACATTCTTTTCTTTCATCAACATCTTGTTCATCAACATCACATTCTTCTTGTGTCACAAACACATTTCTTTCAAGTCTAGCACAGTCTCTGAACATTACATAAATAGAAGCTTTTGTATCAATCTTCTTCTGTATTCTTAATATTCAGTTATAGCTATCTTTAAAGATTAAGCACTATCAACTCTGATCTTTATTGATTGTATCATCTAAACATGATTCTTACATTATCAATCAATCATTGAAACACTGATGTGAGTAATCTGTCAAACATGATCAAACATATTTTATGCAGTGAGTAAACGCAGCAGATATTCAATGAATTTTATTCTCAATCATGATTTAGCTGTCAAACAAATCATTCAATATCTAGTCAATATTGCTGAGCTGAGACTTCAATATGAATCTTTCAAAGTGAAGAGAGTTGAGAAAGCTGAATTCTTTGAATATATTGATTTAACTTATGCAAATTGCTTGAATTTTCAAAGATTCATCTTTGACTATATGTTTTTTCTATGAAATGAATTAATTAGCTGAAGCTTCAAACATCAGCAATGCATTAGCATGTCATCTGCTGAAGTTGAATACATTAATGAATGTAATGCAGTCAAAGAATTGATCTTTCTGATTCAAGCATTGAAAGAGATGAGATATGATGATTCAGATATGAATTCAACTATTATTTTAGCTGACAATCAAGCGACTATAAAAATGAATAGCAATCTCGTCAATCACTCTTGAGCTAAGCACATTGATACATCATATCACTATGTTCAAAATAAGGTAGAAGAGAGAGTAATCAGATTGAAATATATACTCATTGATTAAATGATGATCGATGATCTAATCAAATCTTTGAACTCAGGCAAATTTCTAAGGTTCAGATCAGTTATGAAACTAGCTTCAAGAAATGAGACTATCTCGTTGAGCATGACGTCAACGAGTAAAAAAGCACGATATACATAGAAGATCTGAATAGCTTCACATGAAGCTTCAATTTCTAAGAGAAAGTGTTGAAAACGAGATATGTATGCACATACGTATGCTCATATGTATATCTTGATGATTAGTTATTTTCGCTTCGATCGAAGCGACTTGACGCTAGAGGTATTTATTCTTTCTCTCACTTCTTTCTTCATCTGTATGCTCTATCATATATGCTCTACCTACTAGATAGTCAATATACCTACATGCACATATTCGCTCTGACTCTCTTATATCAATATATCTAAGCTAAGGAACACTAGTTGCGATGAGTGTCTCAACAAAGCTCTGAGGCAGGCACGCTTCACACGAGACCTCACACTTATTGACGCAATCATAGTGTGGTAGCACGAAGCTTGAGCCTGAGCTTGTGCTGTTTCATCGCATCTTAGGTCCTTGTGTATTCAAGACACATGCACAGCGCAGAAACATGAGCGGCTGCCTACAATTTTCCTCCTTCGAAATGAAATTATCGAATCTCCCACACCTTTCATTGCCACCACCACTTCTACATCTATTATCAAAGACTTTCCCCCATCAGAAATCTTCAGCCTCGTCGTTCCAAGATGGCCTCTGATCTCACTTTCTCGTCAATCATTACTCATCCCGTAGTCCTTGATACCCTTCAGATTATTGCAATAGCTCTTGTGATAAGCTTTACGCCTGCATCATCGATTATACATTCAGCTATCTTGCCTCTCATTCTAGCCATACCGATGTACTCTATTCTCGAATGTTTTGAGCGAGTGCAGCGAACCATCTGGGGTGGTATCCTCGGCAGTCACAGCAGCGGCTATCTCTTACAGTACCTCGAAGTCGCCTTGCTTGGCCGATATGCCTTCGAAGGTCTGAGCCCTGCGTCCCCGAATCAAAATGTACGATTGGCGAAATGAGCCAGGCAAACGACGCGGCCAAGACCAAAGCTCTTAGAAACAAGAACCACGACACAGTGTGAAATCGTATACGATTTGGCTTCTTCGTATGCTTCGATAGTCGAAGGAATGAAACTTCATTCAAGATAAAGAGTGTTCCTCTTTTCTCTTATAAAGACCCACGCTACGTACCTACGCGCAGCCAATTTCTTCGCAGCACAGCCCAGAAACTGCTCATCAACTACATCATACTGAACTTGTTGACTGCCATGGCGGCAGACCCGAGAAACAATGCGAAGACGTACTCTCCTCGCCTTGTCCCATTTTTCAGCCGGCTGAACGAAGTGACGGTGGAGCAGACTATTGTTCGAGCCATTATCATGATTGCCACTTGGCTTAGTATTTATTGCATGAAGCAGGTTTTGCACAGCTCCGTGACCATCGTTGCCGTAGCTTCTGACCTGGCTGAACACAAGACCTGACGGCCTTTATTTGGCTCGCTAGGCGATGCCTACACCATTCGACACTTTTGGAGGTATGTATCTTCTTGAAAATTATCCTAACTTCGGCTTTTTACATCACAAATCTGCCCATCTTTGAAGAACAAACATCACTAATTCTACCTACTCCCGGTTCACAGTCACTTTTGGCACCAAACCAACCGCCAAAAATTCTCAGCGCCCGCCTTCTGGCTCACGTACTCCTTTCTTCAATGTCGCAAACGTAGTATTCACGAACGCTACCTTTTCTGTTTCCTCGTTTTCCTTATCTTCGACATTCAACATGGCTTGACCGACATGGCGAAGAGCATATCTTTGTCACACTCCGAGTCCGTTCAGTTCTTTGTGACGCAGTTCATGGGTGTGGTTTTGAAGAATACTGCAGAGAAGATATGACGAATGTGTGGCGGCAAGTCTAGTACGCGGTTCACGAAGGCCGTGGGTTTTCTGTGAGTGTTTTTGTTTCATGTATGGTCGATGCCTTGTTGAGTGTACCCAGCTCTGATCGGGAACACGAGGAAGGAAAAGAATAGAGTGGTACCGTTCAGTGTTGTGAAGCCTCTGCTGAGCCTGTAGGCTCGCATGGTACAAAAGCATCAAAGAGTAAGAAGGGTTTTCTGACAGAATGAAATCGTGATGCAATGTTAAAGTCTGACGATCTTTCAGTTATGATTTCTATTCACTCACCTCAGAGGTTCTACCAGGCTTCGAGCCAGGTTCCCTCTCTAAGTGCTGCTATCAATATTTTCGAGCAAGAATCTCGAAAGACAATATCGAAACTTCCAAAATGTGAACACACTTTGAAACAATTCTATTCAGGTATGTATAGCATATTTCAACACCTTCATGGCTCGATGTCAAACTCCCTACCAAATTCCCTAGTATCAAATTCCCTACTAAATTCTCGACCAAATTCCCGACCAAATTCCCTACCAAACTCCCTACCAAATTCTCGACCAAACTCCCGACCAAATTCCCGACCAAACTTTCTACCAAACTCCCGACCAAACTTTCTACCAAACTCTCAACCAAACTTCCTACCAAACTCTCTACCGAGCTTCCTACCAAACATTCTCCATGACTTCCTTCATGATTTTCTCCATGGCTTCCTTCATGACTCTCTCCATGATTCTCTACCGAACACGATTCATGGTTCTCTTCATGACTCTTTTCATGATTCTCTACCGAAAACCCTTCATGACTCTCTTCATGACTTTCTCCATGGTTCCCTTCATGGTTCCCTACCAAACACCCTTCATGACTCCCTACCAAATATCCTTCATGATTTTCTATCAAACACTCTTCATAGTTCCCTTCATGATTTCCTACCGAACAGCCTTCATGGCTCTCTTCATGACTTTCTCCATGACTTCTCTCATGACTCTCTACTAAGCATCCTACATAGTCAACAATTCGTTTAGATAGATGATTAAATAACTAGTTAGATAATCAATTAATTGGTGATTTATTCAATATTTAATTCATTGATTTAATAATTTATTGAACAATGATGCTTGAAGTTGAAAATGTTGCTAATGTAGCTTTTTGAGCCCGCATGAGTCAAAGTGGCGCGGGGAAAATAGAGTGGGTCGGTAGCGACCTCTGAGTCGAAACATGCGCACACTGGCCTCACACGGTCCCTGACTTCTTTAGTCTTCGGCGCTGAGCTTCCCGAAATGCCGACGTATGAGAGCATATTGATATATCATTTGTTGCTGTTAGAAGGCTACGAAGATAGAAAGAAGGTTAAAACTCTGAGCTTCCTAGCGACAGCTCTATAGAGCTCGAAGCGAACATTACTAACCACATGAGTAGCAGTACTGTTCCCTGTTTTCAACAGTAGGTAGGGTGATGGTTTGGTATCTGAACATGTAGGTAGGCGAGTATTAGATAACTGAGCATGTAGAGTGACAAGTAGGTAGAAAGCCGTGTAGAAAGCCATGTAGGAAGCATTGTTTGAAGTACTGTTTGAAGTGTGTTATGCGCTCGACCGAAGCGTGTTTTGAAGCATTTAGCGAGTTTGGTAGAGAGTCATGAAGAGAGTCATGTAGAAAACCATGTAGAAAGCATTGTTTGAAGCACTGTTTGACGTGTGTTATGCGCTCGATCGACGTGTGTTTTGAAGCGTGTAGGAAGTTTGGTGGAAAGCCATGAAGAGAGTCATGAAGAATGTTTGGTAGGGTCTTTGGTGAGGTCTTTGACATCGAGTTTGGTATCGAGTTTGGTAGGAAGTTTGATATCGAGTTTGGTAGGGAATTCGATATCGAGTTTGATAGAAAGTTTGGTAGGGAGTCTGGCATCGAGCTTGGTAGAGAGTTTGATAGAAAGCTTGGTAGGGAGTTTGGTAGAGAGTTTGGCATCGAGCCATGAAGGGTGCTTTCTATTGAGCTATTTAGCATGTGCTATGAAGCATGTATGAAGCATACTATGAAATAGACCATGAAGTAGGCCATGAAGTAGGCCATGAAGCGAATGACGCGTGTTTGAACACGTCGCATGAAGCATGTTTTGAAGCATGTTTTGAAGCGAGTAGGCTGGCGAGTAGGCGAACGAGTAGGTAGCTGAGTTGGTAGCTAAATAAGTAGGTAGGCGAGTAGGTAGCTGAGTTGGTAGCTGAACATGTCGGTAGGCGAGTAGGTAGGGTGGTGTAGGGTGGTGAGCCTGTAGGGTGGCGAGTAGGTAGATTGTAGAGCGAAGGTAAAAGCTCTGCATGTCGGTTCAGCCCTATGAAGCGAAGATGCCTGATTGCCTGCTGTTTGCCTGCTGTTTGCCTGCTGCAATAACCCAGATCTAGCTCAGAAATGAATAAGAGCAGGCGGAATGGCCTTGATCTAGCTCAAAGTTGGCTCAGAACTAAATAAGAGCAGACGAAATGGCCTGAGGCCGACTTGAGCTACCTGAGCCGTTCTAGCTCGAACGATTTTGTTGAGCCGCTTTCCGATTTGCCGATGCTTTCGCTGCTTCATCATTACCTTCAATCCGCTTCAATGTACGGCTGTTGATCTCAATAAGGCTCACATCAACCATCGTCGCCATCACTAGTGCGAGATACTCACACAGGCATGCCGATTTGAAATGGCCACCCTCGACTCTCTAAAGCGGGCCCTTAGGCAGAAAGTCAGGGCAACGGCGTCGTCCCCGAAGCAGCCGTTGTCCGACACACAGTACAGCGCCGGCTTCGATATCTTGGTGCGGGGCTCAGGATGGATGACGTACCAAGACTTCATTATCCCTCAACTATCTCAGCTGCTAGCCCCTCTCTTCGGCTCGCGTATTCATATCTCGGCACTAGAAATCGGACCCGGCCCGAAGAGTATACTTGGATATCTTCCCGGCCGTCTGAGAGGGAAGGTCAGGAGATACACTGCATTCGAGCCTAACGGCTTGTTTGCCACAAGGTTGGAAGAATGGCTTTGCTCTACCTCCAAGACGGAGTCCCCGCTGCCCTGTTTGGAAAGCCCGCCCGATATTCATCGAATTCCATTCGTTCTAAAGGACAACATAGGGAGCGGTACCGGTACAGGTACGAGTGATGACGACGAAAAATACGATATCATCCTATTCTGCCACAGCATGTACGGCATGAAGCCCAAACACAGGTTCATCGAACGGGCGCTGGAAATGCTTGTTGAGCGGCCACAAGGCGGAATGGTGGCGATTTTCCATCGCGACGGGGCCCTGCACCTCGACGGCTTGGTGTGCCATCGAACGGCTTCTTTTCCTACCGGAGTCGTTCGCGTGACAAATGACGACGAGGTACTGGACTGTTTTGCTCCTTTCGTCGCGGGGTTTGTCATGCAGGATGTAGATGTGAACAAGGCTATTCGAGTTGAGTGGCGTAAGGTGTGCCGCGCTTTGAGCCGTCGTGAGGAAGCTCACCCAGACCATCTCTTTTTCAGCTCGCCCAACGTCATGGCGGCCTTTACCCAACATGCGACCACGTTGCCGGAGCTGACGGCGCAGGTGCCATTGGTGAAGGAGTACCAGACGATTAAAAACCGGGAGGCTCGCCTCCACCGCCCCGCCGCGATTTTTAGGCCGACAGAGGTCCGACACGTTCAGCAGTGCGTTCGACGGGCTCTGAAGCACGGGGTCGGCCTGACCGTCGTCGGCGGGGGTCATAGCGGCCACTGTCTCTGGCCCAACGTTGTCTCGGTCGACATGGGCGCCTTTGACCAAGTAAACATTCTCACGGCGGGGAAGGATGAAGGAGATTCCGGTTCCAATTCCGGTTCCTTGGTCGTCGCCGAGGCCGGCTGCAAGACGGGGAATATCGTCCGCAAGACCATGGCTGCGGGCGTGACAGTACCCCTGGGGGCTCG
>JAABUK010010527.1_pt1 | contig 12308 bp, 10 predicted proteins | sample 5559141 | NCBI WGS metagenome assembly JAABUK01 (sample SAMN10711869, study PRJNA513367) | rock metagenome | isolation source: Antarctica rocks | place: Antarctica: Victoria Land, Pudding Butte nord | collected 2016-01-03 | reverse complement strand
CAGAAGGCATTAACAACATCAAAAGGCAGAGGTTGTGTGGGGTGTGAGTATCCGGCCGAGGGCAGGATGAGGGCAGGGCAAGACAGGGCAGGATGAGCATGGGGGCAGGACAAGGCAGGGCGGCACAGGGCAAGGTAGCATAGGAGAAGGCAAGATGACACAGGCAGCATGACACAGGGCAAAGTGACACAGGGCAGGGTGACACAGGGCAGGATAGATGAGGGCCAGACAGGGCATTGCAATGTGACGTCGGAGGCATGTATATTTTACCTTCAGCATCATTGACAAAATTGTCTAGACCTGGCTCTGTCTCCACCCTGTCATATGCTCTCACATCTCCAGCAGCTTTCCTAGGGACTGCAATGTCACTTTCTGCTGTGAGTTGACCCAGTGTGGGTGTTGCTCACAGGGCCACATGGTCTGTGCAGATGCTGTGTATGCTTTGTAACCCTTGCAAGTGATGAAGGGGCATGCATAAAGTCAGTGATCAGCACAAGCGCTTGCCTTTCTGTTGTGCTGTCTGTGGCACAACAGCAGTCACGATTGGGGCTTGCCCAGGGTTTTCTTTCCACTTGTATGCTACTCTGCAGTGAGTCAAGCAGCAATTTCGCTGGCAGCATTGCTCAGTATTGTTCTTTCAGCTTTGCATGAGCTGTGAAGCACATTCTTGTCCCTGTGCTGCCACTATCGATCACTAAGACGTGGTGGACGTCACTGCTGGTTCTGAAGGTGAGGAAGGCCAGGCCTGCTAGGATGACCTGCACATGGTCGGCGCGTCAGACCCAACTCCCAAAGCAATCGACAGCTTTCGAGCACCTGCATGATTGACGCCTACCAAGATGACGAGAGTGTTTGTTTTCGCCCGTGCGCTCGGTGTTAAGTCAAGTGGTGTCGTAAGCCAAACTTTGGAGGTGTTGTGCATAGACGGCTGCAAATCACATTGGCCGCAAGCGAACAGCAAAGGTGACCGATATGTCAAGCAGCTCTAACCGCGATCCCTTTGAACTCGTAATCTGTCGAGCTGAACCCCTGATCAACCAACAGGCTTCAAAAGCAGACGATCTCAGCGATTTAGCTGACCCGTTTTGGAAAATGGAAGCCTGCTTACGATGAGCTCTCCAACGGCGTCGCAGCCGCACAGCGTCGCTTGTGGCGCGGGCCTAATAGCTGAGCGCAAAAGCGTTGAGTCTCGCCAGTGACTTTTACTACGGCACTGCTGCCCTGCTTTACATTTCATTACAGTCAGGGGCAGCAGCATCATTGAAACAAAATTAAGAGGGACGACACAGTTAAAAAACAAAGCAACACATGGATCACAAAGGACTAAGCTTCAGTCAGCATCAAGCATACATCCATCACAAGGCATGTCTGTCCATCCATGGTTGAACTTCACAAAAGACCACAACCTCAAATCAAACATGGCTGCAAAAGCTTGTACATACACATGTCAACATCTGATTCAGCAGCAAAAGACCAAGGATGGCAACAACAGGTGGTGCGATAGACAGTGACAAGCAGCACAGAGATGCTAGGGAGGCATATGCTCAGCAACACGAGACACTGTCAGCATCCTCTTCTGACCTCCCACAAGTTCTCCAGCACAACCTCAACACCAGCCGCATATATTGTCATGAGGACCGTAACCTCTGACCACAATCTAGTCACTAGACTTCTTCAGCGCTATCGAGATCAGCTGTGAAGGCACCAGCCTCTCCATTCTTTGCCTCCCTTGTGTATGTAGTCAACGGCCTGTAAGTCTTTTTCACTTTCTGGAAGTACAAATTCATGCCAGAGTAGACTGCAGCAACAAATTCACACAGAACTGTCAATCCTTTGCACTACTTTCTCCAAGCAGTGAATCCATGCACATTATTTGGAGAAAGATCTCCCCATCAACACAACAGCGCTATAGCTCAAGCAGCATTGCTTATGGACTTGAGCAATTTGGCGACCACGCCATGCGCCAAGCACTATGCAGCACAGTGACATGATGCAGAAATCAGGCGGCAATTGTCGTTTGTCAGGCCTCCCAACACGACTGCCATGCAAGAGATGGCCACACAGCATCACACAGATGACACCCGCGCAATCAATCAAACTTGCTGAAAGAACAGGCAGCAGGTGGTTAGCGACCAAGGATGGTGTAAACAATAACAATAACAACAATACTCGCAATAATAATAACAATAATAAAGCTTTCCAGATAAGCTGGGTACGTGCAGGATGGTGTGGCTTACCCAAGAGGCAGGTAAAAACAACTGCCATGAACCATGTGACATAAACTACGGGCACCATCATACTGCTGCCCATGTAGTCCGGGTCCCAGGCCAGATTGTCTGCATGCACACATGGTGTTCAGACAGGGCTTGCAGACTTGTTGTTTAGGCAATGTCTGCTTGTTCTTTGTCTGTTGCGTTCTTGATTGTGAGCAGATCCTTTGGAAATGTGGTTTCAAGATGTCACCACAAAACCAAGGACTGTTAACATAGTATATGAGGGTAGCATGGGCAGCCTGATATAATGCTTGGCTTCTCTTTATTTGATGCCAGAAGGTGCAGTGTATTTCCCTTGTTTCTTTTCTATGTGAGGATAGCAGCAGCTGTTGTTCTTGAGGCTTGGAGAGGTTGCTTGACTGTCAGAGTCCATGCATGAGCATGCCATGCATTGTGACACAAAGTTGCATATGATGCAGACACTTGTCTGGCGCTGGCAAAATGCAAGTACTGAATCATCAACAGTCTGCAACAATTGTACACACCAGCCTGTAAGGCATGCAGCTTGTAAACACCACGTGCTCATGACAAGGGTCAGGACCTGCCTATGAGGCATGGCAAACAGGCTGAAGTGCACTGTGGTGATTTGCAGTTGAACAGCACTGTGATGCTTGTTGGTATTTGCTTGCTATAGCTGATGACCTCGGCTGTTGTAGACAAGACATACCTCTGAAGAGGATGAATGCGGCTTGGACAAACCACACCCCTTGCATGATGACCAGGATGGGGCGCAGAGATGCCAGCAGCACATTGGATTTGTGCTGGATCTCAGCCAGGATGACAATGGCCGTCAGGAAAATGGTGATGACCAGAAGAGTGTGGATTTCCACATCAAGCTGGTCTCCTCTGAGGTGAAAGGCAAACAGCAGACCTTCAATGACATAGGCCATGGCCAGAGCGCCCTGCAGAACACAACCACTGCTTAGCTTGCTATGGCTGAATGTGCTATCAGGAGCAGGCAATGAAGGTGTCTGCCTGACACAGTCAGGGAAGCCTGTTGGGACTGGAGGTATCGCCAACATTTGTGATCAGACTGTAGTGGCGTCATATGCACACATCACCGTGAGGCGTTACCTGGTCAATGCCAGAAGGCAACTGGGTGTAGTGTGCCAGCATGTCCACAAGGCCTGCCAACATGAAAGCCAAGTACATAGCAGAGTGCTGCCAGTCCTGAATGTGGTGCTCTGTGAAGCGACCATCTGACTCATACAAATGCCTGCAAGTTTGACGCGCTGAATGTAAAGAGGACTTGGGTGTGAGCCACTCATGTGTGCTTGTATGACTCTCAATATATGCCAACCACGATTGTAGTTTCAGCTTTGCTACAGATTCAGAGAGCACAGGCATGTCTGTACCTGTAGTGGTCGTGACCTGCCCAAAGCTCGCCATTAATCCCTATGAAGGGGAATACGATTTTGAGCAAGGGCTCTATTGGCACGGACTTTGGCCACAAAAACGGATACCACGCTCTGCTTTTGAACGGCTTTTTCTCGCTGCTCTTCAAGTGAAGCCTAAACACACTAATGAGCCAGTACGTTCCCCAGATCAAAAAGAAGCAGCCAGGGAGCAGGTGGCCCTTGAAGGCACCGTGTGTTGGGTGCCGTATCGTCCCAGGAGCCAAAGGAGCAGGAGACGTTGCCGTTCCTGACATTTCCATGGCTGCACCCAGGCCTCGACGCCTGACTTCCGAGCTCAACGGTCTATACCAACTCTAGAGGTCGTTCCACACGCCAAGACAGCAGCTCGAGACGGAAAGAAGATATCAAAAGCAGAGCTAAATTCGTGACGATGGCAGCAAGCGTGATAATCCCTGACGAGTGTGCGTACAGTAGTGTCCAATGTAGTCTGGTCAGGTAGCAAAAGTATTTGTCATTCAAGAAGAGGTGTAGGATGTCCTCTCGAGGAAGTCAGCAGAGACAATCCTAGGTATTTTTGTTTGACAGTTCAGTCTACTGAATGGTCAGGGTACCCATAACAGTTGATCAAAGAAGCAACAGAAGAAGGTAAGCACATTGCATCAGGTGCAGACTTAAAAAGTCTGACTTTTTGAAAAGCCAATGCTGGACATCATGAAATCGAGCCAATCCAGATCTGCTCTCATGATCATGATACACGGTACTATGAGAGCAGATCGGCTCGACTTCACACTGGTTTTGATATCAAACTTCAATGTCGATAAACACAGTGAACTTTGATCTCGTAACGAGAGTGAAATTAAGCATTGACATGACATAACCTTGTTGTTGGTGACATGAGAGCGGCGCAAGAGACAGGTTGTGTTTGAATCTTTGCAAGCAATCGAAGAGCTGGAGTACAAGCTTGCAATCGTCAGTGCACAAGTTGTGCAGCAGATTAGCCAGTCATTTCACAGTCGTTGAGAGGCCAGCTGAGCTAGCCCTAATTAGCCAGCCGTCCGTGCCTCCGTGCTTCACTGCCTCCGTGCCTCCGTGCTTCCGTGCAATGTCACCACCGCCACTGACCGCCACTTGCATTTCCGGCGGAGACTTTTCGGTCAACTGGCTGGCATCAGCAAAAAGTTCCTCAAGGAGATCTGACATCAGGGACAGGTCTGCAGGACGTGCTGCTGGAGGCTGGGGAGGCTTGCCGGGCAGCTCGCCGCAGGATGTACAGCGATAAGACCCAGCAGTAACCTGCCGGGATCGCAACTCTTATGTTACACTTTTCACGCACGAAAACCGGACAACTGCGCTCATTTTGATGTTGGTCTTGTAGAAGCAACTTGTTCTAGCTCCTGACATTGCTCTGATTTCCCTATGCATCTGTGAGTCCGTTGATGCTTCCGACGGAAGCAAAACTAGCGCCGCAGTAGCAGAAATCTCGATTGCTTTTGAACGTCACGGTAAGGCTGCTGTCACGATCGGCATCACAGACTAACTTCCGCTTGCTGTAGCGAATGTTAGTCTATCGTCGTTCAGCCACATCCACATCTGCATGGCCTTACTGTTGTCCCAGCTTGTTAAGCTTGAGCTGTTTCCCACAGGTTACTGCAACACAGCTTGCAATTCTGCATTGGGGGATGGCAGCACTAGCTGGCCATGCAAGTAGACATGCAGGCAAGTGCCGTGCACTCATGTTGTACTTGTCTTGCTGGGTATGTTAGGCTGTCACATTCTCTGACTCACCACGTGTGCTGTAACGTAGACTGTACAACCGATATATTCTTTTGCAAACAACCCCCACGAGGTGCCAATAAGCAGTATTCATGCTCCTCTCATGTACCTGTTCTTTCCACCTGCCTCACTGAATGACCTGCTGTCGACTGCAGTGACAATCGATGCGCCAACAGACAGGATTTTTGCCCGTTATCTTGAGTGGATCCAGGAATGCAAAGAGGCTATTCACACCCTGCGCATGTGCATCAAGCAAGCAAGGGCATACAGGCAGAAATGTTGCTCAGTGCTAGGAGCTGCTTTAGGGGCAGCATTAGCCCTGGAACAGGCTGTGTACAGTGGCACTCTTCACACGGGGGCTGCACAAGAGTTGCAGCGGCTGTGTGCAGCAGTCACTGCTGCCATTGAGCTAGCTCAGCAGCGCGTGCAGGTCAGCTGCTCATTGTATTTCAGTCGATCATGATAGGCCTGTTGTACAAGGCATAAGCCAATGGCCAGCATATTGACAGCATAGATTTACAAATCCTGCTGAGACCAAGGCCCTACCCCATGAGGGGGCATCGGCTCTTGTGCAATGCCATTAGCAGCAGTAGCCACTAGCAGCAGAGCAGTCAGCTGCTCATTCTGACTGCTGCTGCTTGCAAGCAAGCTGTGTCCTTGGCTGCCTCAAAAGGACCACAGACCTTGTGTCGCGGCAAATCCAAGCTTACATGGCCACCAATCCTTATGTCAGTGTGCATGACAGCTGTCTTTTACCAGCATGCAATCAAGTGATGGCTTGCAACAGCATAGATGACAGCTGATGGCTTTTGAAAAGCCTTAGTGTGCCAGAAACTGTCTTATCTGTGCCTGTAGCGCAAATGCAAGAGGCAGATACTGCGGCTGAAAACACAGGCTGCACACTATTGTTTGCAACCACGCAGAAAGTTTAGCCTGTTACTTTGCTGTGGCAGGTATATGGTAGCCAGTCTGGTATAAGGAAGTACGCTAGCTTGGCCAGGCGCAGCGCTATTGAAGCCAAGTTTAGTCACATTGTTGAGCGCCTTGAGCAGCTGACAAAACAGGCATGGGCACTGCAGAACAGCAGCAAACCAGTTGACGTTCAGCAAGACATGAGGTGAGGCTCTGCCTGTCTTGCGGCACACGTGATTGCATATGGCAAGCAAGCAAGCATTTGCTGAGGAGCAGGAGTCTGTCGGAGATCTAGCAAAACGCCTTATGTCTGGCATTGCATGGTAGCATTCTTTGCAGTCACATGGCGTGCTGCTTATCAGCAGAAAAGACTACTGCTTTCGGCCTTAATGTAATGAGAAGCCAAGTGTTGTGCCGGGCATGCTGCTTATGTAGCATGTGTACAGTAGCGCACATCTGGCATGCATTCCTCTTCTGGTAACTCCAGTCAACACAGAAGTCTGGTCAAGCAGATTGCTCAAATCTCATCTTGTACCCAGTACTTACAGTTCAAGGTCTAGGCATAGGTGTTGTGAACTGTACACTAGAAGGTGCAGGCCCACAACATTCAGGCATTTGCAAGGTTTGTGTTGCAGTTGAGTGGTCTTTGTCTGCAGGGTCCATGCCAACAGCAGGCTGGAACCATCAACCAGCCTCCAAGTGGCAAACACAGGCCTCCTGACAAGGAGCAGGCTGCGGCGTGGTTGTCATTGCCACATAGTGCAGTCTGTGCTGTATGTCGGCCGTATGCAGGGCAAGAATGACTCTGCCAACACCTCAGGGCAGGTGCAGTCTCTTGTTACAGCTTGCCCACATGTTCTGGCATAGCAATGTGCAATGTAGTGTAGTCAGGTGCTGCATGACTGCCCAAAACGATGCAGTGATTGCTTAGGGTGAAGATTCAGCAGTGAAGTTGAACTTGATGCAGCAGCTATGGCAACCAGCAGTGTACTGTGCAACTGTCCCTTTGGACTGTGGCCTAAATCATCCGGGCTGCTCCGGGCTGCCGCCTTAGGCTCCCGTCATTAACTTTTCTTTTCCTTTCTACTGTGCAACTGCCATGGCATGCTCAAGTACTCATGAAACGGGTTATCACGTCTTCAATGTACAGTGTGTGTATGTCTTGGCGCAGATCTGGTGGTGTCTCACAAGCTCAACCACCAGCAAACTTTTTGCACATGACCTGGCAACAACCACCACCAGTGAGCTGCAAAGCTTCCAAAGCGGTCTGGTGCCAGCTGTGACCTGCATGCAAGTGGACAGCCAGGGCTATGTGTGGATGGGCTTCCAGGGCGGCATGCTGCAAGTATGGGACGCTGATCGGCGTGCATGCCTGTGCCAGGGTTTGCACATGGCACCTGCAGATGTCAGGTGGGCTGACACAGACCAAGCTCCTTTCCCACATACTGCAGCATCACCAGGCAGTGCATGATGTCCTCACCTGCTATACAACTCCGGGCCACACACTTCACTCGTCTTGTCACAGTTTGCACGTGTCTGAGCAGACAAACAGCATTGCACGTAGCAGTCAGGATTGCCTTTCTGGTGATGCTGGAAAGGTAGCAGGAATAAGCTCCTCTGCGCTTCAGGGTCATCACAGCTGATTCAGAAAGCATGTGGGTGGGCACAGACAGGGGCAGGGTTAGTCAGCTGCGCCTCACTGCCCAGAAGTCAGACACGGGCCTCAATTACTACACTGATGTAGTCCAGACCCTACAGCTGGCACAAGTCCATGGCACAAGCCATGTGACTGCTGCCACACCTGCAGCACTGGACCCTGTTGCCACTCAGCCTCAGCTGAACACCCCTTTTGCGCAGAAGCCTCGCCTCACCCTTTCCTCTTCTGCATCATCATACCACAGTCCTGATGTTGCAGTGGAGCTTCCCCTTAGTAATGAATGTCAGCTGCCTCAGCCAGCTGTAGCATCAGCTTCAGCCAGAGCAGCGCTACAAGGGAGCAATGCAGCAGCCAGCTTTACCCCTTTCAGTAGACAGCCCAGTAGGCAACCCAGTGGGCACTTCAGTGGGCAGCCCCTTTCCAGTCTTCCTTTGCTCGGGCTAGGGTCAGAGCCCCTAGGGCGACCCCCCAGTCGCCCTCCTTGCAGGACTATGTCTGCTGAGCTGATGCATGCATCAACCCTTCTGACCCCCAAAGCCACCCCTGGAAACCCAGCCATTTCCATGAGCCCTGCTGAGTCACCCAGCCTGGAACAGCCCCAGAGGCAGTTGCCTGCAGCAGGGCAACTCCCCACAGTCCAGAAAGACTTTGGTGGTTTGCCACCGGTTCTCACAGCAGCACAGGGGAGTGAAGGCTTGCAGGTGCAGGCTGTTGCTGTTGTGGGCGGGCGGGTGGTGATCAGCATGCAAGCCAAGGCCAGCGCTTCTCTGCAGGAATGGACCCTTGACGGGGAGCTGCTGATGAGTCATGCCTGCAATGACCTGGGTGAGAACACCAGCAGCTGCTTGCTGTGATTATGAAACTGGTCACTTCTTGCACCAGACGCTGTGCATGGCTGCATTTCTGCACCAGATGCCATGTTGTATTGTGCGCGCTGTACACTTGCCTTGACTGCTCATACATACAGCGCGCCCCATCTTCCAATGAAAGGCTGTGCTTCATAGCACAAAGCAGTGATTTGCAATGAAACCGCACACAGCCATTCATGCTTTCTCTGCCATGTGCGCACTAACCTTGACATGGTAACGCATGGACACGGCATGTTTGCACCATGATGTGGCAAAGTCCGTCTGTACATGCAGGGTCTGTCACCTGCATCACCCCGGTTCCTGATCTTGCAATAAATCAACCACTGCCATCATCTTCGTTTCCTTTGCCTAGTCAGAAACCCTCAGAAGCTGCCACCTGGCAGCGGCTGTCTTCTACATCACATGGTCAGGAACAGACAAAAGTGGCTACCTGGCAGCTTCTGACAGGCCACGTCAGTGGGCACCTGAAACTCTGGCAGGGATCACAGCAGAACTTGCTGCAAGCCCTAGCCGTCATCAGGGCTGTGGGGGACAGCCCTGTCAAGTCCTTGGTCGTCCTGCAGCAGCTAAAAGTAGTCTGCTCGGCTCATGCCAATGGCCAGATCATGCTCTGCGTCATGCCAGACCAGCCAGCAGAGCTGCAGGTCTTGCCTTCCCAGCAGGCAGGTGAAGGGCAACCGCTGCCTTTCCAGCAGGCAGGTGAAGGGCAACCTCTGCATCTCCTTCCTTTGCCGTCTACTTCCTTTAAAGCCCACAGAAGCGGGCTGCAGATGTGTGTGGCGGGAGACTCAGGGCTGGTGAGTGTTGGAGCGTATGGCAGTATCATTGTGTGGCCTGAGGCAGAACTCAGAAGTGTAGCACACGCTGCAGGCCTCCAGCTGGCGGGCAGGTATATACATATACAATGCTCTCGTGCATGCCAACACATATGGATACATGCACATTGATACAAACTTCATAAGGATATTTGCATACCATTACCTTTGTACTGATGCATATACTATCTGCTGCTGCCTCTTGTTTCCCTGCTGTGCTCGTTGGGCTGTCCACCCATATTGTTCTGCTCTCGAGTAGTGGTCCGGACGACAGCTCTGTGTCTAGGGCTTAAAAATATATGTTTAGCGCCAAAACCTACTGTTGCCTTTCTGGGTGTCGCAGATATCAGGGAACTGTGGCATCAGCTGGCGCTACAGACACACGCCCGCACATGTTGCAGCCGCTGGAGCGTTTCTTCACACCCCGCTCTGCTAAGGCTGTTGAAAAGGCCCTTGGGGCAATGGGTCAGCAGCTTGCTCAGGAAGAAGAAGCGCAGGGACACAGACTGTCACTAGGGTTGGCTGCACTGCAAAGAGGTGACTGTCAGACAATGTAGATGCTGAAGCAAATGTGCACATGCACATATGGGCGGTGTCCTATGCCCATCACAGAGCATGCGTTATGCCAATGCTCACCGTTGGTACCTTAGTTTTTGCAACAGGGTATGGTACAGCAGGCAGAGAGTGCACGTCTTGCAGCAATGCAGCAAACCCAAAAGCACCAGTGATAAAGTCCAGACAAACGTTGTGCATATCTCATGCAGAGGCACCTTGGGGTTCTGCCACTGAGCACATGACCTCACTGAGCCTATTGTTGCACTCAAAGCTAGTCTGTTGAGGTCAGTTTGACCAATGTGTGTGATTGCTTTGTAGGTGATCTAATCAGCTCACATGATTCGCCGGCAGTGCTGAAAGAAGTTGTCCATCTCCTCAATCTGTCACATGCTGACTCTAATGATCTGCCCCTGGCTGCCCCCCACCAGCCTGGGGGGCCTGCTCAGTCACCCTTGGGGTATCAACGGGGTGCAGAGATCTTGCCTAAGGGGTATCAGGGCATTGCAGAGGCATCTCCAGGAGGTTTCCCTCTCACCCAGCAGGGCATTGTGAACAGCCCCAGGCTTGTGGAGCACTCTGCCCTCAGCCCTGTGGAGCAGGCCCTGTATCAGCGCCAATACTCTCGTCCAGAGTTGCCTGACCTCCTCCGAGGGCCGAGCACTGAGCCTCAATACTCACAGCGAGAGTCATACGAATACTCTCAGAGTCACAGAGCTGGCTCTGTCTACTCGCTGACACATGACTTCGCCTCAGCTCAGAGTCACGATCTTCAGTATCCTCTCATGCAGAACTCAGGTGAGTCAGGCTACAGATCATCCATGGATCCTGAGTCTACATCACAGCACCCAGGGGAAGGCCCCCAGGGGTCCTTTGCTGATGCACAGCGGCGGTCAGTCGAATTTGTGCACAGACCATCAGTTGATCCTCAGCCAGCAGAGCGGCGGTCAGTCGAATTTGTGCACAGATCATCAGCTGATCCTCAGCAAGCACAGCAGCAACCTCGTGAGCTGGTGCGGTGCGTGAGTAAGGAGCAGCTGGCCCGGCATCAGGCCACATACTGGTCCACATGGCACCCACATGCCGAGGATGACAAGATGCTGCAGCGCAGGTATCTATCTGCATGGCTCCAAGTTGCTGCAGTGAATACACAAGAACTTGGACACATGCATTACACAGCCGCGACAAGAGGTCATCTCTTGTGCTGGCTGTCAGAACTGTGCTGTGTGCTACTTGTGAGCAGCAAGGCATTGACAGCGGTTGATCGATTGGATGGATCAGTTGACTTCATGAATGCTCCTCTGCAGAACTATAATCTGCATTGCGTTAAGCAGCAAGAGTCCACGCCCGATGCTGAATCAAGTACATGTTTGTTGTCAGATTTTGCAATAACATGCTTGTTTGACAAAGAGGAAGACAATGCAATCAAAGTGTGCTTCAATACTGCACAGACACAGCTTGTGAGATCACCCTGTTGTCCGGCAGACACTGCCTTCTGTTGGGCTGAAATGCCTTCCGTTGGGCTGACAATCCCTTTTGTTGGGCAGACACTGCCTTCTGATGGGCTGACAATGCCTTTTGTTGGGCAGACGCTGCCTTCTGTTGGGCTGACACTGCCTTATGTTGGGCTGACATTGCCTTTTGTTGGACTGAAAATGCCTTTTGTTAGGCTGACACTGCCTTCTGTTGGGCTGACGCTGCCTCCTTGAGTCTCTGCCACTGCCAGAGCTCATTTTGGCAAGGCTGCTCCACAAAATGTGAGTGTAGATTTGGCTGTGACATATGGCCGCTCCACAAGATCTTAGTATAGTACTTGTGTGACTGGGCAGCCCGGTATAATACTTGGCTTCTCATTAAATTGACGCCGAAAGGCGTAGTCTTTTCTTTTCTTTTTCTTTTCTACTTGGGTGTGACCTGAGCCAAAACAGGACTCCATGCAGGAAGCTACTCAGGACTGCATGCACCTGACCCTACGGGAAGACATGTCTTCAATGAACGAACGAATGCGTACATGAGTGAGTGAGTGAGTAAGTGAGTGAGTGAGTGAGTGGACAAAAGGTTGAAAGAAGGAACGACAACAAGAACAAACAAGCAAATGA
>JAABUK010010523.1_pt1 | contig 12312 bp, 11 predicted proteins | sample 5559141 | NCBI WGS metagenome assembly JAABUK01 (sample SAMN10711869, study PRJNA513367) | rock metagenome | isolation source: Antarctica rocks | place: Antarctica: Victoria Land, Pudding Butte nord | collected 2016-01-03 | reverse complement strand
GTCGTTCAGCCCGGACGGCTCGCGCATCGTCACCGGCAGTTCGGACAAGACGGCGCGGGTGTGGGACGCCCGATCGGGGGTCGAACTCCTCGCTCTGAAGGGGCACACCGGAAATGTGACCTCGGCGTCGTTCAGCCCTGATGGCTTGCGCGTCGTCAGTGGCAGTTGGGACCTGACGGCGCGGGTGTGGGACGCCCGCTCGGGGGCCGAACTCCTCACGCTCAAGGGGCACACCGGCGCTGTGATCTTGGCGTCGTTCAGCCCGGACGGCTCACGCATCGTCACCGCCAGCCACGACAAGACGGCGCGGGTTTGGGACTCGCGGCCCATGTCGGAGCGATCCGCTCCGGTGGGGGCAACCCAGTGAGATTCGCCCGGGTCGACCTCGACAAGGGCACGGGATCGCGGAGGGGGATGGTCAACCGGGTCGTCGGGGGATGGCGGCTTGAGAGCCTTCCGCCAGCGGTCGAGGTGGATGAAGGCGAAGGAGTCCCCTTCGCGGATTGCCCAGGTGATGAGGAAGCGGGTAACGAAGAACACGTCCAGGGTGGGGCCGAGGGTCTTCAGGATCGGCATGCGTCGCCGTCCTTGCCGGATGGGTCGGAGCCGTCTCGCCGGAGGATGACCGATCGGGCCGCCCGGTGTCAGGTCGCGACGGGGGCGGGCCGGGGCCGATCGGGACGCAGGCCCTTGGAATGGCCGCCCGGGGCGGGGATGATGGCGAGGACGGTGGACGTGCCCCGTCCGACATGTCCGGTCTTCGGCCCTGGAACCATCCGGGGCATCGGGAGCGTTTCGACCATGAAGCGAGGGATCATCGGCGTTGCGGCGATCGTCATCCTCGGGCCCGGCCCTTGCTGGGGGCAGCACGGGGGGAACATCGGCTATTCGCAGTCGGGGGCGAAGGCCCGGGCGGACCAGCATCAGCAGGGGCTCCGGAAGCTGACGGAACAGGAGCTCCCCCCGACGAACTCCAGCACGTTCGTCGAGGCGGATGTGCTGATGAATGTGAAGGCCGATGAGTACGTCGCGGTCTTCGGGATCTCGCAGGAGGGGGAGACGGTGGCCGATTGCGGCCGGAAGATGGGGGCGGTCGTCGCCGAGCTGACCGGGGCGATCAAGGCCCTGGGGGTCGGGGAGGAAGACCTCTTCCTCGACTTCGTGACCCAGACGCGGGTCTACGGCTTCGAGATCTCCGGCGAGGTCGCCCGGGAGAAGTTGGTCGGGTTCGAGCTGAAGAAGAACCTCGTGGTCCATTACAAGGACCGCGACCTCCTCGACAAGCTGTTGACGGTCGCCGCCCGGTCGCAGGTCTTCGACCTGATCAAGGTCGACTACGTCGTCCGCGACACCGGGCCGATCGAGGATCGGCTCATGGAGGAGGCCGCGAAGGTGATCAAGCGGAAGTCCGCCCGGTACGAAAAACTCCTCGGGATCAAGCTCCAGCCGCCCGGCCAGGTCTTCGCCGAGAAGCGGGCCACCTACAACCCGCCGGAGATGTACGACTCGTATACGGCCGCCGAGTCGGAGACCATCGGGGGCCCGAATCGGCAGAATTACACGATCCAGTCGGCCCGGAAGGGCCGGACCTCCGTCTTCAACGGCCTGGACGGCGACGGCTTCGACGCGGTCGTCAACCCGGTGATCATCGAGCCGGTCGTGCAGTACACGCTCCACCTCAAGGTCAAGTACGAGGTCGAGCCGCTCAAGGCCCGGTAGCCGACCGAAAACCTCGGAGGTCAGTGGGCCGGATCATCGGGACCGGCCGGTTCTCCGGCGATCGTGCGGGTCCGCCGATATTCCTCGGCCAACGCCTCGCGGTCCCGGATTTCCCGTTCCCTCGCCTCCGGGGTCTGCCATCGGGCGGCCGCGGCCTCCACCTTGGCCCGCTCCTCGGGCTTCAGGTCGTCGAGTGTCTTCTTCCGCCTCCCGGTCGCCATATTCAATCCTCCCCAGGAAACGCGGTCATGGGGCGGACGACCACGAGGTCGTCGGCCGCCTCGATCTCGAAGACGATGATGACCGTCTCCCCGTCGGAGGTCATCGCGCGGATCATCGGGCGTCCGGTGCGCCTGGCCTTGTCGACCGGCCCGCGATGATCGGCGATCACGTCTTCGATCGCTTCCGGATCGTAACCCGCCGAGAGGATGTGGCGGGTATTCCCCCGCTCGTCGTCCTCGTCGTCCCAATCGAAGTGGTCGACGTGCATCCCCTGCCCGACCTCTCCATTTCGCTCGCCCTTGGGACCATCTTATCATGGGATGCCCCTGGCCTCCAACCCGCCCCGTCTTCCCGACCCCGGTGCCCTTGGCGACCCGGCTAGAATAGCCATCGCGGACGATGATCCTGTCGGGGCCGGGGGCGAGCGACGACATGGCGGGGTTCGAGCTTGAGGAGATGGACGTCGCCGGGGGCGTGATGCCTCCGGTCGCCAAGGGCGGGCGGCGGATGGTGACGACGGCCCTGCTGCTGGCGATGGCCGTGGTCGCGCTGGAGCAGACGGTGGTCTCCACCGCGATGCCGAGCATCATCGCCCAGCTCAAGGGGATGGACATCTACCCCTGGGTCTTCTCGGCGTACCTGCTCGCCTCGACGGTCACCACGCCGGTCTACGGCAAGCTGGCCGACGTCTGGGGCCGGAAGCGGGTCCTCCTGTTCGGCCTGACCCTGTTCGCGGCCGGGTCGGCGATGTCGGGCCGGGCGGAGTCGATGCCCGAGCTGATCGCCATGCGGGTGGTCCAGGGGCTGGGGGCCGGGGCCGTCGGGCCGATCGTCCTGACGCTCCTGGGCGACCTGTTCTCGCTGGAGGAGCGGGCCAGGGTCCAGGGGCTGTTCAGCGCCGTCTGGGGGATCTCCAGCGTGGCCGGGCCCTGGCTGGGCGGGATCCTGACGGACCACCTGTCGTGGCGGTGGGTCTTCTACGTGACCTTGCCGTTCGCCGGGGTGGCGGCCTGGGTCCTGGCCCGGCACGTCCGCGAGGACGTCCGCCATGACAAGACCTCCCCGATCGACTGGGCCGGCGCGGGGCTCCTGGCCTCGGGCTCGACGCTCCTGTTGCTGGCGATCCTCCGGGGGCCGTCGGCCTCGATGGCCTCGGGCGTGGTCCTGATGGCGGCCAGCCTGGTGCTCCTCGGGCTGTTCGTCGCGGTGGAGCGGCGGGCGGTCGACCCGATCCTGCCGCTGGACCTGTTCGCCAACGGGCCGATCGCGGCGGCCGTGGTGGTGAGCTTCCTGATCGGCGTCCAGCTTTTCGGGATCGACACTTACGTCCCGCTCTACGTCCAGGGTGTCCTGGGCGGCAAGGCGACCGAGGCGGGCGAGGTGATCACGCCCCTGTTCTTGTCGTGGGCCCTGAGCGTGGCTGTGGCGGCCAAGGTGGTGGTCCGGTTCGGCTTCCGGGCGACGGGCGTGGTCGGCATGGGGATGGTGGCGCTGGGGGTCGCCGGGCTGGCCCTGGGCGCCGACCGGCCGGCCTCGGCCCCGATGGCCTTCAAATGGTCGCTGGTGGTCACCGGGCTGGGTTTCGGGCCGGCGTCGCTGAGCTGCATCCTGGGCGTCCAGAACGCGGTCGACTGGAACCGTCGGGGGGCGGCGACCGGGGCCGTGACGTTCACCCGGGTCCTGGGAGGGGCGATGGGGGTGGGCGTGCTCGGGGCGTCGCTCGCCTTCGAGTTCGCCCGCCGGCTCGCCTCGGCCGGCGCCGGGGGGATCGACGTGGTCGCCGCGCTCCGGCCTGAGACCCACGAACTGCTCTCCCCCGCCCAGCTCCAACTGGTCCAGGGGGCCCTGGGCCGGACGCTCCGCGACGTCTTCCTCCTGATGCTGGCCCTGGCCGTGGTCGCGATCCCCTGCGCGGCCCGGCTCGCCGCCGGCCGGGCCGTGTCGCGCGTCGAGCCGGCCCCAACCCCCGGCGAAGGCCTGGCCCTGGCGGCGTCCGAGGCCTGACCGGAGCGCCCGGGTCGATGGGACGCACCTGGGGTTGACGTGCCCGCCCGGGCGCGGAATCATCCGGGCCGTCGGACGAACTTCCCTCCCTCGGCAGGTCGAGGCCCCCGCGGATCATGTCGTACTGGCTGTTCAAGTCGGAGCCGGATTGCTTCTCGTTCGACGACCTCTGCCGGGCGCCCGGGCGGACGACGGGATGGGACGGCGTCCGGAACTTCCAGGCGCGGAACTACCTGCGCGATCAGGTCCGGGTCGGCGACGGGGTCCTGTACTACCACTCCAACGCCGGCCCGCCGGGGATCGTCGGGATCGCCGAGGTGGTCGAGGCCGGCCATCCCGACCCCACCGCCTTCGACCCCTCGGCCGACCACCACGACCCCCGGAGCCGGCCCGAGTCCCCCACCTGGTATCAGGTCGCGATCCGGGCCGTCCGCCCGATCGAGCCGGCGATGGGGCTCCCGCAGCTCCGCCGGGTCGCCGCGCTGGCCAGCATGGAACTGCTGAAGAAGGGGAGCCGATTGTCGATCCAGCCCGTCGGCGCCGACGAGTGGGCCGCCATCCTCGAACTGGCCGACCCGCCCGGCCGGACCCCGAACGTCCAGGACAACCCGCCATGCCCAGGATCGAGCACGTCGCGCTCTACGCCGCCGACCCGTCGGCGCTGAAGGATTATTACGTCGCCGCCCTCGGCCTCCGCGTGGTGGTCGACAACGGCCAGGGCGACCCGCCCGGCTACTTCCTGGCCGACGAGGCCGGCGTCGCCCTGGAGATCATCGGCCGGCCCAGCGGCACCCCCGCCATCGACCAGCGGTACGTCTGCCACGTCGCCTTCACCGTCGACGACGTCGCCGCGACCCGGGCCGGCCTGGAGCGGCTCGGCCTGGCCTTCGAGCCCGACACCGCCGTCGACAACGAATCCATGACCACCGCCTTCTTCCGGGATCCCGAGGGCAACCGCTGCCAGATCGTCCGGAGGAGCCGGCCGCTCGGGGGATGACCCGGGACGGGGGGAATTGAACCGCCAAGACGCCAAGCCCGCCAAGGAAAGGCAGAGAGGGAGAGAGGAAATATAAAAGTAATAATTTATAAATATTAAATTAAATTTTTCAGTTTAATTGCGCATTTTCCTCTTTCTCCCTCTCTCTCCCTCTCTGCCTTTCCTTGGCGGGCTTGGCGTCTTGGCGGTTCAATTCCCCCCGTCTTTGATGATCTTCTGCCGCTCCAGGAGCCAGAGCACCGGGCGTTCGACAAGCAGGGGAGTGGGTAGCGGCTGGGGGGCGTCGTCCTGCTCCTGGGCGGCGTCGCCGAGGGCGGAGCAGGCGAAGAAGCGGTGGTCGGGGAAGTGGAGGGCGACGTAGTCGAGGAACCCGGTCGCGCCCCATCTCCTCAGGGCCGACTGGACCTCCTCGTGGACCCGGGCGTCGACGCCCGGGTCGGGGGCCCCGTCGGGGACGGAGGTGGCCAGGGCGTGGAGGGTGGTCCCCGGCTCCATCAGCTTGCCCCACCGGTCGAGCTTGTTCAGGCAGATGGCCAGGGGGGTCTTCACCGGGGTCTTGCCGAAGAAGGTCGCCAGCTTCCGGGCGTCGTTGAGGTAGTCGGCCGGCGGGACCCGGACCTCCTTCTCGGTCAGGCGGAGCCGGCGGTCGAGGGCGACCTCGCGGATCCGGAGCGGGTCGAGCAGGAACAGGAGCCCACGGGCCTGGCCGAGGTATCGGGCCTCGCCCCGGAGGAGGTCGATGTTCATCTCCCAGTCCTCGCCGGCGGTGTCGAAGAACGAGAGGAGCGTCCCGACCCGGCTGGCCTTCCCCCGACGCGAGGTCACCCGGTAGACCAGCGGCTGGAGGACCCGGCGGTTGGTCTCGATGCTGGGCGTGGCGAAGTGGCTCCGCCGGTACGACTCGCCGTCCCCGTCCTCGCCCACGCCGGACTGGCCGCCGCCGTAGGTCAGCTCGTGATATTCGCGGTCGTACCGCTCGCGGATCTCGTCGGTGAGCGGGTCGAGCGTGAACCCGCGGGCCGGGCCGACCCGGTGCTCCAGCTCGTGGATCAGGACCGTGACGAACGTCGTCTTGCCGACCGACTGCGGGCCGAAGATGGCGATGTGCCCGGCGTCGAGCGTGACCACCGCGTCGGGGAGCCGGCCATGGCACCTCGGGCAGAGCCGGACGTCGGTCGGCTTCCGGCAGTTCGGGCAGGCCAGCGACCCCGGCAGGACCATCCAGTCCAGGTGGCGGCGGAACCCCCGGCGGCGGTCGAGACGCGGGTCGACCCACCATGGACTCCGCAAGGTCGACCCCGCGTCGCCCGAGTAACGCGGTCCGTTCAGCGCCCGGGACAGGATCGGGTCGTCGATCATCCGGCCGAAGTCGGTCTTGCAATAATGGTCGTCGCACCGGAGGTGCATCTCGCACGCGGCGAACCGCTCGAAGCAGAACGGGCAGCGGATCCGACGGAGCGGGTCGAGCCGGGTCGGCCAATCCAGGGGCATCGGACACCATCGCGGCGCGGGGTCGTTTCGACGTGCCGGGAACGCGTGTTCCCCCGCCCCATCGTCCCGGATGCCGGCCGGCGATTCAACCCGGTCGGTCGATCCCGTGCATCCGCCGGGCCGGTCGGGGCGGATTCCCGGCGATCGGGGGAGACGGGGCCGGTCGGAGTGCCTAAGATAACCAGGCAAGTTGGAGACCGGATCGCGACCCCAGTTAAGGGGCGGCCAGACCCGGCGGTTGATCCCCGGGGGATCGAGCCGAACGACCCGGAGCCCTGTCATGTGCAAGCCCACCTGCCCGTTCGCCGCCGCCCTGTTCGGGTCGATCGCCGGCTCCGCCGCCGGGGCGGCGTCCGGGGCGGTGTCGGGATGGACCCTTTACGCCGCTTACGCGATCTCGGGAGGCCGGGACGTGGGTGGCCTCGTCCCCCTGATCTTCGGGACGTTGGGGATGGCCGTGGGCGGGAGCGGTGGGGCGGTCGGGGGGATGGTCCAGGGCTGGAGCCTGGCCGGGTCGAAGGGCCCGGCCGAGGCGTCGGCCGCGCGGTGGGGGGCGGGGCTGGGCGGGCTCTGGTCCCTCCAGCCGATCCTCTGGCTCGCCTTCACCGTCGACCCGGCTACGGCCCTCCGCCCCGCCGCCGGGGTGGCCATCGCCCTGGTCGCGCTCGGGGGCGTCGCCGGCCTGATCGGCGCCGCGACCGCCGGGTCGGTCGTCCGGGCCTTCGTGGTCGCCCGGCCCCCGGAGGTCCCGGCCGGGAAGCGGCGCGGGTGAAGGGGCCGGCGATGATCGCGGATCCCGGTTGAATCCCGATCGGTCCGCCCGGGCGTTGAGGTTCGTCCCCACGTCGGCGTATGATGGCCACCGACGAGATCGAGTGGGCCCGGATCGGGAGATGGCCGTCGGGGGATCGTCGGATGGTTCGGATCGACGGACGCCGTCGCGCCGCCTGCGACGGGATCACGCGGCGGACGCTGCTGGAAGCGGCCGGGGCCGGGCTGCTGGGCCTGAGTCTGCCCGGGGTGATGGCCGCCGAGGCCCGGGGGGATCGCCGGCCGTCGGCCCGGGCGCGGTCGGTCATCTTCCTCTACCTCTTCGGCGGCCCGAGCCAGCTCGAGACCTTCGACCTCAAGCCGGACGCCCCCGAGAAGATCCGGGGCCCGTTCCGGCCCATCGCCTCGCGGACGCCCGGCCTCCGGATCGCCGAGCACCTGCCCCGGCTGGCCGGCATCTCCGACAAGTTCTGCGTCGTCCGGAGCATGACCCACCCGTACAACGACCACAGCGGCGCGGCGCATTACATGCAGACCGGTCGGATGTGGCAGGTCCCGGTCGGCGGCGGCTTCAATCCCACGGGGCAGGACTGGCCCGCGATGGGCTCGGTCGTCGAGTACCTGGCGCAGCAATCGCCCGGGGGGATGGCCCGCGACCTCCCCGGCTACGCGGTCGTGCCCAACTCGCTCGGGCGGCTCCAGGAGGCCGGCCAGTATCTCCGCCCCGGCGAGCATGCCGGCTGGCTCGGCCGCCGCTACAACCCCCTGACGACCGCGGTGGACAAGAAGGACCTTGCCGACAACCCCTACTACCGAGACTGCGCCGACGCCGAGCTGACGTTCGCGATCGAGGGCCTGGCAAGCCGGGACGGCCCGAGGCCCGAAGGGATCCGGCGGCGGGCCTCGCTCCTGGAGCAATTCGACGGGGGCCGTCGCGCCCTCGACCTCGCCCGCCCGGCGGCCGACTTCGACCGCTTCCACCGGAGGGCCCTGGCGATGGCCACGTCGGAGACGACCCGGAGCGCCCTGGACGTCCGCCAGGAGCCCTCGGCCGTCCGCGACCGCTACGGCCGCCACCTCTTCGGCCAGTCGACCCTGGTGGCCCGTCGGCTGGTCGAGGCGGGCGTCCGGTTCGTGACGGTCCACTACGACGCCTGCGACGGCTACGGATGGGATTCTCACGTCCACAATGACGACGTGAAGGATCGGCTCCTGCCCACATTCGACCAGGCCCTTTCCGCCCTCCTGATCGACCTGGACGGGCGGGGACTGCTGGCGGAGACGCTGGTGGTGGCCGTCGGCGAGATGGGGAGGACCCCCCTGGCCACCCCCCGATGGGGCCGGGGGCACTGGAGCACCCTGTTCCCCGCCGTCCTGGCGGGCGCGGGGATCCGGGGCGGGATCGTCCACGGCGGCTCGGACAGGGACGCGGCCCAGCCGGTCGACCACCCGGTCTCGCCCGAACGCCTCGCCGCCACGATCTACCACGCCCTGGGGATCGACCCGGAGATGCGCCTCATCGACCCCCTGGGCCGGCCGGTCCCGATCGTCGAGCGGGCGGAGCCGGTGCTCGAACTCTTCGGCTAGAGAGCGACGCATCAACGAAAGTGCCGGGAGCGTCCCGACGGAGCCTGATCCGATGTCGATACCTGCCGGGTTTCGGGCCCTCGCCCTGTCGACCTCCCTGGCCCTGGCCCTGGCCCTGACCCCGGGCGCGGCGGCCGGGCCGATCGCGCCGCACCCGGAGAACCCCCGATACTTCCTGTTCGACGGCAAGCCGACGTTCCTGATCACCTCGGGCGAGCATTATGGGGCCGTCCTGAATGGCGACTTCGACTTCCTCCCCTATCTGGACGAGTTGCACGCGCGGGGGTTCAACCTGACGCGGACCTTCTCGGGGACATACCGCGAGGTCCCCGGCTCGTTCCAGATCCGGGGCAACACCCTCGCCCCCGCCCCCGGGCGATACGTCGGGCCCTGGGCGCGGTCGGGGACGCCGGGGGCGGCGGACGGCGGGAACAAGTTCGACCTGGACGTCTGGGATGAGGGCTACTTCCGCCGCCTCCGGACGTTCTGCGGCGAGGCGACCCGGCGCGGGATCGTCGTCGAGTTCGTCCTGTTCTGCCCGTTCTACGAGGAATCGCTCTGGGACGTGAATCCCTTGAACGCGAGGAACAACGTCAACGGCCTCGGGACGATGCCCCGGACCGAGGTGTTTACCCCGAAGCACGGGGCGATGGTCGCCCGCCACGAGGCGTTCGTCCGGAAGGTGGTCGGCGAGCTGAAGGGGTTCGACAACCTCTATTACGAGGTCTGCAACGAGCCCTACTTCGGCGGGGTCACGCTCGACTGGCAGGCTCGGATCGCCCGGGCGATCTCGGAGGCCGAATCGGGGATGGTCGCCCGGCACATGATCGCGCAGAACGTGGCGAACGGCTCGGCCCGGGTCTCCGACCCGATCCCGGGCGCCTCCCTGTTCAACTTCCATTACGCGACCCCGCCCGCGGTCCTGGCCGAGAACGCCGGCCTCCGCCGGCCGATCGGCGACGACGAGACGGGGTTCCGGGGCTGCGACGACCGGCCCTACCGGACCGAGGCCTGGGCGTTCCTGATCGCCGGGGGGAGCGTCTTCAGCCATCTCGACTACTCGTTCACCGTCGGCCATGAGGACGGCTCGGCCCGGGTCGCGCCGCCCACGCCCGGCGGCGGGGGGCCGGCCCTCCGGCGGCAGCTCGCGACCCTGAAGCGATTCCTGGAAGGGTTCGAGTTCTGGAAGATGGCCCCCGACCGATCGGTCATCGCGGCCGGCGTGCCCGGGGGCGCGTCGGCCTACGCGCTCTCGGAGCCCGGCCGCGCCTACGCGATCTATCTGGCCGGCGGGACCCGGGCCGACCTCGCGCTCGACCTCCCCGCCGGCCGATACCGCGTCCGGTGGGTCAACCCGCGCACGGGGGAGGTCGACAAGGCCCAGGACCTCGCGCATCCCGGCGGCCGATTGCCGGTCGCGTCGCCCGACTATTCCGAGGACATCGCCCTCCGGGTCGACGCCCTCCCCGGAACGCCGGGGCGGGTTATCGGGGCGGGGCCTCCGGGATCAGCTGGTAGGTGACGAACGCGATCTTCCGGCCGTCGGGCGACCAGCAGGGGACGTTGACCGTCCCCTGGCCGCCGAAGAACCGGCCCAGGACGTCGACCTTCTTGCCGTCGAGGGCCATCCTCCGGAGCGACACGTCCTTGTTCTCCGGGTGCCCGGCGACGTCCTTCTCGTACGACAGGAAGACGATCGACCGGCCGTCGGGCGAGGGGTGGGGGAACCAGTTGTTCGCCTCGTCGTCGGTGATCGGGGCCTGCTCCCCGCCGTCGGCCCGCATCCGCCAGACCTGCATCCGCCCGGTCCGGTCGGAATTGAAGTAGAGCGACTTGCCGTCGGGCGAATATTCCGGGCCGTCGTCCAGCCCCCGGGCCGTCGTCAGCCGGGTCTCCTCGCCCCTCCCGGCGGGGATGGTGTAGATGTCGAACTCGCCCCCGCGCTCGCCGCAGTAGGCCAGGGTCTTGCCGTCGGGCGACCATCCGTGCCAGTAGGACGGGCCGACCGGGGTGATCTGCCGGGGCGTCCCTCCCTCCACCGGGAGTGTGTAGATGAGCGACTGGCGCCGACCCTGCGACTGGTCGCTGATGGCCAGCAGCGTCCCGTCCGGGGAGACCCCGTGGTCATTGTTGCATCGGGTGGCGAAGCCGGTGTCGACGGGCCGAGGCTCGCCGCCCGCGGCGGGGATCCGGTAGATCCGCCCGCCGCTGTTGTAGATCAGGGTCCCGCCATCGCGGAGCCAGTTGGGGGCCTCGATCCGGGAGGGCGTGACGTGGACGACCCGCCGGTCCGTCGACGTCATCGACTGCGTCTCCAGGCTGCTGTACAGGACCGCCCGGCCCGAAGCGGCGGGCAGGGGCGAGATCAACTCCACGTCCGAGAAGGTTGCCGTCTCCGTCACGTCCTTGTTGTGCGCGCAGACGCCGAGGCCGACGTAGAACGGCCCCTCGAACGCGATCCGGACCGCCGCCCCGGAATACTTCAACGGCCCGTCCCCGGCCCCGAGATACATGAGGGCATACTTCCCCCGCTTCTCGATCCGGAGCCGGCGCGGGGCGGACACGTTCGCCTGGACCTCCTGCGTCGCCGCCCCCTTCGCGTCGCGGAACTGGAGCGAGGTCAGCCCGTCGCCGTGGACCACGACGTCGACATAAGCCGAGTCGGCGTCCAGGCTCTGGCGGATCATCAAGCACGCCTTGCGATGGGGATCCGTGCCGGCCCCGAGGAAGGAAACGTCCGCCGCCAGCGAGATCTCCCCCGATGCCGGCCTCCAGGCGAAGTGGAAGTCGTCCCTGGATAACCACATGTTCTCGCCGCCGCCGGCGATGGTGTACCGCTTCCGGTCGGCGTCGAATCCGACCGAGCCGGGATGCAGGACGGTCCCGAGGTCCCGGTGATCCTCGAAGATCCCGACCTTCTCCCCGGCGTCGGCCATCCCGACGCCCCCGACGAGCGACCAGGCGGCCCCGATGGAGGCGAAGATCGCGGCCCGGAACGATTCCCCGAAGCAACTCATAACTCGCCCTCGATCCGAGTGGGCCGGACCTTCGCCGGCCGTGCCGCGACCGCGATGGGATCATCCGGAAGTGGTCACCTTCGCGATTCTCGGACCGGATCCCGGCGAGTTCAAGGATGATCCCCGGCCGACGATCGGGAATTGTCGACGGACCGTCCCGGGACACCACCTCCCTCCGGATCCCATGAGGGGCATGGAATGCACCTGCACCGATCCAGCCCGAACCTCCGACAAGTCGGATCGATGACAATCCACCCGTTTCACCTTGAATCGCGATCGGGGGACGACGGTCTCGGCTGCCCCGGGACTACGGGCAACCCTCCGAGGAACCGATCCAGGGCTTCGAGGTAGCCCCGCCCGGGCGGGTCGTTGTGGTCGCCCCCGGGGGCCATGACGAAGCGCTTCGGGCCGCCGGCCGCCTCGAACAGCCGCCGGCCCGATTCATAGGGGACGACCTGGTCGGCGGTCCCGTGGGCCTGGAGAAGGGGACCGGAGTAGTCGCGG
>JAABUK010010521.1_pt1 | contig 12314 bp, 8 predicted proteins | sample 5559141 | NCBI WGS metagenome assembly JAABUK01 (sample SAMN10711869, study PRJNA513367) | rock metagenome | isolation source: Antarctica rocks | place: Antarctica: Victoria Land, Pudding Butte nord | collected 2016-01-03 | reverse complement strand
TCGCCGCCATCGGCTACGGCTCGAACACAATCTGGATTGACCCGGAACATGATCTGGTCGTCGTCTGGCGCTGGCATCAAGGCAACGGCGATGAACTGTTCAAACGCATTCTCGCGGCGATTAAAGATTAAGAGCGACTAAGAAATTAATGCTCTGTTGACTTTCGATCAATTGCCACTAGCTTCAGCTAGTGGATGAGATAAGCTAAATATTCTGGCTTTAGCCAAATTAAATTTGAAAGATTATCCTTGTCAGCTTTAGCTGAAGCAATAAGGAAGAGTCTGGTTTATTTTACATTCGGCTAAAGCCTTAACTGCCCGCATCTTTTGTCCACTAGCTGAAGCTAGTGGCAATTGAAAAGGCATTGCGTCATTACAGCCCGACCATAGAGGCACAGAGATTAGGAAAGATAGTAAAAGATGCTCTCGTTTATGAATCGCATATGAATCGCAAATTCAACGTCACCGCCGTCCTTCTCATTTCGATTTTCATTCTGTCGAGCGTTGCTCTGCTGGCGCAGGAAAAACATTCTTCGCAGAAGACATCGCCGCCACAACGCGCACAGGATTTTGCGCCGGATCAGCCGGAAGACGAAGAAGACCTCAATCGTGAGTTGTGGGAGTTTGCAAAGAAGACTCCATACGAAGAAATGGTGCGCTATGTAGCGCAGGCACAAGACCGTGCGCAGGCCACACAGACGGCGGAGGCGACACTCCCGACCGGCTGGCGCATTGCTCCGGCGGGCGCGCAGGTGGATGTCGGAAGGCTTCCTTACGAAGCGGTTTTCTTTGCCGGGCGCGTCGTCGTGCTCAACACGGGTTACTACAGCAAAGCGCCGCAGCAAGTCTCCGTCGTTGACCCGAATTCTGCGCAGGTCGTGAAGACATTGCCGCTTGCATCTGTTTTTCCCGGCGCGCAAGTCGGCATGGACGGTGATCTTTATATTAGCGGCGGCTATGAAGGAAAGCTTTATCGCATCGACAAACAATTCAACGTCGCGCGCGAATACACGCTCGGCGGCTACGCGGCGGGATTAGCGCCCGTTGATAAGGCGCACATCGCCGTCGCCTACATGGTCGCCAGAAACGCGGAAGGCGATTACGCAGCGGGCAAGCTTGTTTTACTCAATACAGAAACCGGAAACATCGAACGCGAAACGAGCGTCGGTTATTTTCCTTACACAGTGCGCCGCGCGAATGACAAACTTTACGTTTCGCTGCTCGGCGAAAACAAACTGCTTGTTTACAACTCGCGATTCAATCTCATCAAAGCAATCCACGTCGGGCGCACGCCGCAGGACATCTGCGTTGACGTTGATCGCTTATACGTCGTGAACAGTGGTTCGGATGACCTTTCTGTAATAGATATGCGAAGTGATCGGGTCATTAACACGATCAAATTGAATCGCGGGAACAATCGTTTTGGCGCACAGCCGACATCATGCGCTGCCGACAATAATCGTCTTTACGTCACGCTCGCAGGCGTCAACGCCCTTGCTGTGATTGATAAACGAAGCGGCAGAGAAACGCGTCTTGTGCCGACGGGCTGGTATCCGACGAAAGTCCTCGTGAACGACAAACAGCTTTTCATCTTGAGCGCCAAAGGCATACGCGCGCGTCGCCCGAATCCCTTGGGGCCGCAGCCCGTGCTGGACAAAGGCAGCATGGATTACTACGTGCTAACGCAGCTCAAAGGCACGCTCGCCATTATTCGCAAAAACGATATTGAAACGAACCGCGCGGCATGGAACAAACAAGCTGCAAACGGTTCGCCGCTTTACGATGCGCGGCAAGGATTTCGTTTACCGATCAAACACATCTTTTACATTATCCGCGAAAACCGCACTTACGATCAGGTGCTGGGCGATCTGGGGCGCGGCAACGGCGATCCCTCTTTGACCATCTTCGGGCAAAACGTCACGCCGAACGGCCATGCTCTCGCGCGCTCGTTCGTGACGCTCGACAACTTCTATGCAGACGGCGAAATCAGCGTGCTCGGCCACAGCTTTACGACGAGCGGCTACGCCAGCCCGTTTCTCGAATGGCTCGGCAACGCGGCTTATTCAAATCGCTACAAAGGCTATCCGTTCGGCACGGTTCCGGCCACTTATTCGCCCGCTTACATCTGGGACGCGCTCGATGAAAAAAGCGTGGACTACCGCATTTACGGCGAGAATTATTTTCTGTTCACGCGCGTCTACCGCATCATCGCGGACACTTACGGAGCCGAAAGCGTCATCGCTAAAAAGTTTTACGCGCGCTCGATGACGCTCGCCGCCAAGACGGATCGCGGCAAAGCTTTTTATCAATTTGCGAAAAATTATTACGGGCGCGCCGCAACTATCGCAAGCGCCGCACAGTTATTGAATGACACGCAATTCGCCGACGGGTTTTCGCAGATTCTGACGGGCGATGCGAGCCTTGCAGAGGCGCTGCGCCGGAATCAAACTTTCCGGCGTCGCGTCGCGGAATTTCTTTACCGTTACCCGTTCAATTATAGCTCTTGGGATTTAAGCGTCTCGGATTTCGAGCGCGCCGCAGCATGGCGGGAAGATTTCAACAAACAATTACAAGCAGGCAAAGTTGCGCAGTTCAATTACCTCTGGCTGCCGAATGACCACACCGCCGGAAGCGACACGAAGATTCTCAATCCATATCAATTCGTCGCGCAAAACGACGCCGCCCTCGGCAGAATCATCGAAACGATTTCGCACAGTCCCGTCTGGCGCAACTCGCTCATCTTAGTTGAAGAAGACGACGCGCAGAACGGCCCCGACCATGTTGACGCAACGCGCACCGTCGCCCTCGCCGTCAGCCCGTATGTGAAACGCAATACGGTCATCAGCGATCGTTACGATCAATTGAGCGTTTTGCGCACAATCGAAATGCTGCTCGGCTTAAACTCGCTTAACTTAAATGATCGCGTCGCCGTGCCGATGTTCAATGTCTTCACCGCGCGCCCGGACTTTACGCCCTACACAATCACTCCCACGTCAACCTATCTGCCGGAAGCTGACCGCGAGCGCGACCGAAGTTACGAGAGTTTCAATCGCGTGCGGTAAAGGGCAACGGTTGAAGCATACTTTGAAACGAACCGTCTTTCGTGCTTTGCTCGGTCTCAAACTTTGCGTGTCTTCCAACGTCCGCGACGAAAGACGATGGCGCTGGTGACGGCGAGCGTCGAGAAGGCAATCGTCATCGCAAGGAAGACTCCGCGCGCGCCGAAGTTGAAAGTGAACGCCAGCAAGTACGCCAACGGAATCTCCCACAGCCAGAAAACAAAAAGATTGATAATCGTCGGCGTAAAAGTATCGCCAGCGCCGTTGAATGATTGCGTTAGCACCATTCCGTAAGCGTAAAAAAGAAAGCCGCACGCGACGATGCGCAAGCAATCCGTGCCGTATGGCACAACCATCGGATCGCTCGTGAACACTCCGATAATCGTTCGCGCGAAGACGACGAAGATGAGTCCAACGACGCCCAGAAAGCACATATTATAAAAGCCCGCGAGCCACACGGCGCGCTCGCCGCGTTCGGGTTTTCCCGCGCCGAGCGCCTGCCCGACCATCGTCGCCGCCGCGTTCGACATGCCCCACGAAGGCAACAGCGCAAAGAGTATGACGCGCATTCCGATTGTGTACCCGGCGAGCGCATCGCTGCCGAAGCTTGCGAGCACGCGGGTCAATCCAATCCAACTCGCCATTCCGATAAAAACCTGAAATGCCGCCGACGCCGAGAGCCGCAGCACACGCCGCATCAACGCCGTATCGATTTGCAGATGCCGTCCCGCGATGCGGACGCGCCCGCCCTTGCGTATCAATCTCGAGAAGGCATAAAGCGCTCCCGTGCCGCGCCCGATCAGAGTGGCGATGGCTGCGCCCGTCACGCCTAATTTCGGGAACGGGCCGAGGCCGAAAATCAAACACGGGCCGAGCAGTATGTTGATGAGATTGGCGAGCCAGAGCACGCGCATCGCAATCGCCGCATCGCCCGCGCCGCGAAAAATTGCGTTGATGAGAAACAACATCATCACCACGAGATTTCCGCCGAGCGCAACGCGCGTGTAATTCACTCCGTGCTCAATAACGCTCGCTTGCGCCCCCATAAGCGTCAACAAGCGCGGAGCGAGCAGCACACCCAATGCACCGAGCACAAGCGAAACGATCAGCCCGAGCGCAATCACCTGCACGGCAGAGCGCGCCGCGCCTTCCGCATCCTTTTCTCCGGTGCGGCGCGCGACGAGCGCCGTCGCGCCGATGCCGAGTCCCATTGCAACGGCGTAGATCAAGGTCAACATTGATTCGGTGAGTCCGACGGTGGCGACTGCTTCCGCGCCGAGCTTGGCGACAAAGAAAACGTCCACCACGGCGAAGACGCTTTCCATCAGCATCTCCAGCACCATCGGCACGGAAAGCAAAAGAATCGCCCGCCCGATTGATCCGGCGGTGTAATCGTAATCGGAGTGCGATCCGGCGAGTGTCTCGCGTATCGCTTTCAGCAATCCCGGCGCAGCAGCAGTTGTTATTGCCGCATCATCATGGCGCAGAGTTTCAATTGAATCTGACATCGGTTTTTCGGCGCGAGTCATTAACAGGATTTTACGAACAACGTGAATAGGGATTTACGAACAACGTGCCGCGCGTGTTTCGCCGTGCTGCATCAGGCGTGAAGGATTCTAAACTTTTCACGCAATGAATTCGAGTCGGCTTGTAGCACATTGAAAGCGGTTTGGCGTATAAATCGGCACGCTTCCGCGCACAGGCTTTTCAGTTCGGTGCATTGACTTGCAGGCGAATTTCGCATAAACACTTTATTGCTTTACCATCCCGCTTCCGCAAAGGTAGTACCAACGTGATTAAGAAATTAAGTATCCCTCTCGCGCTCGTGATGTGCTTCGGCAGTCTCGTCTTCGCTCAAAACAGCAACATGAGCAATGACAATATGAGCAACGGCAACATGAGTAATGGCAACATGAGCAACGGTAATATGGGCACACGCACGCGCAAAAACAAAAAGCCGAAAACGAAGAAACCCAAGAAAATGAAGGGCAATATGAATGGCAATATGAGCGGCAACGCGAATCGGTAGCCGCAGTCGGATGGCCTGAAGCGGAGATGTTACTTCGCTGCACAAAATTAAGGGACGCGTGCGCGGTGTGCGCACGCGTCCCTTTTCTCTTCGATTAACTTTAATTTTTCGCTTAATCGTCGTCTTCGGGAAGCGTCCATGTCTGACCCGGCTCCGTCAAGGCGACGCGCCAACGTTCTTTGCCCGCCGCCGCTAAAAGGCGCGTGACCGGCTCTCGCACAGGCTCGCGGCTCAATTGAAACGTCGAGTGATGAATCGGCAGAATAAATTTCGCGTTCATCTCCGCGCGCATCTGCCACGACTGTTCCGGGCTGGCGTGAACATGTATGTACGGATCGTAAGCGCCGATGGGCAGGATCGCCAGATCAATCTGCGGCGCGCGATTTCTGAGCGCTGCAAAATTGTTTGTGTACGCCGTGTCGCCGCCGAAAAGAATCGCGCGATTGTTTTTTGTAATCAGAAATCCGCCGTAGCCGCGATGCGAATCCGTCAACGTGCGCGCTCCCCAATGGTTGACCTTCACGGATTCAATGCGCGCGCCATTCACTTCTGTGCTCTCGCTCCACGCCAATTCTTTTACGTGCCGGAAACGTCGCAACAAATCGCTTACTCCGCGCTGTGTCACAACGGGCGTCTGTCGCGGCAAACGACGAAGCGTGCCTAAATCGCAGTGATCCATATGCGCGTGCGAAACGAGCACGGCGTCGAGCGCAGGGATTTCGGCGATGGACAGCGCCGGGCGCACCATGCGGCGCGGGCCTAAAGTGACAAAGCCGCCGACATGCACGCCGACGCGCGAACGAAGCGCAGGGTCTGTCAAAAGCCATGTGCCGTAAAAGTTCATCAGCACTGTCGCATGGCCGAGCCACGCCAGCGTCAAACGCTCGTCGCTCCACGTCGCCGGAAGCGGAATGTGCGTCGCAAGGGCAATCGGCGTGCGGCTTTCCCGCACGCGCTCGTCAATAAAGCGTCGCGCATAACGGCGCACGAAATTGGCGCGCGTCTGCAAATCCCGGATCATTGTACTCATAGTTTTTTAGATGCGCCTTGCGGGCGAAAAGTAGCGACTCAAACTTTGAGGAATCCGGCGCACAAGTGAGCGCTTCGCGATGGGCGGCATGAGTGGACGCGTGCCCGCGTGCCCTACTTGGACAGGCTGTGTTATTGTTTTCGGTACACAGGCTTTTTTCGCAAAACTTGCGCACGACAATCACCTTCAGCAAACATCATCGGGAGAACAAAGCGCGTATGCACGTTTCATCACCACTATCTTTCCGTTTCCGACCCTTGATTCCACCTCTCTTTTTAACCATCGCGCTGCTTTTGCTGGTGGCCTGCGTGCCTTTGACCGGCTTTGCGCAACAATCCGCTGCTGCGACCAATGCCATTGCTGCGCCGCAGCCGTCCGCCATGCAAACACTCAACACATTGTTCGCCGCCGAGTGGGATTACCGTATGCGCGAGAGTCCGACGTGGGCTTCCGCGCTCGGTGATCGCCGTTTCAACGACCGTTGGGAGGACATTAGCCTCGCTGCGATCAAGCGCCGCCACGAACACGACGTGGAAGCGCTCGCACGGCTCAAAGCGATTGACCGCGAAGCGCTGCCCGCGCCCGATAAATTGAACTACGATTTGTTCAAAAAAGATTACGAGACCGCCGCCGAAGAATATAAATTTCAATGGTATCTCGTGCCGCTCAACCAGCGCGAAGGCATACAGACTTCGGACCAACTCGCAGACCTTTTGCGCTTCGACACCGTCAAGGATTACGAAGATTGGATTGCGCGACTACGCTCGTTTCCCGCCTATCTGGATCAAGCATCGATGCTGATGCGCGAAGGCATTCACGCGAGAATGCTTTTGCCGAAAGTCGTGATGGCGCGCGTGCCTGCGCAGCTCGACAAGCAACTCGTCGCCGATGCCGCGAGCAGTCCTTTCTACAAACCGTTCAAGCATTTCCCGAAGTCGATTTCGGCGGGCGAGCAGCAACGCCTCGCGCGTGAAGCGCAGACGGCAATCACGAGCGGCGTCATCCCTGCGTTCCAACGCTTCAAAGATTTTTTCGTGAACGAATACTTGCCCGCGTCGTTCGATCAGGTCGGAATCTGGCAAGCACCGAACGGCAATGAAATGTACGCATTCTTCGCGCGCCGCCACACGACGACGACTTTGACTCCGCAAGAGATACATGAAATCGGTCTACGGGAAGTCAAACGCATCAGCGCAGAGATGCAAGCGGTGATGGACAAAGTCGGCTTCAAAGGCACGCGGCAAGAGTTTTTCAAATATCTTAGAACCGATCCGCGCTTTTTCTACAAAACTCCAGAAGAACTTTACGCCGCTTATCAAGCGACGGCGAAGACGATTGATCCGCGCCTCGTCAAAGTCTTCAAGACTCTGCCGCGCACGCCCTACGGCGTTGAGGCGATCCCTACGAACATCGCGCCCGACACGACCACAGCTTACTACCAGCAGCCTGCGGCGGACGGTTCGCGCGCCGGAACTTATTATGTGAATCTTTACAAACCCGAAGCGCGCCCGAAGTGGGAAATGATGGCGCTCTCGCTGCATGAATCCGTGCCCGGCCACCACCTTCAAATCGCGCGCGCGATGGAACTCGGCGACATTCCGAATTTCCGTCGCTACGGTGATTCCTACACGGCCTTTGTCGAAGGCTGGGGACTCTACGCCGAATCCCTTGGCGAAGACATGAATCTCTACGAAGACCCATACGCGAAGTTCGGCCAACTGACTTACGAAATGTGGCGCGCCGTCCGCCTCGTCATAGACACGGGCATTCATTATCTGCACTGGGACAGGCAACGCGCGATAAATTTCTTTATGGAGAATGCCGCCAAGCAGGAACTCGACGTAGTCAATGAAGTTGACCGCTATATCTCATGGCCGGGTCAGGCGCTCGCATATAAAATCGGTGAATTGAAAATCAAAGAACTGCGCGCCAGAAGCGCCAAAGAGTTAGGCGCGAGTTTCGATTTGCGAGAATTTCACGACGTAGTATTAGGCAGCGGAGCCGTCCCGCTCGACATACTCGAACGCAACGTGAATGAATGGATTAGCCAGAAAAAACAAACGCGCGGAAGCAATTAAAATTAGCGCTGTAATTTAAGTTTTAAGATTTATAAATTGCCACTAGCAACAGACGAGTGGACAAGGATAGTTGAATAGAATCGGCTCTAGCCAAATCATTCGGCTAAAGCCGACATCTTTTTGCCATCCGTGCCTCCAGCTAAAGCTGGAGGCAATTTATAAATCTTAAATTACGGAGCACTAGGCCGATGCTGCAACGTTTCCGCTTCTTTGCTAATCAAAGCACGGTACGAATTTCTGTTTGGAAAGATGCAACACATGTTTCGATATTCATCGCCACGATTGCCCGCCTTCTTCGCTTCGCTGATTTTACTTTGCGCCGTAGCGTTATCCTCTCAAGCGCAAACCACGACGAAGCAAGCGCCGCTTACCAGTCAGGAACTCGTGCGGCTCGTTTATCAATTTCACGATTACCCGCCGCGCCGCGATGAGATCATCAGCGAGATTAGACAAAGAGGCTTGGGCTTTCCGCTGACGAGCGGTCTGCGCTCCGTCATTGCTACCAAGAGCGGCAACGACGCCACACTGCGCCGCACCATCGAAGAAGCCGAACGCCGCAGGATCAATCCGACATCTGCGCGCCCGCCTTCCGAAGCAGAGAGCGCAGACATTCTGGCAAAGACACGCACAGCGACCCTCGCCGCCGTCGAAGCGATGCCCGATTTTGTCGTCAAGCAATTAATCACGCGTTCCGTCGCGCTCGGCACGACACAGAACTGGCACGCGCTGGATCGTCTGGCGCTCGCCGTCAATTACCGCGCGAGCACGGGCGCAGAGGATTACAAACTTCTCGCCGTCAACGGCCTGCCGCCGAGCGTGGATGCGAAGGCAGGACAGAATTTTCAAGATCAAGTCGGCGGAACAACTTCGACGGGCGAGTATGCGTCACTGCTCGCGGAGCTTTTCTCCGACGACAGCCGCGCATCCTTCAAAGCGATTGACACGGACACATTGCGCGGACGCAGCACCGTCATCTACGAGTTTGAAGTCAAGCTGCCTTACTCGAAAGAAGTGATTAAATCCGGCACGAGATTCAGCGCCGTTTCAACCAGAGCAGGCTATCGCGGCAGAATCTGGATTGACCGCGAGAATTACAGAGTGCTGCGCATCGAATCGATTGCGACGGAAATTCCGGCGGGCTTTCCTATCACCGCCGCGAGCCGCGCGATTGATTACGATTGGACAATTATCGCCGACCGCAAATATCTTTTGCCCGCGCGTGCCGAAGTCGTCCTCACCGCCCGCTACGAAGACCAAGAGCAGCAAACGCGCAACGTAATCCGCTTCCGCAACTACAACAAGTTCGGCTCGGAATTGAGAATCCTCGACGACGACGACCAAATCGAAGACAAAAGCGAGACGAAGAAAAATTAAAGCCTAGCGCTTTGTTATTAGCAACAAGGCTGCTTCGCTCGGATAGCGTCCGTGCCGACTTAAAACTTCACGCTCTAAAATCTGCCCGTCGTGATTCATTTGTAAAATGCGGATAGTCGCCTCGCCGATTTCCGTCAAAGACTCAATCACAATTCCGTTGAGACGGAAATGCTCACTCCAGCGCTCAATACGCGGATTGTAAAAACGAATCGGTTCGCTTGTTCCGGGTATCAACGAAGCAACATCGCTGCCTTTGTAACGGTTACAGAAAACACACGCCAGAGCCAAGTTTTCTAATTCAGATGAACCGCTGTGCTTGCGGCTGATGATGTGCTCAACTTGAAATCTGAAATAAGCGTCTGCTTCGGCGATCAAACAATACTCGCAAATGTGATTGGCGCGAGCAGCAACGATTCGCCGTGTTTCCGGGCTGACGCGGCTACTCATTCGGCAAAAAGTCGCGGGCGCGGGCTTTCGCCAGCCGCATCAAATGTTCAAGCTGCAAGTAACGGTCAAGTTCAGATTTTTCTTCGGGCGATAACGAGCCTTCCTTTTCACGCGACAACAAATCGGTGACCCGCTCTTGCGCCGCCTCTGACGGACGGAAAGCGATAACATTCTGCGGCGTCGTTCCGGCAGCAATAAAATCGACAACTTCTTCGTAGGCTTTAACATTACTCATAACTAAGGCAGAATACTCTTTTACCGTCGGCTTATCCAGCGTTTCAGTTTCAAGCGAAAACGCCCAACGATTGAATTGACGTGGGGCGAAACCGCCACCAAGCCCGCCGAATGTTAAAAGACAACGTGAAAAGAAAGTAGCTGTTTCGCCCTCACGTCCAATGATTTGTTATACAGCGTTTTCAGAGTTGAATTGCTCCCTGAGTTTGTTAAGCGTCATCACGGTAGCAATTCCACCATCTAAGTAATCTAAAGTTATCTCGTGATGCTCCAAGTCTTTTGAAGCTACACATTCACGAACTATGGTAACCTGAAAATCTCTTTGATAAGCATCTATTGCCGCAGTGCGAATGCAAGCGTGAGTATTGACACCGGCAAGAATAAGCGAATCCGTCTCAAGTTCCTGAAGCAGCGACTCAAGGCGTGTCCCGTAGAACATACTGTATCTCTTTTTGACTATTTCGATGTCCGAATCATCACGAACCAACTCATCGAGAATACGAGAACCGGCAGTATCCTTGATGAACATTCGGATATTCTCGCTTTTCATGTCCAAAAACGCATCGCTTAGGTCGGACTCAAACTCCTGCCGAACCCATATTACCGGGAATCCGTTGGCACGCGCTAAAGCTGTCATTTGGTTTATGGATGAACAGAGTGGTACACGCATTCGGTCAAGCTCGGCATGACCGAAACAATCGTTAAGCATATCTATCACGAAAAAAGCAGGTCGTCTCATAGTCTTTCCAAAATGCGAGAGATGTATAACAACCTCTTAACCCGCGCTCTGCCCTGCGTTCTGGTCTTTGCTGGCGCCGGAAAGAAATGGCGCGTGAGTTGTGAGCGCTTCGTCAACGAGCTTGCGCTGCTCTAGTTCGTGGATTGTGTAGGAGCCTGTCGCGGGACTCGCTGAAGCGGCGCGCCCCACATAGCGCGGGCGTTCGCAGCCCGGCAGCAAGTCAATCAAGCGAGGTTCGACAAACGTCCAGCCGCCCATGTTCTGCGGTTCTTCCTGCGCCCAGAAGAGTTCTTTAGCGTTCGGATAGGTTGCGAAGATTTCCTGTAAGCGTGTTTTCGGAAATGGATAAAATTGTTCGAGCCGCAAGATAGCCACCTTGCGGTCATCAGATTTCTGGCGCGCGACGTTCAAATCGTAATAGACCTTGCCGCTGCACAATACGATGCGCGTAATCTGTTCGCGGTCAACGCCCTCTGTTTCGTCAATCACAGGCTGAAAGCCGCCGCTCATTAATTCATCGCGCGTTGAAGAAGCGGCGGGCAGACGCAGCAAACTCTTCGGCGTCATCACAATGAGCGGGCGCGCCGTTTCCTGCTTGACCTGCCGCCTCAGCAAATGAAAATACTGCGCCGGTGTTGACGGGTAACACACTTGCAAATTGTTCTCCGCGCAGAGTTGCAAATATCTTTCGAGCCGCGCGCTCGAATGCTCCGGCCCCTGTCCTTCGTAGCCGTGCGGCAACAGCAGCGCGAGCCGCGAACGCTGTTTCCATTTATCTTCGGACGCCGTGATGTACTGATCTATGATGACCTGTGCGCCGTTTGAAAAATCGCCGAACTGCGCTTCCCATATTACGAGCGAACCTTGCGAGATAACCGAATAGCCGTACTCGAATCCGAGCACGCCCTGTTCCGACAAAGAGCTATCGTAAACCTCGAACTTGGCGCGCGTGTCTTTATCGGAACGCAATTCCGAAAGCGGCGTCCAAGATTGCCCGTTCCCCGTGTCGTACATCACGGCGTGGCGCTGGCTGAACGTGCCGCGCCCGGAATCCTGACCGCTCAAGCGCACAAACGTGCCGTCAAGGACGAGCGATCCGAACGCCATCGCTTCTGCGAACGCCCAATCGAGCGGCGCTTCGCCTTCGCCCATCTTCGCGCGCTTGGCGAGTTGCCCGACCATCTTCGGATTGATGTGAAAGCCTTCGGGCACAATCGAAATTTTGTGCGCGATGTCCCGAATCATTTCCGCAGATGCGCCTGTTTCGATTACGCTTGAGCCGTCTTCTTCAGGTGTCGGCGGGGCGAGTTCCTTGACTTCCTTTT
>JAABUK010010518.1_pt1 | contig 12317 bp, 7 predicted proteins | sample 5559141 | NCBI WGS metagenome assembly JAABUK01 (sample SAMN10711869, study PRJNA513367) | rock metagenome | isolation source: Antarctica rocks | place: Antarctica: Victoria Land, Pudding Butte nord | collected 2016-01-03 | reverse complement strand
CTATCTTGACACATGCAATGAACGGCACCGATATCGATAGGTACTCCAGTTGATGACCCGTTGGCAAGCGTCTGCTGAGGGCAGTGGCGCCGGAAGTTGCAAAGAAGATGTCTGGCCGCCGCTATGGTGAAGGTATGACGTTGACTTGGGGGGTATTTGGCGAAGTTGATTGCTTGTGTGCTTGCTATATTTAACCAATGCCTTGTATGGTTCTTAGTGAATTGGATGAGTTAGAGCCCAGCTGCCCTGCACTCAAACAAGCATTTGGAAGAGTGAAACGTATAGGGTTGTAGGCCGTTGTTGGCACCCAGCTAGGCCTGGTGGGGGTTGAGAGCATTTGGAAGAGTGAAACGTATGGGGTTGTAGGCCTTTGTTGGCGCACAGCTGGGCCTGGTAAGGCCTTTTCTTTGAGGATCCCTAGCTTCCGGGCATCCAACTGAGACACGGCTATTTTGACAAGCAACTGTGCGGTTCTTTATCAAGAGCCTAGCGGCGGCCAGACATCTTCTTTGCAACTTCCGGCGCCACTGCCCTCAGCAGACGCTTGCCAACGGGTCATCAACTGGAGTACCTATCGATATCGGTGCCGTTCATTGCATGTGTCAAGATAGCTCGTGAACGGATGACAGCCTACCTTTTAAGCTACATTCCGCTGATATAGATATAACCACGTAGCGTGCACTAATTCAAATTCCGATTCAGCTCTACAAGCGTTGTGCCTACGCTTGTGGCCGGCGGTCAGACTGTCAGCCTCGGCCTCAAAGTCAGCAGCAGACGCTACACTTGGTTTCTCAGCACCTTTTGACGTCAGCAGCTCTACTTAACTGTAAAAATGACCTCCGAGATGCATTTCAATGCTTGTCAGTGCATTATGCAGCCTAAAACCGCCTTGCTTGACTGCATACTGTATCTGACATGTTACCTATGATCCAGGCATTTCATCGCGCTCTGCAAATCAGTGCATCCTTGGGACGTATATCTGAGATCCAATCTATCAAGGAAATGGATGACAGCCTGCTTTTGTTGTAAAGGGTTGCTGACGATATAACATTTACAACTGTCACGCCATAAAGTTGTGGTCAACCTCATTTGCGACTGTACATGCGCACAGACCCAACAAATCTGTATGCCATCTTGTTAAAGTCACTTGTGATGCTTAGTTATGACAGCACTCGTCACCCCAACACTCACCATGCCTATGAGTCCCAAAAGCCCAACAACGAAAGGCTTTGTGGTGACAAAACTCCAGCAACGAACATACCACGCCTGCTTGTCTGCAAGCAAACACAGCAAGCAGATGTTGCCTTTTTTGTGCATGGACATGATGCGCTAGCGGCATGCGCTGCAGCTAGCACTTCAAGCATACAACATAATCAGACATTTGTCACAAGAAGGCTTCATCACTAGTGCAAGCTACCATGCATCACCAAGCCATATCTGTAATTGATTTGTTCCAAATCAGGCAGTGCTCCTCACCTAGAAATACATATACTTTCTCTGCCTTCGTAAATTGTGCGACTGACAAGCCATGTGGCCCCAAGAAAAGCCAGTCCATGCGAGCGTACTTGACTGAGTCATCTAACGACCCATGCATTATTTTGCTGACATTTTTCATCATGAGACGTTCATTGCCCTCATCGTCAGCATCACCAGGATTTAGGTAGAGAGTCACCTGGCTCTCCACTCCATTATGCTGAACAGTCACTGTACAGCCTCCTACAAGCTGAGTATGGGCTGTGTGAACTGCTGGCTGCAAAGTGTAAAATCAAGCTGCAACTTATTCAACAATTGCAGCTGTTACCTAACTCTCGGACATGTCCTCTCCCTGGCAATGCTCCCTCTTCAATATCTGACACCCCTGTAAACCAGCAGCATAAGCCATAAGACATCGCTCCTGACTAAATCACATATGGCATCTGCATCATGCAGATACAGCGAGGCAAATCCACTCATGCCTGATACAGCTGAAGCAACGTTGCTGTCGATCGCGCTTGCAGAGCTCACCCTCAGGAACAGTATGCAAGCTGCACATAACCAGGATTCAGGCTCCCTCAGCGCACTGCTGTACGGTCACCCGGAGCTTCGCCGCGGAGACCGTGGAGACATATGGCATCACGTGTGTATCATACGAGCGAGCTACAGAGCGCAATCGGGATGAAAGCAAAATGGTGGCCAGCGGCTCTGCCACAGCCCGAGTGTCAGCGTAACGTGTAGCGGGAGCAATGGAACAGCACGGCTTTGGGTTGCTGCCGCAAAAAAGGAGAAAAAAAGGGCGTGGCACGGAACCTACGAGGAAAGGCAAATTAGCTGCTATTCGGAATACTATTCCAATCAGCACGTCAATTTGCGGGGCCACAGGTCGTCCCCAAATGGAATTCGCCCGTACGGGATAAACACGTCTTTTCCGACCGCTGGTCCATGCGCATTGCAGGACGGTACCGTTTTTTGAGACCCGTAATCGAAAGCTAATCAAGATTCAAGGCCATCAAAGCAATTTGTATTCGGTACCGTCTTGCAATGCACCGACGATGCGTGCTCGCATGCAGTGTGTATAAGCACTATCTAGTTAGATTTGGCGCAGCGCCGGGCCACTTTCAGCTTGACGGGCGGCCCCCAACTACCATCACTTTGCAGCGAGAGCTCGTAAGCTGCATCGCTCGGCCTTATGGGCTCGTTCGAGAGGGCAAGTAACTGGTATGGTACTTCAGCAGCAGGCAACTTGCCGGTTGCGAATAGCTACACTCTGCTTTTGAGTCTGTAGCTTGCCGAGTTTGCAACTTGGATTATTTCAGTGTGCATATTGCTGGTATCTGTCAGCTGAGCGTCACAACCAGGACTCAAACACAGGCTGCTTGGATTGTATGTAGCACAATCTATGTCCAACTAGTCTGATCCTACATGGCTCATGAGATTTGTACAAAGCTGTAATCTTGCACAAGCACATACATAATATCTTGATGATGTACAGCCGCACAGCACAACATTCACCACTGCAGACAAGCCAAGAGAAGCAACGCTCTGATTTTGTTATGAACCCTCACACTGATGTCTCGGCCCTTGGCCTTGTTGTCTGCAGTGTTCTGAAATTTAAGTTGCCGCTTCACTGCATGCTTTGGCTGCCAGTTGACATTGTACCAGCCATCATTTGCTACAATGCTGCAAGTATTGTCTATTACGTCTGGAACACATGGCCAAAAAGCCTTGTGAGGATGCAGTCCTGATGGACCTTCGAAGATCCAGGCGCCTCAAATGCTGTTCCAACTCTTGTGGTGTAGCTTTGTACCTAATGCTGCTGTTCAATTCAGCACAACTTCCTTCGACAGTATCTGTAGACAAAACCCTGGTACGGAATTGCCTGACTTGGGCAAGCTGTGCACCAAGTAATACTGAATGTGACTATCACTGTTGCCGGCAACAGCTAGCATTAGCCTGATGGATATTCCCCTGATGTTGCCTGGAAGAGTATCTGGAGTGAAAGCCTCCCCCCCAATCAACTGCAACACACAACGAGCAAGGGTTCCTTACAACTCAAACATTTTTAAGTCAAGCTTGCAGTCAAAACAACATGCAGTTGTGGGATGCAGCTTCATTGCTGCTCACCTTTGCGCAGAACAGTGACATTTCATGAAACCATTTGCATCTTGTCATCATGGATGGGCCTCGCAAATCTGCTGACATGTATCCATGCCCTAACACCAACAGTGTGAGCGCTATCTCCGGGAAGCCTTCTGTATTCACAGCATAAATGAAGCCTCTGCTGGTGAACGCCAGCTCTGCACAAGCAACATTTTGCCTGTCTGTGGCGCCATCAATGATGGTGGCTAGGGTGTTCAACTCTGGCTGGCTCTTTGCAACTGCCAGCAACTCAAGCTTGGGCAACAGGTCTGGACAATGCTGTGGAGTCCTGAGTGAACCAGGGAACTGCATCCTGTGTGCTTTGATGGTGGCAACCAGGCTATGCAGCTCAGGTCTGGATTTAATGCCCTGTCGCTGTATTCCCTGTTTGGCATTCTTGACCTTGTGCGGCTCATTTTCAAAAACATACCAGGGTCTGCCTGTCACAGGATGCCTCCTTGGAAAGCAGTTGTGCACAGAAGACCAAGCCCTTCTAGTTGCAACTCGAGGCGCAGCTGGTCAAACTTGACCTGTTCAAGTGCATCCATCACGGCTTTGATGTGCCGTGCAGAACTGCAGTCACTCTGTGCTGCCAGGCTCTTGATGTGCATGTCATCCAATGCTGCTGCTGTGGAAAGAATAGGTTGCTACACAGAGCTGTCAAATGGATAGCCTTGCAGCCTGGACTCTCTGAGACTGTGACCAAGCATCTGCAGCAGTTCGGCGCAACCTTGCACATGAGCTTTGCCATATGCAAGATGAGCAATGGCCTGACTTGTGTTGGAATGGTGCCCGCTGTAAAATGCTTCCTGGCCACAAAAAAAGGTGTAGACTTGGCCTCCTGCAATTGTACAGATCAGCCTCACATTCATGGGTTTTATGACTGATCTGTGCTAGATGATCCTGCAGTTTTGTTGATGGTCTACATGCTCACTGCTGCAAACAGAAACTAGTGCAGATGCTGCTGAATTGGCAAAACATTATGAATCACATATGTGAGGCAAGGCTGTTGCATTCACCTGGAGGATCACCTTGGTCTTCCATTTGCGTGCATTCTGAGCTCCACCATGGCTTTGTTGCAGCTGTAGGTGCAGTCTGTGGCTGGTTAGAGCTGCTGACATGCACAACAGGTTGCCGAGCATCTGCAGGCCGCACCACTCCAAACTCACGGTATACAGGACTGCCGTCCTCCACAAGAGTCGCCCTCGTCATCCATTACAGCAGCAATGCCACTGTATGACTTGCAGCTGACTTGGGGTACCACCACAGGTTGTGCAGACTTTGTTGCAGCAGTGGGAGCTCTGCCTATCGGCTTTGCTGCTGTCTTGCTGCTGCCTTGGCCGGGGACGTCAATGTGGTATGCTGTGCTGCTGCTGGTATGTCAGACCCTCTTGCACGTCATTTCACCAGCTGCTGTACTGCTGTACTTTGTTCACCTGTGCTTCTGTCAGGCCCTTTGCTGACTTCAAAGCTGTGCCCACAAACGTTGTTTGCTCATTGGTGCCTATAGTGGCTATGGCCTTGAAGTATATACAAGGCTTGTGGAGGCTCAAGTGCATGCAGTGCCAGCAGTTTGTGCACTTTGGTACTTGTTGCCCAAGATAGGCAGATCCAACAAGTCAATAGTCTGCTATAAATGGTAGCTGGTCAGCTGTGACTTGCTGCCGACAAACAGCTGATGGCTCTGGCATCTGCGCGCTGCCTCTGGAAGGGGCAGTTGCCTGTGCTGGCATCTGCACACTGCCTCTGAGGGGCAGTTGCCTGTTCTGGCATTTGTGCACTGCCTCTGGGAGGGGCAGTTGCCTGTGCTGGCATCTGCCCACTGCGCCTGAGAGGGGAAGTTGCCTGTTCTGGCATCTGTGCACTGCGTCTGGGAGGGGCAGTTGCCTGTTTTGGCATCTGCATGTTGCCTTTGTCTAGGGCAGCTGTCTGCTCTAGGGTCTGCAAGCTGCCTTTGGGAGGGGCAGTTGCCTGTTCTGGCATTTGCATATTGCCTCTAGCTGGGGCAGTTGTCTCATCTGGCACGTGACTGTTGCCTGCGCTGTCAAAAGCAGTTGCTTGATGTGGCAGCTGAGTGTGCTCATAGTGATGAGATCTGCTGTTGCTGGTGTGCACAGCAGTGCATGTGAACTGCAGCTCTGCATCTACAAAGCGCTGCATTTCTTCCAAGTCATGCATGCTAGTGGTGGTGTTTGGAACCACTACTGCTCCAGCAAGTTTGTGGCATTTAGCAGGGGGTATAGGCATTGCTGCTGCAACATACTGCTCACAGATGAGAGCCTTCTTGCGCTGATGTCCAGGGCCCTGCCCAGCTTGAGCCTCTATTTCTGATCTGATTTTGTCACACTCAGCTCGCTGGGTAGTTTTAAGCTGCTGAACATTGGTGGGGACAGAGTCACCGTCCCTCTGTCTGTGATGTGCTCCAACAAAAGACATGAAGTTGACCACAAGTTTGCCGTGACTTGCTTCATGGATTCTGCACAACTGATATCTACTAGATTGCGAATGAGCTGTCTCATGAGCAACCCCATGTGTGTGTGTGTGTGTGTGTGTGTGTGTGTGTGTGTGTGTGTGTGTGTGTGTGTGTGTGTGTGTGTGTGTGTGTGTGTGTGTGAGAGAGAGAGAGAGAGAGAGACAGGTTCTGCAGTTTGGAATCGTTGCTGGGCACAAGGAATCAAAGACCTTGTCCAACCAAGACAACGCCACGGTCGATTGTAGCTCCAGCTTTGTGTGCAGCTCCTCGCCTTTTCTAAAACATCTGTCAGGCTGGTCAATAAAATGTGTGGTGACAGGCTGAGCCAGTTCTTGAGCCACTGCCTTGGCTTTTACTAAATCGGCATCAGCTTTCATTGCACAAAGCTTTCAGTGCACAAATCCGCAGCTTGACCAGCTGCCGATGCTGGAGCTGAAAGAATGACCGCTAGATGCCCTCAGACTCAGCATCATCCTCATCATCCTCTTTGCAAAGCACATTAGGGGTATGATGCATGGACTGACATCAGAGGTCCCAATCATGTATTGCCTTTGTGCCTGCAACCACAGCTTCACCCCTGCAGCAACAGGGTGTCAGCTGCTTGAAACACTAGAGGACTTGTCTGAGATGCAGTTTGATGACACATGCAAGCTTTATGTATGGCCAGGTGAGTCCAGACCTGTACACATGTCAAAACAAAGTCGCTTGTTGGCTGCTGTGGATGGGGATAGTTCCAGCAATAGCTTAGCATGAGAAAGTGTAGCTATTTGCAGGGTATTTGCAGCATATCTTTGAGGAACTTGAGATGGCATACAACGAAGTGATCAACATGTTTGCCCACGTGACTTTGTCCAACCCATTGAGTTCTTGTCAGGCTCGGTTGAGGCGTTCAAAGAAGCAGCGTTGAGCAGGTAGCATGCTCTGTATACATGTGACGCGTAACTGTGGTATGCCGCGCAGACTAGTATGCAGGCAAAACCAGGAAAAACTTTAAGAGTGGGTGATACTTACAAGGTGGTTGACAGCAGCAACAGCAGTGCTACGTCCGAGAGGTGATGTCTTATTGTCTTGCGAGAGTTGTCAAGAACAGTCTAGCCAAGCTTACTTATAGCAAAGCTCACACAGCTAGCTACTCCCAACAGAAGCAGTTGCGATTACCAATCTAACAAGTCCATACCACCTACATTACTTATAATTACCAACTTTCTTACTGATAGTTACCAATCTGTTAAGTCAAAACAACCTACATTATTTATGATTACCAATTGCATTACTTACAGTTACCAACGACATCAGCCTGATGGTATGACGATTATAGTACTAAGCTAACTGCAGCCTAATACATACTTGACGGCATATCTATTGCTTTGTCACATACATACTTTCTGTCAGCATCTTTGTATCAAACAGGCCTTTATGACATGCATAGACAGCCTACATGCACCAATAACCACCTGCCAATGAGTAGAGGTGTGCTGATTATGCCTGTCACTGGCCGCATTTCCCTCTTACATTTGACTTTATGACCACGGCTTGATCATGATTTCCCCACGCTGTTTATCGTGTGCGCATTGACAAGTGACCAATTAAGGTAACGTTCTTATGAAGCTATGTTCGTGATCTTTCAGAGAGTGATCAAGCGAATTATTCTCATTTGTGCATATCCTAACTGTTGATACTCATATGGTGGCACGCTCACATTTCTAGCAAAAAAATAGTAAAACAAGATCGACAAACTATTGGTACCATTCGTTGCATGTATCAAGAAAGCTTATGAACGGCGCTGCCTCATAGTCTGGAGACTGTAATTGAGCCTCAACAAAAACAAATTTCTCCAGGTTTTGCGCATGATGACAGCTTAAGCACATATGAAATGGTCATAGTTTACGTGCTGCTGGCGCTCAGGTCGTTAACCACCAAGCGATACCTAGTCAAGAAGGTTTTGGGCATTAGAGTTGTAAGTAGGGGAGTAGAGGCACAACTTTATGATCTCTAGCAGTCTACGGATCTCTGCTTTACCTGTGGAGGTAGGGTATTCAACGACGCTGAATTGATAATCCCCCTTAGGGCCGCAACGATCTCTGGTCTCTTCATTTCTTTGGGGATCCCGGTTTTGTCAGGGACAACAACAAACCATGGATTTCGTCTACGATTTCAAATGTAGAGTCTGGGATTTCGATCACAGTTCCGCTAATTAATTTGAGCTGGCGGATTGCTAATTGAAGGTGTTTATTGAGATTTTCTACCGCGGTAGCCATTATTTATAGAAAACACAGAGTGATCTCAAGGTTCTACAGAGACAATGTACTCTGTGTACAGAAAAAAGTAGAGTTATGTCACCCTTAGTCAACTCTCACATAATGCAGATAATCTCTGCAATGATTTCCATAGACTTCTGACCCAGACTCTATAGGATCTGGCTCAGATAACTGCAGGATCAGGCCTAGATCATCTATAACTCAGGCCTAGATGACTATAGCTTCTGCCCTAGACCACTACAGGTTCTGCATACAGAAGAATAGTCTGTGTACAGACTTCTACAGCTCTAGGGCTGCAGAAGAAGCTTCTGAAATTTTCTGGATTTTGTCAGAGTTTAGTCATAATCTGTGGATTATGTCTCATAATTCTGGGATCTCACTAGGGTTGCCAACATTTAAGGGCAAGCAGGGGTAGTGCGTGTGTGCGTCTGTTACAATGCACCATGCCCTCAGATAAAGTCTTCAGATTCAATCATTCCACTATGTTATACTTTTTAAGACTTTTTTTAAGGGGTGGTACATTGATTTAGACAAATTAACTACAGCCAAAGTACTGAATTAGCTAATTAGGAGTCCCAAATAGCATGGTACATTAAATCAGCCATAGGTTTATGATGGACAGATGGGTACCCTAATTTCAAACTTTAAAACATTGCTTACTAAAAAGGGCTATTATGTCACACACTTACCCTACCTGCTTGATGACAAACTCTGACAAATCACAGGAAAATTGAGGATTCTGGATGTGGTCAGCAGTCAGTTATGCAAATATATACCATGGAAGGAATGTATCTTCAAAAAGAGTCATGGGCAATACACGGTTTTGGACGTACCATCCCAATAATATTAACATGTCCTGACGGCACAGAGTGTTTCAAGGGCAACGATGTAGCAGAGTTCCTGGGGTACAAGCAGCCAGCGATTGCAATTACAAAGCATGTCTGCGAGAGGCACACCAAGACACTACGAGAGACCTTTGAGAAGGGGGTATATAGTTTCATATACCCCTTCAAATCCAAACAAAAATAACTTGGCAAGCCGTTGGATCACGGAGCCAGGACTTTACCAAGTGGTTTTCAAGTCTCATTTGACATGCACTGAGCAATTCCAAGATTTTGTGTTTAAAATGTATTGCCAACCATCAGAAAGACGGGGACGTACTCTGTACAAGCAGCTGCTCCTGCTGCAAACAAAAATGATGGGTGGCTGGACAAGCGCTTGGAGGGGAAAGAGCTGATGAAGGTGAAGAATGCCAGCTTGCAGCAGCTGATCGCCGGTGGACTTGGCCAGACAAGGGCCAAGCTGTATGCAATAACAGCCAATCACATCAACCAGGCTGTGTTGGGATTCACACAGACAACAGCCAACTTCAAGAAGCAGCAGCAGCTGCCAAAGCATGTCAGCATCCCAGACATACTGAACATGCAGGGGCAGGTGGCCAAGTGTTATGCAGAGACATGCTTTCAGAAGTTTATTGGCGAGAACCTGCAGCGCCTAAGGGACTTGACAGAGGCAGATCTGATCAAGGAGTTCACAGAGCTTAAGCTCAACCTCAGGCAAGGATTTGTGTCTACTGGAATGGGGGATCTACAAACAAAGACGCTGACACTTGCAGAGGCAAAGAAGCGCAAAGCAGAAATGGTATTACAAAGCAGAAAGCAGCAGAGGCTGCTGCAGGCAGAGCAGCCTAGGGAGATACGAGTGCGCTTGACTATCTTGTATCAACTGTTTACACCACGGTACCTAAAAAGTATTTCAGCAAGTGCCTCACAGTCATCGCTGACACAGTAGGAAGCACCATATGATGTTGCAGGCAGAACAGCCCCCTTAGACAAGCCTTTGTGTCTATTGGCATGGAGGATCTACAGACAAAGACGCTGATATTGGCAGAAGCACAAAGCGGACACAGTGTTGCAAAGCAGAAAGCAGCAGAAACTGTGGCAGCAAACCAACCTAGGCTTATTGAGTGCGCTGCTTGATTACAACAGGCCTGGCAAAACCTGCTGTTTATGCTATAGATCTATAATGCGTTCAACCATAAACTTGTCCAGTAAGCTGGAAGCTACTGTTTGCCTGTTACTGGAACATTGGCTATCACAATCCAAAGTATCGCTACTTCAATGGCAAAAGGCACAAGCAAATACAGCTCTGCACTAGTCTTGCCGGCTGCCTGGCGACAATTACGGAGCGCAATGAAGTACACATAGCCATGCTTGGCCGAACTGAGTATAGGAAGGAGAACTAATGCAGGAGACGTGAACTCTGCATACAGGCCAGTAAATCCCAGTCGCCTGCTGATGGTAGACACCAAGTTGATAGTTGGAATAAGCGTCAACAGATTGAAATAAGCACTGCCTACAAACACCAATTGCGATTCATCACTCTCTTTCTTTAGCTTTGCCAGTTTTGAGCTCTGATACCTGCAGCAGGAAGCAAAAGAGCTGACAAAATTGCACAAGACTGCGATGTAGCACAACGTGGCAGACAATGTATACTTTCTTCACTAAAGGCTGCTGCCCACAGCAGCTGCTGTTACTGACATTGCCGCTACCATCACGAACAGGAAAAATGCGTACACGGGTGTGAGATCGTCCTGAAGCATACGACTGGTCAGTATTTGCTTGGCAAAACTTGTTCCCAGCAAGCGTCAAGGAACCTCGTGCTCTTTCGACCACGCCTTGACGGCTGCGACTGCAGTCTCTGCCTTCAGAGCTTTGTTTTTGAAAGACCGATGTGTTGTCCGAGCTGTACCCCTTAAGGGTGGGACAGGACATCGAGAAGCACACTGCACCCGCGTCGCAAAGCGTAATACAGGGGATGGCCGAACAGCCGATAGACTGCGCACTGCGGCAACGTTTCTGCAGACGGTCATCGTGGGGAAGTTTGACAAGCTCGACCCTGCGGCAGAAACAATATTGTGCGTAAAATACAGTTGTTCACGCTGGCTAGACATCGTGTCCAAGAAGAAGAGCGAAATTTGGCACATTTGGCACAAGGTTACGGTCGTAGGGGAGACCCTAATCTGCCATTTTTGTAGGGCTGCAGCCTATAGGAGTACTACCGGAATTGCATTACGTCATGTTTGTCTGTCTGTCGCCTGCACCAGTATGAGCTAGGAGCGAAGCCAGCGCAGTTGCGCAGAGCCGAGGCAAAAGGAAAAAGGCTGTGGTTGAAGTATTTCAACAGCTTTCTGCTGCGAGACAGGTCAGGAGAAGGCAGTAAGATACCAGCAGAGGTGCTCGAGCGGAGACTCGAGTGGCAAGGTAAGTACGGCCGGTTGTCAACGCTAATCGTAGACACCTTGGAACCGCGTCTGCACGTGCCAAGCTCTCCCCCCTCAGTGCACCTGCAGCTGCTCGCCAGCCCTTGACAGACTCCCAACAGGCAAGTCGCCGGATCATGCAGCAACGTCAATACACAACATAAACAGCTTGAATCTCTACAGCGAGGGTTGTGTCCCAGTGGAAGCAGCTGAAACTGCCCAAAAGCAACACCAGCCGCTCAGTGCTGCTCTCAGAGCGGGCTCAATGGATGGCAGAGCAATAAGCTGCTGAGCAGGCAGCCTAAGACTGCTGCCAGGTTTGCTCTGCAGCACATGAGCATGGCTATATGCACAGCAGCCAGGGCATGGCAGGCTACAAATGGCCCCTCTCATTCCCCAGTGCACTCCAGGCACCATGCTGAGTGGACGGGAAGTGCTGGCATGTTTCTCAATCACTAAGCTCCCCCGTTGTGCATAGTCAGCCTTTATGGCAAGACCACCTCCATGTGTCCCAGTCTGAGGTACAACCACTTGCCCTTGACTTCAGATCCCCAGCACCTCAACAGGCAAACATCACCTCAGCCATATTTGTCACCCCTGACAATCAGTTCACCAGGGGCCAGCTGCCTGCGCCCAATTCACCTGAGTATCAGCCCATTGGGGAGCTGACATACCAATATCTTCAGTTCTGTGCGTGATGTCAACATAG
>JAABUK010010517.1_pt1 | contig 12318 bp, 15 predicted proteins | sample 5559141 | NCBI WGS metagenome assembly JAABUK01 (sample SAMN10711869, study PRJNA513367) | rock metagenome | isolation source: Antarctica rocks | place: Antarctica: Victoria Land, Pudding Butte nord | collected 2016-01-03 | reverse complement strand
GTATACACTCCAACGCATAGCCAGGGAAAATAAGTCTGCAGCTAGAGCCACGGCCGATTTAGCTAACATTGTCCCATACACTGAGACGTCGCCGGCAAGCATTGCAGCCGCGTGCGTTCATTTTGAGAGCAGCATAGATCACACCGTAGACCTGATCCGCTTTCGTCGCAGCGATATGGGAGCAGCGTTGTCGCACAGCCTACGCCACAGCAGGTGCGCCCCGCTGGTCACGCTTGAGCGCAAACATTTGCGTGTCAGCACGAGACTGGTACTTTTGATAGCAGCTTTCAGACCTGGCTGTAGTGCTTTCAGGCGACCCGTGCAGGTGCAACAGTGCGCCAGGCTGATGAGCATCTGTGGCCAACAGCCGCAAGAATCAAGCAAGTGTGTGTTTGCAAGTATGCATGCAAGCACCTATTATCAGCACCCCTTCTGCACAGGTGTGTTGTCCTGTTTGCTGTCATAAAAGCTCTGGTTCTTCAACTTATTCCTGATGCTTGTCAACTTTTGACGCATGCGTTTTGGCCTGCAGAGATAGCCCCTGGCATCAGCAGCAGCCGTGACAGCGTATGCAAGCAGCAGCTGCAAAAGGAGCAGCGTGAAGAGATTGGGCCCAACATCAGCCTGCTTGCTGACGACCTGCAGAAACAGTGGCTTGAGAAGCTGAATGTGCACCTGGGCAGCATTCTCATCAGGCCTGCCAGCCATCGCAAGGTCTGGTGGTCGTGTGATCAGTGTCCAGACAACCTTCCTCATGTCTGGGAGGCTAACATCAACAACAGGACGTTTGGGAGCGGCTGTCCTTTCTGCTCAAGCAAGACTATTTGTCAGCATAACACACTTGTCAGAAAGGCGCCTGGAGTTGCATTGTTTTGGGATGCCAAAAAGAACCAGCCATTGTCTCCAGACCAAGTGACTGTCTTTAGTGGTACCAGAGCGCATTGGAAATGCAGTGTTTGCTTGCACGAGTGGCAAGCTTCAGTGATGACAAAGGCGCGAGGCAAGAGTGGGTGCCCCAAGTGTGCAAAGGCAAATTGCGGCACAAGGCAGAAGCATCCTACTTTTGCAGAGGCAAAGCATGCCTTGCTGCATCAATGGCATCATGGCAAAAACACAGAAAATGGAAATCCTGACAACACAACGTTACGAAGCAGCAAGCTCATTTGGTGGCAGTGGCAGAAATGCCCAAAGGGTAATGTGCACAGCTGGCAGGCTCAGGCATGCCATCGTACTGCCCACAAAACTCCAACAGGATGCCCTTTCTGTGCTGGGCACCAGCTTTGTGAGTGCAACTCTTTGGAAACTGTCTGTCCTGATATTGCTGCTGATTTTGACGTTGAAAAGAATGGTGTCACTGCTGCTGAGGTGACAAGTGCAGCGAGTGCAAAGTACAGCTGGCTGTCAGATGAGCCTGGAGCCAAGAAGCGATCTGTGGGTCAACGCACGCTCTACTCAAAAAAACGGCTTACCACTGACGCTAGACGCTCCTGACAATGCAGCAGATGAGGTTGCATGATATGTGTTGGCGTTTTTGGGTGTGTTGATGCAATTTCAAATGGCTTGTTAATAAAAGTGCATGATTTTGTTATTGAGGATGCTATTTTTGGAGATACAAGGCAGAGCAGGATCCATATCTTGTGGTAATCAGCCTTGCTGTGCGATGATCCAGCTACTAATAAGCTTTGCACACGCGCTTGTTGCAGCCTTGTTGAGTCATACTGCTCAATGTCTCATCTGTTGGTGGAAATGTCACTTGAGACATTTGACCAGTATCATGTTTTTTTATTGACACGCTGAGAACACGTCAGCAACATGGCATGACTGCAATGATGTTTTTAGTGCGATGTGCTTCTGTAGCATGTGTTGATAAACATGCTGTTCAATGCATTGCAAGAAGCCATGTCGTGTGCTGTCTGCAGAGAGGCAGCCTGGTCATTGCAAGCTACTAATGAGCATCCGAACTGCATACACCAAGTGGCAAATACAAATTACTCGATGTCTTCATTTGTGAGCTTCTTGCAGCCTATGCAAGTCGAACAGCAGGTAGAGAATGCCATACAGACCATGTGCAGTGAGTACTCAACTGCATTGCAGAGTGTGCAGGACGCAAGGCCACTTGTCAACTAATGCATTTCATCCCAACCATCTCGAGCATGCATGATGCAGGATACCCACGCAAGGTACAGCAGCCTGTGTGGAAGATGCTGATGTAGCTGAGAGGGGCAACCAGAGAGGAGGGTGTTTGGCTGGTGCCTCCATGTCTTCAGTGAGGGAAGTACACGGGGACCAGCTGAGCCTGCTGTCTCCAGATGGCCAGCCGCTTTGAATTGCCTTCTCAAACACAGTGTCAAACAGGTGATGCGTGTCAGCCTCTCCTGTTGATGTCATGTGCAAGCAGAGTTTGTTGAAAACAATTTGCAGCTTACATTGTGTCTGCTGCAGCAGCCTGTGGTGCATGTGCTGTCTGCCTGATTCCTCTGATGCCCTTTAAGAAGGGCTTACATCAATCCAGTATCACACTTATGTGCATAACAGATTCAAGCTCAATGTGTTCATGCTGCAACCCATCACATGAGGTGCAATTCAAATAAAAGTGTTAGCATGTGTCTACCAAAATCTTCCTGTTTAGGTCAATTTTAGTTAGCTCAGTGGTCCTGCACTGCAGTACGGTAGCTCTGTAGGGCATGTTGTTTCATACCTACACTTGACAGTGTTCTGCTTCCTAACGTGCATTGGACAGCTCCAACCAGATACTGCAGTACTTTCAGCCTTGATTGAATGAAGCAGATCTGGTCTATAGACACTAGCTAGACACTGCAAGCTAGACTGTGCTGATTGCACTGCAGCCGGCTTCAGCAAGCTTCAGTTCCTCTAGGCAAGGCTGAAAGCGTTCAGCCATGTAATAGATATCATCAGACATGCAAGCTGAAAGTTGCTGATTGTACACTAGTCAGTTTCAGCTGGTGTAAGACAAGGCTGGAAACGTTCTCACAGTGTCAATGCGAAGCTGACTGGGTTTGTAGTTGTCATGGCTTTGCTTTCTGTCAAAGGTGCATGTAATGCAACGTGTTGGACCAGAAAAAGCACAGACATGCAGATCAAAGTGACATCCTAAACTGTCAAGCTGACTTTACCCTGGTTGCCTTTGTTGTGATTGCACAGCGGAAGAAGAGTCAGTCACACTGGATAAGCTGCAGGCGTTAATTGGCGTTTAGACAGCGTCCTGCAGCTGCTAAGCCAGATTCGCCGCTGCGTGAAGAGCTCCGACGAACACTGCAAGTTCTCCGTCGGCACACTTTCTGCTCACACACATCTACAATATCAGGCACTGCCTGCTCTAGAGATCTGTGGTTCGATCACACCATGCTCAAGTCGAGTGGTGTTAGAGCGACGCTCCCATGCACTGCCCGTTATACCAGGTGTGCTATGATAGCTCTTGCAGCACGGGGATAACGTTCAACCATCGTACATGACTGCTGCAACTGACAACGAAGTTCAGACCTGGCTGTGGCCTGCTTTCAGGCGGACCTCGCAAGCGCCTCACCGCGTCGGGCGGCTGATGAGCTACGCACAAGAGCCTCAGATATCTGCTCGAAAATTTTACATAAGTACGCATGCCGTTGTCTGTTCGTTGTATCCTCTGCACTGGCAAGCCAGCTTAAGCAGTTGATTTGTCCAATAAATACGCTCCTTGCTGGTCTGCAGGGCATGCCTCTGACATGGGCAGTAGCGCTGACAATGTGCCACAGCAGCAAAGCCAGCAGCTTGCCCAGGGTCCCGATACCAGCCTACTTGCTGACGAGCTGCAGAAACAGTGGGATGACAGGCTCAACATGCACCTGGGCAACATTCTCATCAGGCCTGACAGCCATCGCAAGGTCTGGTGGTCATGTGATCAGTGCCCAGAGGGCTTCCCCCACATCTGGGAGGCAAGTATTCTGAACAGGACGTTTGGAACCTTGAATGCCCAAAGGGCAAGGTGCACAGCTGGCAGGCTCGCCCATGCGATCGGACCGCACCCAGAAAGCTATCAGGATGCCCTTGTTGTGCTGGGCAGAAGCTTTGTGACTGTAACTCTTTAGAAACAGTCTGTCCTGATGTTGCTGCCGATTTTGACGTCAAAACGAATGGTGTCACTGCTGCGAAGTATAGCTGGCTGTCAGATGAGCCTGGAGCCAAGAAGCGATCAGTGGACCGACGCACTAACTACACAAGGAGAAAGTTCAACACTGATGCTAGGCGCTTGTGATCATGCAGCTAACAATACTGCCAACTGTGTGTTTGGTCTTTTGGTATAGTGATAGACTTGCAAATGGATTGTTGCCAACTGTTTTTGACTTTGTTGTTCAAGATGCTATCACTTGAGAGACGGAAGGCAGAAGAGGGGCAAGTTTCACCTCCTGTAGTGCAAACCCTCCTGTGTGCCGGCCTACCTGTCAGTAAGCTCTACTCTGCTCACTGTCTGCAGCCATGTCATGGCATACTGCATCTCTGACTGGTCATGTGTCACTGCACAGCCCACTCTGGCTTGTGCAAACCATTGAGCAGTGACAGATCCTGTTTGTTGTCAGGAACACAGCATGCCTTTATTGTTGCTTATTGCTTTCTTAGCATTTGTTGTGGTTTGTCTTGTCCTGAAGCCTTGTGATGCACAGACTGTGTCCCTTACTAGCATCACGATTTGCATACACCAAATTGCAAATGCACAATGCAGTGTCTGCATTTGTGAGCTTCATGCAGCCTGTGCAAATGGACAACATCGTGCCAGCTTCTGCAGGATGCAAGGCCACTTGACATCTTATGCATTTTCAGCATGCATGATGCAGGCGCCCCGCCCAAGGTACAGCAGCCTGTGAAGAAGATGCGAATGTAGCTGGAAGTGGCAAACTGAGAGGTTGGCGTTTGGCTGATGAATCCATGTCTTCACTGAGGGAAGTTTTTGGGGACAAGCTGAGCCTGCTGTCAGGAGATGGCCAGCCACCTGGAACACTTTCTCAAGCACGGCGTCAAACAGGTGATGCTTGTCAGCCTCTCCTGATGTTACATGCAAGCAGCGTTTGTTGAAAAGAATCTGTAGCTTGTCTTATCTGCTGTGCTTTGGGAGGCTCAGAGCAGACAAGTATTACACTCGTGTGTATGCAATCACAAGTCAACATATCTGCATTGTTCGGCATGCTTATTTGAGTTTAGATTGAAATTGGAAGATGCATTGTGCAACATTTCACTTGTTACGGGCGCCCATGTACACATGCTGATTTACAACATCATTCTTGTTGCATCATGCCTGCCTGTATCGTCTGCATGTGGTGTATCTTCTGCACACACGCTTGCTTGCCTGGTATCTTGCAGCCATCCTCATGACTAAGATGTATGTGCAGGTGTGTTCTGAGTCTGCTGGTCATCCTGACATATATATGACCCCCCAGCAGGCTGAGCATGGTAAGCCGTAGCTCCATTACACCCAACAGAGTTGGCAATGATGATGGCACATAGTCCACATCCGGCAGGTGAATATTACACAGAACAGCAGAAGCAGGTAGGCTATAGTGCTGCTGTTCCTTTTCTTGCCTGAAGGCCCTGCATCTGATCACCCAACAGAGCAGAAAATGTCATCAGTTACTGTCAATCTGTCGCTGAGTCTGAGCCTTGTTGGTAATATTTGGAGCGGGTCTGGCTCAGACACAGGCTATTCACAGCAGACTGTTGATGTTCACCACGTATGCAGCCTAAGCACACATTCAGCAACTTCAGTCGGTGTGCGAGACATTCATAAGCCATGAACACCAGCCTTTTTTGAACTGGTTACTGTCTGTCATGGAGTATTTGGTGCAGACTCCAGTGACACATGCACCTCTTCCACTGAAGAATGCATACAGCACATGGCCGCTCTGTAAAGATGCAGCAAATTCCTACAATTTCATGTTGGTGGGCAGCTGCTGCAGCAACAGTCTTTGTTTTACTTGCAGTGAAGGCTACTTGCAAGGGGTGTGAGCCATGGCAGCATCATGCCATCTGTCTGTCAGTCAAGACTGTCCGAGGTCCACATAGAGCAGAGCACTTGGAATGGAAAGAGCCTGAGCATGATGACGGCTTCCAGGCTTGCAGCTTCTAGGCTTACTGTTTCCTGTTACCTTCTGGTGCTGGGGTTCAGGAGCAGTGTGCATGTATCAAACACAAACTACAGCTCTGCCTCAGGTATCCAACTCTTTCTGCAGCTGTCTGACTGTTTCCGTTGCTGCATGCACTGCAATGCCGGCATGAATCCTGATCACTCTGAATCATGCATGAGTGCAGCTGCAACTGAGATGGTCAGTCTCTTGACTGAATGCAAGCATGCAACCCCCAAATCAAGTTGAGCCAACAGCATACAATACAGAGTTGGCAAGATCAGCATGTGTGGGTGTTTTTGTGTGATCACAGCTGGCATCCAGCAGTGCCTGCTCATTGAATAACTTCACGTGCTGAATCAGCTATGCAATGGCTACAGAATGCCATGTTAAGCATCTGCTAGTGGAACATACGAGCCCCCTTGTCTTCTTTCTTATAGTTGTAAATGCAATATTGACTGCCAACATATATGCTTCATTTTGTTGTGCAGACTTACAAGTGATGGGTAGTTACCTATCACACAATTCAGAATCTGGGACTTGGTGCTTGTGCATGCTGGTTGCTGATGGTTGACCAGCTGGTTGTTGACCTGCACATTACTGGCAGGCTGCTGATAGGCATGGGCAAGAAGCTGAAGCCTTTACAGCTTTGCTCTCACTTCAGCACACAAGCACAGCAAAGAGCTGATGTGGTATACAGTGCACAACAGCAGCAGCAAAGCCAGGTGGGGCCCTGCTGTCTTCCTGATTTCTTGTTAATGTCAGGAAGGCTGGTTGGTATTGTGATTGCAATGCAGGTCTGCCTCACACAGCAAGCTGGCATGCATTCATCACACTTGCAGGATTGACAACACCAGCCGGCAAGTGTTCTTGGGAAGCTGTCATATCAAGTGCACTGTGTCAGCATAGTCTCATCAGGCTTAAATGTGTTGATGCTTGTGCCCGTTTTCAGTCAAAGTGCAGCACACACATCACGTACGCTGTCACTGCAGGGTGTCCTTCTTTGCCAAGCTGCGCTTTGTCAGCTGGCATGACACAGAAAGTCTGCTCACAGCTGAGATCCAGCAGTGCTTATGGGGCATCAATGCAGATGCAGAAGTGCTCAGGTCGGCTCAGTGCAAGCTAAACCCTGCTAGGTATGGCAGAGCTGACAATGTCATGACAGCCAGCCTGAGCAGCTGCACACAACAAGTGTTGGCTGTTGACTCTTCAGAGCTGGACGTCAAGCTAGGAGAGACACAAGTTGTCTGGCCTGGTCCAGGCAAGAACACATCTGGCATGGCGTTATCTCAAGATGCAAGCCCATTGTGTTCACATTGCAGCCCATCACTGAAGGTCTAACACTAGTACTAATGTTAGCACATGGTGTGCCTATTTAGGCCAATTTTGGTTAGGTCACAGGTCCTACAATGCAGTAGCTCTGTAGCCATTCTGTTTCAAAGCTACACATAGTAGTGTTCTGCTTCCTCACATGCATTAGACAGCTTCAACCAGATATTCAAGCGCTTTCAGCCTTTGTTCAGTAGGATCAGACACTGCAAGCTAGACCTTGCTGATGGCACTCTAGCCACCTCCAGCAAGCTTCAGATCCTCTCGACAAGGCTGAACTCGTTCAGCCATAAATTGGATAATATCAGACATGTATGCTGAAAGTTGCTGACTGTATTTAGCAAGTTTGGGCCAGTACACGTCCTAGCCTTCATGTAGTGTCAATGTGGAGCTGACTAGGTTCTTGGTAGTCATAGGTTTCTTTTGAAGATGCACTCCCGGAAGAGATTAGCTGGATAAGCAAACGTACAGACATGCAGATCAAAGTGACATGCTAAACAGGAATGGAGTTACCTCACCGTCGCCTTGTTTGTGCAGATTGCACAGCAGAAGAAGAGTCAGAGGCAGCTACACAAGAGTCGATGCCCCCTCACGGGGTAGGGCCTTAGCCTGAGCAGGAGTTGCTGGCACCCTCGGGGAAGCCTTGTACATTAGGCCTATCACGACAAAATAATAATATGAAGAGTCAGAGGCAGCTGCAGGCGTTAATTGGCGTTTTAGACAGCGTGCGGACCCAGGTTCACCGCTTCGTGAAGAGCTCCGACGAACACTTCAATCTCTCCGTTGACATGCTTTCTGCTCACACACATCCGAGATTTCAGACAACGACTGCTCGGTGCTTTTATCACAGGTGAGTGGTGTGTGTACACCCTGCTCAAGTTGAGTGGTGTGAGTCCGACGCTCCCATGCCCTACCCGTTGTAACAGGTGTGCTATAACGAATCTTATGGCACGAAGATAAAGGTCAATACCGTACGCGACTGCTGTAACTGACGGCACTTTTCAGACCTGGCAAGTGCCTGCTTTGCAGGTGGACCTCGCAAGTGCCTAGGCGGCTGACCAGCTACGCTCGAGAGCCTCAGGAAAGGGCTTGAAAACTACACGGAAGTACGCATGTGACCCTCTATTCGTTGTTTTTCCTGACCTGGCAACTCAGCTTAAGCTTAAGCAATAAGTGTGCATGCCTGTGACTGCTGTCCACAAGCATGCTGATCTGCAGGGCACATCTATGGCATGGGCGGTAGTGCTGACAGTATGCCACAGCAGCAAATACTTCAGCATGGTGGCGGGCCTGACATCAGCCTGCTTGCTGACGAGCTGCAGAAACAGTGGCATGAAAAGCTCAACATGCACCTTGGCAACGTTCTCATCAGGCCTGCCGGCCATCGCAAGGTCTGGTGGTCATGCGACCAGTGTCCAGATGGCCTTCCACACATCTGGGAGGCAACTGTCAAGAACAGGACGTCTGGGAGGGGCTGTCCTTTCTGCTCAAGCAATGCTGTTTGTCTGCACAACACGCTTGCCAGAAAGGCACCTGAAGTTGAGCTGTTTTGGGATGCCAACAAGAATCATCCCAGGTCACCAGACCAAGTGACTGCTTTCAGCCACATGAAAGCACACTGAAAGTGCAGCGCTTGCTCGCACGAATGGCGGGCTCCAGTGATGATGAAGGCACGTGGCAAGACTGGCTGCCCCGAGTGTGCAAAGGCAAACAGCGGCAGAAAAGCAGATGGCACAAGGCAGAAGCACCCTACTTTTGCAGCGGCAAAGCATCCCTTGCTGCAGCAATGGGATCATGACAGGAACAGGGAACATGGGGACTTCCCTGACAACACGACATTACAAAGCAACAAGCGCATTTGGTGGCAGTGCCATGAATGCCCAAAGGGCAAGGTGCACAGCTGGCAGGCCCGCCCGGGCCATCAAACCTCATCCAAAAAGCCATCAGGATGCCCATTTTGCGCTGGGCACCAGCTTCGTGAGTGCAACTCCTTAGAATCAGTCTGTCCTGATGTTGCTGCTGATTTTGACGTTGAAAAGAATGGCATCACTGCTGCTGAAGTGACAAGTTCAGCAGGCACTAAGTATAGCTGGCTATCAGATGAGCCTGGAGCCACGAAGCGGTCTGTGGCTCAGCGCACCCATCACACGAGGCGAAAATCCAACATCAATATCATCGATGCTCGGCGACCGTGATCACAAAGTAAGCAGCAATGCTTGCTGTGTGTCTGAACTTTCGGGCACATTGGTACACTTGCAAATGGCTTGTTGTGGCTAACTTTTTATGACTCTAATAATGATGATGCCATCTCTAGAGAGACAGAAGAGGGGTAAACTTCCATCAGTTGTGGTTACAGCCTTGCTATGCGACAATCTAGTTTCTACTACGCTCTGCGCGCCTGCTTCATGTAGCAACATTGAGTCAGACTGCATCTTTGATGTTTGATCTTTGATGTCTCATCTGTCATTGTCAATATCACTTTATATACACCTGACAGTATGCACGTCTATGCAGTTAAGTGCACAGAGCATGGATGTGTTGATTTTCTCTTGCTCAAAGCTTGGCTTGAAGCCATATTGCATGCTTTCTGCAGAGTGGCAGCCTGGTTGATGCAAGCCAGTGTGTACAAGAGTGGGCGCGCTGGCAGTTGTTGATGACTCAAGGTAACTCAATGCCAAGACACATATTGTCATTTCAACATAGAGTCAGCATTGCTTGAAGCTGAGCCAGGAGTCCTGGGACAGTGAGTGAATTTACATATGTGGAGGGGAGGTAACATGCCTTGTGTGGTGCTGATGTACAGCTTGGGCTCTGCAAGTGGTTATGGCCTGGTGATGCACAGATGGTGCTGCTGATTAGCATCATGAACTGCATATATTAAATCGCAGATGCAGATAACTTGTTGTTTGCTTTGTGAGCTTAATGCAGCCTGTGCAAGTAAAGCAGCAAGTAAACAGCGCAAATGTACCATGTGCAGTCTGTATGAAACAGCATTGCAGCGTCTGCAGGGCGCAAGGTCACTTGACGTGTGATGCATATCAAGCAATCCGACCATCATGTGCATGCATGATGCAGGTTACCTACCCCAGGAAGAGCAGCCTGAGAGGACAGTGCTCATGTAGCTGAGAGGGACTGACTGAGAGGAGAGTTTTTGGCTGGTGCCTTCATGATCTTCACTGTGGGAAGTGCACAGGGACAAGCTGAGCCTGCTGTCTCGAAATGCCAACCGTTCTGAACCCGTCATCAATCACAGCTTCAAACAGGTAATGCCTGTCAGCCTCTTGTGCTGATGTGATGTGCAAGCAGCAATCGTTGAAAACAATATGTAGCTTGTACTGTACAGCATGTGTCTGCTTTGACAGCGTAAAGTGCAGGTGGTGTCTGTCCAATTCCTTTTCTGCACTTTGAAAGGGCTCAGAGCAGCCCAGTATCACATTTGTACGTGTAATATACTTTGTCAACATGTCTGCATTGATCTATGTGCATGTTTGAGTTGAAATTGCAGATTGCCCAATTATGATCAATCAAATGCACATGCTGAACCAGCATTGCTGAATCAGCAATGCTGCTTTGCATCAACATTTTGCCCATGGCATCACGCAGCATCACTGCCTGCCAGAGCCTACCAGGGCCTGTTGATCGACGTCTGTAATTGGTATTCTCCAGACACATGTTTGCTTGTCTGGCATCTTAATCCTGTTGTGGTGAACATGATGCTTGTGCAGTGTGCTCTGAGTCTACTAGCCATGCTCAGGCTGTTTACAAGGCGTATGACCCTCAGCAGGCTGAGCATTGCAAGCTGGTGGACCTGTTGCAGTACAGGCATAAGTCCACCACACCCAAAAGAGCTGGCAATGATGTTGGCACACAGCACAGATGCGGCCGAGGGATTTAGCACAGGAGAGCAGCAGCAGGTAGGGCGTTGTGCTGCTTTTCCCCTTCTTGCTCTGGGTCTGGTCAACAAAACAGACATTGTATTCATCATTGTCATCCTGTTGTTGAGTGTTATTGGTAGTTGTTTCTTTTGGTACCGCCGCCCAGACAAACTTTCTTAGAAGCAGACTGGCATTGTTCACCAACACGTAGCTTAAGCCCACATTTGTTACTGTACTCACTCACTGTCATGACCGCTGCACCTCCTCCACTGTAAGTGTGCATACAGCACATGTTGCTCTGATTTTTTTTGGCAAACCCTGTGATCCATGTTGTTGATCAGCTGCTGCAACAGCTACCACTCCTTCTCTTGCAGCGAAGCTAACCTGCAAGTGGTGTAAGCCAGGGCCATATCATGCCATCTGTCTGTCAGTCAAGACTGTCAGAGGCCCACACAGAGCAGAGCACTAGGATTGGGACCTGAGCAAGATGATTGCTTCTGGGCTTGAAGCTCCCTTCCTTTTTCTGGTGTAGAGATTCACCATCAACATGCGTCTACCAGTGACAGAGAAAACCTGTGCTTCAGGTATATAGCGCTTTCTGCAGCAATCACACTGTTGCTTTTTGTGCATGCACTGCAAGACTGGCATGAGTCCTGAATGACTCAAGTCATGCATGAGTGCAAGTGCAACTGACATGGCCAGTCTCTTCACTGAGTGCAAGCAAGCAATCCCCAGGTCAGGTTGGGCCAGCAGCATACCAAAACAAAGTTGGCAAGACCAGCAAGTGTTGTTTGGACTGTGTGATCACAGCTGGCATCCAGCAGAGTCTGTCCAGTGAGTGAAACCACGTGCTAAATCAGCGATGCTGTGGCCAGAGAACGCCATGTTCACCACTTGCTACTGAGACGTATAAGAGTCTTTATAGCCTTTTTGATAGTCACGCAATCTGAATTTGACTGCCGATGTTTGTGCAGGCTTTGAGCTTCAGGGTTTAGGCATGCTGGTTG
>JAABUK010010516.1_pt1 | contig 12318 bp, 13 predicted proteins | sample 5559141 | NCBI WGS metagenome assembly JAABUK01 (sample SAMN10711869, study PRJNA513367) | rock metagenome | isolation source: Antarctica rocks | place: Antarctica: Victoria Land, Pudding Butte nord | collected 2016-01-03 | reverse complement strand
GGACGGCGATCCTGGCAGGGCTGTTGGATAGCCAGGCGAGGCTGGTGGCCGCGGCGCACCGGCGGCAGGGGCTGCGGCTGGAGCGCGCGATCCAGGAAGGCGCGTGGACGACACTGGTGGTCCGCACGGGGCGTCCTGCTCCCTCTCCCTCCGGGAGAGGGTCGGGGTGAGGGGGTCTTCAAGCGCGGTCTTCGCCGAAGCAGGGCCGCGTGCCATCAGAACGTGGGTGCGCCGGTTTTGCAGCCAAGACCCCCTCACCCCGACCCTCTCCCGGAGGGAGAGGGAGAAGGCGTGCTTGGTCTGTTAAACTAGTCACCGTCTTGACCCGCGGCCGTCACACCCGCATAACCCGCACCTTGACCGCCGGGGCGCCCGCCCAGGGTGGCGCTTTGCATCAGGAAACCACCATGTCCCGTCGCTGCCAGTTCACCGGCAAGGGCGTCCAGTCTGGCAACAACGTCAGCCACGCCAACAACAAGAGCCGCCGCCGCTTCCTGCCCAACATGCAGCAGACGTCGCTGCTGTCCGACATCCTGGGCACCACGATCCAGGTGCGCCTGACCACTCATGCCATCCGCACCATCGAGCATAATGGCGGCCTCGACTCGTTTCTGCTCGGCACTCCGAACCGGAACCTGCCGGAGGAGGCACAGGTGCTGAAGCGCCGCATCCTCCGCTGCCAGACCAAGCGTGCCGCGGCGCAGCCAGCCGCTTAGCGCGGCGCAGCCCCGCTCAAAGGCCCGCTCCGGCGGGCCTTTTTCTTTGCGGGTCTCCCAGGGACTGAAAAGCCTAGCCCGGCGCCGGCGGTTGCTGCCTTCCGCCGCGCCGTCGCTGACGGTGCGCCTCCCTGACGGTCGGGTGATCGCGGTCGAGGAGTATGGCGACCCCACTGGGCCGCCCGTGCTATATTTCCACGGCTGGCCGGCATCGCGGCTGGAGGCGGGGCTGATCCCTGACCTGCCGGTGCGCCTATTGGCGTTGGACCGCCCGGGATATGGACGCAGCACGCCCCATTTCGGACGGAAGCTGCTGGACTGGCCCGCGGACGTTGCGGCGGTGGCGGACCGCCTGGGCTTGGCCAAGTTCCACGTCGTGGGATTGTCCGGCGGTGGCCCGTATGCTGCAGCTTGCGCCCTGGCGCTGCCGGACCGCGTGCTGGGCGTGGCAATGGTCTGCCCGGTGCCGCCGCCGCACAGCGTCCATCCGCGCACGCCTGGCATCGGCCACCTGTTTCTGCTCGGCCGCCATCCCGTGCTGGCTCACCGCCTGCTCAGTGTGCTGCGCCCCCTGCTGCAGCGCCGCATCATCACCCCGCGCACCCTGGTCGGCGATACCCTGCCGCCATCCGACCGTGCCTGCCTGACGCCGGAACTCCTGGCCGGCCTCAGCCGGGCTTGGCGGGAGGGCATCGGCCGCGGCATCCAAGGCGCGGTGTCGGACGCCGGCATCTATGCCCGGGATTGGGGCGTGCCATTCGGCGACATACGCGTGCCGGTGACGGTCTGGTATGGCGCCGAGGATTCGCTGATCCCCCTGCATGGCTTGGTGCCGCTGGAGGCGATCCCCGGCATGACGCTGCAGGTCGTGCCGGGCGAGGGGCATTATTCCCTGGCAATCCGGCATGCCGGTGCGATCCTGCGCAGCCTGACCGGCACCTGACCGCAGGCTAGCCCGCCTTGCGGGATATGTGCATATGCTCCTATCCTGCCGCCAGCATCCGGAGCACGCCGCCATGACCCGCCGCATCCACCCCGCATGGATCGTCGCCGCCTGCACCTTCCTGGTGCTGCTGGTCGCCGCCGGCATACGCTCGGTGCCCGGCGTGCTGATGGTGCCGCTGGAGGCGGAGTTCCACTGGTCGCGCGCCACCATCAGCTTCGCGGTCGCGGTCAACATCCTGTTGTATGGCCTGGCTGGTCCGTTCGCCGCGGCGATCATCGAGCGGTTCGGGCTGCGCCGCACCATCGCCGCCGCGCTGGCGATGGTCTCCGCCGGAGTGGCACTGACGCCGTTCATGTTCGCGCCGTGGCAGTTGGTGCTGCTGTGGGGCGTGGTGGTTGGCAGCGGCAGCGGCGTGACGGCGCTGGTGCTGGCCTCCATCGTCGCCGGCCGCTGGTTCAGCGCCAGGCGCGGCCTGGTGGTTGGCCTGTTGACGGCCAGCACGGCCACGGGGCAGCTCGTGTTCCTGCCGCTGTTGGCCTACCTGAACGAGACCATCGGCTGGCGTACGGTCAGCGTCACCATTGCGGCCGTGGCGTGCTGCCTGATCGTGCCGGTGCTGGCCTTCATGCGGGACCGTCCGTCCGACCTCGGCATCCCGCCCTATGGCGGAGCGGCCGTCGTGCCCTATGTGCGCCCGGCCGTGAACCCGGCGGTGCGGGCCATCAGCGCGCTCGGCGCGGGCTTGCGGTCACGGGACTTCTGGCTGCTGGGCGGCAGCTTCTTCGTCTGTGGCGCCAGCACCAACGGGCTGATCGGCACGCATCTGATCCCGGCCTGCGTGGATGCCGGGTTCGCGCTGCAGACCGGCGCCACGCTGCTGGCGGCGATGGGTGTATTCGACATGGTAGGCACCACGCTGTCCGGCTGGCTGTCGGACCGGGTGGACAACCGGATGCTGCTTGCATGGTACTATGGCCTGCGCGGCATCAGCCTGGTGTTTCTGCCCTTCGCGCTGGACCCAGCGATGGGGCCGGTGGCGCTCGCCGCCTTCGCGGCGTTCTACGGACTCGACTGGATCGCGACGGTGCCGCCCACGGTGCGGCTGGCGGCGCGGTGCTTCGGCGAGGAGAACGCGCCGGTCATGTTCGGCTGGATCGCGGCCACGCACCAGTTGGGCGCGGCGACGGCGGCCTGGGCAGCCGGGCTGACGCGGGTGGAGACGGGCAGCTACTTTGGCGCGTTTCTGGTGGCGGGGGCGTTGTGCCTGGTCGCCAGCATCATGGTGACGTTCATCGGGCGGCAGAGGCGGATCGTCGTCACGGCATAGCAGGCGGCGGCAGTCGGTGCGTGTGCCCGCCGCTGGCATCGGCCATGAAGCCGAGGGCTTTCCAGAACGACGAGGCCGCCGGAGTGCCGGCATTGACCACGACCGCCATACCCGTGCGCCAGGCCTGGCGGAGCAGCGCCTGCGCCAGCGTCCGCCCGGTCCCGGCGCGGCGGCAGGCGGGGTGGATATAGAGTCGGCGCATTCTCAATGCTCCCGGCAATGCCGGGTCGAGCGTAATGCCGCCCACGCCCACCAGAGCCGTACCGCGCCATGCGCCGAGCAGGGCTTCACCGCGCTGGTCGAACCGTGCGCCCTCCTCCCATTCTGCGGCAAGCCGATCCAAGAGGCGGTAACCCTCGGTGCGCGCGTGCGCCCGCAATCCGTCGAAGCCACAGAAGGGAACAGCCGTCACTGGCCGAACATGAAGGCCGGCCCTTGGGTTATTTCGGCGGGACCTACCGAATCAGCCAGGCCAGCAACGCGCCGACGAATGTGAAGGCGCCCAGCAATACGACAGCGCGCAGCGCGCCGGTTTGCAGGGTGGTGCCCAGGACCTTGCGGAGGATGGTGTCGCTCGTGTTTGCCATAGTGGTCCCCGATCTGCTGGCGCGGATGTAGCAGCCCTGTCTTGCCGCGCGAAGCGGCGGCGGCGATACCTGCGCCATGCGAATTGCTGCCGTGACGATGGCCTACAACGAACCAGTCTGGGCGCCGGCCTGGGCGCGGCATTATGCCGCGCAGGTCGGGGCGGAGCACTGCCTGCTGCTGGACCATGGCACGGACGACGGCAGCACGGATGGGCTGCCGGTGCCGGTGCGCCGCCTGCCGCGCTCGCCGCTCGACGACGCGTGGCGGGTGGAGCAGGTGCGCGCCGTCGTGGCCGAGCTGCTGGGGCGCTACGATGCGGTGATCCATACCGACGCGGACGAGCTGCTGCTGGCCGACCCGGCGCGTTACCCCGACCTGCGTGCCTACGCCGCCGCCACACGGCATCCCGTGGTGACGGCCATCGGCCTGGACGTGCAGCACCTGCCGGACGAAGAGCCGGCGCTGGACCCGCTGGCGCCGTTTGGGCCGCAACGCGAGTGGGTGCGGTTCTCGGCGGCGATGTGCAAGCCGGCGCTGGTGCGGCGGGTGGTGGCGTGGTCGCCGGGCTTCCACTGCTGCGATGCGCCGCTGGTGACGGACAGGTTGTACTTGCTGCACATGCGCTACGCCGACCTCGACCTGGGACTTCGCCGGTTGTCGCGGACGCGGGGGCAGGCGTTCTCTTCGCCGGACATCGCAGGGCACCAGCGGGTGCCGGATGGGGAATTCGCGGCCATGGTGCAGGCCATCGCCGGGCTGCCGCGGCGGGATGCGGGGCTGGAGCCGGATGCGCCGCCGATGCTGGGCTGGCTGGAGCGGCTTCGGGCGTCCCGGGCGGAGCGGGAAGGGGAAGTCTACAAGCTGGATCTGTCCCTGTCGGGGGATGAGTTGTGGCGGCTGCCAGGGCAGTTCCGAGCGGGGTTCTGACGCTAGCGGCGCAAAGCAGGCCAAAACCGGGCAATGTCACTGCGGCTGCATGAAGCCAAAGTGCCGTAATGCTAAGCCTCCCTGGACCTGTCGCACCCTGTCCAGCTTTGCGGTGGTCGCACGGACCAAGGCCTGCAAGGCTATGGTGGGGTAAGTGCAGCTTTGCCGGGTCCACGCGTGCGCCCCCGGGCAGCAGCATGCCAGGATCGGACGTGAGCTACGCGATCAACGGTGCCCGCTCCGCCGCCGCCCGCGCCCAAGCGGCCCGCGCATCCTCGTCGAACAGCTCCGCCAGTTTTTTCATCACCGTGCCGCCCAGCTCCTCCGCGTCCACGATGGTCACGGCCCGGCGGTAATACCGGGTCACGTCGTGGCCGATGCCAATGGCGATCAGCTCCACCTGGTCACGGCTCTCGATCTCGCGGATCACCTCGCGCAGGTGGCGCTCCAGGTAGTTGCCGGGGTTGACCGACAGGGTGCTGTCGTCCACCGGGGCGCCATCGCTGATGACCATCAGGATGCGGCGGTGCTCGGTGCGGGCAGTCAGGCGACGGTAGGCCCACATCAGCGCTTCGCCGTCTATGTTCTCCTTCAGCAGCCCCTCGCGCAGCATCAGTCCGAGGTTCTTACGGCTGCGGCGCCAGGGGGCATCAGCGGACTTGTAGATGATGTGGCGCAGGTCGTTCAGACGGCCGGGGTTACGCGGCTTGCCGTCCTGCACCCAGCGCTCACGGCTTTGCCCGCCCTTCCAGGCGCGGGTGGTGAAGCCCAGGACCTCCACCTTCACCGCGCAGCGCTCCAGGGTACGGGCCAGAATGTCGCCGCACATGGCGGCCACCGTAATCGGCCGGCCACGCATGGAGCCGGAGTTGTCAATCAGCAGCGTCACAACCGTGTCGCGGAAGTCGGTCTCGCGCTCCCGCTTGTAGGACAGCGACAGCATTGGGTTCACCACCACGCGGGCCAGGCGCCCGGCGTCCAGCATCCCCTCTTCCAGGTCGAACTCCCAGGCCCGGGTCTGCTGGGCCAGCAGGCGGCGCTGCAGCCGGTTGGCCAGCTTGGACACCACCCCCTGCAGGTGCTGCAACTGCTGGTCCAGCTGCTGGCGCAGCCGGCTCAGTTCCTCGGGGTCGCACAGGTCTTCGGCGCGGATCTCCTCGTCGGTCAGGCGGGAGAAGGCGCGGTAATGCGCGTTGTCGTCGGGGATCGCCCGCTCGCGCCGCTGCTGGGGACCGCCGGGCCGGTCGTCACCCTCGGAGGCCGCGGCGTCCTCGTCCGCGTCGTCGTCGCCTTCCTGCTCCTCGGCGTCGCCCTGCATCTGCTCGGGCTGGGCGCCGAGCTGGCTGTCGGCCTCGGACTGGGTCTCACCCTCGGTCTGCTCCTGGTTGTCCTGGGCGCCGGCCTGCTCGCCGCCGTCCTCGCCCTCGTCGGTCTGCTCGTCCGGCTCGGCTTCGACCTCGGCTTCGGCTAGGTCCAGGGCAGCGAGCAGCTTGCGGGCCGCCTTGGTAAAGCTGGCCTGGTCGTTCTGCGCGGTCGCCATCTCATTCAACGCGCGCTCGGCGTCGTCGCCCAGGGTGCCGCGCCAGGACTCCAGGATGCGCTGGGCGGCGGCCGGCGATGCCATCCCGGACATGCGTTCGCGCGCCAGCAGGGACAACGCGGCCGGCAGGGGCAACTGTTCCTTGCGGGTCATGCGGTCGAAGCCTTCGGCCTCGCACTCGTCGGACAGGCGGGCGCGCAGGTTGGAGGCGACGCCAGCCATGTGCTGACCGCCGATAATCTCGACGCGGGCCTGTTCCAAGGCGTCATACACGTCCTTGGCCTCGCGCCGGCCGGGGCTGCGGGACGCATGCAGGGCGTCGTCGTGATGGCGCAGACGGAGGGCGACGCTGTCAGCGGCGCCGCGCAGCTTCGCCATCTCGGCGGGGGGCAAGGCCCGGGTAGGAAGGGGCAAGCGGGCGCGCTTGCCGACGACGCCGCTGGGGCCGGGCTGGAAGGCGACCTGCACCTCGGGCGTTTGCGCGATGGCGCGGAGGGCGCCGGCGGTGGCGCGCTTGAACTCCTCGCTGCGGGTGTTTTCCTTGGAGCCGCTCATGCCTGTGTCCTTATCCGCTCCGACGGGCTGTAGGGTAAGAAGCTGTTCCTGCTCCCTCTCCCTCCGGGAGAGGGTCGGGGTGAGGGAGGCCACGTGGCGCGCCCCTGATCACGGGCAGCGACAGACGGCTCTTATGTGGAAGGGACACATCCTTGCCGCCTTTCCCTCACCCCAACCCTCTCCCGGAGGGAGAGGGAGCAGGCAGCCGCTCGCTTCCGTTTGCAGTTGCCCTACAGGCCCTTACGCGATCCCATTACGCCGGTGGGCAGGTCCTCGTTGAAGCAGCGCTGGTAATATTCCGCCACCGTGCTGCGCTCGGCCTCGTCGCACTTGTTCAGGAACGTCATGCGGAAGGCGAAGCCGACGTCCTTAAAGATGCGCGCGTTCTCGGACCAGGTGATCACCGTACGCGGCGACATGACGGTGCTGATGTCGCCGTTGATGAACCCGGCGCGGGTCAAATCCGCCAGCGCCACCATGCTCTCAATCTGCTTCTTCATCGCCTTGTCCGAGGGGTCCACGCCCATCTTGGCCAGCACGATGGCCGTTTCCTGCGCATGCGGCAGGTAGTTCAGGGTGGCGACGATGTTCCACCGGTCCATCTGGCCCTGGTTGATCTGCTGCGTGCCGTGATACAGGCCGGTGGTGTCGCCCAGGCCCACCGTGTTGGCGGTGGCGAACAGGCGGAAGCTCGGATGCGGCTTGATGACGCGGTTCTGGTCCAGCAGGGTCAGCCGTCCCTCGACCTCCAGCACCCGCTGGATCACGAACATCACATCCGGCCGGCCCGCGTCATACTCGTCGAACACCAGGGCGCAGGCGTGCTGGAGCGCCCAGGGCAGGATACCCTCGCGGAACTCGGTGATCTGCTTGCCGTCCTTGAGGACGATGGCGTCCTTGCCGATCAGGTCTATGCGGCTGATGTGGCTGTCGAGGTTCACGCGGATGCAGGGCCAGTTCAGGCGCGCCGCCACCTGCTCGATGTGCGTGGACTTGCCGGTTCCATGATAGCCCTGGATCATCACCCGGCGGTTGAAGGCGAAGCCCGCTAGGATCGCCAGCGTCGTCTCGCGGTCGAACTTGTAGGTGGAATCAAGCTCCGGCACATGCTCCGTGTGTCCGGAGAACGCAGGCGCTTCCATGTCTATGTCCAAGCCGAACATGTCGCGCGCGCTGACCGTCGTGTCGGGGACGCTGGGGGGCGGGGCCGTCCGCAGGATGGCGGGGGAGGGGATGTCGTTCATTGGCCTGAAATGTCCTGTACAGTGTCCCAAGGGGAGGGTTTGGCCGGGCAGGCTCGTATAGACCGCCTGAACGCAGTTGCGAAGTTAACCCGCGGCTGCCATGCGGGGTTCTGCCGTCAAATGCTGACGTATGGCCGCATACGCAAGGTTGATCGTCTTCAACCTTTCCTCTGATGCACGGTCGCCGCCGTTGGCGTCGGGGTGGTGGCGCTTGGCCAACTCCTTGTAGCGGCTCTTCAGCGCATCCAGCGATACCGGCCAGTCCAGGCCCAGGGCCTGCATCGGCTCACGTAGGGCGGCCGGCACGGCGGGCGCCGCCGGGGATGTGCCGCCGCCGGAACCGCCGCGGTGGATGCGGCCGGCGTGCAGGATGTGCATGGGATCCCGCAGCAGCGCGTCGTCCACGGCCTGCTTACCCAGGGAGCCCAACGGCCAAGTCGGGCGCTGCCAGCCGGTGTCGGCGCGGGTCTGCGCCTCGATCTGGCCCGGCGTCATTCCCTTGTAGAAGTCCCAGCCGGCATTGTATTCGCGGACGTGCTCCAGGCAGAACCACCAGTACTGGTTCAGCTCGGTACGGGACTTGGGCGCGCGATACTCGCCGGCGCAGGAGCAGCCGGGCATGTCGCATGGACGGCCCGGCGCGGCCGGGTCGGGCGCAAAGGCCCGTGGTCGCGTGGATCGGGTCATCACCCATATATGTGCCCCGTCCCGGGGTGGCGGCAAGTGTCCCTCGTGGCGCTCGGCACGCTTCCCAGGGCGATGCTGCCGGGTTAAGCCAGCGCGATGTCAGACAACCGCGTTGACCGCATCCGCTCCGTCCTTGCCGCCCTGAACCCGGCGCTGGTGGCCGTGCAGGACGATAGCAGCAAGCATGCTGGGCACATGGGCGCGCAGCCCGGCGGGGAGACGCATTACAGCGTGCTGGTGGTGGCGGAGGCGTTCGCCGGGCTGGGGCGGGTGGCGCGGCACCGGATGGTGAATGCGGCGCTGGAAGGGGAGTTCGCCGGCGGACTTCATGCATTGTCGCTGGTGCTGCGGACACCGGCGGAGCATGGAGCGGGCTAAGCAGGCTTACGCGGCCTGTCACACACATGCTCAATCGTGGAGCCAGGCCGCGTAAGCCTGCTTAGCTTTTCATTTGTGCGCAGACCTCCAGAGGTCTGCTTAGATTTTGGTATTTGACCTAATTTTTGATTTAAGAACCGTCTCTGTCTTGCAAATGCTTTCTCCAGCGGGACGCCGTATTTGACTTGATGCCGCTCAAAGCCTGGTATGGCCAAACTCGCTGGTCGCGCGCAGTGCGGCGTTAGGTCGGTGCAGTTGCGGCCGAGGCCGTACGCCGGGAACTGCGAGGACTTTAGGATCGGCGGACGACGGCATTAGCCCGCGATGCTGCTGGGCCATCCGGCAGTATAAGAAGCATCAGAAAACTTCGTTAACATTACCTTACTTGACTCGTGTTTCAGCTAAGACAGAATTAATACAGCGCCGAAAGCCAGGGCGTCTTGCCCAGGATCGTCGGAATGCAGCATCCTACTTTACAGCCCGCCGCCTCATACCGCCGGCCCATGCCGTGCGGGATGGGCACGGTGTTCATGACATGCACCAGCAGCTTCATGCCGAGGCGGACGACGCCCGCGCCGGGGTGCTCGACCGGGCGCGGCTGGGCCGGCTCGACGCCGTGCTGATGTCTTCCCTGTTGCGGCCGGGCTGCGGCCCACCGGACCTGATGGCCGCCTTCTTACGCGGGCCAAAAAGCAGGCAAGGCAGCGTCCGCGTGCTGATGCTGGCAAAAAACCGCCTGCCGCAGCGTGTGATCGCGGCGCGGCTGCGTCCCAGCAAGTATACAGTTGGCGATATCCTGGCCAGGGCCAGGATGAGGGCATGAGGTCCGGGTGCCAGGTCGCGTCAGCAGCGGCCCCGCCGCCCGCGGCCACCTTCGCCCTGTCCTGGTCCTACTTTTAGCAGGCACGCTTATGCTCCAAACCTTTTCGGACTGGCTTTTCGCTTCGCCAATGCTGACGCCGCATGGGTTCTGCCTGCTGTGGGAGCCGTGGCTGATCTGGTCCTACGTGGTCGGGGACAGCGCGACCGGCCTGGCGTATTTCGGCATCCCGATCGCGCTCGTAACCTTTGTGCGCCGCCGCGACGATCTCGCCTTCAAGCCGGTGTTCTGGCTGTTTGCCGCCTTCATCCTGCTGTGCGGCATGACGCATTGGCTCGAACTGCTGACGATCTGGGTTCCCGCCTACCGCCTCGAAGCCGTCTCGAAGCTGGCAACCGCCGCTGCGTCGGTCGCCACCACGGTCATGCTGTGGCGGTTGCTGCCGCAAGCCCTGGCGCTTCCGTCCCCCGCACAGATGCGGGCAGCCAACGCGGCTCTGCTGGCCAGAGAGGCGCACCTGCGCAGCTTCAACGCCTTGCTGGAAACGCGGGTCGAGGAGCGGACGGCAGAACTCGCGGCCAAGGAGGCCCGGCTGCTTGACCTGCTGGCCACGCTCGACCTGGGCACCTTCATGACCCGCGACCTCGATGGCACGATCCGGTTTTGGTCGGAGGGATGCGCGCGCCTTTATGGCTGGACCGCGGCGGAGGCGGTTGGGCAGAATGCGCACGAGCTGCTGCATACCGTGTTTCCGGTGTCGTTGGCCGAGGTGGAAGCGGCCCTGGAGCGGGATGGCGGATGGACTGGCGACCTGCGCCATCGTGCCCGCGACGGGCGCGAGGTGGTCGTCACGGCCCGCAGGGTGCTGCGCCGGGATGCCGACGGAAGTCCGGTGGCCGTGCTTGTGTCTCTCACGGACGTGACCGAGGCACGGCGGGTCGAGCGGGAGCGGAGGCGCGCCGATGCCCTGCTGCGCACGATCATCGGGATTGCGCCGGGCATGATCTACGCCAAGGACCAGCAAGGGCGGGTGTTGCTGGCCAACAAGGCGGTGCTGGACCTGCTCGGCAAGTCGTGGCCCGAGGTGAAGGGGCGCACGGCCCTCGACTACATGGACGACCGCGCCCAGGCCGAGACGGTGATGTCGAACGACCGCCGGATCATGGAGCAGGGGCAGGCTGAGGAGCTGGAGGAACTATCCGGGATGGAGGGCGGCCAGCCGCGGGTGATACTTTCGACGAAAACGCCGATGCGTGACCCGGATGGGCATATGGAGGGACTGGTCGGCGTGTCGGTGGAAATCACCGAGCGCAAGCGGACCGAGCAGCGGCTGCGCTTGATGGTGGATGAGCTGAACCACCGCGTGAAGAACACGCTGGCCACCGTGCAGTCCATCGCCGTGCAGACGCTGCGCGGCGGCAATCCGGCTGTCCGTCAAGTCCTCGAAGCACGGCTGCAGGCTTTGGCTGCTGCGCACGACGTGTTGACGCGCATGAACTGGGAAGGGGCGGAGTTGGATGATGTCGTGGCCGGCGCCCTCGCCCCGCACGGCGGGCGGGACAGCGGGCGCTTCCATGTCTCCGGACCGCCGGTGCGGCTGCAACCTCGTGCCGCCCTGGCATTGGCGATGGGGCTGCACGAGCTGGCCACGAACGCCCTGAAGCATGGCGCGTTTTCGCCGGGTATGGCCGAGGGGTGGGTTGATCTGCGCTGGGCCGTGTCGGGCGGCCGGATACGCCTGGTCTGGTCTGAGCACGGCGGGCCAGCCGTGACGCCACCGTTGCGACGTGGTTTCGGCACGCGCCTTGTCGAGCGCAGCCTGGCACAGGACCTCGGCGGGACGGTCGAGATTACATACGGTCCCGAAGGCGTGACCTGCGTCGTTGAGGCGCCGCTGGCCGAAGTGGCTGCACCCGCCGAAGCCGCGGCATTCCCGCGTGTAGGCGGCGCGGCGAGATATTGATGGCGGAGTATGGGCTGATCGGGCTGCGGGTCCTCGTGGAAGAGGACGAAGCGCTGGTTTCGATGCTGGTCGAGGATTACCTGGAAGAATTGGGCTGCGAAGTGATCGGCGTGGCGTCGCGCCTTGAGGATGCTATGGAAAATACCCGCACGCTGCAGTTGGATGCGGCGGTGCTGGACGTGAACTTGCCCAGGCGCTGAGTGACGTGCAAACCCGGTTTTAGGCGTTGACCGGCCTACTCCGCCGCCGGCCCAGTGTAGAAAGCCGGCCATTGCCGCTGCACCACTGGGCTGTCCGGCGCATAAGCCAGGCAGGTGCCCAGCATCATCGGCTTTTCCGCCGTTTCAGTCGCGTTCGGTGCGGCACCTGCGGCAGGCGGGCGCTTGTTCCGCATGGCATATAGCGTCTGGAACGCCACCGTCCCCATCTGGCCCAGCAGCTCCCGCAGGTGCGTGCAGCCGTGCACGCCGCCCACCCGCTCGTTTGCTCCCTTGAGGAACCCGCGGCCGATCTTCAATCCTGCAAGCCGCGCAAAGTTCGGCGCAGCGGACGGGCAGATGGTGTAGGGGCCATACTCCGTTGCCGCCTCGAACTTGGTGATCACCATGTCCTCCGACACGGTCATCC
>JAABUK010010515.1_pt1 | contig 12319 bp, 16 predicted proteins | sample 5559141 | NCBI WGS metagenome assembly JAABUK01 (sample SAMN10711869, study PRJNA513367) | rock metagenome | isolation source: Antarctica rocks | place: Antarctica: Victoria Land, Pudding Butte nord | collected 2016-01-03 | reverse complement strand
TCGGTCATCGGGTCCTCGTCGGTTCAGGTTGAAGCTTCACAACTCCACCTTAGCCAGCCGATCCGATGACCACCTCCGCCTACACCATTTCGATTAGCAAAATCCCACCACGAGCACGGACGCTATCATCGGTCAAGACGACCGAAGCGGGCGGCCCGCGCGGCTATGCGGCCGAGAAGATGGTCAAGGGTCGCAAGCGTCATATTCTCACCGACACGATCGGCCTGCTGGTAGGGGCCACTGTTCATCCCGCGAACGTGCAGGATCGTGATGGGGCGCCAGACCTGCTGGCGAGCGTGCGCCGCCCCTTTCCCTGGCTGCGCCATGTCTTTGCCGATGGCGGCTACGCCGGTGACAAGTTGAAGGGCGCCCTCCAGAGTCTCGGGGAGTTCGCATCTTGGTAGATCAAGCCACGGCCAGGCGTCGCGTCATCAGTTTGACGCTGGCAAGGCAGCGGGCAATCCAGTCCACGTGTTGCTCGATTGGGACGATAACGTTGGTCAGCACCGAGGGGCTGCCCGGTCCGGTGAGGACAAACAGGTTGGGGAAGCCGGCCATCATCAGCCCGAGATAGCTGCGCAGACCATCGGCCCATTTCTCGGCCAGGCGCTGGCCGGCGCGGCCTGCGATGTCGATCCGCAGCAGCACCCCGGTCACCGCGTCGTAACCGGTCGCGAAGACGATCCGGTCGAGGTGTAATGCGCGTGGCGGGTCCGCACCCCGGCAGGCGTGATCTCTTCGAGCGGCGATGTCCTGAGGTCCACCAGGCGCACGTTGTTGCGGTTGATGGTCGCGTAATAATCCGTATTGACGCAAATCCGTTTCGTGCCGATCGGGTGGTTGTGCGGGCAAAGGGTTTCGGCGACAGAAGGGTCGCGAACGATCGCGCGGATCTTGCTGCGGACGAACTCGGCCGCGGTGTCGTTGGCCTGTTTCTTGAAGAACAAGTTGTTGAAGGCGTGGGTGAAGTTCGCGCCGCCGCGCGACCATCTCGCCTCGTACTCGCGCTGGCGCTCCTCGTCCTCGACCTCGAGCGCGCCGCGTTGGCTGTATTCGTATAGGGACCGCGTCTCGCGCGTTTTAAGCCGGTGCTCGGCGTAGTTGCTCTTCCACGCCACCTGGCGTTCGGGCGGCAGCGCCTCGTTCCAGGCCGGTATGCTGAAATTAAGCGTGCGCTGGAAGACGACGAGCTGCCGGGCCTGATGGGCGATCACCGGAATGGACTGGATGCCGGACGAGCCGGTCCCGATCACGCCGACCCGTTGCCCGGTGAAATCGACCTTATCGTGCGGCCAGTCGCCGGTGTGGTACCACTTGCCCTTGAACGTCTCGAGGCCTTTGATATCCGGCAGGCGTGCCGCAGACAGGCACCCCGTCGCCATGATCACGAACTTAGCGCGCACCCGGTCGCCCCGGTCCGTCTCGATCTGCCAGCGGTCCAGCGCCTCGTCATACTGCGTCTGGGTCACGCGGGTGTTCAGTTGAATATCGGGCGGAGACCGAACCTGTCGGCGACATGGTTGATGTAGCGCAGGATTTCCTCCTGCTCCGGGTAGCGTTGGGTCCAGGTCCATTCCTGCTGCAGTGCTTCCGAGAACGAATAGGAATACTGCATGCTTTCCAAGTCGCAGCGCGCGCCGGGGTAGCGGTTCCAGTAGCAGGTGCCGCCGGGGCCATCGCCTATTTCGTAAACCCGAGCAGATAGACCCAACTCGCGAAGGCGGTAGAGCATGTACAGCCCGGCGAAGCCCGCGCCTACGACGACGGCATCGAATTCGATCGGCCGGCGTGCGTCCGCCGGGCGCCGCCATTCGTCAAAGGGGTCACCGCTTTACCAGCGGACAGGCGCTTTCCGCGAGTGGCCGGAACACCTGGTCGCCATCGATGGTGGCGATCACCTTGGCCAAATCCCACTCGCCGCGCGATTCCGCCGGGGTCTTCACCTGCATCAAATACAGGTTGCGGATCAGCCGCCCATCCGCCCGGATGTGACCATCCCTCGTCATAAAGTCGTTGACGGGGGTCTCGCGCATCTTGGCCATGACCGCCCGCGCCTCGTCGGTCCCCGTGGCGTCGATCGCCTGCAGGTAGTGCATCGTCGCGCTGTACACGCTGGCCTGGAACATCGTCGGCATCACCCCGCGGAGCTTGCGGAACCGTTCGGCGAAGGCGCGCGTCTGCTCGTTCTGATCCCAGTAGTAGGCGGCCACCCACAACAGACCCTGGGTGTCCTGCAGCCCAAGCGCGCGCAGGTCGGTGATGTCGGTCAGCAGCGCGGCCGGGCGCAGCTTGGCCCCAAGGCCGAACTCATGGAACTGCTTCAACGCATTCATCATCGGCGCGCCCGAGGTCGCGAAGCCGATGACAGTGGCGCCGGACTGCCCGGCCTGGGTCAGGTCCGACGAGAAATCGGTTTGTCCCGGCGGGTGCAAAACGTGACCGATCACCCGGCCGTCCCCTGCCTTGACAAACCGGGAGGCCTGCGACTCGAGCGCGTGTCCGAACGCGTAGTCGATGGTCAGAAAATACCAGTCGCGTCCACCTTGCCCCACAATGGCCTTCGCCAGCGCGGCGGGCATCGCATAGGTGTCGTAGGTCCAGTGTGCGGAAACCGGCGTACACGCAGCGTTGGTCAGCGCGTCTGACCCGGCCGAGGTGGCGATGGTGATGCGGTTCTTCTCTTGCGCCAGTCCCTGCACCGCAACCGCCACGGCCGAGTTGCCCAGCGACAGGATCGCGTCCACGCCCTCGTCGAACCATCCGCGCGCAATGCCGACCCCGATGTCGGTCTTGCCCAGCAAATCGCCGGCGATCACCTGGATCGGCGCGCCGCGCACCGTGCCGCCGAAATCCTCGACAGCCATCCGCGCCGCGGTCACGTCGCCGGGCCCTTGCTGATCGGCATTGGGGCCCGACATGTCCCCGAGCACGCCGATCTTGACCACGTTGCCGCTGATCTGCGCGGCTGCCGGGTGAGTCAGGGCTACGGCGGCGACGAGTGCCACGGCGAGTGAAACCCTCAGCATAGAAACAGTCCTTCCCTGGCTGCAGCGCAAAGTTCGAAATGGACCGTCAGCTCCGATAGCTGCCATCCACCGTGTCGAGCTTGCGCATCAGTGCGGCGAACTCGACCTCGCCTTTCAAGGCGGTAGAGCCGCAGGAAGCACTCCGGCACCGTGCGCCCGACCACGAGCAGGCCGTGGTTCTTCAGGACCAGGCCGCCGCGAGCTGAACGCGGACGGCCCATTTTGTCTCGCCGATCCTGCCCTGCGGGCGTTGTAAGGCCAGGCTGTCAGGCGCCATCGAACCCTCCCATGGCAGATTTTTGCCCGATCCTTATACTGGACAGTAGGTTTTCGGGATGAACGGTGTCAACGGTATATTGGTGGTAGGCCAGATCGGATACGATCCGTGCCACCATCGCGAGTGCAAACATCAGGGAGGAGCGCATGGCCCATTACATGTTCCGCTGGCGGCTGAAGGATTCGGCCATCAAGGGCCTCGTCGAGCGGCCTGTGGACCGGACCGCGCCGGCGCGGGAGATGATCGCCTCGTTTGGCGGGCGCATGCTGCATTATTTCTTCATGTTCGGCGACTTCGATGGGTTCGCGATCTGCGAGATGCCGGACGAGGGGTCCGCGGTGGCGCTGGGCATGGCCTCACGCGCCACCGGGAGCTTCGACGAGTTCCAGATGCTGACGCTGTTCACGCCCCATGAGGCCGAGCGGATGATGCAGCGCGCACACACGGGGGCGCCGGGCTACGTGCCACCCGGCAACTACGTCCCCTGACCGATCCGGAGTGCGCTGGCGCTCAGCGCTTCCGTGGGCTGGATGGCTTGCGGGGCGGAGCGGCCAGTTGGGGCCGTTTGGCGTTCACCACGTTCAGGATCAGACGGGTCAGTTCGCCGCTGGTCTGCTCCAGCGTCAGCCGGCCGCCTTGCCGGTACCAGACATACGCCCAGCTCACCATGCCGCCGATCGCCAGCGCGGCGAGGCGGGTATCGGCGATGTGGAACTCGCCCGCAGCGAACCCTTCGTCGGGCAGCCGGACCAGCTTGTGGTCGAACGTCCGCCGCATCTCGCTGATCCGGCGATAGTCCTCCGGTGCCAGGTTCTTCTCCTTACGAGCGAAGATCGCGATGTGGCGCTGATTCTCGAGCACGGCGGTGACGAAGCGCTTGCCTATCTGTTCCAGCCGCTCGCTGGCCGACTTGGACCCACTGCGATGCTGGCAATAAAGCCGTTCGGGCGACGCTCTCGCTTCGGCCGCCAACGCCGGCACGCGCTGACTGTCGTGTCGGCACGATAATCGGCAGGGATCATCGCCGCAGCTTTCTTGGCGATCATCAACGTTGCGAGTTGGTATTGGCAGAAACCATCGCCGGCATGACCGACGCGTCCACCACGCGCAATCCGGCGATCCCGCGAAGACGGAGGTCGGGGCCCACAACGGCACCCTGGCCGATCCCCATGCGGCATGTCCCGATCGCGTGGTAAACTGTCGACTCGGCGTCGCTCTGCACGACAGGACCTGGCGTGGTCTCCTCGCCACGAAACGGCGCCAGGGCTGCGCTGGCCATCAGCTTCCGTGCCCAGCGCAGCCCGTCCACCGCCGCCTGCCGGTCTGCGGCTTCGGCCAGGTAGTTCGGCTGGATCGCCGGCGGCACGGCCGGGTCGGCTGACTGCGCCCGCACCCAACCGCGGCTGTGCGGCCGCATCTGCCAGACGCCGACGGTCATCCCGGGGTAAGTCTGCAGCTTCCCCGTCACACCCTCGGAGTAGCTGGCGGGCGAGAACACGAATTGCAGGTCCGACGCGTCAAGCTCCGGGCGGGAGCGGAGGAAGGCGCCGACATAGGCCGGGCTGAACGATAGCACGCCCGTTCCGCGGGCCAGCCAGGCGGTGATCTCCCACAGCAGACGGGCGCCATGCGCACGTTCGTTCAACGACCCGCCGGATACGACGCGATGCGCGACCCGCGTCGCGTAATGGTCCTGCAGACTCTTGCCGACGCCGGGCAGATCGTGCACCGGATGGATGCCCAGGTCCTGCAGCCGCTCTGCCGGGCCGATGCCGGAGAGCTGCAGCAAATGCGGCGAGTTCACCGCGCCGGCGGACAGGAGCGTCTCGACGGCTGCCGCGGCGGTGTGGACGTGGCCGCCGCGGTGGTAGGTGACGCCCAGGACACGGCGCCCGGCAACGTCCAGGCGAAGCACGTGCGTCCCAGTAACGACCCGCAGGTTGTGGCGGTGCCGCACGCCGTGCAGGAACCCGGCGGCGGCGCTATGCGAAAGGAAGCGGCTTCGGCTGGCTTCTACACCCTCGGGGAAAGGCAGTATCCGCGCTTGCAGATCATCACCATTGAGCAAGCTCTGATGGGAGCGAAGCCAGCAATTCCCCTTGTTGATACGGGGGCGACTTTCAAGCGTGCGGCGCGCGAGGCGTCAGGTGAGCAAGGAAAGCTTATATAGGACTGAAATCCGGACGGGATTTTCAAACTGAGACACCACCCTTGCTCGCCGCGGGGGATGCTGGTTCGAGCGCGGCGCGCTTCGTGTCCACCTCGGGGTGGAGGCGGGGTTCCGGCCCGTGCACAAAACACACCCGGCCTTTCTGGTGGGACGACCTGGCCGCGCTCACGGTGGCGCTCGACGCGGCAAGTGCTGCGTCTCAGGTCGGTCGCGACACGTATTAGTCAGGTGGACGGGGAAGCCATCACGTCCTGCACTGCCAGCACACGCTGCCTTCGCAACTGCGTCACCACGCCCCGTTTCGGCGCGAACAGGAAGGCGGCCACGAACGCTGCCGCCTGGATCAGCACGATACAGGCGCCGGTCGCACCGTCGATATGGAAGCTGATGAGCGTGCCGGTGACGCACGACCCGATCGCCACCGCCGCTGCGATGGTCAACATGCGCTCGAAGCGGTCCGACAGCATGTAGGCGATCGCCCCAGGTGCGATCAGCATCGCAACCACCAGAATGATCCCGACCGCCTGCATCGATGCGACGATCGTCAGCGACAGTAGCACCAGCAGCCCGTAGTGCAGCACGCGCACCGGAAGCCCGATCACCCGGGCATGGTTCGGGTCGAAGCAGTAGAGGAGCAGGTCGCGACGCTTCACCAGCACCGCCAGCAGCACACCGCCTGCAACGACAGCCGTCTCGATCAGGTCGCGCACCGACACGCCCAACAGATTGCCGAACAGGATGTGGTTCAGGTGCTGGTCGGTTTCGACCTTCGTGAACATGACCAGGCCCAAGGCGAACATGCCCGAGAACACGATCCCCATGACCGTATCTTCCTTGAGCCGGCTGTTCTCCTTCGGGTAGCCGGTCAGGACGGCGCAGGACAGCCCGGCGGCGAACGCGCCAACCGCGAGCGGCAGCCCTAGTATGAACGCGAGCACGATCCCGGGGAGCACCGCGTGCGAGATGGCGTCGCCCATCAGCGACCACCCCTTCAGCACGAGGTAGCAGGACAGGACGGCGCAGACAGCCCCAACCAGCACCGCGACCGCGAGCGCCCGGACCATGAACGGATAAGACAGCGGAATGGTAACCCACTCGATGACGGTCATGCTTTTGCGTCTTCCAGTGCCGTGCGTCGCCGCCTCGACGCGAGCACGCCATGCTTAGGGGCGAGGTAAAACGCGGCTAGGAACACAAGGGTTTGCAGGCACACGATCACCCCGCCCGTCGCGCCGTCCAGGAAGTAGCTGATGTAGGCGCCCACGAAGCTCGTCACGGCGCCCGTCGCCACGCTGATCAGGATCAGTCGGTCGAACCGGTCCGTTAGGAGGTAGGCGGTCGCGCCTGGCGTCACCACCATTGCGACGACCAGGACCGCACCCACGGTCTGGAGCGCCGCGACTGTGCAAGCGCTCAGCAGCGTGAAGAACAGCAGTCGCAGCAGCCGCGTGTTCAGCCCGATGCTGCGGGCATGACTCTCGTCGAAGAAGACGACCATGAGGTCCTTCCACTTGAGCGTCAGGACCGCCAGGGACACCGCGGCGATGATCGCGACCTGCACCACGTCCGCGTCCGATATGGCGAGGATGTTGCCGAGCACGATGGTCTGCACGTTGACGGAGATCGGCGAGAGTGACGCCATCAACACTCCAAGCGCGAACAGCGACGTGAAGATGAGGCCGATCACCGCGTCCTCCCGTAGGCGGGTGTTGGCCTTCACGAACGCCATGCCGGCGGATGCCAGCAGGCCGGCCAGAAATGCGCCCGCGGCGAACGGCACGCCCAGGATATAGGCGCCCGCGACGCCGGGCACGATGGAATGGGCGAGCGCATCGCCCATCAGCGACCAGCCCTTGAGCATGAGATAGGCGGACAGGAACGCGCAGGTGCCGCCGACCAGAGCGCTGACCCACATCGCCTTGGCCATGTAGTCGTATGCGAAGGGCGAGAGCAGCTCGGCGATCATGGCGCGTCCGCCTTTGAAGCGCCTTGCTTGCCGTAAATCACGAATGGGCGCTCGTCATCGGTCAGCACCGTCAGGCCACGCGCATCCGCATCGTCGTGCAGGTCGGGTCCACCCAGGTTAAAGTGCCGCAAGACGCCGCCGAAGGCACGCTCCAGGTTGGCATGGGTGAACACCTCGGCGGTCGGGCCGGCGGCGAGGACGGTCTGGTTGATCAGGACGCACTGGTCGCAGAAATCGGGCACGCTGCCGAGGTTGTGGGTGGACACTAGCATCAGGTGTCCCGCCGCGCGCAGGTCCCGCAACAGGTCGACGATCGCGGCCTCGGTTTTCACATCGACCCCGGTAAAGGGTTCATCCAGCAGGATGATCCGGCTCTCCTGCGCCAGCGCCCGCGCCAGGAACACGCGTTTCTTCTGTCCGCCGCTGAGTTCGCCGATCTGCCGGGTGCGGTAGGCGGTCATGCCCACACGTTCGAGCGCCTCATCCACCCTCAGCCGGTCCGTGCGGGTGGAGATGCGCAGAAAGCCCATGTGACCGTAGCGGCCCATCATCACGACGTCCTGCACCAGGACGGGGAAGTTCCAGTCAACGTCCTCGCTCTGCGGGACATACGCGACCACGTTGCGCTTCAGGGCATCGGCCACTGGCATGCCGCAGATCCGGACCTCGCCGCGCGACGGCTGAACGAAACCCATGATCGCCTTAAACAGGGTCGATTTTCCGCTGCCGTTCACCCCGACCAGGGCGCAGATCGTGCCCGGGCCGAGGTCGATGGACGCGTCGCGAACGGCAGTGTGGCCGTTCGCGTATGTGACCGTCACGTTCTGCAGGAGGATGCCGGTCGGACCGGCATCAGGCCGGCGGGACATGATCACTTGAAGCCGTTCGCGATCGTCTCGGAGGTGACCTTCAGTAGGTCGATGTACGTCGGCACCGGTCCGTTCGCGGCGCTGAGCGAGTCCACGTACAATACTCCGCCATAACGCGCGCCCGTCTCCCGCGCGACCTGCTTTGCAGCCCGATCCGATATCGTGCTCTCGCTGAACACCACCGGAATCTTGTTCTTGCGCACCAGGTCGATGATCTTGCGGACCTGCTGTGGCGTGCCTTGCTCGTCGGCGTTGATCGGCCAGAGATAGGCCTCGCGCATCTTGTAATCGCGGGTGAGATAGCTGAACGCTCCTTCGCTGGTCACCAGGAAGCGCCGTGACTCCGGAATGCTGGCCAGGCGCTTGCGGATCGGTTCATCTAGCGCCTGGATCTGTTCGGCGTAGGCGCGCGCGTTTTGCGCATACGTCTCGGCATTGGCCGGGTCGTGCTTTGCCAACGCCTTGCGAATGTTCTCAATGTAGATCAGCGCGTTCGTGGGTGACATCCAGGCATGTGGGTTGGGGTTCCCGGTGTAGGGCCCTTCGGTGATGCCCATCGGCTCGATACCTTCGGTCACGATCGCGCTCGGCACATCCTTTACGTTCTCGAGAAACTTCTCGAACCAGCGCTCCAGGTTCAGGCCGTTCCACAACACGAGGTCCGCCGATTGAGCCCGCACGACGTCTAGCGGCGTGGGCTGGTATTCGTGGATCTCGGCGCCGGGCTTTGTGACGGACTCCACCACCGCCGCCGTCCCTGCCACGTTCTGGGCGATATCCTGAATGATGGTGAACGTGGTCACGACGCGAAAGCGCTTCCGGGCGGCAGGCGCTTGAGCGGCCGCGGTAGTGGACAGCAATGCTGCGGCACCGAGTGCTGCGGCAAGGTTGAGAACTAATCGGCGGCTGAAATCTAACAACGTCGTTACTCCAAGTGTTAGAGACGGCTTCTAACTAAAGCCGATTTCCAATAATATAGCAACAGCTATTTCATTGTCCAGCGTTCTCCTAGCACGCATGGTCGGAGGCTGTCAGCGCTTCCCCGCGGAGAACGCTTGGAATGTCGCGAGCGTCTCCTCGCTCACATGATGCTCGATGCCCTCGGCATCGATGCGGGCGTTCCCGGGACTGATGCCCAGCGCGCGCAAGAACTCCTCAACGATCTGGTGCCTGGACCGGCTGGTCTCGGCCAGCTTGCGCCCGGCCTCGGTTAGGAACACGCCGCGATAGGGGCGCTGCGAGATCAACCCATCATCTGCGAGCCGCTTGACCATCTTTGCCACTGTTGGCTGGGCCACCCCCAGCCGTCTCGCGATGTCGATCTGTCGCGCCTCTCCTGCGTCGTCGATCAGGTCGGCGATCAGCTCGACGTAATCCTCGACCAACTCGAACCGCCGGGACTCCCGAGCATGTCGGAAGCTCTCGACGTGGGCCTCCGTGTCGATCAATGGAGCGTCGTGCGGTTGAGTCGTGTCCGGCATAGGCCGGTCTGTCGTTGAGGACTTCTTCATGAGAGACTCCGACCGGCTGTGAATATTGTTAGCAAATCCTATAATGATATAGCAGCGTTTCTAATAATGCCATGCTGGCCGTCCGAGCGCTACGGATGCCGCTACTCCATCAATTAGCACTTGCTATACCTAAGAGTATCTGCCCCAATAAGAAGCCTTGGGTGACACCATCGGCATATGGAGGTTTGAGCGACGATGCGGATGAAGGTCTGGGCAATGACAGGACTTGGCGTGTTCGCATTGACGAGGGTTGCCGCGGCGCCACCCAGCCCGGCAGCGACCGGCCCGGCGCCTCCGGGCGCGGGACAGCCAGCCGCGCCGGAAACCTCGGATCAGCCCAGCCAGGCCGCACCGGCGCCCTCGATCACGTCGTCGTTCCCGAACCCCGACCCGGGCGGCATCCGCACTTCGTTAGGGCGGTATGGCATTGCCTTGAGCGCCACCTACATTGGAGAAGTCCTGGGCAACGTCTCAGGCGGGATCAAGCGCAGCAGCATCTACGACGGTCGGCTAGACGTTCAGCTCGACGTCGACCTCGAGAAGCTGGCCGGCATCCCGGGCCTCGCGTTCCATGCCAATGCTTACCAAATCCACGGTCGGGGCTTGTCGGGCTGCTGCATCGGGAACCTTTTCACCGCGAGCGGCATCGAGGCGACTCCCTCGACACGGCTGTTCGAGCTGTGGGCAGAGCAGACCCTGTTCGATGGCAAGCTCGCGATCCGGGCCGGTCAGCTGTCGGCCGACACCGAATTCCTGGTGAGCCAGTATGGTGGCTTGTTCGTCAATGCTACGTTCGGCTGGCCGGCCATAGCCGGCGCCAACCTCCCCAGCGGCGGTCCTGCCTATCCGCTCGCGACGCCAGCCGTACGCGTCAAGGTCGCGCCGATCGAGGGTCTCACACTTCTGGGTGGCGTCTTCAACGGCGACCCGGCAGGGCCGGGGGAGGGTGATCCGCAGCGCCGCAACCGCAGCGGCACCAAGTTTCGGACGAGCGATTCCCCGTTAGTCATCGGTGAGGTCGCGTATTCCTACAACCAAGGCAGGGCTTCGGCCAGCCTGCCGGGCACGGTCAAGTTCGGCGGCTGGTATCATACCGGCCGCTTCGGTGATCAGCGGTTCAGAGCGGACGGCCTGTCGCTGGCCGACCCGAGCAGCTCCGGCATCGCCAGGCGGTCGCGGGGGACCAGCGGCATCTACGCGGTGCTTGATCAATTGGTCTATCGCGTGCCGGGGACCGACGATCAGGGCTTGGGCGTATTCGCCCGCGTAAGCGGTTCCCCATCCGGCCGTCAGAACCTGATCGACTTCTATGCCGATGGCGGGCTGACGTATAAAGGCCTGATCCCGGGCCGCGTGAACGACACGGCTGGCATCAGCTTCGCCTACGCCCGCATCGCGCCGTCAGCCCGGGGGCTGGACCGCGACACGGTCGCTCTCGGGGCGGTGGGGTATCCGATCCGGTCGAGCGAGGCGCTGATCGGCATGACCTACCAGGCGGAGGTCATACCCGGATTTACCGTCCAGCCCGATTTCCAGTACGTGATCCGGCCTGGAGGACCCGTCCCGAACCAACGCGACCCGAACGGGGCGGCGATCAAGAACGCGGTGATCATCGGCCTGCGGGCCACGATCCGGTACTGACCCATGCAGTCGTTCTTCGAAACCCTTCAATCGGCGTGCGTGCCCGTAGTGCCGCTCTCCGCCGCGGAGGAGGCGCTGGCGGAACGGTGGCGTGCTTCGACCGAGGCCGCCGCGTCCTGCATGTGCACGGCGGTGACAAACCAGGCCAATGGAGCGGCGGCGCGGTGCTGACGCGGGCGGAGTAAAATCCGGCCATTGGTTAGGCTGGCCTTTTTGGGGCCGGCCGGAGATGTTTGCCGTGGAGGTCTACGCCGCCGTTCGACGTTTCGTGTTCCTGGAGGGTCGCAGCCGCCGTGAGGCGGCGCGGGTGTTCGGTCTGAGCCGGGAGACGGTTCTGAAGATGTGCCGGTTTTCGCTGCCGCCAAACCAGACGTGCGGATTTCCCGCATCCGGCTTTCCGACTGGTTTCACCGTAAGGCCCACGACGGCAGTCCAACGCCGGGGCGCTGAGTTCTCCAAAGATGGCATCGCTGGAGAATCGGCGTGTCCCGCGGCCGGGTTCCTTGTACGCCGACTTAGGAAATGTCGCACGCGATCGCAGACCTGGTGGTCGATTGCCCGGTAGGCCCCGGCTTCGTGTGCCATGGCAGAATAGGCCAATCAACCGCGCAAGGAGCATCCGTGCATGCTGGGGTCTATACCACGCCGAGCCGGCCGCCACTCGCGTCGACGCTTCGTGGCCGCCCTCACGACGACAACGCACGGCTCGGGGTCAGTGTGGTCGCTACTCCTTCACCGTAGAGGACTTTCACCTCCTACTCCTTGCCGGTCTCCCGGCGCTCGACAAATTTCTTAGGGGCGAAGGATGGAGCGTCCCTTATCCTTTTCAGCCACCATGAATTCCAGGAATCGTAGCCGC
>JAABUK010010514.1_pt1 | contig 12320 bp, 16 predicted proteins | sample 5559141 | NCBI WGS metagenome assembly JAABUK01 (sample SAMN10711869, study PRJNA513367) | rock metagenome | isolation source: Antarctica rocks | place: Antarctica: Victoria Land, Pudding Butte nord | collected 2016-01-03 | reverse complement strand
CTGTCATAGATTTCCCAACAAGAGCACAAGTCATCATCCCTCGACTCTCCTGTTCAAGGCTCCTAGGAAGAGTAATTTGATGAGTTTACAGCATAGTAGTAACAAGCGCTTGGTTCACTGCGAGAGTATTCTATTGTGATCTGGTTATTGTTCGATATCTTTCAAGATGTTGGAAACAGGTTAAAGTGCTGGTTAAGAAGCTATTAATTGGCGTTATCCGCCCTATGGTTGAGCCGCGCTACTAAGTTTACAATTTCCTATTCTCCTGGAACCCTTCTAGAAAGCCTCTATAATATATACATGCATAGATGCTCCTGATACACCTCACATTGCAACAAGAGAATGGTTTAGCTGTCTCAAGACTTTCACGAGGCTGTCAACCCGTGAAGTACATTGGGCATGCCTGCAGCAGCCGCAGCAAGGCAACTTTATGCCTCTTGGTGGGGTTGAGGTTACACAACATGGACGTGGCTGTGCGAGGCCGACAGCGTCAAATTCTTCTCTAAAGTTGTCCTTGAGTACTTTTCATATCCACCCTAACCGTTCAGCTACTGTAACATCATAATGTCTGCTCCCGGCTTCGGTTTCTCGGTGAACGGTGTTGTCCTACTGGCCCAGGTGACACACAAAGTGGTTCACGCTCTAAAGAAGGAAGGAGCCACATCCGAGTATCAAAAGGCCACCAGAGATCTCGAGTCCTTACAAACTGTACTGGAAACACTGATAGAATTCTTCAACGATTCAACCATTAGCCCGGGTCTCCGAAACGCGGTTCAATCTCAGTTCGCCGTTGCAGCCAGGTCGATAGCGCTTTTCAACAAAAAGCTGCAGAACAAATATGGCAACTCCTTGGATCTACTCTCTACTCCATCGCCACACCGCAAAGTGATGAAGAGTGTCAACTGGACTTTTAGCGCTGCAGAAGACCTTGCAAAGTTTCGTGTAGAGCTGGGGCAACAGCTTGAGACAGTCAAATTTCTCTGCATCCTGAATAACGCGTGAGTTCTGACTGTATCTTCCTGTTTCGTCATCATTGGTTGTAACGAGTTGAAGTCAATCCTCAGCGAAAGCTGCGTCGACCGCGTCGGAAAGCAAGAATCTTGTGTCAACCAACATCGCAATCAGTCAAGGCCTAGTAGATACAAATAGAGATATGCTTAAACATGAATTCTCTGGATTGATGAAACGTCAAGATACAGCATCGAAGCAACACATGGAGACCTTGAAGCTGGTTCAACAGATCCGCAAAGATTTGCAAGAGCTCACACTCGAGCAGTCTAAAGTGATACAAGGAGCATCAGAAGGCCATAAGAGAGATCAGGTGCAATTGACAAGAACAGAGATCTCCCTCGACCAGGCCCTCGCAACGGTACCTTCCAGACCTTGTCTTGAACTTTCCCCGTCAGTCGTCACTGCGTTGAAAGCTAGACGCCAGCACACCGACAATAATGAAATGGAGGCCGTTGTGGCTGTCTGGTGATTTGCCCCCTTCTTGGCTTTTTTGATAGGCTTGTTACTTACATATTAAGGATCTTTCGGCTTCTCTCTGCGTTACGAAGTTTCTTGACACAAGCCGTGTTAGTGGACTATGGCCATGAGTTGCTCTTCATTGCTAATTTCATACAGTGGTCTTCTTAGTCCTTCCCTATATATCTTCTTACGGTCTCTGAGGGTCCTAAGGTCTATTCCTCGCCCCCTTTTACTTCAATATACGGTCACCTTTGAAGATCACCTTGGCAATCCGCGGCGGCTTGATTTCACCTTAGTCCGATATTTTGACGTAAGTAACAACAGTCAAACTTAATTCGAGTACTGGAATTGATCTGACAGACCTCAAGGTTTTCAAGGCCTTTCTTGTCGATGACTATAAGGGGAGGCCGGGTTTTGCTAGAATCTCTACAAGTGCTTATCGTATAACGAGAAGGTCTCGAACAGAACGCCAGGAAATCACTAGGGAAACTTGGAACGAAGCCGTTCTTCCAGGTACAAAGCTTGTGCTATCCATTCTTATCATAAGTCTTGCCACTGAGTCTCGCCTGCAATGTCCTCTATGTGGTAGGAAACTCAGCAATAGTTCGATATCCAGAGCGCGGTTCTGGTGCGTATCTTCTCTTCAGCCCTTTTACTAACTTTCTGACAACCAGCAGCACACATTGTGATCAACATTACCAACTTGCGACGATGGGCAAAGAAGCAATAAATCCTGGTTCGTCTACCACCATGAAGACTGAGACCGTCGATGTAACAGACGAGGAAACGGCTGAATTACATCTCTACAAGAATATGCACTTGTTACCTTCGAATGAGGCCAACTCATCGAACGTGTCCAAATTTAACTTGTTCAATCAGAATCTGCACCAAAACAAGTCTGAAAGTTCAAATCCGCCAGTTGTTCAGACGCCCGACCAGCATATTAACCCGAAGAGGGAGCAAAGTTCAAATACATCATACGTCAAGACGCCAGCATACATTCTAAAAACGGATTACAGTGTATGGTTTTGTGGCCATTGCCGACAAGGTCCCATGAAAGTGGGTTATAACTATCACTGCATATTTTGTACTCGACAGAAAGATTCTATTTCATACTACGGATCTGTGTACTCGGCAATTCGCGGACAATAAAGCCCGGGGCTAGACGGCGCATGTACCAGCCCTCGGGCTACAAGAGCACCCGCCGAGCAACTCTAATTGCTGGGGCCACATTAGAAACCTTTTCAGCTTTCTGCGTCATGTTAGATAAATCGTTAAATGAATCATTAAATAAATCGGTGAATTGATTATCTAACTAGTTATCTAACCATCTATTTAAACGAATTGTTGACTATGTAGGGTATTTAGTAGGGAGTCATGAAGGAAGTCATGGAGGGAACCATGGAGGGAGCCATGGAGGGAGCCATGGAGGGAGCCATGGAGGAAGCCATAAATGTAGGTGAGTATGTAGGTAAGTATGTAGGTGAATATGTGGGGTGGTAAGTAGGTAGGAAGCCATGTAGGAAGCATTGTTTGAAGCACTGTTTGACGCGTGTTGTGCGCCCGACCGAAGCGTAATTTGAAGCATGTACTGTAGGAAGTTTGGTAGGGAGCCATGAAGGGAGCCATGAAGGGTGTTTAGTAGGGAGTTTGGTAGAGAGTTTGGTAGGCGAGTAGGTAGCTGAGTTGGTAGCTGAACATGTAGGTAGGCGAGTATGTAGGGTGGTCAAGATTTTAGGCAAAATTTCAAGCAAGATTCTAATGTGACTTCTTACCAGCCCGAAGCCAGCTCGGGAGTCGGGGCCAGCCCGGGGCCCACCTTAGCAGAATTAGCAAGTCAATATTAGCGGGCCGGGTCCCCGAATTGCCGATGTAGGTTTCGGTTGGTGCATTGACAAGCAGATTTCGTGATATTGATTGATTTGGTGCTGTATCTGAGGTTATGAAGAGTTTATTCTCTTTTCTAGGGAGGACTTCATCTACGACGTGAGCGTGTGATCTTCTCTTATACCTGGGTCGAAACTATCCACTATTCCTCTAGGAAGCCTGCTGTGTTCCGTGTTTGACACAGACTTCAAGATTGATAGTTCGTGTTCAATAAGGGTTACACGTCTGCTGTAGGCTTTCTCGAAAGCATTATACACCTTGTGTTGTTCGTGAACAACAGTAGATCTCCCTCAACGTTTTCTTAGAAGCTACCTCGTTAACGCATGGCCCTCTGCTTTTCCCTCGGAATATTGATGGTCTATGAATGCCTCCACCGATTCCAACGACTTTTACTCGTTCTTTGATCGTACGGAACAGAGGACACCTCTGTTATCCTATATAGCTGGGAAATCATTGACCAGAGGTCTTGTCAGTCTAATCGAAAGTACATATACTCCCAAGGCTCGACCACCCTATTTCCATTACTTTTCTCGATAACATCTGCAGTTCTTTCTGCCGCAGCATACAACATACTAGTCAAATGCCCGCAAATCCGCGTTAACAGCACCGACGCATCGACCGCCCACAGATCTCTAGTCTCATAAACCACATCACCTGCCGATCTAGAAAGAATGCTTCTGTCGATACGGGATGATTATTTGAAATCCAGGTTTTTCTAAGTCAAAGAAGCCACTGCTCGTCTGTCGCGGTTTGAGGTAAGATGGAGAGACCGGGAGCTGTCCCCATGTCTACGAAAGCTTCGAGTGGTTCTGTGATATACATCTTGCGAATGAAACGCGCAACCACTATTTGAACCGTCTGGTTCTATTCCAACATTGAGTAATTTGGATTCAGGGTGACAGCCGCGAGAGAAAAGCTGCAGGCTATGAAGCACATCGGGAATGTAAGTCGCAAAGGGCGTTATGAGAAGCTCGGGAATGGGAATCTTTGATTTGAAGATGAGGTCTTGCTGGGTCCGGAAAAAGGACTCGAGATTAGATGAATTAAGGGCAAACTTACTGCCGCTGAGACAGTTGCAGCATATTGTGGTAAAGCAGAGAGGGCAGATGAGGCGACGAAGGATATCATGATTCCGAATACGTTTGACGCAGAGACATAAGCAAAATATCCTGGTTTGCCAGTATAAGACCCCTTGAATGCGTTGACGGTAATGAGATTGTGAATCTGATCTTGAAGATGCTCACCTACGCCAGGAAGCAATACTTTCATAGGGATGTTGTGTCTGGAAAGAAAGCTGGAAAATGTCAGAATATTCGACGCGAGGTCACTAGTACCGGATCATTCGAGCAAGACTGGAGACTTGACCGACCCTGCTGAAAGAACCATTTCTCTTCGAGCTTGTACAACAGTTGTTGCACCATCGGCATTGACGATCTCAGCACCCGATGCAACAACATTTTCCGAAGGCCGCGACGTTAACCCTAGTATTCGGTCAACGATGAATGATGTTGGCCAGCATCTCGAGATTTGACCTTATATTGAACGGCCAGTAGTAGGCCCTTCCCGCATCCTCACGGATTCCTTTAGCAGAGCTAACAGTCCTTGGATAGACGTTGTAACCCCTCATCTTTATTGTACTCTCGTCTGCGGTCCACGGAATACCAAGGCTTCGACATTCAACACTTAACAGAAATTATCCTTGGCTAGGTCAGGAGACCATTCAACCTTCAGTGGTCCCTGAAGATAACGAATATCGGGTTCATAAAATGCGCCGGCGCTGGCTTGCGATACATCTGGAATGTGCACTCGCTCGCTCTTAAAGGTAGTAGGAAAGCAATGCTTTTCATGTCCATCCCCGATCCTCGAGATCTTACCATGCATCAATTTGGACGTAATAGGCGCGACGAGTATATGTGTCATTCCTTTTGATTCGAAGATCAGCAATCACCAAAATATTCTATTCGGCGCTGCCGCTCATGTGTTGTGTGCTCCTGCCACCAATAATAGTTCTTCCGCATTTCATGTGCGTTGACTGTCATATTCATAAGTTCCGTTTGCTGTTCTGTACTGCCATCCTACCCGATACTCCGACTAGCAAAGGTGCCAAAGCTATTCATGTTCGCCACTTTTGATCTGTTTGAGATCAAAGTCCTCGCTTCTATCCTAAGCACAAACGCATCTGGGAGGCTTGAAAGGCGGTTCGCGACTACCAAACCCCAAATATTGCCTCCAATCGTAAATATAGTCATACACCACATTGTTTCTTTCTCGGTACGCAACGCTTAGTAGAGAAATTAACCTCACCCACCAAACCAATGAAGTCTTACTGAGCCACAATTTGAACTCCGCAGGGGGGAACCAAAACGACTGAATGAGAGACAGAAAATAACGCGATCAAGCCCACCTTTAAACGGTGGCAGCGGGCGCTGCCTACCCACGCCCATGTGCGTGAGGGGTAGCACATGCCTCTTGTCACCTCTATACGGGTTACAGCAGGCATAGACTACGACTTCGACCTTAGATTTTGCTTCTTGGTTTCTAGAAATTCATTTGATCGCTGCCCCCTATGAACGGTCCGAGAAACGTCTGGCTTGCCTCGTTGATATCCTATGCTAGTTCTCGCTCTATTTAGTAAGTTAATTGACTGATACCTTCGTACATCCTTGCCCTCTGATTTCGTGGCACTCTTTTCCAAACGCTCCCTTGAGTTCCTTACTCCAGAAACAAGAACTTCACTCATCTTTGTTCTCCAATATTGTCAAAGCCCAGAGACGAGGTCTTGTGCTAGGGTGATCGATGCCTGGTGTCTTAGTCGAGAGTTGCGCACATCTATTCAAAAGAACGCAGGCTTCGTGGTGTCTTCCCTGCAGCCTCAATGTCCAAGCAAGATTGTCCATACTCGTTAGCGTAGAAGTATGGGTATCCCCTTGGACCTTGTTCCTCATCTTCAACGCTTGCGTTTCCAGATCTTCGGCCTCTTTAAGTCGTGTTTGATTACGGTACGTAAAGGCTAGGTTGACCATGCTCATGAGCGTGTCAGGATGTGTATCACCTTGCACACGCCTTCTTATCTCCCTTACTTGCACCTTTGACTCTTCCGCTTCCTTCAACCGCCATTGCTATTGGTACGTCGCCGCTAGATGGGCCATGCTGTTCAATGTGTCCGGATGCTCCTATTCCAAGACCTTCTTTCTCGTCACCATTACTTGAGAGCCCAGGGCTTCAGCCCTCTCCCACTGTGTTTTGTTTACAAGACGTCCAAACCAGTTCAGCTATTCTGCTCAAGATATCTTAATCATCTTTGCCCAGCACGTCACTCTCTCTTGCTTACTACTTGCGATAATAGCTCTTCGGCCTCCTGCCATCATCCCTGATTCCAGTATGTCAACGCTAGGTTGGCCATACTGCTTAGCGTGTCTAGACGTTACTCCCTTAGCACCCACTTTCTCGCCATCATTACTTTTGAATCCAACTCTTCTGCCTCCTTCCACCGTCCCTGCTTCCTGTACGTAGGCGCGAGGTTTCTCATACTTGTTAGTGTATTCCAGATGCTTCTTCCCCAATATCACCTCTCCCGCCTTCACCACTTGTATATCTAGCCCTTCAGCCTTAACCCATTGTCCCTGACTTCGGTAAATTCACGTCAAATTCGTCATGGCCGACAGTGTATCTTGACGCTCATGCCCTAATACCTTTTTTCTTGTCTCCAGCACTTGCAAAAGCGGCCTTTCCGCCCCGTTATACCTTCCATCGCACAGCAGGCACAGCCCGAATTTTCGAAGTACCGAAAGATGTCCCTCAAAGTCCCGTTGAAAGAATTCGGTATATACCGTACATGGGGCAAGTAGGGTCTCCATAACATCCGATATTTATTATCATTCTTCGGAAACACCTGGTTCAGGCGTACATAATCCCTTGCCGTCCACTCAGCCAACGAGCTCTCCTTCCTCAATCAATTGCGAGTTGCAAAATGCCTTAAACGATGGAGGTCGAGAGACTGATCTGCCGACCGCTTGGTAGTGAAAGAGTATGCACTTGGACTCATCTTAGTTTCTCCTCAAAGACGCTCTCTATAAAATCCTCGTATGCTAAGATGCATTCATCTACGTCCACTTCAAGCCGGCCCAGCATGATGGCAATAAAATTGCTGCGTTGATTAAGCTGAAAAGGAAGAGTGTGATGTACATAACCCGCCTGTACTGGTACCGCCAATGAGATTGAATACTTCGCATGGTTTCATAGTTGGAAGATTGGCCCCTCGGCGTTCGTGATTCAGTCGCGCCATAAGACCCTTCAAGATGTAAAGCGTCGACAGCCCTCGCACCCCGCCGCCATCGAGCGACAGCAAGCTGAGACCGGTCTTATTGAGGGGATTTGACCCTCCACCTTGCTGTGTAGCCAGCGATTGCTCCATCGCTATATCCGCCCACGAGGTGTAGCTTGTTCTTTGGGAAGTAGAAGAGGGTCGGGCGGGGGCGCTGAAGGCGCTGATCTCCATGTTTACCGTACCCCGCACTGCACCAAAACTACCTAGATATTTACACCAATCAGTGCCATCCAGTTTATAGGTACATTTCGCTGAGAAATCCGAGTATTTCCATTCATGTTTTATAGTTCGACAGTTCTCAAATAGAAACGAAGGTGAGCTAAGCCTTTACAACAACAGACTATCTGTAAAGACAGATCACAATCTCATGAAGAAAGAGAATTGCTTTCGTAATACTATCTTAACGTATTCTAACGTGTTCATTTTTCTATTACATCTGTTTTACATCTTTACCCTCCACCGCCCCTCCCCACCCACGACAGCTTGTTTTCCGCTCCGAACTGCCTAGTCGCGCGTACCCCCATAGACTGCCTGCTGCGTATCCTTCCTTGAACAAGGCGAGCCACACAAAATGGACAAGAAAGGATCGTACATGTTGCAAAGGGATGAAGAAGAGTCGAGACGCCTCAACGCGCAATCCAAGTTCCTGCGGGCTCTTTTCCACGGCCATCTCATCCATCCTTCGATACCTCGACACGAGCTTCGCGCGGTTGCGGATGTGGGCACCGGGACAGGCGTCTGGTTGGAAGAAGTACGGCAGGAGCTCGATGCCACCTCGGGCGGGCAAACCGTCCAACTCACCGGGTTTGATGTGTCGGGAGACCAATTCCCTCGCCAGACACGCCCAGGCGTGGAATTCCTGGTCCATGACGCCGTGCAACCCTTTCCGATCGAGTATCACGACCGATTCGACCTAGTTCATCTCCGCTTCTTGAGCTACGGCATTCAAGCGGATCGGCTGGAGAACTTTGTCGATTCTGTGCTGCAGATACTTCGTTAGTATGGACTTGTTTTGGATCAGGGATTTACTCGGTGCTGACCCACAGCCCTAGGACCTGGAGGGTATCTTGAATGGCAGGAGATTGATGGTATCGATGCCTGGACAATCCCGGAGACGTCGAGAGCAAAGCAAATGATATCCTGGCTGGTGTCGGAGAGGATTGCTAGAGGACTGACCCCAGCGTAAGAGCTTGTCACGTTCATTGTTTCATCGCTAAGCAAGCTTTCCATGTGTGCCAGTATCACGGCCCCCCTCGTCAAAACACTTCTATCACGCTCGACGTCGGTTGAACCAGGCATCATTAACCCCATGTGCTGGACTGAGGATCTACTACGTATATATCACCTGGAAACGCTCTCCACCTACAAGCATCCGTCGCCAGAGGTCAAGTCAAGGAAGAATCAATGGACCTTCAACGTTTTGGTGCAATTACTCCAAAGCGGCGCAGCCAGAAGACTTGCTTCGGCAGAAGAGCCGCCAGTACCGCCATCCGATGCGAGTCGGATTGTGGTCGAGGTTGCGGAAATCAATCAGCTTGTTGAGGCGATTAAGAACGGGGAGGATCCTGCGACCGGCGAAATCGAGGTTGCGGTTACCTGGATTGTGGCAAGGAAAGCAATGCTGTATGGCAAAGAAGGGCCATGGATGTCGGCATGGCACAGACCGTAGCAAGCTAGCAGTGAATATCAGATGGTAGACCCAGTCAACGACATCTGCGCCGAGAGGCTTTTAATCTAGCGGCAGTCTTGCTTGAATCGATATATACATTGGCCCACTCGCGGAACCTATTGTTACCCAAACGCTCAAATATCCACTGTTTGATGACCTTGCTCCTTGCTATCGTCCCTTTGAACCGTCAACGTCGTCGTTCGTAAGATATGGGATGTGCTATGTTGGTCCCAATCATGCGGCGCCGTACCGGCGGTCGCGCTATTCCCCAGATACTGCAGGTCCGCTCTCGCCATCTGTCGCAACTCGGTGCCTTCATCCTGAGTGTGCAGCTTCGAGAGCTTGGTCTTGAAACTGTGGTACTTCAACGCCGTCTTCGTCTCTTTGGAGTTCTTGGAGCCATGCTCGGGGCTGAACCCGAACCCGGGGACGTTCTGCCGGCGCATGTCGCCCACTTGGATGAATCCGGTTTCCAGGCTGTCGAGGAAGGGCTTGAGGTAGACCATGCAGGAGGTGAGAATGCTGAGACACTGGATGACTTGCGTGCAAACCGTCACGGGCCAGATATCGAAGGTTATATCGCTTGAGGTCGTGGTTCGATGCAGGTAGACAAGCTGGCAAATGACCGCGATGACAACACTGCGGCTGGATCAGCAAGCTTTCAGGACAGAGGGGGGGGGACAATTATCACCATAGACGCGCGGAGAAAAACAGCATCAGGACGCCTTTCTTTCCTTTATCACTTTGCAGCCTCGCCACAACCACCAAAGGCAGACCAACCAAGAACACATCGGTTGCGATGTTGATGACCGCTACATAATCGGCCCAAGAAGTCTGTCTCAGAAAGCATCAGAAGTTTCCGACGTCAAGGCCGAGAGCTGCACTCACACGGCTGAAACACGTGTTATTGATATAATCCCAGGGTCTGGGCAAACGGCATTGAAAGGCGGCGGATAATATCGCCGTGGTGGCCCACAACGCCACCACCAAGCCGATGAGCAGACTCACTTTGCGATAAAGTGCCAACGGGGTGAGATTTCGCAGGTAGGCAACCAGGGACAATTTGGCGAAACAGACACTCGCAAGGAAGAGAAACGTGGCCGCATATTGCGCCTTTGGCCAGTCAGCTTGCAAACGACCCACGAAAGCGTCACGACTGACCTTGAGGAGAGAGGATAATTGCAAAGGATCTAGAGAATTGAGACGCTTCCCCAAGCCGTTTGAAGCCGCGAGGGAAATCGTGATGGATTGAGCAAAGGCGAAGAACTTGGGAGGGTCAGCCAAGGTCCCCGTCTCAACCGCCCACACCGCCTGGGAAATCCCATACTAAGCTGATACAGATAAAGTAGTCGTCCAGGTCAAACCTGCGCAGGATATACCGTTTGATCGTGAGCCGCACGAGCACCGTGAGGATACAGACAACCAAACAGAACCAAATGAGCGTTTCCACCACCGGGCTCACGTTGTCCTTGGTCACGGCAACGCGACCGCGAGCCATCGCCAAGGGAAGGGGGGGTTCAAGACAGCGCGGTGTGAAGTATTATTTATCAACTGTTCGAGCGCAGATCAAGGGATGCAGGAGTCAGCAACAATGTCAGGCGCAGCATTGCAGAAACTCAAGATGAGGTTGTGTGCACCGCAGCGCAATGTGGGATGTGAAAAATTGCTGAAGACTACCTACCCATCCCAACTAACAGATGGCGATCGTGCCTAGGTACCAACAGAGCGCGCCACCAAACCGATCAGCGAAACGATTAGGTATTCGAGTAATATTAAATAGTTGAATAAATCCGGTGTATTCCGTACCACATGCGTACCACAGTAAATGTCAGTCAGCAGCCGAGCCGAGCGGAAACAAGATGCAGTTCTGGGTCGTTCGGACCCACCATAGACCAATCAATCGAACATTCATCCGTTTTGGATGATGCAAAATGGGAAATGGAAAATTCCGAAGCCACGCGATGCTACCCTGCCGCACTGGCACTTGCAGGCATCCCCCTGCCTTCCACTCGGGTAACGCAAAAAGCCCAATCGCACAATTCGAATCCCTAGGGTTATAAGGTACCACACACAGTAGTCTTCTTTGCTAAGGTCCCGCTGAGTCCGAGCACGTTCTAGTAGTCCAACCGATGCAATCATCGAGTGGGAATCGAGTGTCGCGGTCCGGCCTTTTTTTCGTAACCGGCGTGCCTGGTCATTCAACGATCTGAGTGGGTGCGGAACAAGGAGAATATCCGGTAGCTTGAGGCTTCAAACGCCAGTCGAGGACCCTGATTAGCCTCCTTCCCAGGTTGTTCTAGAACTTGCGGCAGCTTCATGTTTTAGAATACGTTGGTGCTTGGGTATGTTACGGCCAACCGTACACGGTAGACGGTGTCCAGCATCTCGGTATGTTAATATCCCCTGGATTGATCATCTGAAAAGCGTTCTATTCAGACTATCTAATCTCTCGTGTCCTTGGCTCGACGATCCCCTAGTGGTGGGATTTTATACTTCCGTAATTAGGAGTCGTAATCTCTTCGTTCCGGAGCTGCGGAGCATCACATACGTACTAGAGGTAGCGTCAGGGCGTGGACTCGAGTTTTAAGATGAGAAGGATGATGCGGATGGAACCGCAGAAGGCGACGATTGGAAGGATTCCTCGGAGCGGCTCAACCGCCCCGCATCTAGGCTAGTTCTAGTATACATATCCCGGTTTTTGCGAAGATTTCAATGTTACATGGGTTCCGGATACTTTTCTGGGACCACGTGGAGGTGGGAGAGAATTGAATCCATACTTCGGCATATCGAAGTGTTAAACGGCCATCAAGATTCTATTTGGCTTGTTCGGGAAACTCTGCCTACTTCTCCAACTGCATGCTCAGGTCCCAGGCAAGATGGGGAAGGTCAAGAAAAGTCATTGTCAGCTCTCACGTGGAGATACAGCCTTCTTCTGCGCATCTTTGGTGGCCGAGGATGGCGTGCAGA
>JAABUK010010513.1_pt1 | contig 12320 bp, 9 predicted proteins | sample 5559141 | NCBI WGS metagenome assembly JAABUK01 (sample SAMN10711869, study PRJNA513367) | rock metagenome | isolation source: Antarctica rocks | place: Antarctica: Victoria Land, Pudding Butte nord | collected 2016-01-03 | reverse complement strand
TCTGAATATTACTTAAATAGAAGCTTTTGTACTCATCTTCTTCTGTATTCTTAATATTCAGTTATAGCTATCTCTAAAGATCAAGCACTATTCAACTCTGACTTTCGCTGATTGACTCATCTAGACATGATTCTGACATGTTCTCATTGCTGCAGTTTGATTGATCTTTCTTTTGATTTCTATCTTGACTTATTCAAATATCATTCATGAAAGTCATTTACAATTTTCTGATACTTCTTGAACTTATTTTCATCAACGTTGTATCAATGTAAATCAACGTTGTATCTTTTTCAATTGACACAATATTGTAGTCATTATCTGTAATGTTTGAAGTTCAGAATGTTCTTCACTTTTCATTCATTTTCGTCATTCATCACTATAGAATCAGACGATTCATTTCATTGTTCTTTCAGAAAGTTCTTTGAATTCAGTTGCAGCAGATTCTGTTAGAATCATGTCTAGAGCAAGTCATAAAAATACAGGTAAACGAAGGGTAAATCAGGTAAACGAGAATTCAAAGCTAAAGAGCGAGATCTATCTAGATGTGAAGACTATATGTACAGAAGAAAGAGTGAGCGCTAGGCTCGATAGAGTCTAGGCTCGCTCAAAAAACATGCGTTTCAGTAAAAGACTGAGCACGCTCGTAACATTACCTTTCTCTTCTTCAGCTAAGCAATGATCTCATTGCTTCAATCAGCTTCTTTCTTTCTTGTTCATTTCGCTATCGTTCTATTTGAGCGTTTCAAGCTCATTTCATCGAGCGTTTCAAGCTCGTTTCATCGAGTGTTTCAAGCTCATTTCATCAGACGTTTCAAGTCTATTTCTTCTTGACATAGAGTGTTTCAAGCTCATTTCATCAAACGTTTCAAGCCTATTTCTTCTTGTTGAATGTCATTGAAGCAGACTCACTTCTGATTCAGACTTACTACATCGTAGAGCTTGTTCTTTTCGTGTCATTGTAGCAGACTCACTTCGAGTGTCGTTCAAGCAGACTCACTATCGAGTAACAAACTCAGTCGATGAGATCAATCGTTGTCGTCTGATTCGTGCCTGCTACACGCATGTAGCAGAGCTTGTTTCGTTCGTGCCTACTACATGCATGTAGTAGAGCTTGTTTCATTCGTGCCTACTACACGCATGTAGTAGAGCTTGTTCTGTTCATGCCTATCGCATTCGATAGAGCTTGTTTTCGAGTGACGAGCTCGATGACGAGGTCAATCGTTATTTGCTCTTGTAGCAGACTCACTATTCTTGTCATTCAAGCAGACTCTTTCTATTCAGCTTCAAATATTCAACGATGAACGAGTTTCAGCTCATATCTTCGTGTTTTCAGGCATATAGTATATGTTCTATCCCCTCGAGACATATAGTATATGCTACTCTGTCTGCAGTACATATCATCTTTGCTGTTGTCGTCAATGTCGTGAATAGAGGTAAATCGTAGAAGGTGCGAATAAAGAAAGGTTCGTGGCTAAATTCGATTTCGGATGTCGTTCAAGCAGGCTCACTATCGAGTGACGGGCTCGATGACGAGGTCAATCGTTCTCTTGCCATTGTAGCAGGCTCACTTCTGATTCAGGCTTACCGCATTCGGTAGCGCTTGTTTCGTTCGTGTCATTGAAGCAGGCTCACTATCGATTCGTGCCTGCTACACGCATGTAGCAGAGCTTGTTTCGTTCATTCGATGACGAGCTCGACGACGAGATCAATCATTATCTGCCTTTGTAGCAGACTCACTTTCGATGACGAGCTCGACGACAAGGTCAATCGTTATCTGCCTTTGTAGCAGGCTCACTTCTGATTCAGACTTACCGCATTCAATAGCGCTTGTTTCGTTCATGTCATTGAAGCAGGCTCACTATCGGTTCGTGCCTTTCAAGCAGGCTAGCTATCGAGTGACTGACTCAACGACGAGGTTAATTCTTGTCTGTCATTGTAGCAGACTCACTTCTGATTCCTGCCTGCAACGCGTTGCAGAGCTTGTTCTGTTCATTGATCGTCTCAATGACGAGGTCAATATCAGACGCGCTCTTGAAGCAGAGCTTGTTCTGATCGCGTCTACCGCATTCGATAACGCTCTCTGTTTCTGCCTATCGCATTCGATAGAACTTGTTTCGATTTCTGCCTACTGCGTTCGATAGAGCTTGTTCTGTTCGATGACGAGCTCAGTCAAGAGATCGATCGAGAAATCGATTCGTGCCTGCGACGCGTCGCAGAGCTTGTTCGATGACGAGCTCAGTTAAGAGCTCAGTCGAGGTTTTCTTACCTGCAACACGTAACAGAGCTTGTTCGATTCGATGACAAGCTCAGTAAAGAGGTCAACTGTTGTCTTCACATCTACTACATGTCTGTAGCAGAGCTTCTGCTTTCGATCATAGAGCTGCAAAAACCGGCTCAACTAGAAAGTGAATCACTGTCATGTGATATGTACGAAGCTTTGAATAATGTTAGAATCATGTCTAGAGCAAGTCATAAAGATACAGGTAAACGAAGGGTAAATTAGGTAAACGAGAATTCAAAGCTAAAGAGTGAGATCTATCTAGATGCGAAGACTATATGTACAGAAGAAAGGGTGAGCGCTAGACTCGATAGAATCTAGACTCGCTCAAAGAACATGCGTTTCAGTAGAAGACTGAGCACGCTCATAACAGATTCAAGACAAACTTCAAATGAATCTTTATTGTCAATGATAATTTCAGTCAATATGCATGTTCAATCTTGATCAGAATCTTGAAAGATTCTAGCATTTTATCATTTAGTTTCTTTGATGATCTTGCAATCATAATGTTTCTAGAATCTAGAAACATCATGTCATTTATCTTGTAAATCATTTTCTTTCAATGCTTGTCAATTTATTTCTTCATTGTGATTCTGACTCTTGCTAATGCTTGCTTGATCAATGCTAGTGATTGCTTCATGTGTTTGAATATATTCTTCGCTTTACTCACTTTGATTCTAGCTTGAGTGATCTCATATTCAGTTGAATTCAAATCAAAGCTCATATGAGAGTGAAAGCTTTTATTCAGAAAGAATGCTGACTGTTCAATTGATGACAAAATAACATTGTTATCAATGAATTCAGTCATAAATAATCAGGCGAATCAATCATTTTGCATATATGAGTAATAGCTTCGTAGATATTGTTTCACATTCTGATTCACTCTTTCTGTTTAATCATTGATTTGCGAATGATAGTCTGTGAATAGTTTCATCTTGATGTTAAGTCTCAGACATAAAGACTTTCAGACAATTAATATGAATTATGAATCACGATTGAACATTATTGATCTTGATAGTTCATGAGTTCTGAAGACTCATATCAACAGTAGCTTAACTGTTTATTCTGCAAAGATTTCTTCATCATCTGATCAACATGATATATAATGTTGTTTCTTAAACAATCAATCTATGACTGTTAGAATTGCGTTGTTTTCATTACTTTCTGATAGATTGATAATGAAGTCTAATAATATGTTCTGTCATCACTGCTCAAATATGAGCAATGACTTCAGCAGTTCATTGATTCAATCTCTTGATGCTTTTGATCTACAACAAACGTAACATTTTTAAATGTAATGCTTGATTATCATTCTCATCTTTGATCAGCAATATGATCATCTCAGCAAGTTCAATGTTTGATTCATGTCAGAGTGTTCATTGATCAAAAGATCATGTGCTTTTCTTATCAATTGAGTGATCATTGACTGAGAAAATTCATAGTCTATCATCTTTTCAGAGTACTTCATCAAGTACTTTGCAATTGTTTAAATCAATATCTTGACAAGTTCTTCTGTTTTGTTTCATGACTGCTTGAATATTAATACATAGTTGATTCATTCAATTTTCGACTATAATCTGATTTTGAATAGAAATCACTTCTTCGATTGAATCTTCATTAGCTTTCGATTCTTGTTCTGACTCTGAGTCAAATCTAAGCAAGATCTGAGTCAGATCTGAGTCAGACTTCTGATCATCTTCTTAATCAACTTTTATTGACTGCAATTCAAACTTACTTTCTGACAATAGCATTTAATGCTGATATAGCTTTTGATCATTGTTTATCTTAATTGACTTGACATCTGACATTCTGATCAGCATGTCAACTTTCAGATTCTGTTTTCCTGATTGATATATGATCTTGAAGTTATATTCAGATAACTTTTCAGCTCATTTAGTCTGTCATTGAGTTAGTTCTTTGATGATTATGAAGTACTTCAAATTCAGATGATTGATAAAAATCTTGATTAAAATATCTGTACATTTCAATTCAGAGTGTCAATGCTTCAAGCAGCAAATAATGATCAGCAGTTCTTTGTCATAGATTTCATAGTTGCATTCTGCAAGAATCATGTTCTTGCTATAGAAGATCATTGAATGTAGAATGTCTTCATCATCATACTGAAACAATACTTCATTGTTGACATAGTTTGAAAAGTCAGTTTTCAGAATAGCTTCTTTGATTGAGTTGAAATGCTTCAGAATAAGAACTGTCATCATCTGTTGCTTTAGTTCTTCAAAGATCATCTGACAAATCTCTATTCATTTAGAGAAATGATCTTTTCAAATCAGCTTTATCATAGATTAAGCAATCTTTGAGAAGTTCTTTATGAATCATCGATAGAAATTGCAGAAATCAATGAAGATCTGCATATGAATCAATGATCAAGACACTTTTCAGCTTTGAATCACATTTACTTTTCAAGAGTTCATTCGTAAATCATTGATGAATATCAATAGTTCAAGAAATGAGATTTTCTGAATCTTGAATTTGCACTTGTCAATGTTTATCTGCAGATCAGCTTCACGAAGCTTGTCTAGTACTTCTTTCACATGAGTTTTATGTTCTTTCAAGATCTTACTATAAATGAGAATATCATTCAAGTATGTCTGACAAAACTTGTGCAGACAGTTAAACAATACATCGTTGATATAGTGCTGAAAGAACGCAAGTTCATTGATCAATTCAAAGAGCATTACTTTATACTTGTAAACATTGAAGAAAGTAACAAAAGTAGTTAAATTCTCGCTTTCTGAATTCATGCGCAGTTTATTGAACATGATGATAATGTTGAGTTGAATCAGATACTTACTGTCTTGAATTTGAGCTAGTACTTCGTTTATTAAGAGTATTAAATAACGATTTCTTTTAATCAGAGCATTCAGTTTTCAATAGTTCATGCAAAAGCAAAGACTATCATCTTTCTTTTCAACAAATAGTATTGATGAAGCAAAGAGAGCTTTGCTGAGTGTAATAAACTTCTTCTTCAAGTTCTCTTCTAGATACTTCTTGATCTTCTGCAACTTGTAGCTCAACATGAAATATAATTGACTTTTAGAGAGTTGACTCTCATCTTCTAATTCAATCTTATGATTGTATGATTGATGCAAGAACAACTGCGTTGTCTTTTCTTTATTAAAAACGTTCAGAAAGTCGTGATAAATTACTGAAAGCTTCTTTTTCAGTTCATTTAATGACATGACAAATGTCATTTCATTCAGTTTCGCGAAACCTTCAACTGAGCTAGCTTGAAGCGCTTTATTGATTTCACTAATGATCAACATGAAGATCTTGATCTTTCTATTCTTGACTAAAGTTCAATACATGACAACTTTGATCATGATAATATTGATGAGTTTCTTTTTCTCAGTTGACTGAAAGAGACAAAGTTGATCAAGATCAACTTGAGTGCTTTGCTTTCATTTGAGTACAGATTCAATGAATTGATTCATTGATTTCTGATTCGTGAGTCTCTTCAAGATGATCATTGATGTAATAATTAAGTTTAAGTTCTTTTGTTTCATTTTGCAGATTTCGCTTGACTCAGATCTGTGAAATGCTGATTGATTGCTTGCTTTCAAAACAACAGATTTTGATGTTTGAATATTTAATGAGAATATTATTTGATCATTTGCAGAGTTTATCAAAATTTGATTTCTTTTCAATCAAAGATTTTCAATGATTATCTTGTGCTGTTTTAGATGAGTTATTAATAAAAACATCATTTCATTCTTGTGTTCTTGTATCATGATCGATGTATACAGAGTGTGTGTAATCAACTTTCAATCAGAAATTTCATCATATGATTGAATCAACTTTGATTTTGACAGCGATATTGACTGAATATCAAAGCATTCACATAGCTCTGACGTATGATTAAAACGTTAGTTTAATAAATCATCAACTTAAAAACTTGATCATGCTGCATCAGAAGAACTCTGATAAGTTACAATTTAAATAAAGAGATTCATTCAGAATTTAGAATCATGAGAAAACTCATAAAAGATTTTACATTCTTAAACAAATCAACAAAAGAAAGATAAGAGATTCATTTTATGACAACAATCTAAAACGATTTGTATCTCATTCTGAATATCTGATCAAAGATTCAAATACATTCTATTCAATCAGTCAGCTCATTAGAAAGTTTAGAAATAAAGAGAAAAGAAAATCAGCGAGAAACTCAATTTAGATCAATCAAACGTTGAGCTAAAGAACATTAAACAAAGCAAAGTAGTTTCTTTCTGTTTATTTTAGTTGTTTGTTTTCATTTTACAGCGCTAGTACATTTAAAGTGAGATGAAATATATTTGATTTACAATCTCATTTATCTCATTTATTTCATCTATCTCATCTATCTTAATCTTTCTTTCGTCAAACAATTAAATTTTCGCTATTCTACAGTTACAAAAATATACTCAGCGTCACATATTAATATTTAGTCAATTTTACTAAAAAGCTTAACAAATGAACTTTAAGAGATTCAGACTAAGTACTTCTTGAAGATCATTTCAGAAATTCGTCAAAGCTTAAAATACATATTGTATCTCAAAGATCAAATTAACATGTCTGAACTTAGTTCTTTGTGAAATGACTCAATGTCAGATTTATTTGTTGCAGTTCAGATTCAGAGTGACGTTGCTGCAATCAAGAAAGTTCAGAAGAATTTAATGTTTGATTCAGATTGTAATGCAGAAGAAATCTCAAACAAGATTAGAAAATGATTTCAGAAGATGAAGAAGCAAGAAGAAATCAAACTATTAAAGAAAATAAGAGCAAAAAATAAGATTCTTAAGAAAATGATTCATCAAGATCAATTGCAAAATATCTTGATGACAAAGATTCAGAATGAAGAAATCAAGAAAACTGTTGAAGATGATGATTCAAAGAAATTAGAAAGTGAGAATGAAAAGAAACTGAAAGAAGAATCAGAAAAAGAATTAAGAGAAAATTCAAAGAGCAAAAACAAAAAGAATGAGAACAAAGATTTGAAGTCATGAAAGTTCAATGATGAATCTGATCTCTTCACTTAAACAGTTCTTGAATGAAGATTATTTGATGCAGATGAAAGCTATACATTAAACTTAAGCTTAATCAAATCAATATTTCTTTTCAGAAATGTATATTTTTTGAATTAATGAATCAAAAGAATCATTTAAAGTTCTTTAATGACAAAACAAAGATGCAAATATTGATTTGAAGACTTTGACTTTAAGAAATATGTTTTGATCTTTCAAAAAAATAAAGAAACTTTGTATAAAATAGAGAATAAAAATGAAGTATGATAATATGTCATCACTGTCAAATGATATTAACTGCATGAAACTGAGAAATTGAGCTTGAAGATCATTAAGAATAAAAGTTGAATTGTGAATAAAGAACTAGCTTTAAATGACGAGACTTTAGTTCAAGAAAATAGATTTCTTAAGTTTAATGAAGTAATTCAAAAAGACATGAAAGAAATCAAGATAGAACTTATAAGAATTATGAAACAAAAGATCAGAAAGAGAAGTTCATTGTTTCTTACATCAGTTGAATTTAAAACTAGATTCAACGTGATGAATTCAACGAAATCAAAAAAATCTATCAAATTCATCTTCAATCTCATAGATCTCATTAAGTTCTTCACGTCAAGACAATTGTTCAAGCTCGCTCAGCTAGTCAATTTTACAAAATCTTCATTCATAAAATTTTTAGAATCTATGAAGTTCTTTTCGCTCTTTAAGCTTCTTGAGCTCAAAAGAGATAGAGAAATTAAGCGAATTCAGATCAACAAGATCAAGAATTTGCAGATCACTTTAAAAAATGAGTCTGAAATCGATACATTTAATAAGAAATGTAAAGTGATTCTGTCTTCAGCGACTGATCACAGCTTATTTCTTGTGTCAAGCGACTCAGACGATGACAAGATTCTAAAACATCTCGAGTTACTGAAGAATTTCGTGATACATTCAGAATTCTATAGAGTCATTACTACAGAAACTCTCGCTCAACTCAGATCATTATTGAAGACTAACTCTCTATTACGATCTGCATATGATCAGCTTCGAATCAGGAGCAATATCTTAGTGAAGAAGCAGGCTGCTCTAAAAGCAAAATTGAAGAAGTTGTTAATGAAGAAGAAGAGTTAGACTGATTTCTTTGTGTTTTGTTTCTGTTCATTCTGTTTCTTTTGTTTCTTCTGATCGCTGAGGCTCTTTTTGTATGATGAGGGAGGTGTGAATCGATGAATCAATTGTCTTCTGTTTCTTCGATCGGATGTTCCTTCCGGCACGGGTGGGGGGCCTAATTAGTCAGCTGGTTCCCCCCAGAACTATTTAGTTCCGCAGAGCTTCAGCTCTGTTCTTAGAAATTCCACTCCTTTGCTACCTTCTAGAACCGAGTCTTTAGTGCTGAGTTGTTCTTCTCTTACAACTCGCGTATGTTCGTAGGGTTGTTGTCGCTAATGAGTAGTACTTCTGCACATGTCAGGCAGGAAATGAAGATTAGGCGGGACCTAGGTGCATAGGAACTGTGGTAATACCAGCGCGTGATCGTCAATGCGTATAATTGTCAAGAAAGCTATCTGCGTTGCGAGTAATAAACGATTCGGAAGCTTGGAAATCATTGTGTTTTGGATGAGAAGGTCTAAGGTGACAATGAAGGAAACGATGGCGGGCTGAGGATACTCAAACAAATTTCAGCCGATCTCTTGTTGGACTGCGTGGGTTGGCGGAGGGGTGTTAGAAGCCAGGACGGTAAGAGGGGAAGGGGGAAGTATAAAGAGAAGCGGCAGGAAGAGGTGTATCCAATGTAGGCATTTTGTAACTGGGGGTGGTGGATGATTGATTGGAGGACCACCGGGTTCAATCGAAGATGCATCGGATACTGTTATGGCTTTTGTCGAATAATATAGAGGTGATAGAGTAAACCACAGGATTGAGAGGCAACCAAGGAAATCCAGGATTCGATTTCCTCCCAGTACTTCGATTCATCCTCACAACAATGTCCTCGAATATGACCCAATGAATCCAGGAGCAGATTCGTATTTGTTCTGGACCCTCTCGAACCATTCCATTCACTACATGGTGTACCGACTTCTCCCAGCTCGCTCGCTTGCGTCCGATTCTCCTTGTAGAAGGGATTCTAAGATCTTGCCGATGCTTTCCGCACCGTGTTTGTCAATTCCTTCGAAAGTTCCATGATTATTTGAAAAGTTCTCGCGTCGTCATAGGAAAAATCCATATGACGATTTCACGCTCCTCTAGCAGCATGAACAGGTTTCAGCGCTCGTGCAAATGCCGCAAAAGAGGGGTGCTGGATGTCAAGAATTTCATCGCAGACGTCTGCTTGACCTTGTGGCCCGAATACTTCGAGGTTTCCTGTACTATATATACTTGGCGATTATTCTTTGAAAAAATTGCGGGCTCTGACGATAGGGTCCAGCTCAAGGTACGAGACAGGCACATTGATCACTCTTCAAAGGCATGGCACACGGAGATTCCGGATATAGTACCAGGAATCGCGCGATGTTAGTATCAGCTCCCACAAGACGGATGGATGAACCCGTGTGTCCACTGCAAACTGCCCATAATAACCACCATTAGCCCCACCCCAGATCCTACACTCACAAGCCCATAGACATAGGCATGCCTCAATCTCAACGCCTTAAGCTCCGAAACCCAAGTACTAACTGTCGTTAAACATCCACAGAACCCATCCATAGCCCCTTGTAGAACCTGACATCCAATTCTACCAGCCAGTGGTACATGTTGCAGGTCATAGAACATGCCCTCCAATACGGTGCCGAGTACGTTCACTGTAAAGGTCCCCAGTGGGAATGACTTCAGCTTCCCGTTTAGATGCAATGATGCGTAGAATCGGAGTAAACACCCCAAGGGCGCGAACACTAGTGCGAAAAGCGCGTCACCTCTCCATCTCTCCTGAGCCCAAATAGGGTAACCAACAGGTCCACCGGGTCGGTCGGGTGGCCATATAGCCATGAATAGAACGCCTAGCCAGGACATCCAAGCTACAAAAACCATAGTCCGATCAACGAATTTGCGAGCAAAGATGTAAGGAATTGATGGAATATACCGTTCAAGAGCAATGGCTAGATGCGCACCAGTCTGTAGAGCACCAAGACAAATAGCCACTGTGACGATGATGACAGCGAGGACAGCCATAAAGCTGTAGCCTTCGTTGCGTGGAAGATTGGATGAGGAATTAGTGCCTGACGAGGTGTGGAAGGTTGGGACGGGTAAAGCATTCGAGAGAGCAAGAAAAGCATCACGAATAAATGATGAGAATGAAGTAAAAGAGCCGCAAAAGCCGGTGGCTAGACCAATATATAATGGGATTGTCTTTTTGAGAGTGGCATATTGTTTCTTCTCTGAAGCAGTGTGGGACAGTTTGCGTGGCCTAGCTTCGCCCAAATTGCCATGCTCTTCGTCATTACGCTTACTGGGCTTGGTGTATGTTACTCCCCAGTCCTCGTGATAGAAGAGAGCGCGGTCTTCGGAAAGGAAACCCATGATCAAGCTACCACCAAAATTGGCCCACAAAACGCCGGTTTGTACAGGAGCCCCGGGATAAAATGTCAAGGCTTGTAGGCCGAGACGTGCGAGTGTTCCCAGGATAGAAAAAAAGATCAAGTACGAGATCGTGTATATCTGAGTCGTGAGTTGGGATTGCCGATGATCGAGTGGCGAGGAATTCTCCTTTTGAGGTACCTCTGGGCTAGATTGACTCGAGGGAGGTGAAGCAGCTTCTATAGCTGTAGATGCCGACCCACCATTTCCAACTCTGTTGTCCTCGATCTTATCCTCAGAGCCCTTTCGCTGCGACTCGTATCTTTGACGCCATTGCTGATCACCATTGTATGACCGACGGTCCTCCAAGTATCCCTCTCGCTGCTGTTGATGAGGCCAGTCGATAGGAGATGGATCTGCTAGCTCATCGAGATTGGCATAGTCGGTGGGAACGACATCATCCTCCTTTGTCCCTCCATCTTCAACGTCGGTGATTTCGGAACCATGGCCATTTCGCTGCTGTTGATGAGGCCAGTCGATAGGAGATGGATCTGCTAGCTCATCGAGATAGGCATAGTCGTTGGGAACGACATCATCCTCATTTGTCCCTCCGTCTTCAACGTCGGTGATTTCGGAACCATGGCCATTTCGCTCCTGGTCATTCATGCTTTCAATGTCCCGAGCTCACGTGCTTTTCTAAACCAACGGAGCACACTCAGAGGCTCGGATTATGATAGTATTGAAGATGAATGAGTTTTGATCGTATTTGTGACTCGTCCCCTGATCTCCTTATATTCCTCGTACAAGCTCCAAATTCTCCCACAAAGTCTGCAGTGAAGTTAGGGCAATTAGATCTGTTATGTCAATGATCGATTTATAAAGCCTCTAGCTTTATGCTCCCAAGTTGTTGAGATATAACATGCATTTGCTAGACGGGAAGATCGGTGACGTCATCAATCTAGGTACTTTAGGACAAAGAAAAGTCCACCTCTCCCATTATCTACCAGCTAACCCAATTTCCATGCTATCGATCTTACATTAAGCTCAACAAAATAGTTGTAGAACATTACATAGAATAAGCCTACCGCAATGGCCTCGTCAACCTCACTACCCGTCAACGTCCACATCTCCAAGCACCCATGCGTCCGCGCCAAAATCTCCCAGCTGCGATCCAAAGACTGCAATGCCCGAGAGACGAAAGCTCTGGTCCACGAGATCGCGCTTCTCGTGGGCTGTGAGGCTTTAGCAACAGGCCTCGAAACCATCCAAAGTGGTATAGTGAGCCTCTTATAATTCACCCCTGCGTTCCATATTTATGCTTGATAACAAGAGCGATGCTACTAGGTAGAAGCTGACATCCAATCTCTAGGCTGAAACTCCTCTCGGCTACGCCTACACTACCGAAATTATTTCCCCCCAAGTCTGCCTTGTCCCCATCCTCCGCTCAGGTTTGGGCATGCTCGAATGTAGTTCCCCTCCCTCAAGACGAAAAGCTCAGTCTTACCCATAATCACAGCCATCCAGACCTTACT